>Ga0180434_10001581_pt1 | contig 32056 bp, 28 predicted proteins | sample SS_ome_7_FD_132453 | JGI IMG/M metagenome (GOLD analysis project Ga0180434, IMG submission 132453) | Hypersaline lake sediment archaeal communities from the Salton Sea, California, USA - SS_1_D_2 metaG | ecosystem: Environmental > Aquatic > Non-marine Saline and Alkaline > Hypersaline >... | reverse complement strand
GCCCCTTCCCGATCCAATCCGCTCTGTATGGCCCGGGTACATTGGGCGTCATATTCAGGGTTCCGGTACCCAAAGATATTTACGCCGCCGGTCATCTCTCCCAGCCAATAATTACTGGCTGCCGGTATTTCGCTTCCTTTAAATAACCGGCAATCGAATGCAGCGTCGATTTGCATCGATAATAAAGCCAGGTCAAATCGGCGCCCGAAGAGCGGCCCATCCGGTCCGGTTTGATAGATATCTGCAAGCGGCAATGGAGTGATATTGACTTTGATCCCGCAGGCATTCAGCTGGGACGCGATCTCTGACGCAATGTCAACACGCAGGGGTGCTTCGGATGTCAGCAGCTCAATCTCAAAATTAGTAAAAGCAGGCACGTTATTCACACTTACCGCTGATATGGGTGTATCCGGATTGATATCCGCATCGCTCCATCCCGCCGATTCCAGCAAGGAGATCCCCTTCTGCGGGTCATAGCTATAATCACCCAGGATTAAGCCAACCATTTGCGGATGATCTGCCGGCAGCAGCGCGGGGGCGGCCCGCACACTGCCGCCCAATAATTTATTGATGATCGTATCGGTATCGATACAATAAGCCATTGCCTGGCGGGTGCGCACATCGCCAAACAGATCCGGCCTGTCTGCCCCATAAGGATAATAATTGTCATCGTAAGAAGCAGGTGTGATACCGAAGGCAAGCATCTCTACTGTATCCGGTAATTGTTCTACCAGCCGCATTGCGTACCCGTCAGCATCTCCTTTTATATCCTGGATATCCTGCAAATCCAATGCAGAGGATGAAACAAGGTCGCATTCCGCGTTCGCGGCCAATAGCAGAGAGGCGGGATCGTCAGCTGAGAGAAATTTGAAGTTTAAAATATCTGAAGCAGGCAATCCCTCATCAGCGCGATGGTAGAATGGATTTTTCACCAGACGAATGATGTTACCCGCCTGCCATTCTTCGATCATGAACGGTCCATAACTCAATGGGGTTCGATTTACATTTTCATCGTTCAATAAATCCGAAGGACTCATGCTTCCCCATGCATGACGGGGTAGTGGTGGCCAGAAAAAGTTCTCTATCCTATCCGTTACCAGACCAGGAACCGCCGTCCAGGTGATGGTGGAATCATCAAGCATGGCATAATCAGCGGTCAGGAGGTTTTGTTTTTTATTGACCGGTGTAGCAGGGTCTGCAGCCACTTCAAACGCATAAACAGAATCATCCGCTGTCAGGGGCATGCCATCTGACCACTGCAGGTCCTCTTTGAGCGTATAGGTGACAGATAGCTGATCCATCTGGATAGGGCTGACGCCATCCCAGTTAATAACACAATCTGCGCTTCTACATCCGCCGGGAAAGACAGGTACACCCGGTTCCAGGGAAACCAGATTTCCTGCGTTGTTCGCCACCAGATCCCCCTCCGCTACGGTTACCGGTGTGTATTGTATCGATCCATTTTCCAAAGCAGGAAGGTCAGCCAGCAGCACTGCCTGCTTTTCGCCATTGGAAAGCACGTTGATCGGACCATCGGTAATGGCCTGTAACACCTCCTGTTCAGCCTGAGACGCAGTATTATAAACATACAGAGAACGCGGTTCATATCCAAGACAAATATTTAACTCTTTTGTTTCAGGTATTGGTGTGATAACTATCATCGGGGTTGGTTCTGGATAGAGCAGACCCATCAAATTACATCCAGAGAAAACCATAATTAACACGATCAGAGAAATAACACCAGGTGAGTACCGTTTTATTTTATACATACTGCCTTTTTCATTCATTCGCCTATTATACAAAAAAGCGCTATTCTTCATCACCCAACCGCAATCGCATATAAGATGCGTATCGCTGCTCAGAAACCGTTCCATTCTCTACGGCCTCTTTAACCGCGCAACCCGGTTCCACTATATGGGTGCAGTCATTAAACTGGCAGTCTGCAACCAGCACACGCAGCTCTGGAAAATATCCATCCAATTCCTCCGGGAGCATATCCCAGAGTGCTAAGGATCGCAATCCTGGCATATCCGCCACGTAACCGCCTGTATCCAGCGGGAATAATTCACGTACGACCGTTGTATGCTTTCCCTTTTTCGAGGAGTCCCGCAACTCGCCAATACGCAAACCCAGATCAGGCTGGATTTGATTTAGCAAACTGGACTTTCCCACACCGGATGGACCGGATAACGCGCTGATCTTTCCGGCCAGTGTTTCCATTAATTCCGAAATATGAAAACCCTGCTTGGCGGAAGTAAGCAGAACATCATACCCGATATCGGTATAAATTGAGAAAATATCTGCTGCTTGTTCAACGCCTACCAGATCCACTTTGTTCGCCACGATCAAGACCGGGATCTCCTGTTTTTCAGTGATCACTAAAAAGCGGTCCAGCATTCGCAGACTGGGATCGGGATCGGCGCATGAAAAAACCAGAACGACCTGGTCTGGATTGGCTAATAGGATCTGTTTATAATCTCCGCGCGCTGTTGGAGCCAGGCGAAAAAAGGATTTTTTTCGCGGCAAAATCTCTTCAATCACTCCGGTACCGTCGTCCAGGAGGGTCACATCGACATGATCTCCCACGGCTACAAGATCTTCATTTCGGCGGCCCTGTTTGTGTTTTCCGCGCAGCCGGCAGGATAAGACACCATGATCGGTAAGCACTGTATAGAAACCTGCTTGCAGGCGAGTGACTAAACCACGCAAGATCTTTTATCCATCGTCAGGTGTGGGTTGAATGACCTGCTGTCCACCAGCTGAATCAGGCGATGACGGCTCAGGGTTCTCACCGGGCAGCGGTGTGGGTGTGAATTCCGGTGTCGGGGTGCGGGTTACATTAAAATCGGCTTCCCAGGGATAAAGCTTTAATGGTTCCCCATAGAAATAGGTTTCCAAAATACGGCGAAATACCGGCGCGGCTACTTCTGATCCTTCACCGCCATTTTCGATAATAACGGTGATGGCAATATCCGGCCTGTCTTCCCTTCCCGCGCCTGTGTAGCCCGTGAACCATGCGTGGGAATCACCCAGCGGATTTTCTGCGGTGCCTGTTTTACCGTAGACCGGGATACTGAGGTCGCCCAGTTCATCATTTGCAGTCCCGATATTGGCACGCGCAACACCGCGCATCCCCTCAGCAATCGCGTCAAGCGTGTCTTCCGAAACGGGTAAGCTGCCGGCGTCTTCCGGTGTAAACGTGAAAACATCCACGCCATTTTTTGATGTGATCCGCTCGATAACCTGCGGGCGGTACAGTGTACCGCCATTCGCCAGCGCTGCTGTAAATCGCACCACCTGCAGCGGTGTGACCAGCATATCCCCTTGGCCAATACCCTGCTGGACCGCCCCGCCATCTGAAGCAGGATCGATAATTTGTCCCGTATCCTCAGCTACCTGATCGATACCAGTCGCACTACCAAGGCCAAACCCACGCGCGAAATCCGACAGATAGGCTGCTCCCTCCTGGCGGAAAAGATCGAGGCCGATGTGATAGAACCATGGATTGCATGAACGCATCAGACCCTGCGTGAGAGTCAATGTCCCGCTGGGCGGCAGGTCTTTATCGACAGTCCAGTCTTTAAACTTCTCACCGGGAAGCTCTTCAAAATAGGATCCGCAATAATATGTCGTATTAGGTGTATAGAGATCGCTTTCCAGAGCTGCCGCCATACCAATGACCTTAAATATCGAACCCGGTGGATAAGTGCCCTGTGTTACCCGGTTCAACAGTCGCTGCTGACCATCGTTGAGCATATCGCCCAGTTGTTCAGCGGAGTTGCGGTTTTCAACGGTAAATAAATTGGGATCAAAATTGGGAGATGAAGCAATGGCAAGGATGCGTCCCGTGTCCACCTCCATAACAACGGCCGCGCCTTTGAATCCCAACAACGCTTTTTGCGTTTCGATTTGAAGATTTTTATCCAGCGTCGTTGTGATGTCCTGTGGCAGACGGGCATCCGCCTGATTCAGACTGGCAATGATCTGGCCTTCTGGATTGACAACATACAGAGAAGCGGAGGGCTTTCCCGCCAATGCTTCTTCCGCATATTTCTCCAATCCCGCCTGGCCGATCATTTCATCGCCTAGGTATCCTTCTGCCTTGTATTCATCAACCTGATCAGGACTGATCGGCTGCATATATCCGATTGTTTGCGATGCAATACCGCCGCTGAAATAGTAGCGGGCAGTGAATTCTGATAGCTGCACCCCTCCCAGTGTAGAGAGCGCATTCCACACCGTCTCATCGATCTCCTCCGCGGCAACCTCTCCAACCGGCACATACCAGTTGGTTGAGCGAATGTCTTCATAGGATGCCTGTATGGATTCTGTTGTCCGGCCCGTAAGCTCTGATAAATACCGTAGCAGCAAACCTTCTTTTCCGTCTTCGATCTGATTCGGAATAATCGCCAGCGCGTAGGCAGTCACCTGATCAACAATCTTCTGGCCATCTCTGGCATATATATCCCCACGTTCGTCATAAATACGCTCCAGCTGAAGCGTATTACCACCGGCTAACTCCGGCAGCAGCAATCCATGATCCCAGCTGATGCGCCATTCTCCATCTTCAAGCCGCAAGGGCATTTCGAACTCTCTCTCAAAAGAACCGAACATGGCTGTATCAAACGTGGTCCGATATTTCGCCAAAGCTGTCTGTGGGTTTTTTACCGAAGACAGTAACTCGGTGCGTACATCGTTAAGTGTCAGGCTAAATGCAGAATCCTGATAAAAAGCTAAAAATTCTTCTTCTGAGATGGCTGATTTAGAGTCACTGGACAACAGTTCATACATGCTTTCATAGGTGCCATTCTCCCAATAAGAAAGAAAAAACGCTGCCGCTTGATCGACTTCCGGGGCAGAAGTTATATCTACCTTTGGCGTCGGCAAACCATCTGGCGGCTTTTGCGCACACGAAAATATTATCAAGCTGCATACAGCCAGCACAACTAATGATCTCATCCTGCTCATATTTTTTACTCCAGCCGGAGATCTAACCAATATCCTCTCCAGCCATTACACGCTCCGTGATCGGGCATGTATATTTTAAATGATTTTGGCAATTCGCCGCGAATCCATTAGGAGATGATATTCCCAGTTTTTGCAATGTGCGTTCAAGATGGCACAGCGGCATGCCCATAACGCTGGCAAAACATCCGTTAAAATCGCTCGCTGGATGAAAAGCTTGATTCTGGATCGCATACGCGCCGGCTTTATCAAGCGAATCCCCGCTTTTCACATAAGCCCAAATTTCATCATCACTATACTCTCTCATTTTAACCATGGAGCAGCACATATCCTGCGCGATATGATCCTCACGCCGTATTGCCAAAGCCGTAAAAACATGATGTATTTTCCCACGCAGATTTTTCAGCATATCGATAGCATGGTCCGCATCACGCGGTTTTCCAAGGATATTTTCATCCTTTACGACAATCGTATCAGCAGCAATGATGACACTATGCGCATCCGAACCCGTGATACGCGCCTGCGCTTTTTTGCTGGACACCCGCATGACATAATCCCGGGCAGGTTCATGCAATCGACGCGATTCATCAATATCTGTAGCAGCCGCCTGAAAACCCCAATCGATCCATTGAAGCATTTCACGCCTGCGGGGAGAATTCGAAGCCAGCCAAAAATTCGTTTCAGCCATTGAGCATAGATTTTAGCACAATGCCCTCGGGAAGGCACTTTTCATTTTAATCAGAGTTGAGTTGATAATACAATTCTAATCAATGACCATGTGACCTTTAGATATAATCTATGCTTATGAAGAAATACCAAACAATAAATCACTTCGATGAGATTGAGCAGGCAGATTGGGACCAATTATTAGACAAAAATAACATCCTTTCACCTTTCCTGAAATACGGCTTTCAGCGTACATGGTGGAAACACCTGGGCGGTGGAGAATGGGAAAACGCTGAACTGCTGATTATTACTGCTTCAGAGAATGAAAAACTGGCCGCCATCGCGCCGATGTTCCTTACCCATGTCAACGGCGAAAAGGAGATCCATTTCATTGGCAGCTACGAAATATGCGATTATCTGGATTTCATCGTTTCGCCTGCATGTTCGCAGGAGTTCATCGAACAGGCTCTGCGAATTGCTTCTGATCATCTCGGTAAGGAATCTGGCAGAATTGTTTTATTCAACATCCCACAGGATTCCCCGACAATATCAGCGCTTGAGAAGATTAATGCATCCAGCGATACCTGGGATATCCATCTCGAAAACGCTTACCATACCCCCATCATCACGCTGGCAGATGATTGGGAAACATACCTGATGGGAATTGACAGTAAGCAGCGCCACGAGATCCGAAGGAAGATCCGACGTTCGGAGAGTAGCCAGATAGACAAAGTAGCATGGCATATCGTCGGAGAAGACGATGATTTAGATCAGGCAATCGCGGATTTTCTTGCGATGATGGAGAACGACCCTGAAAAAGAAATGTTCCTTACAAAAGAAATGCGTAAACAGATGGTTGCAATTATGCGCTGGGCGGCCAAAGAAAGCGTCCTGCAATTGGCATTCCTGACAATTAATCAAAAGAAAGCAGCTGGTTATATCAGCTTTGATCATGCCGACAGGATCTGGGTCTATAATTCCGGCTATAACCTCGGTTTTCGCCAATATTCACCCGGATGGGTCCTTCTCAGTTATCTGATCCAGCACGCGATAAACAGCGGAAGAACACATTTCGATTTCATGCGTGGAGATGAAAAATATAAATATAAATTCGGCGCGCAGGACGACTTTGTAAAAAAGGCGGTCATAATCCGCAAAGAAGTCTAAAATCCGGCATCTCCCCAGACACGCATCAAACGCATATAAAATACCCCCATCTTTTTTAGTCCACCGATTTTGATACGCTCATTGATGCCATGGACCCCTTCTCTGTCTTCCGTCGAAGTGAGCAGTGGTGAGAATCTATATATGTGGCTGCAAATGGATTGATAATGGCGCGAATCCGTCGCTGCCAGGAAAACAAACGGCGCAACGGTTACGTTATTGAACACCTGCTGAATGACAAGATGCAATGTGCGGTAAGCAGGCGCGTCTGTAGACGAAACGCTTGATGCTTCCCAGCCACCACGATCTTCATCGACACAGATGCTGACTCTCGGATCTCCAATCACTTTTTGATAATGACTGATTACACCCTCAACCGTATCTCCCGGCAGGATTCGGCAATTCACCGCTGCTTCTGCTGTTGCAGGCAGTACATTATCTTTTATTCCACCCGCAATCAGGGTCGCCGCGTGTGTCGTACGGATCAGGGCATTCATCTGATGAGATTTTGCGAGCTGTTTTTTTAATATCGGCTTGAACAGCCATGCGTTAGCAATCACAAATTGTAAACTGAATGGCAGCATATGCCCGATGCTGTGCAGGGTCGGCAGGATCTGGTCGAGGCGAGCGGGCATGGGATGATCATCCATCAGCGCTACCGCGCGTGCGATGATGCCGATTGCCGTCTGGCGCGGGGGCATTGAGGAGTGTCCCGGATTGCCCTTCGTTTTTAGTGAGAGGGTTGCATATCCCTTTTCTGTGATCCCTACCAATCCAACCGGATCATCCACACCTTCCAGCATCTTTTCCGTCAGCATCCCGCCTTCATCCAACACAGCGGCAAGTTTCACACCTTTTGACCGCAGATGGTCAACAATGTGCTTGCTGCCCTCAAAACCCATGATCTCTTCGTCATGGCCAAAAGCCAGATAGATCGTCCGCTGTGGAGTATACCCATCCGCGATTAAATGCTCGACCGCTTCCAGGATTGCAACCAAATGATTCTTCATATCCAATGTTCCCCGTCCCCACACCGATCCACCAAGCATTTTCCCGCTGAAAGGATCAGTATCCCAGCGATCAAGCGAATCCGCGTCCGCTGGCACGACATCCATATGGGCATTAAATAGTACGGGTGCCAGCCTGCTATCTGATCCTGTCCATTCAAAAAGCAAGCTGTATGTGTTAATGACTTCCTTTATCAACCTGCTGCTCACACGCGGATACGTTTTATCAATCCAATCGTGAATTTCCAAAAAAGGTTTCATGGCATCTGGTGCCAGATTGATTCCGGAAACACTCGGGATACGGATAACCAGAGATAAATGTTCGGCAATGGTTCCCGGCGCATCCGGTAAGCTGACGCCAGCTGTTGGTGCCGGTTCTTTCTGCAACCGCAGCGTGCGAAATAACATCCAGGCAAGTAAGAAAACAAAAACAGCAATGATTGGAATAAATGGATTCATAATTCGCTCATTTTTTTGTCTATTATAGGCACATTTTAACTTTTAATAGAGCAACACCCGTTTGTTAGACGGGTGTCATATTTAATAAGAATTTATCTACTGAGAAAGCATCGAGGTCAGTGATTTCAATACAGTTGACGTTACCAATTGACCGGATTGTTTTCGATAGTCTGATTCTTCCATCTTAGTGCCGGATAATAAAGCGCCCGCCAGAGATTCCAGTTTGCTGTCTTCTCCCTTGGTTGCGTTCAAGATCTTCATACCCGCGCCCACCAGATCACCAAGATCCAAACCACCCTGCGTATCTGCAGCGTCGCTGCCTGATAACGCACCCATTAAATCGCCCAGGTCTAAACCATCATCCTGGGAAGAGCCCGATAAACTGCCAAGCAACGAACCCAGCATACCTCCGCTCGAAGGCTCCTGTTTCACCTTACCCTGTCCGGCATTCATGACTGTTTGCAGCATGGACATGATCGTCCCCACGTTCAAATCCTTACCCGCAATCTGTTTTGCGGCATTGCCTAATCCATCCGCGTATAACTGGCCTGATCCGCTTTTGGCTTTGCCGCGTAATATATCGGCTGCATATTCCAGCTGATCTGCCGGATCGGCGTTTTTCTTTTCCTTCATTGCCTGTGTTATCACTTCGAAAATCTCAACCATATGATCCCCATGGTCGTGATTATAGCTATCCGCTTCATTTAATGAAGACTTCTGCTTCCGCATCGTTTTTGTCACTTGATTGAATATTGATAAAAGATTGACCTGATTATTTGCCATTATTTTGCTCCATTTTTATTAATGATTGTACAAAATTAATTGATTATTTGTATTAATTACTTGTTAATTTCGGACTGTCCAGTGCTGGTACAAACCCAGGTTTCCTTCTCTGCCATCCGACAAAAATACTTTCTTTACTTCAAATCCCGATTGTTCAGCCAACATCGTCAATTCGGCTGCGTTAAATACATGCACATAACGGACAGCGGGCTGGTCATCTTCCGGCTGATGGGCACGCCAATCCATCAGAACATCCCCCTTCTCAACACGACCCGGATTGATGTTGACAATATCCCAGGGGAGGATGCGCTTCAGCAAGCGCGGGGAATTAAGTGGCTGCCACACCGACACCCAGAATGGAGAGTAGTCAGGCAGGACCGATCGAATTTGGCGGCATAACCGCAATCGCCGTGATGCAGAGGGAATGTGGTGCAGCACAGCAAAACAAAATCCTGACTGCCAGCGTTTTTGAGGAAGATCAGAACACCAATCATCCTGGTTGAGATTAGCCAGAATAAAAGCTACTGATTGGTCTGCCTGCAACGTGTGCACAGATTGCTTCGCTGCCGCAATCAAACCCGGGCTGAAATCCACCCCGATAAATGATCCAGAAAAGCCCTCCTGCGACCAATAATATGCCAGGTTGCCATTCCCGCAGCCGATATCCAAAAAATCACCTGATTTCGGGGTCATCTGCATCACATCACGCACACCCGGCTGGATACGGAAACGTGTTTGCGAAAAAGAATGCGCAAAGGTTTGATAGAATTCCTGATTAATCCCATTCAGACGCGCGATGATCTCCTTATCCATAAAAATGATTATAGCGCTTCAGCTGAGCCGGGAAAACACTTATCATGACAAACCAGGATAAAAAATGGCGGAACTCCCGCCAATATACAAAAGAACAGCTGCATATCGCTGAAATCGTACTGGATGAGATTCGAGCCGGAGAAGATACGATGAAAGCGGTAAGGGCGCATCCTCTGAGCAAAGGCGGTTATATCGCCAAGCATATGCTGGTGTATGTTTACAGAGAACAGGTGGCTTCCGGCAAGGCAGACGAGGATAAATCGCTACTGGCGCGCATCCGTATGAAGCCTATCCGTTCGCTTTCAGGCGTATCAACAGTGACAGTCCTCACGGAACCCTATACATGCCCGGGAAACTGTATTTTCTGCCCTGATGACGCACAACTGCCAAAAAGCTATCTGCGTGAAGAACCCGGCGCAGCGCGTGCTTTTCAAAATGAATTTGACCCTTACAGGCAGGTTAGGTCACGCATTGATTCATATTACGCGATTGGCCATCCGATAGATAAGATCGAATTATTGATCCTAGGCGGATCATGGACCGCTTATCCAATTGCCTATCGCAAACAATTTGTCAAACGCTGTTTTGATGCGATGAACGGCAGAGACGCGCAAACGTTGCTACAGGCCCAAGAATGGAATGTGCGCGCGAAAAGCCGAAATGTCGGCCTTGTGATTGAAACACGGCCTGATGAGATCACATCACAGGAAATCGCCAACATGCGCGAGCTTGGGGTTACGAAAGTGCAAATGGGCGCGCAGAGTTTTAATGATGATATCCTGAAAAAAAACCAGCGCGGTCATTCAGTCGAAGAAACCCGTAAGGCAACCGCATTGCTGCGCGCTGCCGGATTCAAGATCGTATTGCATTGGATGCCCAACCTCCTGGGTGCGACACCAGCGTCAGATGAAATCGATTTCCAACGCATGTGGGACGGCGGTTTTTGCCCGGATGAATTGAAGATCTATCCAACCCAGCTGCTTGAGCAGGCGCCCCTGTATCAATATTGGAAGCATGGAGAATTCACTCCCTACACAACGGAACAGCTGATCGAACTGATAGCTAACATCAAACCAACCATTCCAATCTACTGCCGTGTTAATCGCATCATCAGAGATATCCCTGCCAATTACATCAAAGCAGGCAGCAAGCGCTCCAGTTTACGCCAGGACATTCATAAAGAGCTGAAAGCAAGAGGGGAACGATGCCGCTGTATCCGCTGCCGCGAGATCCGCGATGAAAAGGTCCAAGCAGATGATCTGATCATTAGTGACCACACCTATCACGCCGCTTTCAGCGAAGAACATTTTCTGCATTATGCGACGGTGGATGATAAGTTAGCCGGATATCTACGCCTGGCTTTTCCAGAAGCAGTACCCGCTGATAACCAGGATCAACATGAGAGGTTATATAAAATCATTCCGGAATTGCAGAACGCCGCGTTGATCCGCGAAATACATATTTATGGCCAATCCTTAGCTGTCGGCCGTGAATCCTCCGGCATTGCTCAGCACAGCGGACTAGGTACTGATCTGCTTGCTCGTGCCGAAGCGCTCGCAAAAAAGAATGGCTATCAAAAAATGGTCGTGATTGCCGCCATCGGCACACGTCTTTACTATCAAAAACGCGGATACCGATTGACTGGCCTTTACATGACAAAGAAACTCATATAAAAATATATCGCACAACACACAGCTATGCCCACCTGCAATGGATACTATTATCGACGTTACGATGGGGGGACAGGGGCATCTTTTCATCCAGTAATTTTGCTGCACGGACTTGGCGGAACCCATCTATCCTGGCCGCCAGTTATGAGGCGCCTACCCGGCCAAATTGTTTACGCGCTGGATCTTCCCGGACATGGCCGCTCAACGGATCCCGCCTGTGCTGACATCGATTGCCACATCCGATCGCTTGAGGCGTTCTTCCGCTGTATGCAATTCAGGCGCTTTAGTTTAGTCGGCCATTCGATGGGGGCCATGGTCGCTTTGGCATACGCGCATCAACACCCCCAACAGATCTATAAACTCTCTCTTCTTGCGATCGGATTGCACATCCGCTACCGTGCTGAATTAGCACATTATTTCCGTTATGAAAGAACAAGAAATAAGGCTATCAAACACCTGCAAGAACATAGCTTTCACCCCAATTTTTCCACGCAGCAGCGGAAAAAACTATTTGAGCCATTATCATCACAGCGCCTTAGCGTTTTACATGCTGACGCGTCCGTAGCTGCTGATTTTAACGCACTGCGCTTTATCAGGGACACAACATTTCCTATTCAGCTGGTGGCCGGGGAGGATGATGCGCTTGTTCCGGTATCCGGTGTCCGTATGCTTGCGGCAAAACTGGATAATGCTGTTTTGCAAATCCTGAAAGACTGCGGCCACTCAATCCCGTTTGAACAGACTTACAAAGGGAGAGAACTGCTGATAGAATTTCTTGCTGATTAGCGGCGAGAACACTTCAGCTTACAAATATTCCTTCAACTGATGTGAGCACCGCGGATGGCGGAGATGACGCAGCGCCTTGGTTTCAATCTGGCGGATCCGTTCTCGGGTTAAACCAAATTTATCTCCAACCTGTTCAAGTGTATAAAACCGGCCATCATCCAGGCCAAACCGCAGGCGCAAAATACGTGCCTCCCGATAGGGCAGCATATCCAAAATATCGCCCACTTTCTCACGTAGTAATTTGGAATAGACACGCTGACTGGGAGTGGGATTATCTTTATCCTCAACAAAATCACCTAATTCCGACTCTTCTTCATCTTCATTGATCGGGCTTTCCAGAGAAAGCGGCAGCCATGAAACGCGGATCATCCAATCCACTTTGTCTTCCGGAATATTCAATGCGTTTGATAACTCCTTGATGTTCGGTTCCCGTCCCAGTTTTTGCTCCAGCGCGTGAATATGTTTATACATCACACGAATGCGGTCCACCATATGAACCGGTACCCGAATAGTTCGACCCTGATCAGCAATCGCGCGCGTGATCGTTTGACGGATCCACCAGGTAGCATAAGTTGAAAAACGAAAGCCTCTTTTATAATCAAATTTCTCAACCGCTTTCATCAATCCCAGGTTACCTTCCTGGATCAAGTCAAGGAATGGCACACCACGATGGTTATATCGTTTAGCCACACTGACCACCAGACGCGTATTTGCTTTAATCAGATGTTCCCGCGCCAGAAGCCCATCAGTGATTATTGCTTCTGCCTGTCTGTGTTTTTTCCGAGAGTACGATTCCCCTTCTTTGACCAATTTCTCCTGCGCTTCGCGTCCATCCTCATAACGTTTTGCCAGTTCCACTTCCTGCTCTTTATTGAGCAAGGGAACTTTGCTCATCTCACGCAAATAGAGCGTGATGGTATCGTCGCTGGAAACTTTTTCAATCCCGGCGACGATCACGGGTTCATCAATATCCGCATCTTCTTCTGCGCTGTCTGATGGATCCCCATCATCATCATCATCGTCAGGAAGGATAACCTCAACCCCCTGACGGTTTAGAATTCCAACCATCGTCTCAACGGTACCCACTCCGCTGCGCGGAATGATCTCTTCGATATCCTCCAGGGTAATATGACCCTGCAAGTCTGCTTTTTCCATCAGCATTTCAATAATCCGCTTGCTTTTATTGTCATCTGTCAATGCTGTGTTCATCTTTCCCCGTTATGTATCTAAAATATCTTTCAAATCTTCAAGTTTTAACTTCTGTGTTGCAGGTTGATCATCATGACTGTGTGCATGCCCGCAGTCTTTTATGTTTCTATTTATTCCGCAGATATCACACAGTCCCTTGCAGTCGGATTTGCAAACCGGGTTGATGGGTATTTCCATCAAAATATAATCATGCAAAATCGGTTCTAAATTGATATTACCGCTTTCCGGCACTTGTATTTCATCATCGGATGCTTCAACAAAGGGAAATGTGAAAAATTCCTCAAATTCTGGTTCAATTGTTTCCTGAAAAGGTTCCAAGCAGCGCCCGCATTCGGCGTCAATTGTGCCTTTCAATTTAATCTTTGCTCTAAATCCGTCTTGATTTCTGACCAGATTGATCTCTCCCGTCAAGTCACAAATCAGCGCACCATCCCCGATATCCATTTCATCTAGTTCAATGGGTAAGATACGCGAATAGCCGATAGGCTGGTTGATCAGGAATCCGATATTAATGAAGAAAGGATTTCGCGTTGATTTCACGATAATTCCAATAAGCTTAGTATAATTTGCACGATTATAGCACGCAGGTATAGACCAGTCAAGTTTTTATCAATGAAGTCATAAATATTAACAAAAAATGCTTAAAAAACTTCTGCTCGGCACATCCAATCCAGGAAAACAAAAGGAAATGCGTGCTCTTTTTTCCCGTATTGAGACTCCGCTGGTTACACCACAGGATCTATCATTGACAATCCATATAGCAGAAACCGGAGCAACATATAAAGAGAACGCAATCATAAAAGCCAGGGCATACGCGCAAGCAAGCGGATTAACGGTGATCGCAGATGATACCGGACTGGAAGTGGATGTGCTTGGCGGCGCACCGGGTTTGTTTTCCGCTCGGTTTTCGCCGAAGCCAAACGCAACAGACGCCGATCGGCGCGCGCTTCTTTTAGAAAAATTGCATGGTTTACCGCGACCGTGGACAGCAAGATTCACCTGCACGATGGCACTTGCTCACCCAGATGGGCGCATATTTTCAACCGCTGGTATTTGTAAAGGTGAAATATCTCCAGTGGAGCGAGGCACCACCGGTTTTGGGTACGATCAAATTTTCTTGATCCATTCGCTGAACCTGACCATGGCTGAGGCAGGTATGCGCGAGAAAAATCAGATCAGCCATCGCTCGCACGCCGCCCAAAAAATGCTTGATATCTTATCCACGCTCTAAATAGTGATTTTCTGGCGGCGCCGATGCGCGGATATATCCTTAATCAAAAACGGTAGGTATAGCAGCAGGAACATGACCAGGCCCAGACCTTCAATATAAAACAAATAGATCGGCCATTCCGGCAACGCATCCAATAGGGTTGGTTCAGGCGGCTTTCGACTGACAAACAGGTAGTTGCTTCCAATCAACGTGTTGATCCCCATCACAATGATCAAATATAGATTTATCACCACCAGCACCCGTAAAAGCGATCTCCAGGTAGGCCGGAATCCTTCCACGGTGGTCATATACACAGCGCCAGTTACCAGAAGCCCATGCGAAATGAATGTTTGAAAAAACCGGTAATGGGGAAAACCATACATGCCGATATCCGGCGTAAACAACGCCTGCAGTGCGCCCGCAATCCCTATAAAATAAGCGAACTCATAAATACTTTTATTCTTCTTGATCAGCATAAAACCGGAAAGCCAAATTAAAATGGAACATGCATGCAGCGGCAGATGCTCTTGAATATTCCAGGAACCAAAATAGATATGCCAGATATGATACGACGCCTCATTGATCCATAAAATAATGGCAATTGTCCAACGGGTAAGGGATCGTGATCGCTCATCTTTTTTCTTATCTCTTAAAAGTAAAATATTCAATAGCACAAGCAGTAGAAGCGTGACTATCTGGGGAACCCCTAAGAATTGAAATGGTTTGCCGTGGTAATCATTGGTAATGAACTCTTCCATGCGGCCAGCCTCCTTGTTATCTTTCTGATTGCATAAACCCTTGGTTTGAATAAAAGTTGTCGATAAATTTTATACTTGTTTTTGCTGTTTCAATTTTTCTTCTTCAGCATAGAAAGGAATTTTTTTACCTGTGCTTCATATCCTTGTTCTGAAGAGCGGTAAAATATCTTATCGCGGACCGCATCGGGCAAGTATTGCTGCGATGTGTAGTGGTTGGGGAAATCATGCGGGTATTTATACCCTTTGCCATGCCCAAATCCCTCCTTATCTCTGTTGCTGTCCATCAAATGACTGGGAACCGGTTTCACGCCTTCCTTTTCGATCCAATCTGCCGCTTTAAAATAACCAAGCGCTGAGTTGGATTTTGGCGCAGTGGCAAGATAAAGAGTAGCCTCAACAATGGGATAAATTCCTTCCGGCATACCAACATATTCATACGCATATGCCGCCGCTGAGGCAACCTGTATTCCCTGTGGATCTGCAAGTCCAATATCTTCTCCGGCTAGAATTAAAAGTCTGCGTAAAATAAAACGCGGATCCTCACCGGCTTTGATCATTTTAGCCAGCCAGTAAAGCGCTGCATCCGGGTCAGAACCGCGAATAGACTTGATGAAAGCTGAAATGGTATCGTAATGTTCATCCATTTTCTTATCATAGCGAATCGCGCGTTGCTGGATGCTGTCCTGAGCGATGTCAAGATCAATTAAAACACTCCCGTTCTTATCGGGTTGTGTGGATTCAACAGCCAGTTCAAGCGCATTCAGCAGGCTGCGGGCATCGCCATTCGCCATATGGACCAGATGCTCCTTGGCCTCAGAAGTCACATTAATCTCGCGGCTGCCATATCCGCGTTCCTCATCAGATAACGCACGCTCAAAAATATCGCTTAATGGCTCAACAGCAAGCGATTCTAATGAAAAAATACGTGATCTGGAAACAAGTGCCGGTATCACATCAAAATACGGATTTTGTGTGGTGGCGCCAATTAAAATAATCAGCCCTGATTCAATATTTGGCAGCAGGGCGTCTTGCTGGGCGCGATTCCAGCGATGGACTTCGTCCACAAAAAGTATCGTGCGTCGGTTATATAATCGCCGCTTCTCTGTGGCTTCGGCGATCACTTTTCGCAGTTCGTTTTTTCCGGCCATCACCGCAGAAATCGTCACGAAATCCGATTGGCTATAATTCGCAATCAAGCGTGCCAGCGTTGTTTTTCCCGAGCCAGGCGGACCATACAGCAGGATCGATGAAAACAGTCGATCTGCTTTTATCGCACGCCGCAATAGCCGCCCTTCCCCAACAATCTCCTGCTGACCCACAAATTCTTCTAATGTGCGCGGACGCATGCGCGCTGCCAGCGGCGCTTCATTTTTCATGCGTTTATGCATGGCATGATCAAAAAGATCCATTCTGTTTCCCTTTCCATTCATTAGAACTTTAGTCCTATTATACGGCTATTTCCCTTTAATAGCATCCAATCTGCTATACAATATATCCTACATGACCGTCAATTAGATATAAAAATGAAATTATGAAAAACCTATTCATACTCGCGATCATTCCTTTAATCTGCATGGGAGCAACTATCCTCACCGCTTTCGTGATCATCCTGGCATTGCGGCGTGGCACTAAGAATATCAACCAACAGGCGCAGGAAATGTTAAACGATCCGCAATCCAGATCAGACACGGAAAAGTTGTCCCAGCAGGAAAAAGCGGAGGGCGAACCACAATTAATTTCATGTCCTTCCTGCGGTGCAGAAATCTCAAGCTGCAGCAGCATATGTGCTTTCTGCGGGCGAGCGATTTAATCTCTGATTAAACAGTGATTGATAATTAATATCAACAAATTACCCAAGAACAAAGAGAAAGCAATGGTCCGGTGGCGGGATTGGTCCTGCTAATAACGAGTAAGCCCCTGCCTCAATAAACATATATCATACTTATCACTCTGCGCAACATTCTTTTCGCGGGCGCTATTATCTTTTTTCGCTGCATTTTTGCATCTTCAGGCGCAAAAAGCCGGTAATTAAGAATAGCTTGAGAATGAATAATAAATAAATCTCCTCACTCAATCCACATCCCAGGACGCATCCTTTTCATCGGTCATCCGTATATTGAATAAAGGTTAATCGGCTTCATTTAATTTATTGAAAGGTACAGGTTATTAATGCAAAAACAAATTACCCTAATATCAATTCTATTTGTAATCAGCACAGTAATAGTATCGGGGTGCGTAAGCGGACCATATCAAACAAAAGAGATCCAGGTTGAAGGGTTTAACGAGATACGGGTTGATACATTTGGCGAATTTATCATTGAGCAGGGCAGCAGCGAATCTCTGCGCATCGAAGCCCCGCGTGATTATCTACGATATCTCGAAACAACAGTCAAGGGAAATACTTTGTTCATCCGCACGCGACGCGGATTCTTCGGTGTTCCGGTGCAGCGCGCTATTTTTAATATCAGCGTCAAAGATCTGAAAGATATTTCCCTCACTGGCGCGGGCGCGATTAAAATTTACACATTGGATACCGAATCCCTGGATGTCAATCTAACCGGGGCGGGAAGCATAGAAATTGATGACCTAACCGCAGAGCGGCTGGAGGTTGATTTGACCAGCGCAGGCGCGATCATCATTGCTGGAATTGCTGAAAAACAATATGTAAATTTTACTGGTGTGGGTAATTATGAGGCCGGCGACCTACAAACAGAGGATACGGATATCCTCATGACCGGAGCAGGAAGTGCTGTTGTCTGGGCGAAAGAAGACCTGGATGTTGAAGTGACAGGCGTGGGTACCGTCTCCTACTTCGGAAGCCCGAATGTCTATCAAAATATCACCGGGCTGGGCTCTGTCAATAGCCGGGGTGAACGCAAATGATCGGATCATCTTCCCCCATTTTTTGAAAAAGAAGCCGCGTGAAAAGCGCGGCTTCTTTCTTGTTATTCGATCCAGGCTAAACCAGCATACTTGTGAAATTCTTCTTCAACCAGGAAGGTCTCTCCATTTTCCAGGTCGATCACATCGATCTGGCTCCCATCGTTCCCTTCTGTAATAAATGCCAGATAATTGCCGTCAGGAGACCATGCGGGTGAATGCACCGTTTCCTTCATATCGGTTAATTGTGTCTCTTCGCCAGTAGATACATCCATCAGATATATCTGAAAATGACCGCTGTCGCGGCGCGAAAGGAACGCGATCTGTTTTCCATCCGGAGACCAGACCGGTGTAGCTTCATAGGTATCATTGTGTGTCAATTGTTCTTTTCCGCTGCCATCGCTTTTCATCACATAAATCTCGAAATCACCATCCTGGTCGGATAGATAGGCAATGCGCTCTCCATCTGGTGACCAGCTCGCCTGTGTCTCCTGAGAGTCAGTCTTGGTCAATGGGTTTTGTTCGTCTGAAGCCAAATCCAGCGCGATAATATCGTAATCACCATACGCATCAGTTTGAAAAAGGACACTTCCAGCATCAGGGCTGATACGCGGCTCTGTTTCATCTGACACGCTGGTTGTCAGCTGTTCTGGATCGCCACCTGGCAGAGACACGGCGTACAGGTCATAAGTACGGTCGCGATCGGACGAAAAGAACACCATACTGCCATCCTGCGAAATCACCGGCGAAATATCGGACGCGTTAGTGCGCGTAATCCGTTCCATTTCACCGCTTTCCAGATGCAATAAAAACACATCATAGCGATCACCACTTTTCGGCTTTGCCGAAAACAGAAGCTTGCCGTACGCATCTTCCCATTTTTGTATGCGCTCGTTATCCAGTTCTGATACCGGCGTATTAGAAGATGGAGAACACGCGGAAAGCGCGGAAAGAATAACCATTAAAGTGATCAAAATTAATTTCTTCTTATTCATTTTATTTTTCCTTGAAAATACTGTATTAATATCATAACTCAACAGGAGTTGCATGGACAAACCATGGTTGATCAAGCGCATCTTTTTTGGCTGCTAATCGGGCTGATCTCGACTTTCTTCGCGAAATTTTTATCCGGCAGCGTTCCTGATTTCCTGTTGACTGCATTTGATTACTGGGGTATTTTTCTATCTATTGCCTGCATACCCTGCTGCTGGCAGCGCCGATCATGCGTCATGACCGGAAATTCTCACTGCGCAGTCTCTATTTCACCAGCATGCTGTTTGGCATGGTTGAAACATATATTACCAAAGTAGTATGGGAACCATATTGGCATCCGAATATTTTCATGATTGCCAATATTGCAGTGTTTGAAACAATAGTAGTGGTTTTTTTTGCATACGGTTTTTTCTTTTCTGATCCCGCTTTTTATCGCTGAGACGCTGCTCACAAACAGCAATGATATGCAGAATTTGATCCCCAATAAATGGCGGTCACGCATCAACAAAAAATTCTTTCCTGTAATTTTCGGATCTCTTGCAGTACATTATTTGCCACAGCCGTATCCTCCTCCAATGAAGCACTTATATCTTCGCTCATCAATTGCGGTATCCTAACCATATTGATCATCCTATGGAAATTAATTGCCCGCAAAAAGCAATATGATATGGTTGATCTTCTGCCCAGAAAGGTTGAATGGAGTGTGTTGGCATTTGTATGATTGTTGGTTTATCTAAATTTCGGCTTTAATCTCAGGCGCGAGGTGCATCCCTGTATCGTCGGGTATGATACTGTATTATTATTTTACGTTTTCATCACTACAACGATTATTCTTTCATTGCAAAAAGATCAAGCCGACAAACCCACGGATGGCGTTGAAAGGGTTCAAGAACTACCTATGTTCAATATCAAGCGCTGGTTTATGTTGTGTGGATCACTTCTCGCCCGCAGCGTACTGATCAATCAGCTGCCGCAGATCGTGCCTGAATTATTTACTGGTATGATCTTTGTAAGCTGTTCCGGAATAGGTATTTTGCTGCTTTTGAAAAATATCCACAGCTTATTTTTCAAATATATTTGATTTTGATTAGTGAAAAATATAGAAAAAATCAATTATCATTAATTCAAATAATCAATCCATTCGGAGGCAGAAATGGCAATCAATTTACTGAATGGCAGCTTAAAGATCGAGATCTTCTACGATAAAAAAGACAAGGAATACGAAGACAATATCTGTGTCTGTCTGCGGGAATACGGGCCTGAAGATGAAAAAGTACTTTATGCCGGCGAGACCAACCTGTTTATCAACACGGAAGAAGCCCGCAAACTGGCTGCCATGCTGAACAAAGCCGCTGATGACAGCAGCCACGCATCTCGATGACAATCGATAAGGAATTCTGGAAGCATAAATCGTTGGCAGCAATGACCAATGATGAATGGGAGGCGCTGTGTGATGGCTGCGGTTTCTGCTGTTTGTACAAGATTGAGGATGCCGATACCGGCGAGATTTTATTAACCCATGTCGCCTGCCGATTTTTAGATCTGCACAGCGTCACATGCAAATTATATAAAAACCGTTTCAACGCGATGCCGACCTGCATCAAATTGACTCCGGCTAAAGTGGAAGCGTTGGATTGGCTGCCAGACAGTTGTGCTTACCGCCTGGTCCTGCAGGGCAAACCATTACCGGCATGGCATCCATTAGTCAGCGGTAATCCAGACAGCATCCACCAATCCAGCCACTCCATCCAGGGCAAAGCACAGCAGGAAAGCGATGTGAACATGGATCACCTTGAGGACTACATCATTGATGATGCAGTTTGCATCAAGCCCCAAAAAAAGCCATGAGAATAATTGGCGCTGCACTATTTAACGAGAACTTTTCTATTCAAGCATCTGGTTCATATAATTCTTGATCTCTGGAACGGTGACTAATTTTTCATAGAAGAAGTTATTGACAATATTGATCAACTCGCTGCGCGCTGCTTCTGCCTGGGGTGACAGCATTTTACCCGCTTCTTCGTGTGAGAGGATGTCACGCAGCCGCAGCAGCATGCGTACCACTTCGGCCTCTTCTCCACCTTCCAGAGTTTCGATCACATTCATCATCAATTGGTCCGTATGATCCAGCAGCTGTTGGATTGTGATACCGCTATCTTCTTGAAAACAATCATCCATTGTCCGGATAAGTGACCACACCTGATAAAGCATGGTGGCTGGTTCATCAAACAATTCCCGCAGATATGCTGCTGCTTCATATTCACCCGTCAGACGGAAAATGTTATACATACGCCGGGCTGCTTTTCCATAATTGACGGATTTGGTGATGTATTTCTTAACTTCTTTTTCCAGTGCATGCACATAGTTTTCCAGCGCGTCACTGGATACATGTTTGGCAAGCTTTGAAAATAATGGAATCGATTCTGCCTGTAGATATACTTCCTGGAAATAAGGATCCAGGTATCCATCCAGCGGTGTTACTGATCCGTCCGGGGCTTCCCAGGTCACATCCAGCATATTGCTGGCATTCACCAGATGGCCATGCGCCGCATCAGCCACAACCCAATCGAGTTTGCACCAGCCGGGATCCAGGCTGGCTTTATCCCAGGTGATTACGATTTGCTTGCCCTTTTCATCAGCCACTACTTTTCTTTCCATTAATACTTCATTTGGGGTCCATGAGATCGGGCTGCCAGCCTTTAGATGTTTATCTTTGACTACGGCATCCATTGGATAGGAACCGAATTTAACCTCGATCATCTGGTATGTCGGCCCTTTCATAGTGGAAATAACTTTTTCTTTCATCACCCGGGCCAATATCTCACAGGCCTCTTCTTGTGTTGGCGCAATGATATTCACGCGTTCAAAAAAATCAGCATCACCGGGATATTTCTGGATCTTGGATTGCGCGGCAGAACCAGAGAGTGCCAATGCGGTTTCCACCTTTCCGGGTTCATCTTCAAACTCAACCAACGCACCAATGCGCCGGAAATGTGCCAGCTCCTCCGGACTGAAATCCAACATGGTCACCTTGTGCCCAAAGACACCAGATTTAATATCGACGGAAATATCATCGCCATCATTGGCAATTGCAACGGCGGTCAGCCACTGCAATGCCTCTTCCTCATCCAGCTCAATTCCCATCCTGCTTGCCGAGTCAATAATGCGGGCTAATTGTTCATTTCTATTTTGGTCAGTCATCATGACCTCCTTCAACCTTCAACATCCTTACTATACAATATGCTTCACCATCTTTTCAAATAAATCAGCCTGATCACGGGCGTCTTCCAGCGCATTGTGCTTCAGCTCTATTACAGAAAGTTTCCTCATACTGGTTCCGCTCCATGGCACCCTGCCGTATCCCATATAAAAAGATTTTATATCCAGCGCGGAGTGGCCGAACGGATTGCGGCCAAGAAAGCGGTGGAAATAATCACTTATGAACATCCAGTCAAATGGCGCGTTGAACCCCATGAATAGGGGCTGCGTTTCCGCCGGTACAGCTTTCTGCAGCCAAATAGTAAACATTTGCATCGCCCTTTGCGGTTCTTCTCCATTAATAGATAATTGTTCCAGATCTAATCCATGCACCCGCTGCGCTTCCTGCGTTGATTGCATCACCACGGGCTGCAACTCCACGTAGAAAGTTTTTCGAGGCTTTAGCAGGGTGCAGGCACCAATAGACAAAAGATCATAATTAGCAGGGTTCGGGCCGGATGTCTCCACATCTACCGAAATCATGCGTCTCAGATCCTGTTTTATCCAATCAGGCCAATGTTGGGTCATCGTGCTCCGATTATTTGTATTCGCGAATCATACATAGATTAAATATAAATTGTGATGATGAATTCAGTATTCTTTATCTGCATCATACACATTCATTAAGGATTTACCCGCAATATAGCGTTTAATATTTTCCGCAAACAATTCAAAAACCAGTTGTTCGTAATTACCCGTATTTCCCGCAATATGCGGTGTAATCACCAGATTGGGAGCTTCCCACAGTGGGCTTTCCTTTATCAAAGGTTCTGAAGTAAAAACGTCCAGCATCGCACCAGCGATCTGTTTTTCTTTAAGCGCGTAAAGCAAGGCGTCCTCTTGAACCTGTCCGCCCCGTCCCAGTGCGACCAGATAGGCAGTCGGTTTCATGATCTGCAATTCTTTCGCACCGATGACTGTTCGGGTAGCACTGGTAAGCGGCAGGGTGATCACAACTAAATCGCATAATTTCAACATAGAATGCAATGCCTGCGGTGGATACAGACGGGAGAAAAATTTCCCTTCCGGATCGCCAGTTCCTGTGGGAATATACCCCTGCTGGTGTGTTGCTTCCAGATTGTTTTTTGTTGCCAGGATTGTTGGTCCAAATGGCTGCAGCAGGCGCGCTAATTCGCGCGCAATGCTGCCATATCCCAGCATACCAACTGTGCTGCAGCGCAGTTCGCGCGGCTGAAAACGGGTCCAGCGGTCAGGCGGCCATATCTTCTCGTCTTGATAATTCAACATCATGGGCAGTTTATGGGCTAGTGCCAGCATCGCCATCAACGCGTATTCCGCCACTTTGGGCGCAGCCGCTCCAGATAATGAAGTTGCCTTGAATCCTTCTCGTTTTAAAATGGGATGATCCCGCAGAAAATCAAGGCCGGCTGATGAAAATTGAATCCATTTCAATGATGGCGCCGCTTCCGGCTCGGGGATGTGTTTGGAGATCAATAATATCTCCGCCTTCGCCAGAAGATCTGAAGGGACATCAGACAGATCCCCCTTCGGGAAAACAGACAACCGTATTTGCGGCGAAATTATCGACAGCTGCCGCTGTTGATCTTCCGTAAGCGGATATTGGATCAGGATATCGATTGGTTTGACAGTCATGATGCCATAAGTATAATCGCAACGAAAATAAAACCAGCCGGAATGATTTCCAGCTGGCTGATGAACCGCACATTGGTTTTTTCAGTATCTTAGCTTAGCTGCCATGTCCCATTTGCGATAGCGTTCTTTTTTAGCTCTTCATACAAACCTGCGAATGACATAGAGAAAAAGGGTAGCACATAAATATACGCCAAACCAAAAGTTATCGCCCCTAAAAACATCCAGCCAATGAAACTCAAACCCATGACAAAGATCTCAGCCCGGTATCCTTTTGTGATCGCCTGAGAAGTACGAATTGCCTGGCCCGCAGTGCAATCAGTATCCGCCATGACATAGTTCGTCATCGAATAAGCCAGACCCATGATAATCCCCGGAATGATCAACAGCAGCGACCAGAGAAAAGTATAGATCTGTACCAATAAATACCCGCCGATATTTCTGCCCAGATTATCAAAGCCGCGGAATATGTGCGTGAATTCATACTCATCACGTCGCCAGATTGCCAGGAGATAAACCGCCATGCCGACCGCCATCGCTGGCGCAGTGATTAATGCCCCTATACCAAAACCTGCTGCGCCCAACCCGGAAATAAATCCCGCAACCAGAAGCGCAAAGAAAACGGTCATTACTTTCCCTCTGATCTTTTGTTTTGCCTGTGCTTTTATTTGACGCCGATGTAACATTTTTTCCTCCATATGGATAACAATATTAATATTGAGTATACACAAAGGATGTTTATCACGATGTGTAAATTTTGATCAATCAACCGCCGAATTGGTGGTTATCGTATGTTTATGTGTTTATTCTTTCTGAATGAGTGTTTGGATTTGTTCATGCATATACAACTGTACGTAGTATATGCCGCCGGCATTCTTGCCGCTCGACCCAGAGCCCTTCCATCCGCCAAACGGCTGAAAGCCAGGCCACGCGCCGGTGGTCGCGCCCTGCGGGCGGTTGGCATAATTCACACCTGCCTGCGTATGTTCGAAGAACCATTTTGATTCTTCCACCGATCCGTAAAAACCAGCCGTGAGACCGTATTTGACATTGACTGCCATCTTCATCGCCTGCTCAAGGCTGTCCACGTGCATCACAGTCGTGATCGGCAGAAACATCTCATGCTTCCAGAGCCGATGGGACCTGGGTAAATCCACGCCGATGGTCGGTGCGCAGTAATACCCTTTTGCAAATGAGCCGTCTGCCAGAATTTTTCCACCTGCGAGAAAACGCGTACCGGCTGCGCGCATTTCATTCACATAATCCTGATAATCCTGATACGCATTATTATTGATAACCGGTCCAAGATAGACCTGACGATTAGTCGGATCACCGATTTCCAATTTTTTAGTCAATTCAAGAATACGGTCAAGCACTTTCTGATAGACCGGTTTTTCTATATACACACGGGAACAGGCAGAACATTTCTGGCCCTGCAGACCAAATGCGGACCGCACAATACCTACCGCCGCTTCTTCAATGTCAGCGTTTTTGCTGACAATCGCTGGATTCTTTCCGCCTAATTCCAGAATTGTTGGGCGTACATAATCTCCCTGCGCAAACGAGCGAAAAATCCCCATACCAACATCATAGGAGCCGGTGAAAGTCACGCCATCTACATCCGGATGGTCAATCAGCGCCTTGCCAATCGTGCTGCCCGGTCCGGTCACAAAATTAAACACACCATCCGGCAAACCTGCTTCACGGAAGCATTCAGCCAGCAATCGGGAAGTCCAGGGTGTATCAGAGGCAGGTTTGAAAACAATCGTGTTCCCGGCCGCCATTGCTGCGCCAGCCGGCCCACCGGTCAATGCCGCCGGAAAGTTGAAGGGACTGATCACTAGCCAAACACCATAAGGGCGTAAAACAGAATAATTGGTGGCTTTATAACCCTGCAGCGGGTCACTGCCCATTTGATGGATAAACCCATCATTGGCTTCGATTTGGTCGCAAGCGTAACGGATCAGATCTGCTGCTTCTGCAGCATCTCCCAGCGCTTCCATACGGTTCTTACCCACTTCAAGCGTGATCACCGCGCCAAATTCGAAGATGCGTTGATCAATGATGTCAGCCGCCTTGCGCAGAAGCGCAATCCTTTCGTGCCAGGGTTTCTTCCGCCAGGCGGGAAACGCCTTTTTCGCCGCTGCAACGGCTTCTTTTGCGTATTCCGCATCCCCTTTCTGGAAGATTCCCAACACCATATCGGTGTTGATGGGGCTGATATTCTTGAATTTCGCATCAGCTTGTACGTCCTGACCATCAATGATCATCGAATATTCGCTGCCAAGTGTCCTGTTTAAATCCGCTAACGCCTTTTCATAGCGTGTATGCAGTTCCTCGGGCGGATTAAACATGGTTGCGTAGGTTAGTTTAAATGGTGTTTCTTTTGCCATCTATCACTCCTGATTCTTTTTTTCATAGTATATCTGATGGTAGCTTATCAAGTATAAGTATATTTCGAGTTTTCCTTTCGATTCCTCATACAATTAATAATGTGGTTTCCATATTTATCCAATCCATCAAAATGAAGCCGTGAGATGATAAAAACACAAAAGATTTATCAGGCAATTAAGCTGGTTTTAGCTTATGGTAAACTGATAAAAATCCCTAGAATGAGGCAAAAATGACAAGAATTTTTGAATTACTAAATGATTTATTTTCTAGCCTGCGCAATATCGGCACAATTGATATTTTGATCAATGTGCTGTTGTCCGCCGCTATGTCCTATTTAATCTATCTGGTTTATGTAAAATATGGGTCATCCTTATCTAACCGAAAGCATTTCGGCAGTTCCTTCCTGCTAATCACTATCTGTACTTCTCTGATCATTGCACTGATCAAATCATCCATCGCGCTTTCATTGGGTTTGGTTGGCGCGCTATCTATCATCCGTTTTCGCACAGCCATCAAAGAACCACAGGAACTCACCTATATCTTTTTCTGCATTGCTATGGGCCTTGGATTTGGCGCCAATGAACGCCTGGTAACCCTCGCGGCGGGCTTTCTGGTGCTTCTCATTCTGATTATCGCTGGATCGTTTAGAAAAAACAAAATCGAGGAGGTATATAACATTTCAGTTGACACCAAAATTCTGGAAGTCAATCAAATTGTGTCTATCATTGGAAAATATTGCAATAAGCTGGATATGCGCCGGTTTGACCAGAAAGAAGATATGCTGAATGTGCTCCTGTTCGCCGAGTTTGAATCTTTTAACAGCTTTCAATCTTGCATTGCGGATTTGAAAAAAGCAGATGCAAAGATCGGCGTTAGTTTTGTGGCAGCACGTGCACTTGGGTAGGCAGAGGTAAATCAACCATCATGCTAATCAATTTTTCTGATAAAAGTGCCGAATCGATAATATTATGAAAATCGATCTTTCAAAGATTAGGCATGACCACCACGGAAAATCTGACGCTGTTCGTCAGATTGTGATCCGATCGGTAATTATTTTGTTTGTTCTGGTTAGTTTTTTCTCTATTGCAGCAAAACTATCTGAGCCATTCGCTAAGAATTATCTCCTATCCCATTTTCTGATCAATATCACCCAAGAAAACATTTCAGACCATGTTGTTTTCCCGTCTGAAAAATTCACGGCGGTTTTTAATCCCGGTGAGATTATTAATGACAATTACCTGCACATCGGTTTGAGCGGGTCTGATATTTATAAAATCTCATTTTTCCGGGAAGACCAAAGCGATTTCATCATCATTAGCACTAAAGGCACCGGGAATGCGAAATTCCTATATATGATCCCAAACGCAATCGCGCAATCCGGTTATGACCGTATTGAGATCACACCACTTGGCGGAGATTGGGATTTCTGGATGGAAGGCTTTGAAACATTGGATAATCCGAATCCCGCAGACTATCCTGAACACCAAATTATTGATTTCGAAATAGAAAAACTGGAGATCGAGATTGATAAAGAGGATTTGGCAAAAATTGAGCAAAAAGCCAGGGAAGCATACGATCTGGGAATTCTTCTTACTGAGGAAGATGATTACGTACCCGCAGTTATTCGTGCGGACGGTAAAAAAGATGACGCGGAAATTCGGTTAAAAGGAGATTGGACCGATCATCTCCAGCAGGGAAAGTGGTCCTTCCGGATTAAAATGGATCAGGAAGCACCCTGGGGGATGACAAAATTTTCTATGCACCGTCCGGAAACTCGCAATGGGGTTTCAGAATACCTAATCCAAAAATTTTATCGGGAGCACGGCGGCATTGGACTGCGCTATGATTTCATTGACGTACTGATCAACGGTGAATATATTGGAGTATACGCATTGGAGGAATTCTTTGACAAGCGCCTCATAGAAAATGCCCACCGCAGAGAGGGACCAATTATCAAAGTCAATGAAGATTATCTATGGGAACGCCGTGCCTATTATTCCGAAAGAATTGAGAACTGGGATTTTGGGGAGAATTCTGACGTCGGATACATGGATTTCGATGTCTTTAGCATCAATAAGACCCTTGAAAATCCCGCCTTATTTGAAAATGCGGCATACGGCATCACTGCTCTAAATAAATTGCTTGCTGGAGAGGTTAATGCCATTGACATTTTTGAGCTCGAGCATTTTGCAAAATTCTTTGCCACGCTGGATGTGTTTAATTCATGCCACGGCAATATCTGGCATAATTTCCGTTACTATTTCAATCCAATCACCGCGAAAATGGAACCTATCACCTTTGACAACTTGCCAAAGGCTGGCCTTTGTGATTCTTCCAGCAAAAGCAGCGACCCGCTTATCATACCCTTCTTTGCAGATCAGTCCTTCACGAAAATGTATGTGCAATATGTGGAGCAATATATCGATGAATATGATAGCTTTCTGAGGAAAGAATCGGAGAACCTGCGACGAATCGAGATCATTTTTCAACGGGACTCTATTCGATTTGAAGATTTCACAACGCATCTGGATGAGCTGCATCACATCATCCGCACAACGCTCCATGAAAGTGACTATGCATTCCGTCTGGAAGAAGTCTCTGATGACCTGCTGGTGATCAAGATGGATAAAGACAGTTATCTGGATATCCGTATGCAAGAAGTGCTTTACAGGGGAGAACCCATCCAGGCAAGATTTACCCACAATCCTGATCGGATCGCAATTATTCAACATCAGCAAGCCGCCGAATTCGATGATCTATCGCAATTTAGCGTGGTTTATTCGACACTGGATGACGGAGAAATTTACCAAGAAAACGTTTCCTACCCACAGATTGAATTTTCTTTCTATTCTGCAGGGCATGTATATGGTTCGCATGATAAGGCGGGAACCGCGCAGCAAGATGAAATTCACCCACCTTTCGCCGCTGCGCTTTCAGGTATTGCAGAAAACCAAAATCTGGCATTTGGTTTTCTGACAGGCGATACAGTCTATCACCCCTCCATAAAAAGCTATGAAAATTTACGAAACAGAATGGCGTCCACAGGAAAACCATACTACATCGCTCCAGGCAATCACGACCTGGATGGATCCGGACTATTCAAAGATTTTTTTGGCTCTACCTATCAATCCTTCGTAGAAAATGAAAACCTTTTCATCATCCTGACCCCCGAAAACGACTGGGAACTCAGTGAAGATCAACTCGTTTTCCTCAGAGAGACTGTGCAACAACATAAAAATGATGTTTCCAATATATTTGTTCTTACGCATTACCTATTCTGGCTGGATGGTGAACATTTCACCTGGATCGCTTCCAATGGCGGTCCATACCCAGAAAACCATTCTAATTTCTGGACGGAGGTTGTCACTGCGTTAGAGTCATTTACTGGAAATATCTATTTCATCGCTGGAGACGTGGGTGCCTTTCCCGGACAGCGGGCTGCAGTCTATGAGCGCGAAGGCAACATGCATTTTATCGCCTCTGGAATGGGGGGGGAAACTGAAGACAATTACATGATCGTGGATGTGTATGACGATGGCAGTGTGGAATTTGAATTAGTACCGATTGCGCTGGAAGCTCCAATGCCGCTGGGAAAGTTAAAGGATAGATAGTACTATGCGGAAGGATATGCATTCGTGAAATTTCTGATTGAAAAACTGCTGTTCAAGGATATCAGCAGCGGGAATGATCCTGCGGTAAACAGGAAGGTGAATCGCTTAAAATGGATTGCGTTATGTCTGATGGTGTTCGTTCTTCTTACAGGCGCTGTCCTGGCTGCTGCTCACGCATATTCCTATTACAACACAGTCAAAGAAGCTTTTTTTGCTGAACCAGAGACGATAATGGATTTGGGCGTTCTTGAACCCCGTGCTGTGTGGTTCACCCAGGAGAGCGGTGACCCCTATAACATTCAGGGTATCCTCGCTTATCTTAATCAATATGAAAACAATCGTCTTGTTCTCGATGTTGTAAATGTTAATGATATTCCCTTAACTTTGGTGTCAATTCAGGATGCAGACGGGTATTTTTCTTACCCATTTTCAGATAATACGCTTCTAGAACCAACAACAAATTATCAACCGCAGACTTACACCTTTAATGATGTCAACGAGGCATTACTGGTAAAACGATCCGAGATCATTATCAATTACCGTTATGATGATGGCATTTTGCGTCAGGCATATTTGATCCCATTTAAAAGGATGAATGAGGAGATATTTGATAATACATCCATCCGCACAACTGATAACACCGATGCATTTGATTTCTTTCAGCAGGATGAAAAATACATTCGTTTTACAGGTTCTCAGGTGGCGATAGATCAGCCGCTATATATTCCTGCCGGAAAAATACTAAAAATATCCGCTGGCCAACAGATAGATCTCATTAATGGGGCGTTTATCGTTTCACGGACAGCGATATCGATTGCGGGGACTACCTCCCAACCGGTACGATTTCTCACCAGCGATGGAAGCGGGCGGGGTTTACTGGTGATGCAAGCCGAACAGGAGTCAAACATCACGCACGCCATCTTTGATGGTCTGGATACACCAAAAAGTGGCTTCTGGGAGCTGACTGGCGCGGTCACATTTTACGAGTCGAATGTCGCTATTCAAAAAAGCGAATTCATCAATAATATCAGTGAGGATGGACTGAATATCATCCGCTCACAGTTTTCAATCTCTGACACGCATTTTCAAAATACAGCTTCCGATGCCTTCGATGCGGATTTCTGTGAAGGAATTATCCGAGATTCCATCTTCGAAGATACAATCAATGATGCTATCGATGCATCTGGTTCAATGATTGAGATTCACGATACGCTCACAAAAAACAACGGGGATAAAGGGATCAGCGTAGGAGAAAACAGCCATGTAACCCTGAACAATATCACCATCGATCAGGCAGTTGTTGGGATTGCAAGTAAAGACCTTTCTGAGGTAACTGGAAAAGATATTCGAATTTCTAATTCCCGCATCGCATTGACGCTTTATATCAAAAAAACCGAATTTGGTCCGGCAGAGATGCAATTGGAAAACCTGGTACTGGATGGAGATATCGACCTGGACTACCTCATCCAGCCGGGTTCGACATTAACCATAGAAGGGCAATCTATTCAACCCCGTGCCGCAGCAAAAGAAACCCTGCTGTTTGAAAAGATGATTAACGGAGAACCAATTCAATGAGATATGAAAACAAATTCGTTTTCCCAACCCATCTTTATGGAGATATCCAGGCAGGCCTGCTAAGCTCCCGCTTTTTCTTTTCCGAGATTTACCATGAACGGCGTATCAACAACATTTATCTTGACTCTGTCAATTATAAAAATCTATTTGATAATTTGCATGGCTTGCAAAACCGGGAAAAACATCGCATCCGCTGGTATGGTGAAGGTTCAAACGCCAACCAACCCTTCCTCGAATATAAGAT
>Ga0180434_10001580_pt1 | contig 32093 bp, 49 predicted proteins | sample SS_ome_7_FD_132453 | JGI IMG/M metagenome (GOLD analysis project Ga0180434, IMG submission 132453) | Hypersaline lake sediment archaeal communities from the Salton Sea, California, USA - SS_1_D_2 metaG | ecosystem: Environmental > Aquatic > Non-marine Saline and Alkaline > Hypersaline >... | reverse complement strand
TGTAGCAAACGAGCCAGAATCCCTGTCAACAGTCGCATTAATGCCTTCATCGGTATAAACAACACTGTTAATGGTTAAAGTACTCCCAGATCCTGTTGTAGTGACTCCTGGTCCACCTAAAATGTTAATATTCCCTGCTGTTGGACTTAGCGCTCCCCCAGTATCTCCAGTTAATGTAAGGATGGCGACGTCAGCGGCTGCAACTGCTAAATCAATACTTCCCGCTCCGTTTGTGATAGTAACCGAACCATCTGTTGAGGTGATGTTTGCCAATACAGGTGACAAGCCAGTTGAACCGATAATTAACTGGCCATTAGTTAGGGGACCTAGCTCGGTAGCGGTAGAACCTGCACCTGCACCAAGCAGAAAAGTGTTAGCTGTCGCCTGTACATTCAATGTAATTGTGTTTGCAACACTTCCGTCTGAGAATACCGAGGTGCCAGTCACGTCTACAACACCAGAACCATCAGGTGTTACGGGGCCTGATACATCTGTTGTAAACGAGTCAACGTAAGTGCCATCTGTAACTTCTAGATTTATCGTCCCAGCTCCCGGGGTTATTGTTACGGTACCCCCAGTTGATGTTAGAGAGCCTGCAACTGGCGCTAGTCCTGTTGACCCTATTACAAGTTGGCCATTAGTTAGGGGACCTAGTTCTGAGACTGTTGTATTGGCTCCCGCCCCATAAAGTATAGTGTTGGCTGTGGCTTGTACGTTTAAGGTTAATGTATTGGCCGTTGTACCATCGGAGAATACGCTTGTTCCCGTTACATCAACAACTCCCGCTCCATCTGGGTTAACAGGACCTGCTACATCCGTAGTGAAACTATCCATCGCAGCTCCACCACCTATTAACGTAACATATCCATCTCCGTTGACGGAAAATTGAGTATCATCAAACTGTACAATCCCAGCCGCATCTTTATTTCCTGGTGCGCCCGTTACTGCCGAACCGACCTGTACCTCAATATTAAATTCGTTGGCTGCTCTAGAATGAGTTTCTATTGGAATGCTGTGCGCTGCAACGGCTGCTCCCAATATAGTGACTTGACCTGCTCCTGTTGGTAATACTGGATTTGTTCCAGGACCTGTATTATCATCTACGGCAATTTTTACCGTTGCTGTTCCTGTCCCGGGTCCCATCACCATGTCTAGGCAACATGTGGCTGGATTTACTTTTAATGGCATTATTATCCCCTATGCGTAAGTGTATGTTGCCCTAGAGTCCCAAGCAAATTCATAGTTTGTACTTGGATTACCTTCAGAGTTTTGTGGCCATGTTTTTGAGGTAAGCGAATTGTTGGCATCCCAAGCATGGAAAGATATTTGCCATTTTGGATCATCATCCGCTGTCCCTACTTTTGCAAAACCTAAATACAGAACATTTCCGCTTGCATCGTTTTCAGCTCTTATTTCTACTTCGCAATCATGAACTATAAATTCACGTCTATCGCTCGGTCCATATTTGAACGGCCTGTTTATTGGTCCACTGCTTGCTGTCATCGCTTTCTCCTATTTAAATCTTTCTGCCCAGCTAATTGCTACAGTTGCTTCCGTATTTGCTGAACTTTCAGCACTAAACGTCATGGTTTGTCCTGGGTTTAAATAAAAATCAAACTCACGGAATGATTGACTTAAAGAACCAGCTTTATCTAAAGCAAACGCCGCTAAAAGAATACCGTCACTTATCGTAGTTCCCGCTGTATCATAATCTACAACAGAGTTATTTACCCGAACATCTGAGTAACTTGGTGTGCCCCCTAATGTTGCATTTGAATACACACGTATTAAAGCATTCTTTGTTCCATCTACTGCTAATGTAACAAAATCAGGCTGTATAACAATTGAATTTGAAACACCTTGATAAGTTGATTTGTTTCTGATTGTCAATATGTTAGTTTCCGTTGAAACACTTGTCTTTGTGTTGGTAACGGCATTTCTCGTCTCTCCAGCACTTGTATCCTTACCTTCAATATAAAGACCAATGCTTGGTATCTTCATTACAATCGCTGTATCATTTGTAGTATTAGCGCTTTCTGCAAAAAATGGAAAAGATGGGTTGTTAACTGAAACACCCGTATTTTCGTTGGCATATCTAATTGTATGAACAACTTCAATACCACCTGTGACATTGTTTTCTATTGCAAATTGAATAGCTCCGAAACCTAGCCATTGATAACGTATTTGAAAAACGTTTCCTTTGGATGTGTCAAGCGTTTGCATAAAGCTTTCGTCACCTAACATCCTGTTTCCATTCCAAGAATTTTGTGGAATCCATGTATCGGACCCACCAGTTCTATGAAGAATACCAAAGGATGTACCATTGTAACCAAAGAAAAAACCATCTGTAGTATTTCCAATCCCAGCTATTTGTGTATTCCCAGCTACAGCCGTATCAAACACACAAGTGAAGCGAGCTAACCCTCCAGTCCCTGGATTATATTCTAAAATCCTAACAGTATTCAGTTTGCCACTGCTACTAGTTGCTGCGCCTGAACTAATTAACGCAAATTGTCCCGAGTGAGTTACAGCACCACTTGCGACAACAGTTGTACTTACAACATCTGTATTTAGATTATATGGAAAGTGACAAAGAACCCTAGGACTTGGTTGGGACACAGAAAGCTCACCAAATGCTGTATAATTTGGCCTTACTTGTGGTTCAAATGGGACTGTACGTGGCATATTTTCTCCTAAAAAAAAGAGGGCCGAAACCCTCGGTATTAAAGCGCTACAACTTGGTAAAAAATTCTAACAGTAAGTGTGCTATCATCAGACGCGTTACCAGTAATATTTGATCCTAAGTTATCAAGGACTAATGCTTGGTTCTCCGCTGAGGCAGCCGCAACAATGGCATCTTTGACTGGAACCGCATTTGTCATTGTATCTGCTGACTGATCAATGAAACCTGTTGTTTCGATAGTATCAGATACCTGAACACCTAATGCGTCGGTATATTTAATCCCAAGATTGTCTCCAGCCTCAGCAAAAACCTCACTTCCGTAATTCAGTTTAAATTGTGCGCCCATGAAAAGAATTGCATTACCTGCACCTTGAGCCGCGACTAATTCTTTTGGAGTAGTTGCCAAAGCTTTTACTTCTGTAGCTGTTATCGTCACATCTGCATATTGCATAGCACTAGTAGATGCATCTTGATTTATCGTTAAAGTATTACCTGTTGCTGATGTTGAAAGGCCAGAACCTCCTGCAAATGTGATTACACCAGCGGCTGTGGGTGTGGCGCTTCCTGAATCAGATGTAGCTGTATCCATAGCAAGCCCTTGTCCTGCTAATTGTACAACACCATTTGTTACTGAAAATTGATCAGCATTAAATTGAACGTCTCCCTGAACGGTTGTGCTCCCAGAGACTCGCCCGGTATAGGCTAATGGGTTTTTGTCTGCCATTATTTAACTCCTTATGTACATAAGTTTTTTATAACACTTTGCATGTTATTCTTCTTCTTCTTTACCAAGTCTGCCGGCTACTTGGGCAAATCTCTTCATTAAATTAGCCATCTTAGCAGAAGAAACGTTCTTTTGACCCATTTCCTGTATGATCTTTTGGGATTGTGGATCTTCCAAGATACGATATAACTTTGCCCTATAGGCTCTTTTTGCAACATCAGCTCCCAAGACAGGGATTAAAGACTTTCCTAGTGTAAAAGGCGCAGCTGCATAAAGTGCATACTTCATACTTTTATCAAAGTAGTTGTCCAAAACACGTTGCATTAATGGTCTGTCTTTTATGGCCAAAGCTCGCATGTTTTCAGCCATATTTTTGCCGTATCTTTCTAAGTTCTGAAAGAATTTTAGACCATCTTGTCCCATCGCTTCTTTAATCACGCTTTTCATATGGGGATTTGCCAGAATATCTTTGGCTTTTTCGAAGTCGATTTGCTTTTCTTTATCTAAGACGGAAGACACCATATCTTCAAATGTCATACGCTGAAGACTTTTAAACATCTTCTTTCCACGTGGAGAGCGATTAATCGTCTCCTTGACCATGTCATACCCGATAGGGTTTTGCATTAGCTTCAATGTATAATCTGGTCTTGCTCCAGTATCAAAAGCCTTCTGGATATCGCCAAGAATATTGCCTCTTGCTAGTGCCTGTTGCCCTGGAGATGATAGACTATCCCCATATTCCAACAACTTATCTAACTGTTGACTTGATTTCTTGGACAAATATTCGCGTGACTCGCTTGCCAATTCTTGTGCTAATGCTTTATTTTTGCTTGCGATGTTTTCAACAACTAGACGATCTAAAAAATCTTTAACCTGTTGATTTCCACCAATAGCTTCGTTTAAGCGCTCCAAATTTGATGGCTTTGTAAACATGGAGGTCAAGTCTTCAGGATTTTGGCTTTTGCGCATTTTAACAATGGCATCGTTATTGAAGACTTTTTGCGCCTCGGCAAATTGGTTTTCTGCCGCTTCAAACGCCCTTTTAACACCTGGACGCGCTTCCAGAGCTTTCATTACATCCTGTTTCATTGCAGAAGATACAGGCTTAAGCAAGTCAATAGGTGCAGGAACTATATCAGACTTTTCTAAAAGGCGGTTTATACTGCGTTTACCGGCCATTAACTGTTCAACAGGGACTTCGACTAAAGAACCTTGCTGCATTGGTTTAAGGAGTCTTACAACGTCTTCAAGCGCTTTTTTAACTCCCCCTTCTTCAGGAGCTTTAATCAGGCTTTTCTCGAGGTCTTCTACAACCTTGGAAGCCGTTTCGAAAGTGCGATTAGGAACGACCCCAAGGCCCTTAACACCTTCTTCAACCGCTTCATAAAGCCTGCTGTAAGTCTCTTTGATAGCATTGAAATTTCCTTCAACATATTGCTGTAATCCTTCCCACGACTTTTTCTTTGATTCAGCCGCTGGGCTAATCTGGTCAAGTATGGCTTTTTGATTATCTTTGATAATCTCCTTTTCTATCTCAGCAGCACGGAAAGGTCCAGCTTCTTTCATTGTAGGCTCTGCCACCTTGCTAACAGCTTCATCGAACTTGGCAAGATTCTCTTCACTTGTTTTGGCTACGCGACCCATCAGATCACGACTACTCAGTTCGAGATCGGCAACAGCCTTTTCCCCGACTTCTTCAAGAAACTTAGGCATACCTTCCGGAATACCTTTAGCTCCTAAGAGTCTTTTTCCAAATTGTATGCCGCTTTGTAATCCTTGCGCTCCCCTTTTTAAAAGGAAAGGAAGAGAGGCAAATGATAAACCGGTAAAGAATTGGCTAGCGGGACCACCACCCGATTCTTCGGCAACAGCTTCACCCGCGCCAAAAAGGCCTCCGATCGCCGCTTCTTTACCTAAATTTGCTTGACCACCACCAGGCATCAACATAGTTGCAGCAACAAACTCGCCAGCAGTACCACCAGATTGACGCATTCCACGTTCTGCAGCTGTTCTAGGAACTAAAGTGCCACCGGTAATAACATCGCCAAGCTCTGTAAAACTCTGAATAGGCAGTTCTGGCTCTTTCCATTCGCCTAATTGCGAAAGTATTTCTTCATCAGACATCCCTTTTTCTTGAAGTTCCATCTCTTGAAGCTGTCTTTCAAGTCTAGGCCTTCCGACTTCTTCCCAAATCTGTTGTTGGGCCATCATAGATTCTGGTCCACCACCAAAAGCACGAACGCCAATATCCAAACCTTTCATGAAGAAATCTTGTATAGCGCCGCCAACACCACGCATAACACTTGTATCGGTCTCTTCTTCCACCTTCTCAGATGGTGTTATTACGAAGCCAGATTGCTGATCTACAACTTCTTCATCTTCTTCTTTAGGCTGTGTAATGACAAATGGCATCTTAACCCTTCTTTTGTTTTACCCAACGTGAACCGTTATAAATATATTTCTCACCAGTTTCTGAATTGGTTGCTTGCGCTCCCTTAGTCACCCCTTTAGTGGGCAGTTTTTCAACGACAGTTTCAGAAGCAGGACTTTCCACCTGATCATCAAATTTACGCATAGTGGCATCAGCACTGTTTTGCAGCTTAATGAATTCATCTCTTGGTATTTTTGTTCCATAGCGTTCAATCAAACCCCCTAGCTTATCTTGAAACCCACCAGCTTCTTTAGCTAAGGATCTGAGCGCATTGATTTTACCTTGTATTTGCTCCTGTGTATCCATTGGTGAAATACCAAATGTTTCACGAATCCATTCAAGTTTTCTCTGTGGGAGAACACCTGCCTTATTAAAGACTTTGATCACACTGTCAAGCGCAAGATTTCCACGGTTCCTGTACTCTGTATAGGCTTTGCTATTCCAGGCCCATTCACCTGTCACCAACCCTTTGGCACGTCCAACGTTTTTCAGGTTTTCTTCAAGATAATCTAAGTTTTCTGTTAATGCTTGCTTTTGCTCGTCACCACCTTGCATATATTCAATGACTGAATCCGCCATGAATTCATCAATCTTTTTGTCAAAGACACTGTCACCCTTTTTATCTTTTTGAAATAGCTTAATAGCTTCGAAAGGATCGCCACCTTCTCGACCGTAGGCCATCAAAAACGCATTTTGCCCTTCAGGGGTGTTTAGACCACCCATATCTAATGCTTCATCAAAAGCTGATTTAAAGGCATTTTGCTTGCGAGCGGCATTATAAGACTGCTGCAGGGATTGTAATGTGGCTGGATCAGCTCCTGATGCCAATGCTTGTGAATATGCGCGTGCTATTGCATTAGGATCATTTTGCGCCGCTTCAAGCCCTGACTGAAACTGTTGTAACCCTTGTGCCTGCCGGCTTTGTTGCATTCTCTGACCTAAAGCTTGGCCAAGAGCGCCTCCCGCTGTTGAAATACCTTGTGCTAGACCTGATGGATCTTGCAAAACTATTGGTGCTGGCATTATTTACCCTCCAACTGTACGATTTTTTCGTACATCTCCTGCATGGCATTGATCATAAGACCCATGACACCGTAAAGATCTACGTGCAATATACCGTCTTTTTTTGCTGTCAGCTCTTCCGGTATGTCTTCTGCAATCAATCCGACCTTATCTTTTTGGCCTCCCACGTCTTCGATGTAGTCATATTGCTTCACATCCAATTCCATAAACTCTTCAAGGCCTTTTTCGTATTCCCTAATGTTTTCTTTCACTTCTTTGGAAGACATCGCAACGCCAGCGCCAATTTGTCCAGCAGCTCCAATTAATGGGCCTAGGATACCTGATTGTTGTTGGATTAATGGAGAGAAGGTTTGACCAGTTAACAGCGGTAGGAATTGATTAATGGCTTGAAGTTGCTGTTGTTGCTGATTCTGGAAGAATTGTCCATATTGCGATCCTAAAGCCGTGGATAAGTCTCCTGCGCTTTGTGCTAATGCTTGATTTAAAGCTGAAGAAGAGCCCGCATTTGCATCAGTAAAACGCTGCTGTATTGCAGGAATCATTTGTTGTTCAAATGTCTGCATTGCTGGATCGACATAAGCTTTTTGGAATACTTCATCCATCTGCTCTTGACCCATTGGCTGCAAAAGATTGCCAAATGTAGCCATCGCGTCCGGACCAAGACCTGTTAGAAAACTGCTAAATAGGGCTTGTTGCTCCGGCGTTAGCATGCTGATGTTCTTTTCGTGAGTCGATCCGCCCATCATTGTTTTTCCCATCATTCACCTCCGAATATTCCATCAACACACCTTTAGAACGTCTAAATCCATGTCTTTCGCTGTGTTTTGGATAATTTGTAATCCAGTAAACTTTCTTTAATTTTAACTTTTTTATAATTTCTTTTACATGATCAGACAGTCTTTTAACAGCTTTTCCTTGTCCCCAGTAAGACTTGTCCATAGAAAAGGAATTAATGATCACATCCTTTGTCAAAGCATCTACAACAAACCATAAAAAGCCTTTCACCATATTCCCTTCATCAGCAAGAACATAAAGATGATTGAAAGGGTTTAAAGTTGGTCCTTCTTTGCCTTCAACCAAGCAGTTAATTTCTTGGTATTTATAAAAATCTTCAACAGAAAAATCTCTGTCTCTTACTTGCTCGACAAGATACTTAGGAATATGGATAGGAGAAAATACTCTCACCCACCTAAGTTCGTCTATTTTTTCTGATTTATCTTTCATCTTGCTGTCCTATGTACCTAATGTGGCCTATCAATTGACCTGCCGCGACTGAGCCTTGATTTGCTGTAGTGAATGCACTGCCGGTATTCCAAACTTCACACCGGTATGTGTCACTTATTGCATTAAGCACGCACTCAGTTCCTCCTGTATATGTAAATATGGAGGGTTGCGCCACGCCAACGAAGGGTTTTTGGTCGGTTACTGCAACTTTGTAGGGCAATTCCACATACATATTGCCCGTTATTGCACCTGAATTTGCTGTCCATTTAACGTCAAACCAGACATCGACAATGATACCTTGTCGTAAAACCCACCCTTTTTGGTGGTCATAGGTAAATGTCGTTCCTGAATTGGCTGAATCTTTTAAAATGGGAGTCCATTGCCTATTGGGTTCTGAAAAATCGGCACGAATGTCTCCGTTGATACCTTGCGCTAAATCTTCATACATCCCCTGTAATGTGAAGATCAGTTCTCGAAAATAACGATCTAGTTCTTCTGGATTACCGCTTAAAATCTGCTCACTGTGCAGAGGAAGGATAATGTTAGGATTGATCGTCATCCCAATGTTCTCCTTCCACGCGGTCTAAACCAGGGTTTAATAGCGTGTATCTTCAAAGGACGGTTAGAACCTTCTGAGTAGACCTTTATTTGATGCACATAGCCGATTCCACCACCATATGCCCTTTTCCAAACTTTAGTGCGGTAGAACTTGTTTTCATAAATTAATCCACCGGAAGTATAAGTGCCAAAACCAGTGGCATCGACAGAAACGGTAAAAGTATTGCCGTCTACGACCGTAACGATATATTCTTCATCATTAACTTCAGTCATTCCCTCGGCGCCATAGATATAAATGCGGTCATTAGTAGTTAAACCGTGCTTACCAGCGGAAATAGTTAAACCTTGTGTCGGATCGCCGGCATCTGTTAGTGCAATATTATTAATACTAGCCACATACCCAAGATCAGGTAGAAGATCCATACCCTGCTCTTCGTAGGGAGCCTCGTTATCATTTTTATAGAATTCAACTGAAAGCTTAGTTTTTTGATCGCTATCACAGTAGAAGTCGACGTATCCTAGCTGGCATTCGACTCCTTGATCTTTGAAAGGATTCCAGCCAGCACTTTCCATTTCAAATTGAATAGATGTTCCGTCATCGCTTCCTTCGGTTTCAAGTATATGGACAGCGCCTGCCCGATCTCCACCTAGGAAGATTTCAGCACCTTCTGACCAGAAAAATGACAATGCAGTTTCATCGTTTAAATCCTCAGCTGCCACATCTAAGTCGTTAGCTGCGATGAAGTCTTCTGCGGCATAGTCAATTGATACCCCGCCATGGCCAAGGGCATTCATGTCGACTACACTTCCGCTTACTTCTCTGGTAAATACATATTTTGTATAAGCACCAGATTCATCGTCATAGATTAAAGCGCCTTCTGCATCATCCTTTTCCTCCTGCGGATACAACATCCACGTTCTTCGAGAGGAATAGCTTCTATCAGCAAAGACTTTATCAAATTCTGAGTCGTTAACATCGTCATCGACAAAGTCTTCAATTCTTTGATCGACACGCCGGGTTTCTACTCCATCTGTTGCAGTAATTCCTCTTTGTCCAAGAGCAACGACATAACGGTCATACCCGATAGTTGCCATCTTGCCATCACACGCCCTGAAATCATTAATTTTATCCCATCTAAAAGGAAGTGCTGGGTCAGGGACAGGCCGAAGGGTCCATACACTATCAGTGAAGTTTACAATGATGATATCTTGCAATGCCCTTGCAGAAATGATCTGTTCACCAGTGGGCGCATCCACAAATCCCCCACCACCAGGAACGGAGTCATCCCAATTGCCTGGATTCTGGGCAGCACACCATCTTGCTCTCTGGGGAAAAGTGTTTGTTGTAGCACCATTAAACTCGAATGTATGGAGACATACTAGTCTTTGTTTAATACTAAACATCAACTTGCAACCATAAAGAGTGTCTGTAGAATTTAAAGATGGTTGAAATTGTTCTACCCTTGGGTTTGCTGCATCATAGTAGACAATTCCATCGGTACCAGGTGTGCCACCTGTAAAAGCTTTGCCGTTGGTGATATACACACGGTTTACAGAACCTGCGTGTTGCCAATTTGCCGACCATATATAATCAACATTTGTTGAATTCCAAACATCAGAATCTGTTCTTAGTGTTGATGTACTGTCAAAAAGATCAAGTGGATCAAATATTTGCGTAGTAGCATTGTAAAGAGCTACTCTCTCGGTATCAGAAATCAATAACTGTCTTGTATTGTCAGATCCAATATATCGGAATATTCCCATAATCCGATTGCCTTCAAAGGTGCCAAGACGTCCACTACTCCCTGTATAAACACCTAATCCTGACCCATCAACTGCTGTTCCTGTAGAATCAAGCAGTTCAAAGTTAGTTCCTGCAAGATTGTCAATTGTATATTTCTGACCATTAAGGTTTGCCCAGCTACCACCCGCTAGGTAATGTAGCGATACAGTGTCTCCATCACTAAGGCCAGTAGCAGAAGCCACGGTGAATACCGCCGGATTCGCAGCAGTAGCTGCAGTAATTGGTCTCCCATGAACCATGTCTCCCAAAAATCGATATCCCTGCCTTTTTTCGATATAACCATGGTGAATATGGGCGTTGATGATGTCTGTAAAAGCATCAATTGGCAAAAGCCAAGGTTCAAGATCAGTATCAAGCCCAGTTCCAAAAGGTGCTATCAAAAAAGGCTGATAACCCATTATCTTCCTCCACAAATCATGATGAAGAAATCGTCAAAATCATTGGTTCTCCCACCATCCCTTTTAACTTCTAACTGTATGGTAGTTGCTGTGCTAGCAACAGGTGCAGGTGTTAGAAGAGGCATCACGCCACGTACAGATCCTCCACTATTACCAGAATTTCTCACAGAACCTGATATTACATAGTTCGCATTCTGCAATACATCTGCATCAACATTTACATTAAACAATCCTGTAGACGGTCTTGGTGTCCCTGCAGTTGTCATGTTCTTTCCAAATTGTAAAATCCCTAAAACATTGAAATTTCCATATGCGACAATCATTTGACCATCGACATACGTTAATCCGGTAGTTGAATCGACGTCAAACGCTAGACCATTAGCGTTAACCTGAGTAGATGTACTTCCAAGGGCGCCATTTTGTGTAATTTGAAAGTTGTTCGCTGGTGATCTATCATCTAGAAGAAATAACTCTGTCTCACCAGCTGAGTCCTGCTTAGAAAACATGATCATCGTATCATCGGCACGCGTTGGATCGTTGGCCGGAGGAGGTGCGCCAGGTACTGCATTTCTTTCAATAAAGTTGATTTGCCAATGCTTTAAACTAATATCCCCTTCTTCAATAGCTGCAAAGTTGTTGGTCAAAACCGTCGGATAATTCCTTATCTTTGTGCTATTAGCTGGAAGTGTTTTGTCATATGCCATGATTACCTCTTAAAAAAATGGTTGCGCTCGTGTGTTTAGCAAGTTTTGATTGGTTCTTTTCAACACATAAGCTAATTGCTCTTTGTAAAGCGCCGTCACTTCACCATATGCGTCCATTTCGCCTTTATCTGCGTGTATATCGCGACTTGCCCCATAGGCTATACAAGGGCCCCATTGTTCCAGTAAAGGCTTGTCTGTAGCATTAATAAAAAGAGCAGCGTTAGTACCTGCTGCCGTCGTAACCAGTGTGTCTGCATAAGCTTTTGTTCTAAATCGATAAGCTGTATCTGGCACAGGGAAAAACGTGAATTGATTATTATACACCAAGACAGCTGTTGGCCTTCCTGCTTGAAACTGGATGTAGGAAAAATAAATGTTTTGACCACTGGTAGGCGCTGTATTAAAAGTCACAGTGAGAGCACCAGTCTCATAATTTAAAACGGCATTTCCTCCTAAACTACCCGTTATAACAACAGGTGATGCGGAAAAGTCTGTGTTTGTATCTTCAAATACTTCGTTATCATCTGTAATCACGGTGCTTCCAGGAAGAATCGGAAAATTTCCAGCTGTTGCATTAAATGCTGTAGTAGCTCCATCACCTGTTCCGATCGTCTGACGTGCTATGTTTTCTGGATTGTTATCATAAAAGGATGATGGCTCTTGGTACCAAAGCAAGGAAAGCCGATCCAATGTCGCAGGGGGTTCAAAGTTCACATATCCTGCAGGGAAATCGTAGGATTGTGTATTTGCTACAGTGAGAAATTCATAATATGTGTGAAATCTCTCGAGCTTTAACTCTGCCGGGAAGGTGTATTGGAAATACTTATTAATATATTCATCCAATTGCTCATTTGAAAGCTCCTGGGGTGAATATCTTCCCGTAACCTGTCTAACCTTTTGCCTGATTTCTGCTAGGTCCCAATTTGCCATCATTACCTCGTTTATTCAAATACTTCGCGCATCTGGAATCTGGATTTTTGTCCCTTTTGGGTCTTTTCCATTTGTCCCGAACCGTTTGGTTTCCATCCCCACATAGGAGTGGATTTTGATTCCACATGTCTAGCAATAAAGCGAGGTACGCGATATCTGCCTCCATGCATAAAGACAAAAGTATGCTTGTTTGTAGCATTGCCATAAGTGAACTTCTGCATTAATCCAGGCTCTTCCAGATTCATAAACTCATAGCTAATGAGTTCGCGCAAATGCTTCTCTTCCTTTTCTGTAAACTTACGATTAGGGTTTACAGGGTCAATAATGGGAAGTCTTTGCAACTTTTCTAGATCGACCTTGTCCATGACTGCTTGATCCATATTTCATACTCCTTATTTAAGGAGGGGGACTAAGTGTCCCCCTCCATGTTTAAACTACTGGCTCCTCGCCGTAGACCATCGCAACCATAGAAGCGCTGTTAGCACCAACGCAGCCGGTACCAAGGGTAACGCCGCGAATAGCTAAGTTTTCTACTGGGATTGCATCACCGTTTGTGTCGGAAACGCGTACTGCGTAACCGCCAGAAACATAGGCGCTGTAACCAGAAGATGTGTCTTCAACAAGTGTGATAGTAGTAGCTGTGACAGATGCGATAGTGAACTCGCCATTAAGGCTGTTTGCTGCCGCTCCATCATCAGCAAGACCTGAAACTTTGATAGTATCGCCAGCAGCGAAACCAAAAGTTGCAGTGTCATTGACAGTGATTACCCCTGGGTTAGCATTGGTGAATCCACTAATGGATGCGCCAATAGCTGTGCTCTGGGATAAAGGAGTCACACCGTTAGAAGTGGTGTATGCCAGCGTTCCTAGTGTGAAGTAGGAACCGTCTGCCATATCTGTAGTCCACTCGAAACGGTTTGGTGTAGTTAAGTCCCAAATTTCGACCTTCACAGGATCGAAACCGCAATCAAGGTTTCTTGCTACGGCTGGATTTGGGTTTGTCCATGAGAATCTTTTAATTTGTGCCATAATTTACCTCCTTAAGAGTGTGTTGCTTCAAGATTCAACATGAAGCTATCGTTAAGGATTCTAGCCACAAACGGATGCTGCCATCCGACAGATCCTCTCTGGTGCAATGGATCGGCTGATCCTGCAGAACCAAGAGGTTCAATGTAGAAATCTCCAGTCTCAGAGCCAAGGTGCACTACTGCGTAGGCCTCTTTTCCAATAATGAAGTTGTTATACACTGCAGGGGATGCAGCACTGACGCTTCCAACAGATGTGTAAAGCCAGCGTACGTTTCCTGTAGCACCCCATTCAGCATCGAGAACAGATTGCTGATTTGGATAGTTAGCGCTGTGGACAAAGTTTGCTACAGCTTCTAGATCGTCTAGAAGTGCTGTATCAATATAGCCCCAGAACGCTGGTCTGACAGGTGCAGTACCGAAAGCATCGCGTCCAACGACAACTTCACTGATCATTTCGGCATCGTTATTCAGAAGTGTCTGAACAGCGCTGTCAATATCAGCTTTTGTTAGCTCAGTTGGAGTATTCCCGTTCACACCGTTGCTGCATTGGAGTACAGAACTGGTAGAAGCGAGAACATCGCGAGTAACTTCATCCATTGTCTGAGCCAAATTCTGTGCAAGAAGGCGAGAGGATTCATTAAGAACTCTGTCTTCAACAGTTAATTCAACTTGGTTCGTAATGGTTACGAAATTACCGTAAAAATCGACTCTTGCCTTGATGTCAGTAGCCGATAAAGGTGCTCCTGGAGGAGTAATTCCATCCTGAAGCGGGATAGGTACAGTTGCTAGGCGTGCATACCTACGGAACACAATAGTGTCGCCCATCTTTTCTGGAAGTACACGTTTCTGAGCGAACTTCGTATGAATAAGCTGCGGATATGCAGTCATCAAAAGAAGTCGATCGTAGTACTCCCGAACAGCTGGAGGTAGCACTGCAACAGTTGTTACATTTGCCATTGGTTATCTCCTAGTAGTAGCCCAGGTTTTTCTGAACAGTCTTCTTAAACTCGTCATCGGACATGTCTTTAAATCGCTTAGCTTCTGAAATCGGCGACGTTTGCCCAACACTTGAAAGTGATCCCGCCCTATTGGCGTTTTGAACTATGCGTTCAGCATCGGCATTCTTTTTCGCGCTCTTGCTTTGCGTCTTATACGCATCACTATTCTTCGCTAAGTAATAAGCAAGCTCGTAGTCCTGTGACTTGGTAAGTGACTCCCTTAAACCTGGGTTTTGTTTCAAAACTTCGGGTAAATACTGGGTGACGATCTGCTGATAATCCGGATACTTCTGGGTCATTTGCAGCTCTTGAATAGTCATCTGGAACTCTTTTTCTTTCTGACCTAAGGCCCTTTTAAGGTCCTTAACAGTCAAAACATCGTCTTCAGATAACCCGTCAAACTCATCTTTAGGCTCGGCCTTTGGCTGAGATTGATTTGCTGACATTAACGCCAGATGATCTTTCATCATGCGCAATTCGTCTTGTAGTTTTTGTCTTTCTGCCCGTTCGGCTTGCAAGGCATCTAACGGAACATTACGTTCCTGATGCTCGACAGCTTGTGTGGGTTCAGCAGTTGCATCCACTACCGGAGCGGCGGCCTCCGAAATTTGATCGCCCGAAACGTTTGGTTCTTCGCTCATCGCGTATAGTCTCCTTTTCGCCCGTAAAGTCGGCGGCACTATTGTGTTACGTAAGCTCCTGGTATAGAGGTGGTTTCAACGACCACTTCGTTTGCTGATTCAGCACCAAGTGCTTTTAGCGCATCAAAATCAAACGGTCTCTGGGGCATATTCACGTCCCACGAGATCGCACCCGTTTGGTTGTTTACCTCTCCTACAATCATTCCAACCTGTGGGGTTGGTTTGGTGTAATAAGGCTTGATGTGCTTCATCAAGGTTGGTTTTCCGTCAACTACGACCTTGGCCGGTTTGGCAAACATCACGATCCAATAGGGATCACGTCGATCCTTATTAGCGTCTAGAATTTGCTGTATTACCTTTTCATCGTCTTCAATGATCGCATCGCGGGTTTCTCCAGTCTCTTGTGCCATCTAAGTCTCCCTAGAATTTGTAATCCCAAGCCATCTTGGGATTTCCACGGTTGTCCATTGGCTCACGCTGAACCCTATGCATGTCGCTCTTCTGAGCGGCGAAAGCATCGCATTGCTTAGGTTTGCTATCGTGTCCCATGACTCCCATTCCACCCATTCCATGACGTTCGTTACGCTTTTTCATCGCATATCTCTCGTCTTGGCGGTCGGCATAGCCTTGCTTATACTTGGCCATCTGGTACCTCCATGGTTTGTTGTTCAGGTATTTCCTGAAGTAAATTTCCAACTTCAGGAGGATTCTGCTCAGGCATGTTTGCCTTTGCGGAAATTTGGACATCGTCTTCTTTGACCTGTTCTTCCTTACGGCGGTTCATCTCTTCCATCATGCGAACAATGGTCAGGTATTTGATCAGACGATCGTCATCTAGGCTTTCAAGCTCTTTAATTGCTTTTGTTCGTGAAAGAGCGGCATCTGCACGATTTTCGACAGCAGCTGATGCTCTTTCATCTTCAAGACCCATATTTGCAACAGCACGGGTAAACCGCTCTTTGCTGAGTGCGATATCACTGATAGCCTTGGCTTGTGTTGCTTGACTCTGGGTTTGTAGAACTTGCTGTTGAATTTGTTGTTGTTGCTGTGCTTGCTGTGCCTGCTGCTGTTCCATTTCGGCAAGCTCTTCGATGTATTCTGTTTTCCCTTGGATTGGGGCAGCTTTTGCAAGCATTTCACCGGTAACAGGAGCGCCAAGCTGACGAAGATCAACAAGCTGACGGAAATACATTTGACGCTGTGTATCTGTAAGAATTCCCTCTTGAACAGTGACGTCGTATTTCAAAAACTCACTGTTATAGAACTCTTCTGTCGGCTGTTCATTAATGATTCTTTGCACCTTAGCCGGTCGCCATTTTTGAATCATTTTTAAGACTTTTTTACTAATTGACTTCTGGCTATTGCGTAAATTGTCAAAAAGCTCCTGGAGGTTAACAACAGCTGCACCTTGACGAAGCATCATCATTACACCAGATTCGCCTGCATTTTCCGTCTGCCCGAATGCGGCATCATTGATACCGGCGATTTCGACCATATCGCGATCGAAGAGCTCTTGTAGCTGGAACATAGACGGCGGAATCTGAGCGGGAGGTATTTTTTCCAGTGCCCCTGGAGGAGCGTCTTCTCGACGCCAAATGACTTTACCTTGGGAAGACTGGAAGAGACTGCGGGGGTTAATTACACTGTTTTCATTGGCAATCCAACCGGAATTGATCTGCGAATCTAGGATATCCACCATTTGTGATCGCCTTCTGTTCGCTTCACGCTGTGGATCGACCATGCATCTTGTTAAAGATTGCACTTTTAGGCCCCATTGATCACTTTCCGGTTCGAAAATGGCTGTAAAAGGAACAAATGGATACTCATCCAGATCATAAGGATTGATTTCAGAGCGCATGACATGGTCATTGACGATGACGTGCATTTCGATATAACGTTTTGGCTTTTGGACGACCTTAAGTTGCGGATATTGCTTAAGAAACATGTTCAACGTCTCTTGATCCATGTCAAATTCGGTCGTTTCACCAGAATCCATGTCCACGAGCATTGGCACGTTGCGCCATTTCTGCATGTACATCTCGTTATAAGCCATTAATTCCTGGCCGTTAGGCTGTCTTTGGTATGGAAGCCAAGTAAACTTATCGTCACGCTCCCAACCAACGCGATAAAGGGCATAGATTTCTTTTTCCTGACCGGGAAGAAGAGAAGCAACATGGTCAACATTCAAATACTTGCGCCGAAGGATGTATCCGCAATCTGAAAGGTCTAAATTTGTGAAATAAGGGTCTAAAATGAATCCGTTATAAGGCTCTCTTGCAAATTTAACGTCTCCATTGACAGGATCATCGCGATAGTCCATCCAAAGAGACATCAGATTCCATCCCGTCTTCAAAGCACCTGCAAAACAATCAGAAATTAACTGATAACCATTGCCATACTGCATGGCATAAAGAAGTAATTGGGATAATTGATCTGCTGTTCTTTGTTCAGCATTTTCGATAGGCACGACAACAGACGAAAGCCTGTGCTTTCTCTGATAGCCGGTAACCATGTTGATATTGCGTCTTACGCGGTTGAATACGAAAGTCGAACGACCTTCTTGGAATAGCTGTCTTTTTTCTCTCTCGTCCCACTGGTCACCGAGATAAAACCTTAAATCCCTTTCAGCCTCTGGAAAATAAGGATCCCACGCATAATAAGCTTCGTTATAATACGTGTCGAACTCACGGATGATGTCTAAATCTTTGGCCATCGCACCCCGTCCATAGCGGTTTTTACTTTCCTCCGCTAAGGAAAGGATGCGAGGCCCAGGTAGCGGCCTAGAACAAGATGATCAGTCTTTGCCTCGCGTGTAATTTTTGTTTTGCACTTATATTGGTTCAGTGCTAGTTATAGCTTAAATCCGCTATAACTTACTTTTTGCCATTATTTCTTGGCACAGGTTCTTTCGGTAAATCCATCACATAATTAGGCGATGTGCCACGATATCCGTAGTCAACCTGACGATTGATTGTCATGGCTTCATACTTCTTGACGAGATCTGGATACTTACTCTTCTTATGTTTCACGTATTCACTTTTCATGAATCTCCCCATTGTTAACTTTATTTATACAAAATCCTTGGATTTTAAACATGTCTAAAAGAGTACGCCCTTTCCAACGCATCGGCTTCCTCTTCTGACATCGTTCCCTTTCTTTGCTTGTTTTGTATAACCGACAAATATCTGAAGGCGTCGGCACTGTGTGATGACCAGTCATGTACAGGTTTATCGCTATATACGTTTAATTTTTCATTAAAATTTTTGTGGTAATTTTCTAATGCTTTTACAAGATAGCTACATTTTTCGCTATCAATCCACAATCTAGGGAACAAACCCCTAGCTAGTTCAATTCCTTCCTGTATTGGAATATTTGGAACGATTTTGAAGTTTATTCCCAAGTCTTTAGCGATTTGCATTCTTGTTTGTGCCCCGGAACCGAGTTCACGCACCTGAATATCGTGGGGTGCGTAGTGGTCTCCGTAAATGTAGTCCCATTTTTCACCTTCAGACTGCAACCACTTGGCGTAATGATTAAGTCCTTCCCCTTGATTTCGATACATATTGATGATGTGGATTTGGTTTCCTGCATTTTGACAGAGCAATATAACTGTCTCGTCTGATACGCCAAGATCCCAATAAGTATCAACACGACAATTTGGGTCATAAGGCACACTCGTAATCCGTCCATCTAGTTCAGCCTTTGATAGTAGTTTTGCGTAATAAGCACCTTCGGCACCTTGATCAAAGTTACAATAGTATTCTTGTTGGATAAGATGCTCGGACATTCCTTCCTGTCTTTCAAACTCCATGTCATCGTCAGAAAGAACGCCGGTATCACGTATGCTAAGGCGCTGGCAGAACCAGTCTGGATTGTTCTTCGCCATAAGAAACAGGTCGTGGGCGTGATTCTTCCCGCGAGGCGTGAAGTTGAAAACAGCCCAACCACCATTTTCACGAAGGATCGGACGAATGAAGTTCCAACACTTAGGATCTTGGAGGGAATACTCTGAGAAGACGCATCCAACAGGGTTAATCCCAACATTGATGATCTGATCAGAACCGATGATTTGTATGATGCTTCCATTTGTAAGCTTAACCTTCATTTCATTGCTGTTGATGTTACCATCTATAATTTCCTTGGGTATATAATCCAAAAAACGTTTTCCATCTTTATTGGCACCATCCCATAAAATTCTTCGTCCAAGTGTACTGGTAGGAAAAAAGTATACGTAAGTTCCAACACGATGCCACCACGCCATTTTGATCATGAAGTTAAAGCAAGCAATTTCCTTGCCAGCACGACGATGCCATACCAGCACAGCACGCTTGGCACCGTTATCCATAGCACGAAGAAAATCAAGCTGATAATCCCTGGGAACAAACTGTGGTATTCGTACTCTTTCTTGGACTTCTTTGTCATTGAATTTGTAAAACCTTTCTTTATTCTTCTTTTTCTTGCTCATCTTCCCATCGCTTAGGCTCACCATCTCCAAAATGGACGATTTCTTGCACTACTGTTCCCTGATGATTCAATCGTATATCATCTCTTTGACCTAATACTTGCTTACCAAGAAATATTGCCATAGCTGCATTTTTATCCGCTAGAAGCCATTGCTTTCTCCTAAGTGAAGCTTTACCACCAACGCGCCATTCTTCAAGTTTTTCACCAAAAGTACAGCCGAATTCTTTTTCGCACTTTCTCTGAAGGTTTCTTCTGTCGATGTCTATTGCTGCTGCAATTTCATCGCGAGTGCATTGGATTGTTGCAAGCCTTTTAACAAGCTCCCAATCGATGTCAATCTCGCCGCCAAAAGGCCGGCCCTTCTTTTTTGTCATGTCACACCTTTATCTTGTAAGACGACCCCGGATAAGCATCCACGATCGTCGCAATTTTGTTTTCAGCTTCTTGAAGATGTCCTACGTCCATGAACTTAATCGTCATCGAGCATGATTTGTTTGCAGGGCCTTCGCCTGCCTCTTCGCCTGATGATTCGATATCTTCAATATGCATTTCTTTCTCGGTAAAACCCCATTCTATAAGATCATTTTCATCCCAAGCATTGCCAAGCATATCCCAATCCCAGTCACCTGAGTTTTTGTTAAGCCTAATATTAAGCTCTTCGACCTCTTTCTCACTGAGTGGGGAATCGGGAACATAAACATCGACCTCCTTGTATCCCATCTTTCGCATTGTACGAAGGCGCTGGTGCCCTCCGATGATAATGTTGTCCGAGTTGATAACGATAGGTTCGCACTGTCCAAACTTGTCGAGACTAGAGTGAAGGTGGGCCGCTTGTTCTTTGCTAAGGGTTCGGGGGTTTTTTGTGTATTCATATAGATCTTTTACTTTCCTTTTTTCTAGCTTCCATTTCATATCTCTGACACTCCTAGATGAAATTCCATTTGCCCAGAATTCTTCGGGAAAGCCTTACGATGAAGCTCTTTGAACTTCTCAGGCATTCCAGGAGGCGTGATCTTAAGCAGCGTACGCACCTGGGCAATAACAGCCATTAATGCAGGGTCACCCACATCACCGGATAAAAACTGATGGTTTTTATGCTTGCGATATCTTCCTTTGACGTAAGGATTGCGATTACGAATCTCTTGCATCACTTCGTCAGGGAGCACTTTATAGATGTAGGTATCGATAAATTTGGATAACCACGCACCCTCATGCATCGGGCGATCCTTGGGTATCTTCTTGCCATATACATGGTATATGTCTGGCCACATATCACCTGCAAATCGCTTTTCATGGGGTCTAAGATAATCGCTAAGGAAGCGGTTAAAATATTCCACGATAGCATCGCGTTTGATCTCTTGCAAATAACCTGCCGCATCGTAACAAACAGCGCGTACACCAGCTTTACCGAAAGCCCGCACAAGAGACCAGCATTGGTTGACGATTTGTTGTTTAGCAGGAGAAAGCTCCTTTTCTTCAAACTTAGACATTACGATGATTTTTTCCGCAAAATCATACAAAACATCTGCTTCAAACCCTGAATAAACGCGTTTGTTTCCAGGAATCTGCCATTTTAGTGGTTGTCCGATCACTTCTTTTAGTTGACCGGTTAATTGGGGAAAAAACTTCCCTTTCTGTGCGTTCAAACCGAAAAACTTCTCTGCACTTCCGTAAGAAATGACAGGTGTTCCATCTTTCAGTATGGTGATTTCCAATTCTAAGTCGCCAATCGCGAGTGTACCCGCGTGGTTCGTGGCTTCTTGTATCTGCATGTAGTTTGACTCCTTATCTCCTTTTCTGCCTGTGGTCCTCTCGCACTGAACCTTTTAATCCGGCTTGTACTTGTTTACTTCCACTGGATCGAGACCGTCCTCGCTTTTGGGCGTCGATTCTTCTGTTTTCTCCAGAGTTAGTAGTTGTTTTTCTTCTCCTAGCTCTTGCCATGGCTTCCTGAAGGGGTTGACGTATCTTCCGATGAAAACATCTTCATACGAGTGTTCACAATTGTTTAAAAACCTTTGAAAAGCATCCTTTTCGCGATCTTCAAGGAGTTTCATCTCCTCCCTGATTATCTTCACTTCCTTCCTGTACTGGCTGATCGCACTTTGGATCTTCTCCGTTAGACTCATTGATTTCTTCCTCTGGTTTTGGCTGTACAATGATATGACGCAGTTGGTCCACAGACGTCCAAAAGCCAACGCTCGACTCTTTATTTATAAAAACTTCACCAGCGTTTAGTTTTTTAAAAAAGTCGTCTATCTGCTCTTCTTTCATGTGAATCCGAACCGTCTTATCATCGCGATAAGTTAATGTAATTAAAAACGGGTTCATCGATCATCTCCTGTTAGATGTTTCCCAGAGCCACGAGGTACGATATTCTTGCTCGATCTCTGGGACTTCTTTTTCCTTTCGTATTCTTCGTCTTTCAGCTTAGCCAATATCTTGTTGCGTATGGCCTTTCCATCGCGATTAGCAAGCTCTTGCTTTAGATAAAGCTCTTTGTATCCGTCACCTCCAAAGTGACTCTTTTGTCTATCTGCCATCTACCAATCTCCTACTAAATTTTACTAAATTTTACTAAATCGTTAGAAAGGACAGTCTGAATCATCGAAAAATGGTTGATCCTTGGGTTTTTCTTCTACCGGCTGCTTAGCGCAATAATCGTCAATAGCCTTCTTGCAAGCGTTGACGAATGCTTCGAAATGCTCTTTCTTCCTAAAACGAATCACAGGTGCGTATTTCGTTTCACCCTGTTCGTTTTGATACTCTTTTGATGGAAGGTTTACCCATCTTCTCCCGTCCTTCATGTAAAGCGAGCATCCTGTAAGCTCGCATCCCCACTTTTCCACATAGAAATCAGCAAATCCTTGAAGACTTCCTTTCACGTGTGATTTAAAACGTATGCATTCAATCATCTGTCAGGAACCTCCTTTTTAAGTTCCTTTAAATTCATCAACGCAAGCTCCAAGGCTTCTAGACATTTAGAACTCCTCTCGACTTCGCGATTCAAAGCACGAATCATGCGGATGTTGTGCTCCATATGATCCTTTAACTTGTCGATCTCGTAGTGAAGATGGTATTCTTCCGGGGTCTTCTGGAGCATATCGATCTTATCTTGCAGGAACGGGTCGTGTGCTTCGGGACTTTGTTTCATTCTATTACCCTTCTTTCTGTGTCTTCATATTTTTTTAGATAATAATTCATATCAGCAACTCCACGCTCTGCTGCACAGATGCCATTTCTAACGGCTGACACAAGGTCCTTTATTGCGTTGCAATATGCCTCTTCAGAACTATAACCCCTTCCAAGCTCGAGAAGAGATTCGGTTTGCTTGCCCTCCACCGTACTTCTTATCGTTCTGGCAATGACAACCCATTGGTGTGTTTCGGTATCTTTTTCTAAGATTATATTTGTTCCAAATGGGCTATGCATTGGACTCCTCCACCGGCATCCATTCAGCAGCTCCACCAGCTTCCAAGATATAACCAACCTTTACATGTCCGGCACAACCAGTTAATAACATAGAAAGTCCAACTAACGAAATAAGTTTATTCATCTTCATTCTCCGTAATTAGTATATTTTGATACTGCTTAAGTATCTTTATACATTTGTTTAAAGTTTTAATTTGTGGTGTCACATCTTCTTCTTCTATCTTCATTAGATGCATTTTTTTATCCATCATGTCATCTAACCAATAGGCAAGGAATTCTGTGTCAGGAAGTTCATGATTCATTTTGCATTGCCTCCCGTGCTTTTTTTTCGTAGTCATGCAAATGACTTTTAAGCTCTTCAAATCTGGTTTTGTGATTTTTAAGCCAGATGCTGACGTCGCTTGGCCCATCAACATTTAGGCGGATTAGAACATGCATTTGATTTGACTTGCCCACCTTGACCAATTCATGGGACATTGATTTTAAAATACCCCTGGGCGCCATCTCTTTTTCCCAGGCTGCCAAAAGGTATTTGGAAACTGACTTGTATTTGCATTCATCAAGGAAAGCAATCGAGTCATAGAAAAACTCCCATACGTCAGCCCATGAGAAGGTCATTACTTTTTCCTTTTCTTTTTGGCATCACGAGCAGTTTGGAGGGAGATAGCGACAGCCTGTTTCCTTGGCTTTCCCGCTTTCATCTCCGTTTTGATGTTCTCGCTTATCGTCTTCTTGCTGTAACCTTTCTTCAATGGCATCGATACGCTCCTTTATTTGATGGTATTGATAACTATCTTCACCAGGGTTAATAAATCCTGACTGGCACGCGTGACATGTTCCTGTCTCGTTTGCTAGAACAGTGGTTCCACATGTTGTACATCTCATCCAATTAGTCACAGAATATCTCCTCTGCTTGGATCTCTAATCCGTTAAGCTTGATGCGCCACACCCACACGCCAAATTGATGTTCTGGAAGCTTCAAAAGACAGATCATATGATCCATAATCATGTCGGCTTCCTTGATAACCAGGTCAAAATCATCGGAAAAGATTTCTACGAAATCCCCGTCGATTGTAAGAATAATACATAGGTCATCATCTTCCATCTGAAGGCTGTGAATCTCAGCTACCAATCGATGCCCTCGACGAAAAGTTCATCCTGTAGGCGCATCAAAAACTCCCACTCTGCATCGCTTACATCGTTATTCTTCAGATGCTGTCGTATCATGTTTCTCGCTTCGCTAATGGCATACTGCATATCTTGCGCATGCGAAAAAATGGCTAGATCCTGACGATCTTCGTAAGGGCAACCGGTAATCTTAATCTCCATTTTCATAATCTCTTATCCTTCTCTGTTTTTTATTTACCTTGAATTTGGACTCTGTGAACAAGTCTTGCCAGTTCTTACGATCAAGCGTGCAAATCTCGACGATCTGGTAGCCGTATGCAATGCTGTCTTGCAGCTTATGCATTTCCTTATCTGGTGTTACTTTTTGATATTTCGCCATGATGCGCTGGCGATACTTTTCTAAACGATTGTAGATGGGTCGTAGGCTTTTATAGGTTTGCTTCCCATGTTCTGGGTATACGACTCCAAATACGTTTAATTGATAGACTTTATCCATGGTTCCTCGCGTGTTAGCATTTATGCACTTCAAGTGCTAATTATATCCCACCTTCCCTAGAAGGTTTAAGTTTTCCCATTCCGTCGCACTCGAAATAAATATGTTTTCCTTCTGAGTCTTCTTCCATAAAGACGCGAAACAGTTCCCGATCTCGAAGGCCGATACGGTTAGCCTTCTTTACCATATATTCAAGGTCTTCAACCGTAATCTCACCTTTGACCGTGGTGGCGTGTTCTTTTATCATTGTGCCATTCCCTTCTTCAAAAATAGTAATTACAACTTTAGGTTTATCAGAATATTTTTTCTCACACCACAACTCTGTTATCAGGTTGTCGTCTTGATAAACTAAATCGTTCATCACATCGCAATAAAACTTCACATAGTTGTCCAAATCCGGTCGCGCTGGGTTGCATTTTCCTAAAACGCTCTCTTTTCGCTTCTGAGACCACGAATTGGGTATAGGTGTATGAAATGTCATATGAACTGAGATCGGCTCTTGTAGGCGCTTTAAATAGCCTTGATCGGCAATCTCTTTCATCATCAGACATCGCACAAGCTTCTTTTCACGTGATTGCCTGTCGTATGTCTTGCCTGTTTTGCTAAACCTTGGCCGCTGTTTTGCTATAGGATTACCGGGAATTGTTAGCTTAATCATGTGGCTTTTTTTCCTCAGAGGTGGTGGCATACGTTTTCTTGCGATGACGATCAGCCCAGTTCTTGCTGTAGCGCTTCTGACATTCCTTGCAATATGGATGCCTTCTATCTCCTGACCAATAGAAATCAAACGTGCTATCCCTTTCTTCCTGACATTGCAGGCATCTAACTTGGACCACGGAAGTACTCCTTTGCTTTGGGGGCTCTCTTGAACTTTTCAAGGTAGATTGACGCTTTGGCTCGTAGCATATCTTCTTCAAAGCCGAAGAAATCCGATAGTCCGCTTAGCTCTTCTTGCGACGGCATCACGCGAAACACTCCTGACTCGAGCCTTTTCAACCTTGGCATTGCGATGTTTGAATGCTCGGCGACCTTGTACAGCCTGATACCCAGTCGCTCTCTAGCTTCGTAGATGATTTCGTGAAAGTCCATGCTTTCCGACTGCTCTTTCACTTCGTTAATTATGCGATCAATTTTTTTCATTTAAGTCTCCATTTCCTAAGGGCGTTATCAACCTGATCTTTGAAACCTTTTTCTTTGTAGCTTATGAAATCCTGTTTTGAACATGTGGGATGTGTGCTGTAGATTAGTAATCCTTCCCTTTGCGCCTCGAGTGCTATGCTCATACTTGGCGCTCTTTGCAAGTTGAAGTTGTCTGCCACCCGCTTAGCAAATGTTACGTTGTCCTCAGCCTCTGCGATTCCATTACGCTTCTTTTCCTTTACCTTTTCTTCATTCACTGCATCAGCGACCCATCGATTTATGGATCTAGCATCGTTTTTCTTCCACTTTGACTTGGGAGTATCTTCTTTCCACTCCTGCAATCTGTCATACAAAAGCTCGACCTTCTCCTCGCCATATTTGTTGCAAAGGTCGGTATGCTCGTTAACGCTTGTCTCCACATTTTCCCTTCGTTTGATCTTTTTTGGAGTAACGGGAGCGCGAGGAGGCGAAGCCGACCCCTCTCTCTCTTCTTTTTTTAGGTTTTCTTTTGTAGGTCTTTCTTTTGTGGGTGCGCTGAGAGTACTACCCTGGTGTTCTGAGAGTACTACCCCTGGTGCGCTGAGAGTACTACCCCCATCCTCTGAGAGTACATTGACTTCATATCGGTTGGGTGCGGGATCTCCATCTTTTGTTTTACTTTTTATCTTATTGATGAGTCCGTACCCTTCTAGATTTGTGAGTGTTTTAACCAATGATGAGCGGCTGGATAATCCCGTCATGTCCATGATTTGCTTTAGGGAAATCTTATCCCTCGATTTGTGCCATCCAAAAGTTTTTCTACAGATACAAAGCAAAACTTTAAACTCAGCAGGTGTAAGCTTTTCCATCCAATAGTCGAAAATAACATTTGGTATTTGTGTGTAATTTGGAGTAAAGATCTGACTCATTTTTTACCTCCACGCAACATGAATGTTATCAGAAAGATATGGAAATAAATGGTGGGTATGGTATAGTGTATTCGAGCTATCATAAGTTTTTGATCCTTTTTTGAGATTTATGGCAGTGAGTTTTCATCAGAATTTTAATCCTTTTTTAAGATTTTGATGTTGTTTTCATAAGGTTTTGATCCTTTTTTGAAGTTATTTTTAATTTCATAGAGGTTTTGATCCTTTTTTGAAGTTTTCAACATGAAATGGCCCTTTTTGGGGTTATTAGTGTTGTTTGACCTAGGAACATTACAAACTCCTTGTTTTATGATGTTTTTAGGTGTTTTTGGTGGGGGATTCGTCCCCCTTTTTCTGAGATTAGTATGTGTGATTAACATGCTAGCTCTTTTCAAATAAATGTGGTCGCTATGTCTCGCACACATAGTTATCTCGCGTGTAGTTTGGCCAGACTGGATTGGTTCCCGGTCTGGCCTTTTTTATTAAACGTTCTTTTATATAACTAAGCCCGCTTAACTTTCTAGCCATTTCTTTAACTTTTCTTTATCATTCTTACCTAGAAGCTCTTCGAGCGTGATATCCCCTCCGCTTGTTTTGACAATCTTCATCGCGATCAAAAGGGATGGCGAGCCTTTGCCATGCTTATATTTCAATATGGATGCCTCAGTACATCCTACCTTGATGGCCAGCTTCCTAAGTGACATGCGGTTTCTCCAGCAATATTCGTCAATATCCATTTGGTTTCCTCCTAAAATTATTATGCATGGTTATCTTATATCGTATGGATATTTTCTTAGAAGATATTCTTTCGTCTTGACTTATTCTTGTTTTGTTTGCTATATTATCGTTTAGACACACAAAAGGAACGTTGAGTGTCGATGAACCAAGAATCTATACGCGAGGAGAACCAATATGTATGCACCAGATAGCTGGTATGAACCAGATACACCTGCCGATCACGGATGGGTACACAAAGACGATATGCCGGATTTAGAGCATTGCCAAGATATGCTGAAAGGCATCATCGAAGCTATGTATAATACTGGTGATATCGAAGCGCTTGAAGATTGTTTGGATGAACTTACCAATCAGTTTGATATGCGTATTCCAGAGTCTGAACCAATTCTGGAGAAAAAGAACAAGAATCGATTGATGCATTGGTACCTGGGTTACCAGCGTGCTCACATCGATCAAATGAACAACACGGAGAGAAACTATGTCTAATGAACTAGTAGTCAAAGAAACTGATCAAATGCTCGAAGATATTCAAAACACGCAAAAGATGTGCCACGCACTTATGCAGTCGCCACATTACAAACGTATGGGAGCTGAGGGCATCTATGCAATCGTAGAAAAGGCCAAGTCTATTGGTGTGTCTCCACTAGACGCATTAAATGGCGGTATGTACTACGTACAGGGCAAAGTCGAGATGACCGCTGCCATGATGAATCAAATGATTAGGCAGAGAAACCATAGCATCACCAAAGACAAAAAGAGCGACGAGAACATCTGTATCCTGCATGGTAAGCGTGTGGACAATGGAGACACCTGGGTCGAGTCCTTCAGTATCGATGATGCTAAGAAGGCTGGTATCTACCGCAATCAATGGATCAAATACCCAAAAGATATGCTATTTGCTCGTGCTTTATCGCGTTTGGCACGTCAATTGTTTCCCGATGTAATCAAGGGATGCTATGTGCAAGGTGAAATTTCAGATGCTCCTCCACTGTATCAGCCTGTTGAACAGGCAGAAGAAACAGTGATTGACGTGGAGACAGCACCCGGCGCAATTACAGACGAACAATATCAAGAATTAGAAGAGTGGATGGGCGATAACATCATGCTAAGGCAAAACATCCTTACCTTCATGAAGAAGAAATGGGGTATTGATAAGTTGCAAGATATGCCAGTCGAAATCTACGACCATGCACTTAGTCGAGCAAAACAACACAGAGCACAAGCCGAAGAATCGCTTGGCGAACAACAACAAATGGAGGCGTAAAATGATTAAGCAGAATACGCAAGAGTGGCTCGATCTTCGAAAGAATCATATAGGGGCGTCAGACGCTCCTGTAATCTTAGGACAATCGCCCTGGAAAACAGCCTTCCAGTTATGGGAAGAAAAGCTGGGGCTCCGGGAAGTCCCACAAATGAATGCAGCCATGAAGCGCGGACATGAACTCGAGCCGATAGCGAGACAAGCCTACAATGACTATACCGGCAATTGCGCTGAGCCTGAAGTTGTGTTCCATCCAGAACATAAATGGATGATGGCATCTTTAGATGGTTTGTCATTAGATCGCTCCGTTATTGTCGAGATTAAATGCCCTGGTCAAGCCGACCATGACCTAGCAGCTGAAGGAAAGATTCCTGTGAAATATTATGCCCAGCTGCAGCATCAGCTTGCCACAATTGGGCTTAATCTGCTACACTATTTTTCATACAAAGATGGAGAATTCCATTTGGTTGAAGTTGAAGCGGATGAAGGTTTTATCCGCGGTCTTTACAAAAAGGAAATGGACTTCTGGAAGAAGATGCAAGACTTCGAACCACCCGCTTTACAAGAGCGGGACTTTGTACAAAAGGAAGATCAAGGCTGGTGTGCTCTGGCGCAGCAATGGGAAGCTGCAAACAAAGCGCTTGCTGAGATGAAGCTTAAGGAGAAGCAATGCCGCGATGCCTTAATACAAGCTGCTGGCAATCGCAACTGTTTGGGCGCAGGAGTGAAGGTTCAGAAGGTTGTACGCAAAGGCACCGTGGATTACAAGGCTGTTCCAGAATTGGAAGGCGTTGATTTAGAAAAATATCGTAAGTCTCCAGTGGAGAGCTGGAGGATCACATGTTAGCGTGGATTTGGGGCGCTTTTCTGTGGTGCTGTTTTGCTTATGGAGTTTGCGGGTTAATGGAAATGTGCAGGAAAAAATAATGCAAATGGAGTTGCTTCCGTCTACCGAAGGGGAGCTTAAAAGTGAGCTGGAGAAGACAAAAACCCAGCTTAACAATTTAAGACGTGGCCTTTTCGGTAGATTTGATAAACTTGTGCTCGAGTTTTCAACACTTCAGGAAGATATGTTGAAAATACAGCAAAAATTGGACATGACGAATGAGTCAGGAACTGAGCCAGAAATACTGGAATTTCCTTTGCGAGTTAGCGAAGGAGTATAAGGAAGTCTGTGAAGAAGCGGAGGAGTTTTCTCCCTTCTTCCATCATTTCGAAAAGTCTGGTATCAATATACTATTATTTAAAGGGACTGAAACTGATACCGAAACAATAATCGAGTATCTTAACACACGTCCCATGGAAGGTGATGAATGCGATATCTAACAATGTTTTTACTGCTTGTCAGCTGCACAGGTCTTGGATCTCATGCTGCGGCAAGCGAAGGATATGGATATTTTCAGTCAATGCAAGCGGCGCTTAACACACCATACTATGCGCGAGATCTTACGGATGACGAAATGGACGATGCTGATAACCGACCTGGTGGCGGATATTCCGATGGTAAGTGGACGGGAGAGAATCCTCCTACAGAAGAAGACGAAGACGGTAACCCGATTTATACCTATGACGAGGATGATGATTGGCCTATTCACGACTGGTATGCAGCGCAACAAGTCTTTGAAGATGAAAATGGAACCATCATAATCCTTGAAGATGATGGAGAAATAACCGAGATCGAACCTGCATAATGCAATTTTCTGAAAGGATACGTACATACCCTAAAGAAAAGCCGGAGAGAATGCAGACGGTTTTTTGCTGCAACCACTTCTATGATCATTGGTTTTTTGCGCACTACAATATGGGTAAGTTCCATATATTCAACAGATGCTATACACATCATGATCACATGGAGCCGTTAGACATTATCACAAAATGGATTCCGGTTTCTAGACCTTGCTTCATGTTTGATCAAGACGAAGGATCTATCAACGACGTTCAATGTCCAAAGTGCCACAGAGAATACAAAGATTGCGAGGCATGGAAGTGTACAAAAGATATTCCACCTAAAGACCAATATTTGCAGCCGAGTTTGCTGTAAACTCACGCTTTAACCTCTCGTATTTTCTAAGTGTATTCACGTTTTTATGTCCTGTTTGGCGCATAATCCATGTTTCCGGCGTTCCATTTCCGATAGCAGATGTCACATGGCCAGATCTTAAGCTGTGTCCTGCAATTTCTGCACTAAATCCGAATGGCTCACACCTGTTTTTTAGAATTCTTGCCACGCTATGCGGGTTTAAACCTTCCGCTTGGATGTTTCCGCTCTTATTTACACGCCGAAACACATACCCATCAGCGCAATCGGCCATCGCAATCCATTTTCTAAGCATTCTTACCGGGCAAAACTGTTCATCTGATGCAAAAGGAATGTCCACAATACGGCCCTCCCCTTCTTGATCCGTCTTAGAAAAAGGTATGTAAATCGATAACCCGTGTACATCAAATACACAATGTTCGCGCTTGATAGCCACAAGCTCTGATCTACGAAAGGCACCTGCAAATCCGATAAGAATTAGCGCGGTGTCACGCAAGCCGATGGGAGAATTTTGATCGATTGAAGAGATAATTTTCTTAATTACATCCGTCTTAAGCGCAATCTTTTGTGCCTGCTTTTTCCCAAGCGTTCTGCGAATTCCTGACATTGCAGCGCGAATTTTCGGATGACGCGTGTCGACCGTCATACCCTTTTCTTCGTAATGATGTTTGACGCCAGCAATATATGTTTCAATGGTCGCAACTTTCAATTTCTGCTTTTTTGCGATATCGGAAATGAACATGCCAATGATTAACTCTCGAGGAATATCCAATGAATACAAATCAAAACGAAGACCAATACACCAATCGCGATACCTTTGCCATGCACAATCATAAGCACGAAGCGTGTTTGCTGATTTAGACTTTTTTGTAAATTCGATGAAATCTTTCAGATTTTCCTGATGAACTTCTGCAAGCTCATTTTTTGGCACTTGTATATCCATACTGCTAATCTACGTTAACTTCACTTAACGTCGACTATATCACACATAAAAAAAGACGGGAAGAATATTCCCGCCAAAGGAAAAAATGGAATCACAATGAAAAAACTAACGCTCGTCTGACTCCGGACTTAGATCCACGTTCAACCCCGTATTGTGATGAATCAAAGCTTCGACATTTTCTTCTATTATATTATCATCGTCTAAGCCTGCTTTTTGATTCAACCAGCTACAGCCGCCGATAAAAGCCAAAAGACAGAAAACTGCTATGGAGGAATTCATGAAAAATCTACTCAATGCTTGCTCAAAAAGTTGCTATTTCCTTTTTTATTTCTATATCATAGTAGATATACGAGCAAGAAGAAAAGCAAAAGCTAAGGATAGCTATAACAAAAAATCTCAAATATC
>Ga0180434_10001579_pt1 | contig 32099 bp, 25 predicted proteins | sample SS_ome_7_FD_132453 | JGI IMG/M metagenome (GOLD analysis project Ga0180434, IMG submission 132453) | Hypersaline lake sediment archaeal communities from the Salton Sea, California, USA - SS_1_D_2 metaG | ecosystem: Environmental > Aquatic > Non-marine Saline and Alkaline > Hypersaline >... | reverse complement strand
GATCGCTGAATACGACGAGTCCAGCACCCTCTCGCGCACCTACGTCCATGGCACCCAGTACATCGACGAGCGAGCCGTCATGCGCGATCACACCGAAGATCCCGTCGCCGACGACGGCAGCACGGGCCAGGACCACTACTACCTGCTCAAGGAGCTCTACACGGTCGTCGGCCTGGCCGGTGCCAACGGCGAACTCGAAGAAGCGTACGTGTACGACACCTACGGCCATCCGGGCCATCAAGATCACAATGGGCATGGATATCCTTCGCTGTAAGACGCCAGAAATGATTCGCAAGGAGATGTGGACGTGCCTGCTGGCCTACAACCTAATTCGACAGGTCATGCTGCAATCGGCACAGGAGGCGGGCGCATCGCCACGCACGTTGAGTTTCGCTGCCGCCCTGCAAACGATTGGTGCATACTGGCTTGTCATGATCTTGAGCGACGAGAGTCGAAACGGGGACGGAGCTAGTTTTTGCCATTCGACCCCGTCGGTAACCTCGTCTTCGATGGCAACTACGTCTACCAGTACGACGCTTGGAACTGTCTCGCCCAGAGCAACGAAGCCGGCACACTGACATCAATAGAAAGCCGGTGGAATCCTATGGGTAAGCATCCCGCGTGGAGGGGTTCAACCTCCCCTCGAAGGCCTGTCGAACGGACGTTCAAGGGGGCGTCGAACGGGCGTTAAAGACCCCTTCAAAGCCCAGCAGCCCGGCAGTCAAGCAGAACCGGAAGTGTCGGCAAAACTTGCCTAGCTTCCAATCCTTTCCTATTTGACCACGTATCAAATCGGTACGTGATTTTTCTGTGCCTACAGGCCATGTGGATTTACGCCCCAGTCTGCTATGATTTATTGCCCCTCACCACCCCTGACCACCCATAGCCTACGGATCGCCAGGACCTGACATGAACGGCAAACGCACAAAGCCAACTTATTGTAGGGTAGGAATTTGCGGATGAGAGGACTCGAACCTCCACGGGGTTGCCCCCACTGGCACCTGAAGCCAGCGCGTCTGCCAATTCCGCCACATCCGCTTCGAGTGTGGGATCGACCCTCATTAGAGAACGTACGCTGCGAGTTGTCAACATTCCGGTCCCCAAAACCAGAGCCCAGGGCGTATCCCGCAACCGGTGGAACGGCCAAACGCAGCACGAAACGCACAGAGCATGACCGTGGGGAGTATATTGACCTGCCGTAACGCAAGAGGAGACCAGCGGTTTACCGCCAAAGTACAATCGGTTACGATAGGTCCCAAGCGATATGGGAAGCGGCGAAGCCGGCACAAAGCGGCATCATGCCGAGTTTCCCGACGCGGGGCGTAGCTCAGCCTGGCCTAGAGCGCTTGACTGGGGGTCAAGAGGTCGGAGGTTCAAATCCTCTCGCCCCGAGTGACATCTGTCACTTTTTTGATAGGAACGTCGGAGGGCAAACCGGCATTCCTTTTCTTATGTAAACACGGTTCTAACCGTGCCCAGTCGCCCCGATTTTACGTCTCGGCTGCGTGGAGGTAACACGCTTCATTCCTGGTGGCTCCGTTCTTCGTGCCGTGTGCCGCAAATCTACAGCCAGAAGTTAGGCATCTTGCCTGGCTGCTATTCCTAACTCGACCCAAAGGAGGGTTGTTTCTTATGTATGCTGACGCCTCTTACGACACGATTGTTGTAGGCGGCGGCTTTTTCGGTTGCTGCCTAGCACTGCACATAAAGCGGACTAGAGGTCAACGTGTCGTCGTTCTGGAACGAGAAGCTGATTTGCTCCAGCGTGCATCGTATTCAAATCAGGCACGTGTACACAATGGGTATCACTATCCGCGCAGCTTGCTGACGGCCTTGCGATGCCGCGTCAATTTCCCTCGTTTTGTCGAAGACTACGGCGACTGTATCGATCACAGTTTTGATAAGTACTATGCAATTGGCGGCATCTTTTCGAAAGTAACCGCGGCTCAGTATCGGCAGTTTTGTGAGCGAATTGGGGCGCCTATTGCCGTTGCCCCCAAAGCGATTCGTCGCTTGTTCAACCATGATCTCATTGAGGAGGTCTTTACGGTCAAGGAGTACGCATTCGATGCCGTCAAGCTGAAGGAGCAAATGCGATCGGAGCTTATCGAGCACAATATCGAAGTACGATTCAATACGGAGGCGGAGACCGTGCGCCAGGTGGAGGGTTCTCTCCTCGAAGTCACATGCGCCTCACCTGAGGGGAAGACTCAACTGAGCGCACCCTTTGTGCTAAATTGCACATACTCCCGAATCAACAAGCTTCTCACGGCTTCCGGCTTGCCCCACGTGTTTCTCAAACACGAACTGACGGAAATGGCGCTGGTTGAAGCGCCCGATGAGCTGCAGGGGCTTGGAATCACCGTGATGTGCGGCCCGTTTTTTTCGGCCATGCCTTTCCCCCCTCGAAAGCTTCACACCCTTTCGCACGTTCGTTACACGCCGCATTGTGAATGGAAGGACATGTCTGATGATCGTTGCATCGACCCTTATGCGTACCTGGCTTCCGTTCCTAAGAAAAGTCATTATCTTCACATGATCAAGGATGTAGCGAGATATATGCCTTGTATGAGCCGCTGTCACTACGTGGATTCCATTTGGGAAGTCAAAACCGTCCTTCCCAAAAGCGAGGTGGATGACAGTCGGCCCGTTTTTTATCGTACCGACTGTGGCCTGCAAAACTTGACCTGTCTCATGGGCGGGAAAATAGATAATATTTATGATATCATTGAATTTATAGATGCCGATATGGAGAAATTGCGATCTTAGGAAAGGTGTCCTGGCATGGTTTCTTCGGACTGTTTTGTCACAGTAATTGCACCGCTCTTTAATGATGAGGATATTGTTCAAGAGTTCATCGAGGAGGTGAGCGCTCTTCTCTGTCGAGAGTACGAGAACTACGAGCTCGTTCTCGTGGATGATGGCTCGATCGATGATACGGTGGGGCGCGTATCGGATCTATTGACGACACACAGGTGCATACGTTTGATTCGGTTGTCGCGCCATTTTGGGCGCGAAGTGGCGATTTCTGCGGGACTCGACTCAGCCATAGGTGATTTTGTCGTGGTGATGATGCCCGACGGCGATCCGGTCCCTCTCATCCCGTCAATGACCGAAAGATGCCGTCGTGGCGCTGGGGTTGTGTCCGGTGTTCTCAATAAGAGGGGCAAAGAACCGTTCTATATGACGATGGGGACGGGATTCTTCTATTGGTGTTTCAATCGACTCTTGAAGATGGACGTGCCCAGGAACTCGACAGACTTTCGGGTTTTTAGTCGCCAGTCCGTCAATGCCGTGACAAGAATCAAGGATCGTTCGCGTTATCTCCGCACGTTCAGTTCCTATGTTGGATACGGTCATGAGATATTCCCCTATGATGCGGTGCCCAGGCGTAGCAAGCGACGTACAAAGCGCTTCCTGGAGGCGGTGAATCTGGCGGTGGATATGACGGTCGCCAACTCGGTGGCCCCTTTGCGTTTGGCGGCTCTTCTCGGAACAGGACTTAGCTTGTTGAGCTTTATTCACATCGTATACGTGCTTTGTGTCTATCTGTTTTCCGATCACGTCGTTGAGGGATGGGCGACACGGTCATTGCATAGTTCCGTGATGTTTGCGTTTGTGTTTTTGGTCCTCGCGACGTTATGCGAATACGTGGGGCGACTGCTTGAAGAATCGAAAGATCGGCCTCTGTACTTTGTGATGGAGGAGCGGAACAGCTCGGTGATCATTGCTGATGAGCAGCGTAAAAACGTTGTGACGGAGTCGAGCGATGATTAACGCATCTCAAACGCAAGAACGATTGCGCGATAGTGTGGCAAGCAAATACGAAAAAGATCCACAGCAGCAGGTGGCCAGGAATTGCGGTAAAGCGGGTGTGAAGAGGAAGGCGCATGGACTACTGTCGAATTGCGGATGACGTTGTACTGGGCGAGGGCGTGCAAATACATGGGTTTGTCAATCTCTATGGTTGCACGATCGGCGAAGGTACCCGATTGGGGACATTCGTAGAGGTACAAAAGAACGCCAGCATCGGAAAACACTGCAAGGTCTCCAGTCATACGTTTGTTTGTGAGGGTGTACAAATAGAGGATAATGTTTTTCTCGGCCATGGCGTCATGTTTACGAACGTGTCGTATCCAAGAGCTACGAACAAGCATGGCGAACTTCAGACCGAGGCGGATTGGACGGTTAAGCCTACCAGAGTCAAGAAAGGGGCATCGATCGGATCCGGTTCGGTCATCTTATGCGGTAACACGGTTGGGTCCAATGCGATTATTGGTGCCGGGGCCGTCGTCACGCGGGATGTTCCTGACGGCGAGGTGTGGGTAGGTAACCCCGCGCGTTTTCTGAAGAAGGTTCCTCTCGAGGACTAGCCGCTTATCGTATAGGACGCGGTGTATCGTGATGTCGTGCCTCGTTTGGGTTCGTCTTCTATGCCGTCGGAAAGCAGTATGAAACAAACATCGTCACAGGAACTCAGCCAACCATTACAGTCATCGGTCTACGCTGGGCACCGCGTGTTGGCGATGTTCCCTTTTTATAACGAAGGACCCAAAATTGCTCGGCTGGCTGACAAACTCCAGCCTGGGCTCGTTGACAAGTTTGTTGCGGTCAATGATGGATCCACGGACGAAGGACCTGATGTGCTTCGGCAACGCGGGATCGAAGTGCTTGACCAGCCGCGAAGCGGAATTGGTGCGTGCATTAAGCGATGTGTTCGGTACGCCCGAGAGAACAACTACGATATCCTCGTGGTCATGGCGGGCAACAACAAAGACAATCCCGAAGAAATCCCTCATCTACTCGCTCCGATTCTAGAAGGCCGGGCCGATTATGTTCAAGGAAGTCGTTACTTGCCGGGCGGGTCGTACCCGAACACGCCGCTTTTTCGTGTCGTTGCGATTAAGCTACTGAGTTTGATTTTCTCTGTGTACATGCGTCAGCGCTGTACTGATCTGACGAACGGCTTTCGCGCCTATCGGCTCAATGTGTTTGATGATCACCGGATCAATATTGGGCAAGATTGGCTCGATGATTATGAATATGAGTATTATCTTCATTGGAAGATGTACACCTTGGGATACCCGGTTGCCGAAGTGCCGGTTTCAAAGACCTATCCGGCGACAAAAGGTGTCAAGTACAGCAAAATCAAGCCCATTACCGGTTGGTGGCGCATGCTAAGGCCCTTTGTGCTCCTCGGCCTGCGAATTAAGAAATAGGGCGGAAAAATGGTAAACCATGAATCGAGTGGACCAACGGGGCAAGGCGATGTTGTCCCCTTCATTGATCTCAAGCCTCATATCGCTTTGATTCGCGACGAGATCCACGAGGCTTTGGATCAGGTCCTGGATAGTTGTGGGTTCGCGAACGGACCGGCCGTGGCACGGTTCGAGGAGGAATTCGCCCAGTTTTGTGGTGCCTCCGACTGTGTTGCGGTTAACAGCGGAACGAGTGCGCTTCATTTGGCGATGCAGTGTCTTGACGTTGGACCTGGTGATGAGGTGATCACCGTCTCGATGAGTTTTATTGCAACGGCTTGGCCGATTCTGTATTTGGGGGCAAAGCCTGTATTTGTTGACATTGATCGCGACCGTTACACATTAGATCCCAGACTGCTCGAATCGGTCATTACGCCCAGGACCAAAGCCATCGTTCCTGTTCATTTATATGGCCAATGTGCCGACATGGACCCGATTCTGGAGATTGCGAATTCGCATGGCATTCCTGTGATCGAGGACTGCGCCCAATCGCACGGCGCGGAGTACAAAGGACGCCGTGCCGGGACGATGGGAGCGGTTGGCTGTTTCAGCTTTTATCCGAGCAAGAATTTGGGTGCCTACGGTGAAGGGGGTGGCTTGACCACCAGCAATCCCGCGATTGCTGACCATGCGCGGCGGTTGCGAGATCATGGCCAGGACAATCGCTATTCCCACATGGAGTTAGGTTACAACTACCGTATGGATGGTTTTCAGGGAGCCGTGCTTAGCGTCAAGCTCAAGTATCTCGAAAGCTGGACCGAAAAGCGGCGGGCACTTGCAGCCGAGTACGCGCGACTTCTTGCCCAGTGCCGTGTCACCGCCCCCAAGACATATCCAGATACCAAGCATGCTCATCATCTTTACGTCATAAGGGATACCAACCGAGAGGCGCTGCAAGTTGAATTACATAACCGAAATGTGATGACCGCGGTTCACTACCCAACCCCGATTCATTTTCAAAAGCCATTCGAGGTTGCCGGAGACAAGCCAGGCGATCTGCCCGTCACGGAGGAAGTAGCTAGCACGTGTCTGAGTCTTCCGATGTATCCGGAGTTGTCGCGCGAGCAAGTCCAGCAGGTTGTTGACGCCATTCGGGCGACGGGTCGATAGGTTGAGAACCTTACGGCGAAAGATGGGCGCCGTTTGCGCGCATGATCTTCCCGAGGGTTCGACATGTAGGTTGCGGACCATAAAAAGGTGGTCCGCCTTATGTGCAAGGGTTCTGTTGTTTCGGAGGCGTGAAGATGACCGCGCAGCAACCGCAATCGGGTAGGCAGAAGTCAACGACCCAATGGCTGCGTAAGCCCTGCGGATGGTTGCTTCTGATTACGGTGTTTGCTTTTCTTGTACGGTTGGGTCTCGCGCATGTGGCGGTCGGTGGTTTGGGTCGGCCCTACGAAGGCGACGAGTGTTCCTATACGCAGTTGGCGGCGGCGCTTGCGGATGGACGGGGCTACATAAGCAAGGACGGTACACCGCACACGATTCGAACCCCGGCAGTTCCGGTTTTGATTTCACTGGTGTTTCGGCTGACGGATTCAAGCAATGTCGTTGTCCGCGTTGTGATGTGCCTTTTGGCAACACTTCTCGTGCCGGTGTGTTATCTACTTGGTCGTTCCCTCGCCGACGAACGGGTCGGGCTGCTTTCAGCCATTGCGGCCGCACTGTTTCCGAACTGGATTTGGTTTTCAAGTTATATCTTGACGGATTTGCTGGCCGCCGCTTCGATCGTTCTGTTGGTTTGGGCATTGGTCGAGGGGTGGCGAAGAGATTCGTTGTCTTGGTTTATGGCTGCGGGTCTCTTGGGCGGTGGTGGCATTTTGGTACGAGCGACAAATATGGTCTTTGTGCCAGGGATCATTTTTTGGATTTTCTTGGTTATGCCTACGTGGCGCCGACGTTTCGTCGCGGCGATCTTGGTTTGTGTCTCTTTGGCCTGTGTCGTTGCGCCGTGGTCCATTCGGAATTCGCTGGCGTTTGGCCGATTCGCATCGGTTTCCACGCAGGGGGGTGTTGCCTTCTGGATCGGCAATAATCCAGAGGCTACCGGTGTTTTGACTCACGACTTTGGCCACTGGAGAGAAGTCTTGAGCAAGCAGATGCCTCGCGAGGACTATGCCAACTCGCTTGAGTGGTCGGAGGCCTGTAAAGCGAAGGCCACGCAGTTCATCCGCGAGAATCCCGGTCGTTTTCTTCGACTATGTACGATCCGATTCGTCGAGTTTTGGAAGATCTACTCGCCCCGTGTTCCTCTCCACAAAAGTCTGATGGTGATCGCCAGCTTTGGTGTGCTTCTTCCGTTTGCCATTCTTCAGGTCATCCGGCGCGGCTGGTGCCGCGGGCCTGAGATGCTTTTGGTCATTTTGATCGCGAGCCAAACGGCGGTGCACACGGTCTTTACTGCCATCATCCGGTACCGAATACCCATCGAACCCTTGGTCGTGATTCTCGCCGCCAGTGGTCTGGTGTGGCTTCTGGATCGATGGCGAGCGTCGTCTGCTCGGGTTTGAGAAGCGTAGGGACGTCCTCGGCTCAGGACGCAGGACGACAGGGCCAATGCCTAGCAGTTGCTCCCGGTAAACGCTCCATCTAAAATGATCTCACGAATTGCTTTGCTGGTGGAGCCTGAGTCATGCCGATTGATGAAATTGAATTTGAATGTGAAGAGCAGATGGACAAGGCCGTCGAGTTCCTTCGGAAGGAGCTGAGGGGGATCCGATCGGGGCGGGCATCGCCTGGGTTGGTGGAACATCTCAAAGTACCTGTCGAGTCCTACGGCTCCACGATGGATTTGCGCGAGCTCGCCAGCATTTCAGCCGCGGAGAGCAACCAACTGCTGCTTAAGCCCTTTGATCCGAGTACGTTGAAGGATATCGAGCGGGCGATTCAGAGTTCCGACATCGGGATCACGCCTATGAGCGACGGCAAGATCATTCGCTTGCCGGTGCCGCCCTTGTCCGGCGAGCGGCGTCAGAAGCTCCTGGCCCAGGTTCGCAAGCTCGGCGAGAATCAAAAAGTGGCGATCCGTAATATTCGCCGGGATACCAACAAGAAGGTCGAATCGGAACAAAAGGCCAAATCCATCTCAGAAGACGAAGCGGACAAGTGCAAGGAAACCATCCAGGATTTGACGAAGAAATACGAGGGCCTGGTCGATGCTTCGGTGGCGGGTAAGGCTAAGGAGATCGAGGAGGTCTAAACGCCGCTTGGGCTGTTACGGTTCGTGTGAGTTGTTGCACCTCATTTCCATAGGGACCTACCGGCCACGGTTGTGGCGTGTCATTCGATGGCCAGACGCTTGAAGGTGGGCCCAACATCATCAGATCATCATCAACATCTCGGAGGAGGTTTGGCTTCGTGAATCTGGCCTAACAACTTGTTTGACAATAAGTTCTGACGATTTTCAGCAACCAGGATACACCGTTCTCTTTCGCCTTTTCAACGTGCCTGTGCATACGGAACAATCCATACGACCCGCACCTTTTGACTGCGATTAGCCTTTTTAGATCGTAGCCAAGCGGGCTCCCGGTTGCTATCGGACCGGCCGGGGCGGTGTGGTTCTGGCACATCGGTTGCCAACTCTTCTTGCGTAGGGAAAGGTTAAGCTACTGGCACGAAGGATGGCGGAAAGATGAGGCTGTGGTGTTCGTTAGCTGTGATGGCGTTCGCTTTGACGGTGAGCGGATGCGCTACACCCGACGAGGCACCCCTGTCGACCGACCCACAATGTCATCTGGCCGTAGCGGGCCCGCGTGTTGATCTCGCCTCAACACTGTTGTTTGACCGGAAGCCCGGTCCATTTGTCGCATCGGATTTCGCCTACCGAAGCGATTGGCCTTCGACCGTTTCCTATTACTCTCCAAGCCAAGTGATCTATTTCAGAGAACGATTCGTCGATATCCAGGGTCGGGGTTTCGGCGGGTCGGACTCGACTTATCGCCGCTTTGAGACGCATCGTGTCGGCGTTGGATATCGATAAGTTCACATCCCCAAAGGGGCATCTTGTCTGTATTTTTCTTGACCGTCTATGGATTTAGGTTATATTCGTATGTAATCCTCTCAAGGTAATGTAAGGCGCGGTGTGCCTTGGGATCGGAACGAACTTGCACGGATGCGGATCTGGCAGCATACCAGGATCCCAGATACTCAACGCCCGGGGACTCACTGCAACCGGGGAATCTGTATCTTACCGGATGATATGCTGCTCATTTCTCGCCTAGTCGCCGAGGGATCGATCATGCGACGGGACACGAAGATTGCTGTCGGTATAGGGGTTGTTGCGGTTGCTCTGGGTGGTTGGTATCTCAATTCGTCCAGGGATGATGCCACATCGGACGCGAGCCAAGCTGACAACAACAAAACACAAATCGCCAAGAAGCTGTCCGAGACTTCTCGGTCCGTAGCGAAGTCGCCCAGGCGTTCAGCGGGGCAGCCTCAGGCATCGGTAGCGCAGCGAAACCACACCGCTGATAGTGCGGCTTCGCCAACACCCTCCCGAGCGGGCGATGTGGCAAAGCGATTCAACCGATCTCGTCGGCAACGGTCTCGTCTTCACTCAAATCCCTCACATGCCACGTCAAGGCCGGTTTCGCGTTTGCCGCGAAAAGGCTTGGCTGATGTGGCGCGACAAGCACCGACCGCGGCGGCCGGCGCGTCTGAGGGTGGCGCGTCTGAGGGTGGCGCGTCTGAGGGTGGCGCGTCTGAGGGTACTGTGTCGAGATCTAGACGAGGCAGCGTCCTTCGACCCGGTGAGGCAGTGCCGTCGGCCAGATCCAGCTCGCAATCGCCTGTTGCGGCACAACGAACGTCTAAGCATAAGGTCGCGCCGAACCGTTCCAGGCGCGGTCGGACGACGCAACCCGCGCAACGTCGAGGCAGACCCCAACGTATTGCCCCTGCGGCTAAGGCTGTCGTAGCTCATCAGCCTGCGCCCACGAAGCAACATGTGATTCAGTCGGGGGATACGTTTAGTGGGTTGGCGGTCCGTTACCTGGGGAACGCCAAGCATGCGAGCCTTATTGCCAAGGCCAATCCGGATGTTGATCCGCGTCGGCTGAAGATTGGGGCCAAAGTGAATATTCCGTCCGCCCCAACAGCGGATTCAACTGTTTCAAGTTATCAGCCATCGGGTAGGAAGTTGGTTGCTGTAGCGAATCATCAGCCGAAGGTTCGAAAGATGTCACCGCCCGCAGTTCCGGCCGCCCGCGCTTATACGATTCAGTCGGGTGAGGGGTGGTACGATCTTGCAAAGAAGTTTCTCAAGGATGGGAGCCGGTGGCCGGAATTGTATGAACTCAACCGCGAACGCGTTTCGCGTGACCCCGATCAGCTCCGGGCAGGTACGATCATCGAGTTACCGCGGAGCGTCGTTCTCGCGAAGCAGTGACTCGCCATAACAAGCAAACACCGAATCGACGATCGGAAGCCTGTGGCCATTCGCTACAGGCTTTCTCATTGACGGGTTTCGGATGTTGACGGGGGCCTGGTTTTTTCCCATCGTTTCGCGGGCTACCCACTCCATTTCTACTCATGCAACTCAACCGTGTCGCGGTCGTGCAAAACGTGTTGGCTGTGAACTTGCTGGCCGGCAAAAACATCTTCGCCCCAAATACGCGCGAATTTCAGCTTGTTCGCCAAGTCCTTGTGGATGGTGCGAGCCAACTCCCCAATCGTACTGCCGGCGGGTAACACGAATGGCTTATGGCGGTCGGGTGGTTTTCCCGGTTCTTTGGAGTAGATGCGAATGACGTCGAGCATTTCAAAGATCGTCCGCATGAGATCGGCGAGTCCCTCGCCGGTTTGCGCTGACACAGCAAATGTGGGCAATGGGCTGGGGCATAGGTCTTTGAGGACGGCGAGGGTTTCGGCTGTGCCAGGCAGGTCCACTTTGTTGCACACGATGAGTCCTTGAGGTCCGGTCTGCAGATGATTCCGTTGGTTGTCACTTGTGGGGTCCTCGGTTATTGCGTCGTCCTCGAAAGTGACGTCGCGTTCGGCCAGAAGCGCCAGCAGGCCTTCGAGATCTTCGAGGACGCTTGGTGAATTGAGATCGATGGTCAGCGCAATGATGTCGGTATTGCGGATGGCGTTGATCATGCCGGGCGGTATGTGTTCGGGCGTAACGGGTGGCAAATCGATCAGCTCGATAGGTACGTCCTCGTGATGGGCGATGCCGGGGACCGGAAGCGGGGTGCCGTAGGGAAACTCGGTGATCTTGACCGGCGCTTTCGTCAGATAGCCCACCATGGACGATTTGCCGCTGTTGGGCGGGCCGAACAGTAGTACTTGGCCCGCACCTTGTGGCGGGATATGGTACGGATCGACCGTGCTGCCCTTCTTGGTCGGTGTTTTTTCCGTATGCTTGAGTTCACTAATTCGGCGTTTGAGGTCGGCTTGTTTCTTTTCGCTGGACTTGTGCTTGGGAATGGCGCGGAGCATTTGCTCCAGGGCTGCCAGTTTTTCAGCTGGTGTTTGAGCCTGACGGTATTGCCGATCGGCTTCGATGTACTCTGGACTGACATTCAGAGCCATGAAGACATTATAACACAGGTATCAACGCGAGAAGCCCTGATCTCCCAGGGGGCTCCTCAACAAGGTTGGATGATGTCGAAAACTTGGTTCAAAGGCTGACCTTGGTCGGCTCTACACTTGGGTGGCCGACGGCTCGGCAGCCTGTTGGATTCCTATCATCGCCCGTGCAGCTCCATTATCACTCAAAAACCAGAACGGATCAGCTTTACACGAAGTAGAATGGCCCATAACCTACAGCCAAGATACTTTGCCTATCAATTTATTCGGACCTCGCGCAGTCGAAGCATCTCGTATGGAAAGCAGCCTATAATAAGAAAGAAGAGAGCTTTGCGCCCTCACAAACCCGGTTCCTCACCGTTGTCACCACGTTCCTCAATCATCGCCTCAAACGCTTTGCCGAGCACATACCGAACCAACGGTATCTCGTTGCGGCTGAAGCTGCCGGTCGATTCCAAGGGCGAGAGGCAGTTCATGAATGTTTTCAATATTGTCGATATCCCGGCAACAACGGCCTCAAGAAGCTTGCCACCAGTTGTCGGTTGGACGGGCGAGTGGGTTACTCGTCCACCGCTCACGACGTTGCGGTGGGTCGGGGAGCGATGGAATTCTCTTCGCCATCCGTGGCTGGGGCGGCTGAGTCTCGCGGATTGGAACCGGCTGCCGAAGAACTTTCCATCGGAAGGACAGCTGGGTTCTCGGTTGATCTGCCCGGCACATGCCTCGATAATTGCTGCATGCTCAATTTCCAAATTGAACAACTCAAACGGGTGCCGCAACGACCAGACACAATCTGGCAAGGCGGCCTGTTCCGCATGTATTCATGGGTCGCAGAGGAAAGCCGGAAACCATTCCGGCCATGGGCCGCCTTGTGGGTCGCGGTCAACGACGACAAGATCGGTCCGCCAAACGTCTTTGGGCCGGAGGAGTTTGATTTCGCACGCGCGGTGGAAAGTCTCCTGCAGTTCATCAACGATCCGAACTTCGGCGGCTATCGTCCGGGACGCGTTGAAGTGCGCGATCCGGCATTGGCTGAACACCTGCAAGGTCTTCTCTCGGAAGTTGGGATCGAGGTTGAATGTAGAGACTCCCTACCCTTTCTCGACGGTATCTTGTCTGCCATGATTGAGGACGCGACTGGGCACCCTTTGCCGCCGGACGCGCTTTCCGGTAAAGGCATGACGCTTGAGCGAATGAGCCGCTTCGCCGAGGCAGCCAAGGTGTTTTACGCGGCTGCTCCTTGGAACCACCTGACGGATGAAGACCTCATCGAAATCGAAAGGCCGAAGCCGCCCGCTGGAATGCGATTCACTACAGTACTGGGTGCCGGTGGTGAGACGTTTGGACTCGGCTTTTTCCGAAAAGCGCAAGACTGCTGGGCAATGCGGCAACAGGACGATCCATCCCAATGGTTCGCCGACCAGAAACAGGGCGTGTGGAATGTCACGTTCGGCAGCATTATGGAACTGCCGTTTGGTGATGTCGACCTATGGGAAGAACACCCGTTGGCTGTGGCAGATGACGAGGGGTATCCCTGTGCAATCTGCTACGATCCTCGCAATGGGGTGACTCGCCCGGATGCACCGAGGTTGGCATTCCTGGAAGGTTTGCTGTTAGCTCTGGCACAGAGCACTGAAGAGCAGTTCGATTCCGGCCGATGGTCCGTTGCTGTGGAAACTGCCGCCGGTCCTACCAACTTCACATTAGCTCTGCCCGATCTGCTCAATCCCCCGACCTTGAAAGATATGATCAAACGGGGCTTCACTCCAGATCGCCGGGCGATGGAGCAGATGCACGCGCAGATGGGCCGTTTTCTAGCGGACAAAAACCTAGAAACGGTCGAAGAGATCAATGCAGCGATTGCCGCCGAGTTCGTGGGTAAAACGCCTGATCCTAGCCGCTTTCCTCCTCGCAATGCGTTGGAACAGGCACAGAACTTGTGCTACCAAGCCTTCGACAGCGCGGGACGCCGACAACTGCAGCTTGCTCGTGAGGCTTTGGCGATTTGCCCTGATTGTACCGACGCTTATGTGCTGCTTGCCGAGCGAACAAGCGATCTGAATAAGGCGGTGGATCTGTATGCCCAGGGTGTAGCTGCTGGAGAACGCGCACTGGGACAACAGCGATTTGAGGAGGATGCCGGCCACTTCTGGGGTCTGACCGATACGCGCCCTTACATGCGGGCACGTTTAGGACTGGCACAATGCCTGGAGCAGTTGGGTCGGATCGAAGAAGCCGCTGATCACTACCGCGACATGCTGCGACTGAATCCCGGCGACAACCAGGGTGTGCGCCATCTCTACCTGCCGCTGCTACTTGAGCTGGACCGAGATGCTGAAGCCGCTCGATTCATGAAAGATGCCCAAGATGAGCCGACGGCCAATTGGAATTACACACGCTCGTTGTTGGCGTATCGCCTCGGAGGCGACTGTTCCTCCTCGCGAATGGAACTCCGCAAGGCCCTGAAGGCCAATCCCCGCGCAGTCGGCTATCTACTGGCCGACGAAGAGCCAGATATCCTGCCGGAATCCTACAGTCTCGGCAGTCGTGAAGAAGCGATAATATGTGCTGCCGAGTTACGACCCGCCTTTCAGAAAACGCCGGGGGCATTAGCTTGGCTGCAGTCGCAGTCTGAAAGCTTACTCCCAGAATCTCGCCCGCGTCTTTCTTCAGGTAGACGCCGCGACCGTGATTCCAGACGAAAGAAACGATCGCAGGAACGAAAGCAAAAACGTCGCTGACGCGATGACTTCACCGCGATTGGATTTGTCGGACCGTTCATCTTCTTTCGTTCATGCGACGCGTCTACGTGTCCCCACTCGTATCTTGTTTGCCCGGCGTTCCAACAACCTCACAATCCCATCCCGCAGCTTATCCCGCTCCGGCATGCACAGCGCCACATTGCTTGTTGCTCGTTGCGGGTCATCCGACGGCACCTTGATGTCGTGACAGTCAAGCATCTCCTCGAATTCCCCGCTGACGATGGCAAACGCCAACTCACGTGCTTCTTCCTCTTCCACGTTCACCATCAATACTCCACCACAATCCCCGGCGTATCATACGCACACTGCATGACAGCTCCACGAACTTGTGGATCATGCTTGATCAGCTCGACAAGCATCTTGGCAAGCTCTTGCTTGTCAATGAGATATAACCGAAAGTTGTGGATGGCGCAGATAAAAAGGCGGCGTATCCTGGGTGTTGATTGATGATACCCAATTCCTTGTTACGAAGGGAGGATACGCCCCATGGCAGAGGTTACGACACAGTCGGAGTAGGACTCCCGGGCAACCGGGAGTCCTACTCCGACTGTATAGATAACCCACAAGGTTCTTTATTCAATAATCTCGCGCAAACACATGGCCCCGAGAACCAATTTCGTTGCTTGTTCCGTTGTAAGGCGTTCAGCGTTGATCATCAAGTCGAATCGATCACGGTCGTCGGTTCGTTGCGGAAAACGATGCGAGATGAAATCGCCTCGCTCGCGTTCGATGCGTGCGACGGTTTTGCGGGCTTCATCGATGTTGACCTGATTGTGCTCGGCGAAACGTTGAATACGATATTCCAACGAACCCACGATCTTGACCCGCAGGCCCCGTTTGCGGGGAAGAATCAGGTCGGCCGCCCGACCCAGGAAGATGGCATGGCTTTGGCGGGCCAACACGAGTACCGTCTCCGTCAGTCGGTGGAAGTAATCGTTCTTCTTGAACTCATCCTGCGTTAACGACCGAAAGGCTTCTTCAAACCATCCCAGATCCCGTTCATCCATGGATCGATAGAGCTGCTCGCGTACTTTGTCGTCATTGGCCATCGTGGTGAGGATCTCTCGGTGGAAGATGGGCCAATTGAGCTTCTTGGATAGCTGCGAGGCAATCTCACCCCCCCCGGCTCCGACGTCATTGGACATGGCCACAAACTGTTGTACCTCGGACCGTAGTGCTGCTTCTGAATCAAGATGCTGGGTCCGCGCAATTTCCCAGTTTCGCATTTGTTTCTCGATGACCTTGGCCAAACCGGGATCGTGTGCCGTCACTTTGTTGACCATCACTTACCTCCCTACGCGAAGACCCTTAAGGGGGTCGGTTCGAATTGTGTCGCTATCTGAAATGTCCCCTTTCCCGCCTATTACATTCTACCTTCTGTTTGGTGGTTTCTCCAAAAACAAGAGCAGGTACGGTTGCGGGGTGTGTTGAAATAAGACATTTCTCGGACCCCCTCGCTTTTTGAATCGACGTGCACATGCGGCGGTTGCCTTTCCAAGAAGGACCTTTTGGGGGTCGCCAGCACCTTCACTGCAATCGGCGGGATCGCGTTACCTCGAATCTCAGCGATCCACGATCCGCCTTGTAGATGCCCAGCTCGTGCGTTTCGTTGGTGCCGATTGGGTCTTAGCCAACCGCTTCGATGGCCGCATCCAGATGACTGACGCTCATGACGAGCATCGTTGATGTGCCATCGCCCGTACTCGCATAGATGTAGTTGATGTTGACACCGGCCTTGGCCAACTTGGCGGCCATCCGCTCCAACTCGCCCGGCTTGTTTGCAACCATTACGGTCAAGACTTTCTGGGTAGAGAAGTTGTAGTGACCTTGGGTCAGAGCGTTTTTAGCCGACGGCGCAGACGAAGGTATCAGTCGTACCCAACAGCAGTCGAGGTTGTCGGCTACCGAGATAGCCTCGATGTTGACCTTGGCCCGTTTGAGCGTGGCGCACAACTTGGCAAGCATTCCGCGCTTGTTGTCCAAGCCGATACTGAACTGTGTTGCCTTCGGCATCGCGATCTCTCCTTGTGTTTGACGATTGCGTCCGTTGGGTAGATGCGAATTTCGCTGGTTGTTTGCGCGAAAAAACCCACCGCCCGGTACAGAATCGCAAACGAAGCTGTATAACCTATTTGCCCATAGGCCCATGACGTTCGGGTTCATATGAGGCCGACGCGTTCCGTCTTCTGTGTCGCAACGAACTGCCAAGAACGGGACGGCCGAAAGCCGCCTTCGGTTTTTCTATGCGATCTGGCCGGCGCGCTTGGTGTCGATGGGTTGCGTCGTCGATGAAGTCTGAGTCCGGCGTGCGGCGAAGATGCTGGACATCGGTAGCCGTTCGTTCAGCTGGAAGTAGATCACCGTGCTTGCATAGAGGCCAACGAAGAAAAGGAGCGTGATGGTTATGAAGCCCCAGGGCATTTGGCCGAAGGTGTTTCGGAACACGATCGGTAATGCAAAGGCGTTGATGATAAGAACGAACGTTTGCCAAGAACGGATGCGCCACGGGCCGTTCATCGCGGCCGGTGCAACCCAACTTAAGATGTAGATGAGTACGTAGTTGAGGGTGAGCAGGCTGAAGATCAGGCTATAGAGGGGGTTGATGAGCCACCAGTCGAAGATGCCCCACAGGATCGCGATGGGCCCAAGGGCGCGGGCAATGCCTCGAATGAGCAGCATTTTGGTTAGTTGGGGTGAGAATTTTGCCACCGTGTGTGCCTCTAAGCTTGGACCTCAACCCGTTTTATTTAGGCGAGTCATTTTACTGCGCGAGAGCCATGTGCACCAATCGACGCGCGATGCGGCCTAAGTTTACCGCCAGAGGGTGTATCACTTTGCCAGGAACGGTAGTCACGGGCACGTTCCAAGATGCTGGGGTTCGCTCGGCTGTCTGAAAACCATGAAGCGTATCGTATATAATTGTATTTTGACTGGCAAGGCGCGGGTTGTGAATTCTTATTTTTTACGGGGTTTTGGCGGTACAGCCTGCTCGCTGTTGTGAAAAAGGTGACGATGTACGCCGGCTGGAACGAGGTAATCTGCTGTAAGTACATGTATTATAGTCACTTGCAAGATTTTGCTGCCTTCGTGTTCGTATTATGATCGCTTTTGAGGCCCAGCGGTGACCGGGGAGTTGAAACCCGTTTGGCTCGGCGGCGCACTAAACGGTTTGTGGCATTTGACAGACGTTGATGAAACCGTATACTGATCAGGCTCCGGCGACGGGCATTTGTACAGTACCGGTATGCCCGGAAGCTGCTGGGCTACTGCGTGTCGCTGCGAAGAACGGCAGCTGAAAGCGTCAGACCGATGAGGCTAAGGCCGCTGCTGTAGCTCAGTGGTAGAGCGCGTCCTTGGTAAGGACGAGGTCATGGGTTCAATCCCCATCAGCAGCTGTTCGGAACCGGCGAGCGGGCGAAGGGACCCTTGATGTGCTTGGCTCATTTTGACAAAGGGTCTATTTGCACCTGATCTTTTGCATCGAAGCCGGGTTTGAGTGGATGAAATGTGGTGAAATTGTTCGGCGAGCCAGTGTAACTGGAGTCTCGTCGATTTGTTGTTGATGTCTCGAATAGGTTTCTCAGGATATTATTCGGTTCGGTAGATTTCTTGGCATCGTTTATTGAATCAAGCCTGTTGAATCGTTGAGTGGTACCAAGCCGATTGGCAGGCGAGTCACAGGCGCCAAGGACCCTAAGCCAGAGTGGAGGAGCTGATCACATGGCCAAGGCTGTATTTGAACGCACCAAACCTCACGTAAACGTCGGCACAATCGGCCACGTTGATCACGGTAAGACAACGCTGACGGCTGCGATCACGGCCGTTCAGGCCAAGAAGGGTATGGCCACCTTCAAGAGTTATGACGATGTGGCCAAGGCGTCGGAGAAAGAAGGTCGCCGCGACCCTACCAAGATTTTGACGATTGCGACGTCACACGTGGAATACGAGACCGACAATCGGCACTATGCCCACGTGGACTGTCCGGGACACGCGGATTATGTCAAGAACATGATCACCGGTGCCGCCCAGATGGACGGCGCGATTGTGGTCGTGTCAGCGGCCGACGGTCCGATGCCCCAGACGCGCGAGCACATCTTGCTTGCCCGCCAGGTCAACGTGCCTGCGATCGTGGTTTTTCTGAACAAGGTGGATCTCGTCGATGATCCCGAGTTGCTTGAGTTGGTCGAGCTGGAAATCCGCGAGTTGTTGAGCAAGTACGAGTTCCCCGGGGACGAGATTCCGATCATCAAAGGGGCCGCCAACGCGGCATTGCTCAACGCGGCGGATCCGGAAAAGACCGCGTGCATCGGTGAGCTCATGGCAGCGCTGGATAGTTATATCCCCGAGCCGGAGCGTGATCTCGACAAGCCGTTCCAGATGCCGATCGAAGACGTGTTCAGCATCAAGGGGCGTGGTACGGTCGGTACGGGCCGGATCGAGCGCGGTATTGTCAAGATTGGCGATGAAATTGAGATCGTCGGCTTGACCGAAACACGTAAGACGACGGTGACGGGCGTCGAGATGTTTAACAAGACGCTGGACAGCGGCCAAGCGGGTGACAACGTTGGCGTGTTGCTGCGTGGTGTCGAAAAGGATTCGTTGGAGCGTGGGCACGTGCTCGCGAAGCCGGGCTCCATTACGCCCCACACGAAGTTCCAGGGTCAAGTCTACGTCCTGACGAAGGAAGAGGGTGGCCGGCATAGCCCGTTCTTTAGCGGCTATCGACCGCAGTTCTACTTCCGAACGACGGACGTGACGGGCAAGCTCAATTTGCTCGGCGGTGCTGAGATGTGCATGCCGGGCGACAACGTCGAATTGGAAATCGAACTTGGTAAACCGATCGCGATGGAAGAAGGTCTTCGTTTTGCCGTTCGCGAAGGTGGCCGGACCGTTGGATCGGGTGTTGTGACTAAAGTTCTCGAGTAGATAGGGTTCTTGAGTTTAGATAGCGGGTCGTCGAATAGCGGAGCCACCGTTACCGATGGCCGTTATCGAAGCAGCCAGAAAAACGGCTCATGAGTGGAGGCCGGTTCAGGACCGGCCTTCATTGTCTGATTAGAGAAGTGCCGGTATGCGGTATGGCAGGCTGGCTCAAAATAAATGCGTTTTTGAAGCGGGATAGGGCATCATGGCGAAGGCTGCGAAACGGGAACACGTTTGGCTTCAGTGCACCGAGTGCGGCGACTTGAACTATCGGATTTCCGTGAATGTTCAAGGCGGAACACCGAAGCTTCAGTTGAAGAAGTACTGCCCGCGCGTTCGCAAGCGAACGGTGCACAAGGTCAAGCGGAAATAGTGCTCGCAGGTTTTATGGGCCGGTAAGCGGTCGCGTGCGATCGACGTAGGGTCCGGTTACGTGCGAAGGTTTTTGGAAGAAGGAGCCTGTGGGTTATCCCTTGATTGGGAAGGAGCGTAGCTCAACTGGCAGAGCACCGGTTTCCAAAACCGGCGGTTGGGGGTTCGAGTCCCTCCGCTCCTGTCGGTCTGGTTTGCCGGACCTATGTGAAGGTTGCAAAGAACGGATAAGCAGGTGTGTCCCGGCACGAGCTGGGACAAGGCCTGACGAGGAATCAACCGGTGAGTGAGTTGGCAGATGGCACGGCTGGAAATAGTGCGTCAGAAGAACGCGAAGTGGACGTTCAGGCGAAGCGCCTTGCCGGTCGACCGAAGGCGGCGCGAGGTACGGGCACCGGCTTGCGGATTTACAAGCCGGGGCAAGGGTACTACACGCGAGTCTGTACAGCCATTGGGGGCGGCGTTCTGGCTGTATGGGGTGCCATTTTCGTTTTGGATGAGCTGAGGGCTTATCTGGATCCCAACGAGCCCTATTTCTACCCAACGCAGTATGCGATTGCGGTCGGTTTTTTGGCGGTGTTGTGTGGATTGCTGTACTGGGGGGTCGGCATAGGGCGAAAATCGAACGATTTCTTCATTGCCACAGAAGGCGAAATGAAGAAGGTGAGTTGGTCGTCACGTCAGGAAGTGATCCGCTCGACGAAGGTCGTCATCGTGACGGTCGTTTTGTTGGGTGTTTTCCTGTTTGTGGCGGACATTCTTTTCATGGAGTTCTTTAGCACGATCAAGGTGTTAAAGACCCAATCGCTTCTGGAGAAGCTGCTCGGAAGTTGATCATGACTGTCGGTGACGTGGATAACAGTATGAATGCTCCGGACGACTTGGCGGCAGACAATGGCGCCATGGATGTGGGCGTTGGCGGCGAAACCGCTGGCTCCTCCGAAACGGGACAGGTCGAAGTGCCGGCGGAAGAGGTCGCTTCGGCACCGGTTGACTTCACCGAGCCGACCCGGCCGGGGATGAAGTGGTACGTCCTGCGGGTCGCCAGTAACAAGGAGGACCAGGTTCGCGAGTCGCTTGATCGCAAAGTGCGCATCGAGAATCTCGATGATCGGATTGGGCGGATTCTTGTGCCCACCGCGAAGGAAAAGCGGATGAAGGCCGGCAAGGTCAAGATTCTCGAGCGAAAGCTCTACCCTGGTTACGTGTTTGTGGAGATGGCGACGGAGCCGGACGGCTCGATTTCGGACAACGTCTGGTTTCTGGTGAAGGAGACCATGGGCGTCGGTGACTTCATCGGTTCGGACGGCAAGCCGACGAGCATGCGGGACCACGATGTGGAAATGATGCTGATGGCGGTGTCCAAAGAGGATGAGGATGCCGCACTCCAGGGTATCAAGGAATTCACCAAGGGCGACAAGGTCAAGATCAAGGAAGGCTCGTTCCAGAGCTTCGAGGGTTACGTGGAAAGCCTTGATGAAACAAAGGGTATCGTGACGGTCCTGCTGACGATCTTCGGACGGTCAACGCCCGTGGACGTGGAGTACTGGCAACTCGAAAAGCTCTAGGCCGAAAGTGGTCATACCATAGGGCCAAGGAAGGCGGGGGGCCAAGGAAGTGTGGAAGGGGCGGCGCAGTGAGGGGAATATGTACATAGAACCTTACGGCGAAAGATGTGTGCCGTTTGCGAGCATGATTTTCCCGAAGGTCTACGTTTAGGTTGCGGACCACAAAAAGGCGGTCCGCCTTAGGTATTCAGGTAAGCGCTTCCGCAATTAAGGTGTCTGCGGGTCTTCCGCTTGATAAGAGTTGCTCGACGATGAGCGTTTTGCACGTTGCGAGCCTTCACGAAGGATAGAGGTTGAAATCGTGGCGAAAGAAGTTTTGACCAAGATTAAGTTGCAGGCTTCGGGTGGACAGGCGACACCGGCGCCGCCGATCGGGCCGGCCCTGGGCCAGCACGGTGTCAATATTGGGCAGTTCGTTCAGCAGTTCAACGCTCAGACCGGCGCGTTGAACGGGATGACAGTGCCTGTCGAGATCACCGTTTACCGGGACAAGACCTTCACGTTCATCGTGAAGAGCCCGCCGGCGGCGGTGCTGCTCAAGGAAGCGGCGCAGGTTGCTAAAGGCAGCGGTGTTCCCAACAAGGAAAAGGTTGGAAAGGTGACGTGGTCTCAGGTACGCCAAATCAGCGAGCGCAAAATGGATGATTTGAACGCTTTTGATCTGGATCATGCGGATCGGATCATTGCGGGTACCGCTCGTTCCATGGGTATTACCGTCGTTGATGGGTGAGGCGATCGCAGTATGGTTTACACGGCATGATTGTTTATGCCTCATGCGATCGGTCATTTGAAATCGTATGGGCCTGACCACGGGCCCGGTGGTTCTTCATAACAGTGGGAGGCAGATATGCCGAAGCGGAGTACGAGATATCAGGGCCAAATGGCTCTGGCCAACGCGAAGCCGGCCAAGCAGCCCATTCCAGAGGCGGTGGTCGCGCTGAAGGAGTTGGCTGAGATTCAGGCCAAGAAGAAGTATAAGGGTGGCAAAACGCGCAAAGGTTTTGACCAGACGGTCGAGTTGGTCATGCATCTGGGGATCGACCCGAAACAGGCGGATCAGATGATCCGCGGGGCGCTTTCGTTGCCGAAGGGGATCGGCAAGACCAATCGGGTCGCGGCGTTTTGCCCGGATGACATGGTGGATGAGGCCAAGGCCGCTGGTGCGGTGGATGCCGGCGCCGATGAGCTCATCAAAAAGGTGCAGGGCGGATGGCTGGATTTTGACGTTGCCGTTGCCCATCCGTCATTGATGGGGAAGGTTGGCAAGCTGGGGCGTGTGCTCGGGCCGCAAGGCAAGATGCCGTCGCCGAAGTCCGGCACGGTGACGCCGGAGGTCATCAATGCGATCAAGGAGTATGCCGCCGGCAAGCTGGAATACCGCAATGATGCCGGCGCTAACATTCACGCGATCGTCGGTAAGGTGAGCTTCTCGAACGAGGATCTGCAAGCCAACATTGAGGCGTTCATCGATCATATTCGTAAGGCCAAGCCGCAAGTGGCCAAGGGTCAATACATCAAGCAGGTTTGCCTGTCAGCGACGATGACGCCGTCGGTGATGTTGGATATCAGCTAAGGGGTGATTTCATGAGTAAACCAGTCAAGGACATGATCACCAATGAGTACCGGGCGAACTATGGCGATGTGACCAGTGGTTGCCTGGTGAGTGTGATCGGGTTGGATGCGATTTCGGCGAATCGTCTTCGTGGCGAACTTCTCGCGAAGAATATTCGGTTGCGTGTGGTGAAGAACCGTCTCGCCCGTCGGGCTTTCGCGGAGAGTCCGTTGTCACCGCTGGGAGCAGCTTTAGAAGGGCCTTGCGCGCTGATAACGGGCGGCGAATCGATCATCGATGTTGCCAAGACGCTCGTTGGGATGCAGAAGGCGTACCCGCAGCTGGAGCTGAAAGTCGGGATGCTGGATGGCGACGCGGATTTGATCGAAGTGGACCGGCTTGCCAAGATGAAGAGTCGAACCGAGTTGCTGAGCGACATTGCGATGTTGGCCATGAGTCCAGCCGGGCGTTTGGCCGGTTGCCTCGCAGGTCCTGGCGGCCAGATTGCTGGCTGCCTGAAGGCTATTGCCGACAAAGACGAGGCGGCATAACGCTCGTCATGGCTTCCCGGTACAGGGTGGCTGATAAACGGTTGTTAAATGGTAGGCGAATGTGAACTCGGGTGCCGTTTTGACGGTACAACGGATGTTCGCTTCGCGGATGAGGGGCAAGAAGCAAACGAAAGCATGGGAGGCAGCTGGCCGATGGCTGCGGATTGGTTCGCTCTGGCGAATTAAATGACGTCAACGGGACGTCGCCTATCAGGCGGTTGGCAGACTGCATAACGTATGGAGTTTGATGACGATGGCAGACGCACCTGCAAAAGAATTCAGCGCCGACACGAAAGCGCTGGCGGAAAAGATCGTTGCTTTGACGTTGAAGCAGGCTCAGGATTTGGTGGATTGCCTGAAGGAAGAGCATGGCATCGAACCGGCAAGCGGTGGTGCGATTATGATGGCTCCGGCCGGTGGTGAAGCTGCTGAGGCTGCCGAAGAGAAGACCAGCTTTGACGTGATTCTGAAGGCTGCCGGCGACAAGAAGATCCAGGTGATCAAGGTGGTGCGGGCTGCTACGAGCCTCGGCCTGAAGGAAGCCAAAGACCTGGTCGACGGTGCACCGAAGCCGGTCAAGGAAGATTTGCCGAAGGAAGAGGCCGAGAAGCTCAAGAAAGAGCTTGAAGAGGTCGGTGGCGTCGTCGAAATCAAATAGTACTGACGGTGTGTCGCGTGGGCTTGGGTACGAAAAGCCCAACCCAGCGGTGCACGTTTTGTAGCCGCGATTGAACGGTGACAGAAGTCGGGTAGCCGCCTACAATTTAGACGTTTCCCTCCGTCGCGAAGCGGGATCGGCCGGCGTGCGGGCCATGATAAGCCCGGCAATGCAGGGCCGTCGGTCGAACGGATAGCTTCGTGTTGGATCCTGTCCTGATAGACAATCAGTATGTTGGCTCATGGGGTCTCTAGCTTTGAGAGGCTGCGTTGGTATTGGTCGCAGTGGATTCAGAGCGGGATAGCACCATGGGTGGGCTCATACGGGTGGTTGGTTTTGACCGCGGGTATGCGCGGTACGTGATGATTCACAGCCAGGCAAACGGACTCGCAGGAAAGGAAACGCTTTCATGCTGAAAGTCAACGAAATCCGTAATTTTGGGAAAATCGGTGAAGCTCTCCCGATCCCCTCCCTGACGCAGATTCAGACGGAATCTTACGATCGTTTTCTCCAGATCGATACGGAATCCTACAAACGCAAGGACCAGGGTTTGGAGTCGCTGCTGCGCGAGGTGTTCCCCGTACAGAGTTACGACGGGAACATGTCGCTGGAGTATCTCTCGTACGAGTTGGGCAAACCGCGGTACACGCCGGACGAGTGCCGGCAACTCCGCTTGACCTACGGGATGCCTTTCCGAATTCGGGTTCGTCTGGTTCGGCAGGACAAGGATGAGATCGCGGAGGACTCGATTTATCTTGGCGAGTTGCCGGTGATGATGGGCGGAGGCGAGTTCATCATCAACGGCGCTGAGCGTGTGATCGTGAATCAGTTGCACCGCTCGCCGGGCGTGGACTTCGTGAAACAGCAGGCCGAAGGGGACCGCGCGTTGCACGCGTGCCGGATCATCCCGGAGCGAGGCAGCTGGATCGAAATCATCGTCACCAAGAAGGACGTATTGGCGGTACGGATCGACCAGTCGGCCAAGATCGCAGCCACGACGTTCTTGCGAGCGATGGACGAGGCGTACTCGACGAACGAATCGCTCATCAAGACCTTCTATGGCAACAAGGTCAAGAATATCAAGGTTGGTTCCGTCAAGCCGGAGATGTACGCCGTCAGTGACATCGTTGATGAAGAATCCGGCGACGTTCTGGTCAAGGGCGGGTGCCAGATCGGTGATGCCGTCTCGCGGATTCAGAAATCGAACGCGAAGACTGTTCCTGTCATCGATCAAGTGGCGGACCCCTTGTTGCTCAACACGATTGCGGAAGATGGCACGAACGACTACGAAGGTGCGCTGGTCAAGATCTATACGCGATTGCGTCCCGGCAACCCGCCGCAGAAAGACAAAGCGCAGAAGCTGTTCGCGGAGAAATTCTTCGACGATAACCGCTATCGTCTGGGTAAGGTTGGCCGTTTCCGGTTGAATCGGAAATTTGATCAGAAGGTTCCTGAGACCGAGATGACGCTTCGTGTTGAGGACGTCATCAACTCCATCAATTACCTGCTCTTGTTACGTAGTGGCGAGTCGGCCTATGAAGTAGATGACATCGACCATTTGGGCAATCGACGGTTGCGGACCATTGATGAGTTAGCCGCCGACGAGATGCGCAAAGGTTTCTTGAAGCTTCGTCGCACGGTGCAGGAGCGCATGAGTTTGAAGGATCCGGAATCGCTGGGCCGTGTTTCCGAGTTGGTGAACTCCAAGAGTATCTCGTCGAGTATCGAGTTTTTCTTTGGCCGAGGCGAACTATCTCAGGTGGTCGACCAGACGAATCCTCTCAGTCAGTTGACACATGAGCGGCGTCTATCCGCGTTGGGGCCGGGCGGTTTGAACCGTAAGCGTGCCGGTTTTGAAGTTCGTGACGTGCATATTAGTCACTATGGCCGCATCTGCCCGATCGAGACGCCGGAAGGCACGAACATCGGCCTGATTGCTTCATTGAGCATCTACAGCACGGTTGATGAGTACGGTTTTCTGGTTACGCCTTACCGTAAAGTGGAGAAGCACAAGGTAAACGGCGGCGTGTCCCTGTTGCGAGCGGACGAGGAAATGCAGGCGGTGTTGGCGCCTCCCGAGATCGTTGGCGAGAGCGGCAAGTTGCACGAAGGTTCATCGCTGGCCCGCGTGAACGGCGATTTAGCCGTTGTGGATTCAAAAGAGGTCGATTACGTCGACATTTCGCCGAAGCAGACCGTCGGTGTGTCGGCTTCGCTGATTCCGTTCCTCGAGCATGACGACGCGAACCGAGCGTTGATGGGATCGAACATGCAACGGCAAGCGGTACCGTTGTTGCGAGCGGAGCCGCCGATTGTTGCGACAGGTATGGAGCGTGTCGTTGCCGAAAACAGTGGCATGATCATTAAGGCCCGTCAGTCGGGAACGGTGACGGCTGTTGACGCATCGCGAATCGTCATTGATGGCGCTGATGAGTACGAGCTTCGCAAGTTCCAGGGACTCAATGAGCGAACCTGCTTGAACCAGAAACCGCTGGTCAAGCTTGGTGAGAAGGTCAAAAAAGGACAGATTATCGCCGATGGGCCGGGTTGTAAAAATGGCGAGTTGGCTCTTGGCCGTAATGTCCTCGTCGCCTTCATGACTTTTGATGGATACAACTTTGAGGACGCGATCTTGATCAGTGAGCGGTTGATCAAAGACGACGTCTTTACGAGTGTTCATATTGACTGTTACGACATCGAGATTCGTGAGACGAAGCTTGGTCGCGAAGAATTCACGCGGGATATTCCCAATGTCTCGGAACGGGCTTTAGCGAATCTTGACGAGAACGGTATTGTTCGGGTTGGGACACGTGTCGATCAGAGCGACATTCTGGTTGGTAAGGTGAGTCCCAAGAGCAAGACGGAGCTCTCGCCGGAAGAAAAACTGTTGCACGCGATCTTTGGCCGGGCGGGTGAGGACGTCAAGAACGATTCGCTGGAGTTGCCTGCCGGCGAAGAGGGCGTGGTCATCGATACGAAGTGGTTCAGTCGTCGGATGCACTTGACGGATGAGCAGAAGAAGCAACTCAACCGCAAGATGAAGGAATACCGTCGAAACCAGGACGAAAAGGTGGCGTCGATTTTCCGCCAGATGTGCACGGATATCGAGCAGGTGACCGGTCAGGTCATGGTGGATCCAACCACGAAGCAGAAGGTTGGTAAGTCTGGAACGCTCGAAGTCATTCTGGAGCAGATCGAAGCGTTTGCTGCTCAGGTCGAAGAGGGCGGGTTGAAGTGGATCAAGCCAGCGTCGGCTCGACCTCAAGCGACAGATGTCGTTCAAAAATATTGGTTGCAAGTCGAGCGAATCATCGAAGAGCGTGATCGCAAAGTGGCTCAGATGAAGCGTGGCGACGAGTTGCCCTCCGGCGTGCTGGAAATGGTCAAAGTTTATGTGGCCACCAAGCGTCAGTTGGCGGTGGGTGACAAGATGGCCGGTCGGCACGGCAACAAGGGCGTGATTGCCCGCATCTTGCCGGAAGAGGACATGCCGTTCCTGGAAGACGGAACGCCCGTTGATATTCTTTTGAACCCGCTCGGTGTCCCTTCACGTATGAACGTGGGCCAGATCCTCGAAACGCACTTGGCATGGGCTGCTGCTATCCTGGGATTCCAGGCGGTTACACCTGTGTTTGAAGGCGCCAGCGAGGCGGAGATCGCGAAGTGCGTGGAGGCTGCCAATAAGAGAGTGTCCGAAAGGTTGACTGATTCCCAAGCGATTCAGCAGGCTGGCGGCACGCGGGAGCTTCTTGTCGAGATGCCGCGCGAGAACAAGGTCCGGCTGCATGACGGCAGAACGGGTGAGCCTTTCGATCAGCCGACGACCGTTGGTTATATCTACATGTTGAAACTTCACCATTTGGTTGACGACAAGATTCACGCGCGCGCGACAGGGCCTTATTCGCTCATCACGCAACAGCCGCTGGGCGGCAAAGCGCGAACCGGTGGTCAGCGTTTTGGTGAGATGGAAGTTTGGGGTTTGGAAGCTTATGGGGCGGCCCATATTCTTCAAGAGTTGCTTACCGTCAAGAGTGACGACGTTGAAGGACGTACGAAGATCTATGAGTCGATGGTCAAGGGTACCAACATGCTTGAAGCTGGAACTCCGGTTTCCTTTGACGTGTTGTGTAATGAGATCAAGGGGCTGGGTATGAATATCCAGCTTGAAAAGAGCCGCCCGTTTTGATCGTGTGGCGTGTGTCTCGATGTGCCAAAGCGTAAGTTTTGTAGAAGAGTACGGGCGCGCGCCACAAAAAGAAAGAGGAATGCCGGAGGCTGGGCGTTGGCTCGTGGCCTTTGGATTGGGTGGAACGTGTTTTGCGGATCAGTGGTGCTCCTACCAGTTGTAAGGGACCAGTAAACCATGGCCGAGAACATTTACGATCGCGTTAACGACTACGGTAGTGTCCGGATTTCACTGGCGTCGCCGAATGACATCCGTAGTTGGTCGTTTGGTGAAGTCAAGAAGCCTGAGACGATCAACTACCGGACCTATCGTGCAGAAAAAGATGGCCTGTTCTGCGAGCGGATCTTCGGACCCGAGCGCGACTGGGAATGTGCCTGTGGTAAATACAAGGGCACGAAGCATAAAGGGATTATTTGCGATCGCTGTGGCGTTAAGGTGACGCACTCGCGCGTCCGTCGCAAGAGGATGGGCCACATCAATTTGGCGGCCCCGGTTGTCCACATCTGGTTCTTCAAAGCGCTGCCGAGCCGACTCGGTGCGCTTTTGGATATGAAGACCAGTGACCTGGAAAAGATCATTTACTTCCAGGACTACGTCGTCGTGGACCCGTTGGATTCACCGCTCAAGCCGAAGCAGCTTCTGAATGAGGAGGAATACCGGTCAGCCCGTGAGAAGTATGGCGAAGGCGGCTTCATGGCTCAGACCGGAGCCGAGGCAGTCAAGAGTCTGCTGATGAGTCTCGACTTGGATCAGTTGAGTGTCACGTTACGCGACGATCTGAGCAAGACGAACAGCAAGCAAAAGATCAAGGATTTGAGCAAGCGGCTCAAGATTGTGGAGAACCTTCGCCAGAGCAACAACCAGTCGGAATGGATGGTGATGGAAGTGATTCCGGTGATCCCGCCGGATCTGCGTCCACTCGTGTTGCTGGAAAGCGGCAACTTTGCGACGAGTGACCTCAATGATCTTTATCGCCGCATCATCAACCGCAATAACCGTCTCAAGAAGCTCGTGGATCTCAACGCGCCTGAGGTCATTATCCGCAACGAGAAACGGATGTTACAGCAGGCGGTTGATGCGCTGTTTGACAATGGCCGTTGCCGTCGGCCGGTGTTGGGTAGCAGTAATCGCCCGCTGAAGTCGTTGACCGACATGATCAAGGGCAAGCAAGGGCGGTTCCGTGAGAACTTACTTGGCAAGCGTGTTGATTACTCGGCCCGTTCGGTCATCGTGGTGGGTCCGGAGCTGGGTCTGCATCAGTGCGGTTTGCCCAAGAAGATCGCGTTGGAGCTCTATCAGCCGTTCATCATTCGCAAACTGAAAGAACGTGGGTTGGCGGACACGATCAAGAGTGCCAAGAAGATGCTTGAGCGCCGCGATCAGGAAATCTGGGACATCTTGGAAGAGGTGATCGTTAATCATCCGGTTTTGCTCAACCGTGCACCGACGCTCCACCGGATGGGTATTCAGGCGTTCGAGCCGGTGTTGGTCGAAGGAAACGCTATTCGTATTCACCCTCTGGTATGTAAGGGCTTCAACGCGGACTTCGATGGCGACCAAATGGCGGTTCACCTGCCGTTGTCGATCGAGGCGCAGACGGAAGCGCACGTGTTGATGCTGTCCACGAACAATATTTTCAGTCCAGCCAACGGCAGCCCGATCATGTCGCCGTCACAAGATATCGTTTTGGGGATCTTCTATCTGACGTGCGACTACGCACCTTTGGCGCCTGATGCGTCGGTGAAGCTGCGATGCTTCGGCAATGTACACGAAGCGATGATGGCGTATGACGCGGGACGGATTACCGTTCACGAGAAGATTCAATGTCGGATCGATCGGGACAAGGCGATTGCTGCGCAAGACAAGGTGCCGGAGCCCATTCCTGCCAGTCGAGTCGTGACGACGACGGTTGGCCGACTCGTTTTCAATGACGTTCTGCCTCCGGACATGCCGTTTTATAACTACCCATTAGCCCAAAAGGGTGCGGGGCGTGTGATTGCGGATTGTCACCATTTACTGGGACGATCGGCTACGATCGAACTGCTGGATTCGATCAAGTTCCTCGGTTTCAAGCATAGCACGTTGGCAGGTTTGTCGATTGGGGTTAATGATCTTCGCGTCCCCGCTGCCAAGCAAAAGATTATCGATGCGGCACAGAAGATCGTTGATCGAATCGAACGGGGTTACAGCCGCGGCGCCATCACGCCGATGGAGCGTCACAACCAGTTGATCGACGTTTGGGTCCATGCACGCGAGCAAGTGACGGAAGAGATGATGAAGGAGCTGAAGAGCGATCGCCGTGAGGAGAACGGTGATTATGTGCCGGCCAATGAAGATCGTGGCACCTTCTATCTCAACCCGATTTACTTGATGACCGATTCGGGTGCTCGTGGTTCGGTCGATCAGATTCGTCAGTTGGCCGGCATGCGGGCATTGATGGCGAAGCCGTCAGGTGAAATCATTGAAACGCCGATCAAGAGTAACTTCCGTGAAGGTCTGAGCGTGTTGGAGTATTTCAGTTCGACCCACGGCGCGCGAAAGGGTTTGGCGGATACCGCGCTGAAGACCGCCGACTCCGGCTACCTGACACGTAAGTTGGCCGACGTTGCCCAGAACGTGATTGTCAATACGCAGGATTGTGGCACGATCAATGGCATCACGAAGGGCGCGGTCTACAAGGGTGAGGAAATCGCGATTCACCTGCGAGAGGGCATTTTGGGGCGGTGTGCTCGCGACTCGATTCGTAATCCTGTAACCGATGAGTTGATCGTCGCGGAGAACCAGGTGATTACGCGCGAGATTGCCGCTAAGGTTGAGGCTCTTGGCCTGGATACGATCCGCGTGCGTAGCCCCTTGACCTGTGAGAGTCCGCAAGGCGTGTGTGCCCGTTGCTACGGTGTGGATATGTCCACCGGCGAACTCGTCGAGGAAGGTATGGCTGTCGGGATTATTGCGGCCGAGTCGATCGGTGAACCAGGAACGCAGCTGACGATGCGGACGTTCCATACCGGTGGTGTGGCCACACGTGCTGTGGTTGAGAACGAAATTTTTAATGCACAGGCCGGCAAAATCGTCTTCCATGAGCTGAACGCCGTTGAGGTGCCGGCGACCAAGGATACGCCCAGTTTTGTTGTAACACTCAAACGAAACGGGGAGATTGCGATTCACGACGAGAAGGGTCGTGAGCTTGAACGGTACAAGGTGCCTTATGGTGCGGAGGTTCTTGTCAAGGAAGGCCAAGAGGTTGCCCCGCGATTTCGGTTGGCCACGTGGGACCCGCACTTGACACCCATTTTGGCGGAAGTCAGCGGTTTTATTCGTTTCCACGATATTACCGAAGGTGAGACCGCACGCTTTGAACACGATCGCGGCGGTGCCCGGCTCATCGTCGTCGAGCACAAGGGCGAGAAGCATCCGCAGGTGATCATCGAGGACAAAGAAGGCAACGTTCTTGACTACCACTATCTGCCCGCCAAGGCGCGCATCGAAGTCAACGAGGGCGATGAGATTTTGCCGGGCATGCTTCTGGCTCGTCAGCCTCGGGCGATTGCCGGTACGCAGGACATTACCGGGGGGTTGCCGCGTGTGACCGAGATCTTTGAGGCACGTAAGCCCAAGGAGCCGGCGGTCATGGCTGAGATTTCCGGCCAAGTCGAGATCCGAGCCGATAAGCGTCGTGGAAAGATGACGATTATCATTCGCTCTGAAGGTGGCATGGAGAAGGAGCATCACGTGCCTCAG
>Ga0180434_10001577_pt1 | contig 32176 bp, 28 predicted proteins | sample SS_ome_7_FD_132453 | JGI IMG/M metagenome (GOLD analysis project Ga0180434, IMG submission 132453) | Hypersaline lake sediment archaeal communities from the Salton Sea, California, USA - SS_1_D_2 metaG | ecosystem: Environmental > Aquatic > Non-marine Saline and Alkaline > Hypersaline >... | reverse complement strand
TGGGAGGTCTGGGCGGGGTGATCGGTCCGCCGTACTTCGATTACGTGGATCCGGGAGATGGTTCGATATTCATGAGCCTTATGAACATGCCGCAGGCGAGCCCCACAGTGGAGGGATTGGTGGAGGTGGGGAAGCTGTTGTTCAGGGTGGCGGAAGGTACGGCGGGAGGAGCGGCGGCGGTGTCGGGGTCGGTGCTGTCGATTGGGACGCGGGATTTGCCGCCTGAGCCGATGGGAGCGGATACGCCGCGCCCGACGGTGGGCGGCGGGACGCTTGGGGTATTGGGGGGCTGAGGGCCTCCAGGGGCGAGGGTGGCAAATTCCTTTGGCGATGGAGATATGCGATAGCGGTACGTCTTTAGAGAAGATGCGATGGAGAGGAGCGAGATGATCAGCAGGGAAGAGATAGCGAGGGTGCTTCCGCACGATACTGTTTTCCAGGACACGTTCCGGACGTATTCGGGTCCGGAGGACGTGAGATATGCGACGGGTAAGGCGACGATACGTCCGTCGAGGGAGATAAGGGTGGGGAGCACGGAGGATTTCGTGATGAAGTTCGTGGTGGGGGAAGGGGGGATTGAGGCGGGCGGGAGCGTGAAGTTCGCGCTGCCGCGGACGTGGTCGCAGCCGCAGATGGATGATCCTGATGATCCGGGGTACGTGGAAGGATACTGCGGCGCGGGGCCGATGGAGGTGAGACTGTCGCAGTGGGAGCCGATCGAGTGGTACGTGACGGCGCAGGTGCATTCGCGGCTGGAGCAGGGGGATGCGATCCGGATCGAGTATAGGAACGTGATGGTGCAGAAGTTTCCTCAGACGGAGTGGGATAACTGGCGGAACCACCTGGAGGTGTTCGTGTCGAAGACGGCCGGGGGGCCGTACAGGCCGATGGAGAGGGAGAGCCGGTACGAGGTGGAGATACTGGCGGGGCCGCCGGCGAAGCTTCGGGCGATTTTGGCGTCGAGAAGCACGGTGGGAGAGGAAGTTTCGGTTAGGCTGTCGTTTTTGGATGAGTTCGACAACCCGCCGCATGAGATATTCGAGGGAGACGTGAAACTGGCGCTGGAGCCGTCGGGGGGTGAGATTCCGGGGACGGTGGAGTTCACGACGGAGGACGGGAACTGCAAGGAGGTGGGAGGACTGAAGCTTGGCAAGGAGGGGGTGTTCTTCGTCACGGCGGAGACGGGCGACGGCACGATATCGACGAGGAGCAATCCGACGGACTGCAAGGCCGAAGGGTGGAAGGAGTTCATCTACTTCGGGGACACGCACTCGCACACGGGGATATCGGATTCGTTGGGGAGCCCGGACGAGTTTTTCGCTCACGCGAAGAGGGTGGCGGGATCGGACCTGGTGGCGATAGTGGATCACAATCACTACGAGACGTCGAGTGTGGACAAGCCGTGGCAGAAGTGGATGACGCCGGAGCAGTGGCAGGAGATCGAGGACTCGGTTAGGAAGTGGGACGAGCCGGGGAGGTTCGTGACGATTCTGGGGGTGGAAGAGGCGAAGACGACGATGGGCCACAGGAATATCCTGTACCCGAACGACGAGCAGCCGCTGAACAACGAGGCTGGGACGAAGGAGTTCTGGAATTTCCTGAAGGGCAAGAGGGCGCTGATCGTGGCGCACCACAGCCTGAACGGGGTGAACTGGGATGACTATCATCCGGAGTTCGAGAAGGTGGTGGAGATATATTCGATGTGGGGGAGTTCGGAGTACGCGGGGAACCCGGTGTGGGACAAGCCGGTGACGGGAATGTCGGTGCAGGAGATTCTGGCGACGGGAGCGAAGGTGGGGTTTACGGGTGGGAGCGACTGTCACCACGGGCAGCCGGACGTGAACTCGCATCCGAGCCGGTTCACGAACATATATTATAAGGGAGGGGTGACGGCGGTGATCGTGCCGGAGCTGACGCGGGAGGCGGTGTTTTCGGCGATGGAGGCGAGGCGGTGCTACGCGACGACGGGGGAGAGGATTGTGCTGGAGTTCACGGTGAACGGACACCAGATGGGGGAGGAGATCGAGGCGAAGAAGGGCGAGAAGAGGGTAGTGAGGGTGCGGGTGCTGGGGACGGGGGCGATTGCAGCGATCGACGTGGTGAAGAATAACGCGAATGCGTTTGGCCATAAGGGAAGCGGAGAGGCGGAGGAGTTTGAGTGGGTAGACGAGAAGGGGGAGAGGGAGACGGATTACTACTACGCGCGGGTGACGCAGGAGGACGGGGCGATGGCGTGGTCCAGTCCGATTTGGGTGAGCGTGAAGTGAGTTCGGTTAGAAAGTGAGAGCGAGAAGCCCCGCGAAATGCGGGGCCTTTTTTGGCGCAGGGTTTGGCGCCGGCTATTGTGTGGCGGACACGGCTGAATTGTGGTGCAGGACTGCGCGAATGCTCGAGCAGAGTTCCTCGGGCATCTGGGAACCGATGAGGACATGGCTCCCATCGGCGTAGTCAATTCGGACGGCAGACTTGCCCTTGATGGTATAGGCCCTCTTCTTCTTTCCGAGTGAGCCCCAGAAGTATCCCCGGCCGGTGTAAAGGGTTACTTCGCACCCGGTTGCTCCGTCCAGGGGGATCCTGCGAAAGGAGAGTTGGATTGGGAAGGTTCGCACGTATAGACCGTCGCTCCGCACGTGCGTTTCCAACTTCGAGATGGATGCGAAGACGACCGCCACGACGCAGAGCGAGAACCACGCGAATGCGCCGAAGTAGTGATGCGAAGGCTCAGACACAAAGTCCCTGAGGACGGAAATCCAAATCAAGAACATGGCAGCAGGTAGAAACACCCTGTTGCCCAGCGACCCTAGTGTTTGTGTCTCGTGGAAGGCCGCTGTCTGCGTCTTCGGCATTTCTTCTTGCGCAATCCCGCCAGCGCGACGAGGGAGAGCAGCTTGAATGGCCGCCGCCAGTTCCTCTGGGCTTCGGGAGCCGACGAGAGCGCGGCGACCGTCCGCGTAGTGTATCTCCACGCCTCCGTCGGTCGACATGCAGTATGACACGCCGTCAGAGGATCGCTTGATCCCGAACCAAGCACACTCGGACGAACGAAGTGTCGATCGCGGAACGACTTTCGTGACGTTATCGAGCGATACTCTGTGAGCCCTGATGGAAAAAGGAAGGATTCGTATGTACAGGCCGTCATCCTGGACGCGGGTGAACATCGTCCGCGATATTACGGCAACTGCGGCGACCCACAGGAGAATGAATACAGCCAGGCGGGAATCTCCCCACGACGCCTCCCCTGATCCGATCGCTTCGACCGTCCCGAAGATGCGCCAGCTCAGATATGCGAGCCACACGGGCACAATGAGCCACGACCACCAGCGGCTCCCTCTCTGCACCTCTTTGAAAAGCACTTTGCCCATGACTCTCAAATCCTCCCGAGCTGGGCCAGGTTCCCGTAGGCTGGGGCGAGGTGCTGGACTGGGTTGGGCCGGCAAGAAGCCATAGACAAGATTAGCATGCTTTTTCGGGGGTTTCCAGCGAGCTTCGCGGGGGGTGGGATTCTCGAGGGAGCCCATGCCGCGGAGATGGGGTTTGGATTTCGGCAGAGGGGTGTGATATGATCTGGGCGGGCAAGGGTGTGGAGAGTCTATTCCGGATAGTGCAACGGTGAGGGGACTGCCGTAATGAGATTGCGCTATCTCGTGGGTCTGTGCGCCTGTCTATTCCTTCTCTCCGGTTGGTGCTTCGGCGAAGGGCTGCGCGACGCGGCGTTTATTCCCGAAGATGAGTGCCGGCAGATTCTTTTTGCCAGGTCGAGCGGGGATCTCTGCTTGCAGGTGAGCGTGGCGATAGAGGGATACGGATGAAGAGCGAACGACGGTTGATCGGGGTGCTGGGTTGGGCGGCAGCGATTGGATGCGCGATGGGGGTGCTGTGGTGTGCGGAGGTTGCAGAAGGGTTCGGGAAGGACCACGGGAAGGTGTACGTGATGCGTCCGAACGTGACGAGCGACTTTTTCGATCTGTTTGAGGACGATGCGGCGTGGCAAAGGGTGATGTCGCGGCTGGACGTGTTCAGGTTTCATCTGAACAGGGTGAACGAGTCGGACTGGTACACGAACGGGGCGAAAATGATGGGTTTTCTGAACAGGCACGAGATGGAGTCGTGCGTGATCACGGGAGGGCTGCGGGCGTTTTCGGGATGCGACGGTGAGGAGCAGGGGAGGCGTGATTTGCTGAAGCTACACAAGGTGTCGGAGGTGGGGGGAGTGGTGGATCAGATGATCATGGACGCGGCGTTCCGGAATTTAATCGTGGGGTTTCCGAATCCGCAGGGATTGGACCTGACGATCGAGGAGGCGGCGGGGGAGATAGTGGAGTACATGAAGAAGATTCACAGCGAGTATCCGGGGATAAAGATAGGGATGAACGAGCCGGTGCCGTGGTACTGGTGGGAGAGCTATCCGGAGCATATGGGTCGTCCAGCGCCGGACCTGAAGGAGTGCATAGACGCGCTGCTGGCGGCGTGCGCGGCGGAGGGGGAGACGCTGTGGTTCGTGCACGCGGACTGCCCTTACGAGTACGCGAACGATCCGCCGGCGGGGTTCGACGGATGGGCGAAGCTGGTGGCGATGCAGGAGTACGTGCAGGGGCTTGGGATTCCGTTCGGCCTGATGCACAATTCCCGGGACGGGGGCAACGACAGCGACAAGCTGTATTTCGAGCGAACGATGCTGGGGTTGCAGAAGCTGCTGGCGGCGGGAGGAGATCCGTGGGAGTTCGCGCTGCAGAGTTGGTATACGCATCCGCTGGCGGTGCTTCCTGAGGACCCCGATCCCCTGCCGCAGAACGAGGGGGACATATATCCTTTCACGTATCTGACGAAGGAATTCATGATAGCGTCGGGGGCGCTTTTCCCGGCGGATTACCGTGGTTTCAAGGTTACTAGGGGGGATGGGGAGATACTGGCGTGGGTGAGCGAGGCGGGAGACCTGACGCTGGAGGGGTCGCTGATCGAGAACACGACGGCGCGTGGGACGGGTGGGAGCGATCTGCTGGTGAAGGATGAGGAGGGGACGGTGGTGGCGGTGGTGACTTCGAGCGGGGACATGGCGCTGCTGGGGACGGCGTATGAGGGTCAGAGCACATTGAGTCCTCCAGCGGGGTCGCTGGTGTTCAAGAACGGTGCAGGTGAGGCGGTGGGATATATCAGCGCGGTGGGGGATCTGTATCTGCGCGGGAGCGTGACCAGCGCGCCGTGAGTTGAGATTAAGAGAATTGACGAGGGGAGGAGAGCCCCGCGAAATGCGGGGCTCTTTTTGTGTGTGGGTGCGTTGATTGATCGAGGGCAGTGGGGATGGTAGGATTTGCTGTTCGCTGTGAAGTGAGAGGAGAGTAGATGGAAGAGGGATTAGAGGAAGGGCGAGGAGAGGGACGTCTGAGGCGAGTTCTGCCTTACGTTCTGCTGATGCTGCTGGTGTTCGGGGCGTATGCGAGCTCGCTGCCGGGGATTTTCGCGTACGACGACTTCAGCACGGTGGTGCGGAATCCGTTCCTGAAGAGCGCGCGGGGGATGAGGTACCTTTTCTCTTCGCAGTACTACAAGCTTTTCGGGGAGTACAGCTACAGGCCGTTGGTGACGCTGACGTACTTCGTGGATTTCGCGGCGTGGGGGCTGAGGCCGACGGGGTACCATGCGACGAATTTGGCGATTCACGCGGTGATGGTGCTGCTGGTGTATGCGCTGGTGAAGGAGCTAAGTGGGAAGAGGGTTGCGGGTTTTGTGGGGGCGGCGTTGTACGCGGTTCATCCGGTGCTGACGGATGCGGTGAACGGGATATCTTTCCGGGAGGACCTGCTGGCGGGGGTGTTCTATATGGGGGCGTTTTTGCTTTATGTAAAGGGGCGTAAGGCGGGGCGGAACGGGCTTGTGGCGGTTTCGGTGGTGCTATTTGTGGCGGCGCTGCTGTCGAAGGAGATAGCGGTGGCGCTGCCGATCATGCTGTTGGCTTACGAGCTGGCGTTCAGGCCGGGAGGGAGGAGGAGCGGGGCATGTTGGCTGGGCGTGTTTTTCGCGATGGCGATTTGCTTCGGGCTGCTGCGGCTTTCGGTGCTACACGATCCGGGAGAAGAGCCGGCGGGCTATCCGGGTGGCAGCTTTGGAACGAACGTGCTTACGGTGGGGTGGGTGTTTGCGCGGTACGTGGGCCTCGTGCTTTTCCCGAGAGACTTGTCGGTACATCACTACGTCCCGGCGGTGATGGGGCTAGGGGACCCGCGGGCGGCGGTGGGGATTGCGGCGGTGGTGTGCTACGCGGGTGTAACAGCGCTGAGTATGAAGTTGGATAGGCGAGTGGGATTTGGGCTGGTGTGGTGCCCGGTGGCGCTGCTGCCGGTGATGAACGTGATTCCGATAGCGAACATAATGGCGGAGCGTTACCTGTATCTTCCGATGGTGTCGTACGCGCTGGTGTGGGGCGGGGTATTGGTTGGCGTGGGGAAGATTCGTGGGTGGGGGTCGGTGGTGCGGGTTGCGGCGTTGGTGCTGATTCCGGCGTTGTGTTTGGCGACGGCGGTGCGCAACTTGGACTGGTCGAACGAGGTGAGGCTGTGGGAGAAGGCGGTGGAGGTGTACCCGGGCAGCTCTCGGGCGCACGGCTATTTGGGGGCGGCGCTGACGCGGGAGAAGAATTACGCGGCTGCGATGGCTGAGACTAAGTATGCGCTGAGTCTTTCGACGGAGCCGGAGGCGAACCGGGTGCTGGTTTTCAATATGTCGCAGAACTTGCGGGCGTTGGGGAGGGTGGAAGAGGCGATCGAGGTGTTGAAGAAGTTCGCGGAGATGGAGGGTGGGGAGGGGGCCTTCCGGGCGATTCTGGCGCCGGCATATCTTGGGATAGGGGATGTGGAGTCTGCGAGAGCGGTGCTGGAGGAGGCGCTTGAGAAGGATCCGAACGATTTTGTGGCGATGGAGTACATGGGTTTGGTGCTTCAGCGAGAGGGGAAGCCGGAGGAGGGGCTGGAGATGCTGAGGAGATCGGTTTCGATAGCGCCGGAGCGAGGGGGGGCGCACGCGCACATTGCGCTTTTGCTGATAGAGGGGGGGGAGGAGGCGGAGGCGCTGAAGGAACTGGAGGAGGCTGGACGGATGACCGTGGAGGAGACGTCGGTGCTGACGAACATAGGGATGGGGTACTTGAAGCTGAACAAGTTGGGTGAGGCGGAGGAATACTTGCTGCGGGCGCTTGCGACGGACGAGGGGAACGCGATTGCGAAGGGGCAGCTTGGCGAGCTTTATTTTCGCAAGGGAATAATGGTGAAGGCGATACCGTACCTTGAGGAGGCGGTGGCGGATTATCCGGAGGATTTGGCGTCACTGTACCGGTTAGGGGGGGCCTATATAAGGGCGGGGGAGAGGGAGAAGGCGAAGGGGGCGCTGAGTCGTTTCGTGGAGGAGTGGGACGGGGATCCGACGTACACGGAGGCGGCAAAGAAGAAGCTTGATGAGCTGGAGGGAAAAGTTCCTTGACGGGTGGTGCCGATGGTCATATTCTAGACGCGATGACGAGGACGGCAAGGGAGAGGTGCTGGTACGGGGAAGGATTGAGGTTCACGTGCAAGCGGTGCGGCAGCTGCTGCCGCGGCGAACCTGGGTATGTGTGGGTTAGCGAGGGGGAGGTGGGGAGGATTGCGGAGTACCTCGGCGAGGATAAGGAGGAGTTTGCGAGGAAGTACGTGCGGGGGGTGTTCGGGCGGCTGAGTCTTGTGGAGCTGAAGAACGGGGATTGCGTTTTCTACGGGGAGGGTGGGTGCAGGATCTATCCGGTGAGACCGAGGCAATGCAAGGCGTTTCCGTTCTGGCCGGAGAACATACGGAGCCAGGGGGCCTGGGAAGAGGTTGGGGAGGAGTGTCCCGGGGTGGGCGATGGGAAGCTGCACAGCAGAGAGGAGATAGATGCGGCTTGGCGAAGCCGGTAGGATTGGAGAGGCGATAGGCTGAAATGCGGAGAGTGAGATGCCAACGGACGTGGTGAAGATAGAGCTGACCCCGGCCTTGCTGCGAGGGGCGTGGGTGGCGTTTTTCATCGTCGGTTTCTTCTTCATAGTGTCGCTTCTGTCGTACCTTAAGATCATGCGGTCGCTGAATCTTCAGTTGGACTTTCTGGTCTACCTGAAGTCGCTGCTGCAGGAGATCAGGTCGGCGATGAGGGAGGGTGAGGGGACGTTGAAGTTGGAGGATCTGGACAAGGGACGAGAGCCACCGACGAGGCCAGCGCAGGAGGGGCCGAAGGGTGAGAAGGGCTAGGCGGGTTCTCCGGTGACGGGTTGCGGGGGCTGCTCTTCGGGAGGCTGGGCGGAGGGCTGCGGTTTATTCTGAGTGACTTTCTCTATTTGTTCGATGGCGGTTTTCACGTCAGAGACAGTTCCGATGTAAACCTGGATGTTAGATTCCGTCATCTCCTCAAGCTGGTCGACTATGGCGTCGTCTTCGATGGGACCGGCAATGACGACGGCGAGAGTGTCGCCGAACTTGTCGACAGGAACGATGAGGTGTCGTCGCATGAAGGAAGCTGGAATGAGGGTCATAACGTCGCGAGGGATTTTGTAGCTGGAGCAGCGGATGAAGGGAGTGGAGAATTGGGTGGCGACGGCGCAGGCGATGTCGTACTCGGAGGCGTAGTCCCATCGAACGAAGATCTCGCCGGAGAGTTCGCCGGTGCTCTCCTGCTCGGAGATGACCTCCTGGACCTGCTCGGTGGTGACAAGGCCCTGAGCGAGGAGGATCTCGCCGAGTTTTTTTCTTGTCAGCCTGCGGATGTTGGCCATAATTAAATGATCCCCCTTGTGAGGCATAGGAATTCTACGCCAGAGGGATGAGCGTGTCAACTGAGGGCATCAGGAGGAAAAGATGGCAGAAGAGGCGGAGAAGCTGAAGGACATTCTCTCGGACGATAGGCTGGAGCGGGAGCTGCTGGACAGGAGGAGGGTGTTCCTTTGGGGAGCGATTGACGACAAGATGGCTGAGAAGGTCGTGAAAAGGATACTGTACCTGGAGGAGAAGGGTTCGGGGGAGCCGATTACGATTCTGGTGAACAGCCCTGGGGGGGTGTATACGTCGGGGATGGCGATATACGACGTGATGCAGGGGATGAAGAGTCCGATAACAACGGTGTGCATGGGTCAGGCGGCGAGTTTTGGGGCGGTGATTTTGTGCGCTGGGACGAAGGGTAAGCGTGTGGCGTGGCCGCACGCGCGGGTGATGATCCATCAGCCGTTGATAGCTGGGAAGGTATACGGGCCGGCGTCGGACATTGACATAGAGGCGGAGCAGATGATGAAGGTGCGAGAGGAACTGAACTCGATCCTTGCACAGCATACGGGTCAGCCGATGGAGAAGATCGAGAAGGACACGGACAGGAACTACTACATGACGGCAGAGGAGGCGAAGGCGTACGGGCTGGTGGACGAGGTCGGTCTGGTCATGTAGACACTCGGGCGCGTCGGTCGAGAAAGACCATGAGTACGGAGATGTCGGCGGGCGAGACGCCTGATATGCGGGAGGCCTGACCGAGGGAGACAGGTTTGTAGAGGGCGAGCTTCTGCTTGGCCTCGTTGCTGATGTGGGGGACGGCGGCGAAGTCGAAGTCGTGTGGGATGCGGCGGGATTCCATTTTCCGGAACTTGGCTATGTCCTGGTTTTGTCGGGCGATGTAGCCGTCGTACTTCACCTCTATTTCCACCTGCTCCGCGGCCGCGGGGGAGATGTGGAGTTGGCGGAGGCCCTCGTCGAGCTCTAGTAGCTTGGCGAAGCCGAGTTCGGGGCGGCGGAGGAGCTTCTCGAGGCTGGCCTCGGCGCGAAAGACGGAGCGCAGGTAGGAACGGGTGCGGGCGATCTGGTTTTCTTTTTCCTCGAGGCGGGCGAACTGCTCGTCGCTTATGAGTCCTAGTTCGTGGCCGAGAGGCATTAAGCGCCTGTCGGCGTTGTCCTGCCTGAGGACGAGCCGGTACTCGGCACGGGAGGTGAACATTCTGTAGGGCTCAAGTGTTCCCTTTGTAACGAGGTCGTCGATGAGGACGCCGACGTAAGCCTGGGAGCGGTCGAGGGTGAAGGGTTCGCTGCCGCGGAGGCGTAGTGCGGCGTTGATGCCGGCGATGATGCCCTGAGCGGCGGCCTCTTCGTAGCCGGAGGTGCCGTTGATCTGTCCGGCGAGGAAGAGGTTGGCGACGGGTTTGGATTCGAGCCAGGGGGTTGTCTGCGTGGGCGGGACGAAGTCATACTCGATGGCGTAGCCGTAGCGAGTTATCTGGGCTTCCTCGAGGCCTTCGATGGAGTGGACCATGTCTTCCTGGACGTCGCGGGGGATGCTGGTGGGGATTCCGTTGCAGTAAATCTCGTGGGTGTTGAGGCCCTCGGGCTCGAGGAACACGGGGTGGCGGGTCTTATCGGGGAAGCGGACGATTTTGTCTTCGATGGAAGGGCAGTACCTGGGTCCGGTGCTTTTGATCTGTCCGGAGTAGAGGGGAGCGCGGTCGAGGTTTGCCCTGATTATCTCGTGGGTTGAAGGGTTGGTGTAAGTGAGGTAGCAGGGGACGTCGGGGCGGTCGATCCTCTCGGTGGAGAAGGAGAAGGGTGTGGGGTCGGGGTCGCCGTACTGGGGATCGAGCTTGGAGAAGTCGACGGTGCGCCCGTTGACGCGGGGCGGGGTTCCGGTTTTGAGTCTTCCGAGGCGGAGGCCGTGGCTCTCGAGGGAGGAGGAGAGGCGCTCGACGGCGGGTTCGCCCATTCTGCCGCCGGGGACCTGGGAGGTGCCCGTGTGCGTGAGGCCGCGGAGAAAGGTGCCGGTGGTGAGAATGACGGCGGGGGCGAGGTATTCGGCTCCGCCTTTGGTGCGGACGCCGCGTGCGTGGTGGTCGGAGACCATGAGTTCTTCGGCGACGTCCTGAAGGAGGCGGAGGCGGGGCTGTGCTTCGAGGCGGCGCTTCATTTCCTGGGAGTAGAGCTTTCTATCGGCCTGGGCTCTGGGAGCGCGAACGGCGGGCCCTTTGCCGGTGTTGAGCATGCGGAACTGTATGCCGGTGGCGTCGGTGACCTTCGCCATTTCGCCGCCGAGGGCGTCTACCTCGCGGACAAGCTGCCCCTTTGCGAGACCGCCGACGGCGGGGTTGCAGGACATGTGCGCGACGGCGTTGAGGCTGATGTTGAGAAGGAGGGTGTGCATGCCCATGCGAGCGGCAGCGAGGGCGGCTTCGCAGCCTGCGTGACCGGCTCCGACAACGATTACGTCGTAATGCTGTCCCATGGAGATGCCTGAAGGTACTAGTTCTGAGGTGGAACGATCCTTGCGAGGTCGGCAACGCGCTCGGAGTAGAGGAGGTTGACGGCCTTCACCAAAGCCATTCTATTATATTTAATTTTTTCGTCGTCGACGTTGACGAACACGCGCTCGAAAAAGTTGTGGATGGGGGCGGAGAAGGTTCTGACGTAGAGATCGGAGGCCTTTCCGTAGTCGCGAGCGTCGATGAGGTCCCGGATGCGCTGGTGGTTTTGCTGGAAGAGGTCCCAGATTTCGGTCTCTTCGGGTTCGGAGAAGAGGTGGGGGTTGACGTCGATGCCGGGAGGGAGAGAGGAGCTGATGTTATGGGTGCGCTCACCGAGAACGACGAGTTCTGCTGAGATTTTGCCGTGCATGAGCTTGTCGAGAGCGGCGAGGCGCTGGTTGAAGTCCACGAGGTCGTCGATGCCGGAGGCCATGACGGCATTGAGGATGTCGTAACGGCGGCCATCGTCGAGCTTAAGCTGGTAGAGACGGTCGCGGAGGAATTCGATCACCTGGTTGTCGGCGTTTTCGACAGAGGCGAGGTTGTCAGGGAGGAGCTTTCGAGCGGAGGAGAAGAGCCAGTTGAGAGAGATGCGGAGTTGGCGTTCTTCGATGAGGCGGATGATGCCGATGGCGGCGCGGCGAAGGGCGTAGGGGTCCTGCGAGCCGGTGGGGATGAGCCCGGCGGCGAAGCATCCGACGAGGGAGTCGGCCTTGTCGGCGAGGCTGACGATTGCGCCGACGGTGGTTTGTGGGACGGGGTCGGGGGCAGAACGGGGCATGTAGTGTTCGGCGATGGCGCGGGCGACTTCGGGGGGCTCACCGTCGGCGAGAGCGTAGTGGCCGCCCATCTTTCCCTGGAGGAAGGGAAACTCGACGACCATCTGTGTGAGAAGGTCGGTTTTGGAGAGAAGGGCGGCGCGCGCGGCGAGGTCGCGGGTCTTCTGGTCGCAGCCAAGGTGTTCGGCGATCTTTCGGGAGAGTTCTTCGATGCGGCGGGCGCGGTCGAGGTAGGTGCCGAGCTTCTCCTGGAAGAGAATGGATTGGAGCCTGGGGACACGGGATTCGAGAGTGTGCTTGCGGTCTTCGTCCCAGAAGAAGCGACCGTCGGCGAGTCGTGCGCGGACGACGTTCTCGTTGCCCTTACGGATTTCGTCGAGGTGGCGGTTGTCCCTGTCTAGGGTGAAGATGAAGTAGGGAAGGAGGTTGCCGTGGGCGTTGCGAACGGGGAAGCATTTCTGGTGATAGGTGAGAACGGCCTCGATCACGTCGTCGGGTAGGTCGAGGAAGGAGTCGTCGAAGTGGCCCTCGGCGGCGTTGGGATGTTCGAGCATGTTCACGACTTCGGGCAGGAGTTCCCGGTATGCGAGGGAGTCGGAGTCTTTGGGGTAGAGTTTCTTGAGGCAGCGTCGCAGGGCTTTTTCTCTTTGGTATGGTTCGACGGTGACTTTGGCTTTGCGGAGCGTGTCCCGGTAGAGGTTGAAGTGTGCGCGGGGGAGTTCGATCTCGCCCTTTGACATGTACCGATGGCCACGGGTGAGGCGGTCGGCTTTGACACCGTTGAGTTCGAGGTTGATGATAGTTTCGCCGAAGAGTGCGACGAGCCAGCGGATGGGACGGGCGAAGAGGAATCGGGGGTCGTCCCAATGCATGGATTTGGGTGCGGTGAGGGTGCGTATGGCGTCGGAGATGATGGAGGGAAGAAGGTCTATGGTCTCTTTGCCGGATTCTTCGACGACGGCGAAGCAGTACTTGCCGCGAGGTGATTCCCTGACGGTGAGGTCCTGGGGTCTGAGGCCGTGTTTTCTGGCGAAGCCGATGCCCGCGGGTGTGGGTTTGCCAGTCTGGTCGAAAGCGGCTTTGGCGGGAGGGCCCTGAATCTCGGTGGTGAGTGGGTCCTGACGGGGTGCGACGCCGGGGATGAAGGCGACCAGGCGGCGGGGAGTTCCGGCGGTCTTAGGCATGGCGTGAGTGATGCGTGACGCGGCGAGGGATTCAGCGAGCTTGTTGCGGAGCTGTTCGAGAAGGATGGGAACGTAGCCGGCGGGGAGTTCTTCGGTGCCGATTTCGATGAGAAGGTCGGGCATCGGGTCTCCTAGACGTTGAGAAGGTTTATGAACTTGGCGATGTTGGATCTGGGTCCGAGGACTATGAGGGTCGTGCCCCTGGTGAGCTTGGTGTCGGGGCTGGGGCTGTAGGTGAAGGACTCGGTGTCGGGAGGTTTGGCGGCGACGATGAGAACGCCGGTGCGTTTTTGGATTTCGGCTTCGGCGATGGTTTTGTCGGCGACGGAGGAGGCGGGTGACACGACGGCCTCCTCGATGCGAATAGCTTTCTCGCGGTCGCGAATCATCACGTCGAGGAACTTGACGGCAGTGGGTCGGATGAGTTCGGAGGCGAGTCTCATGCCGCCGAGGACATTGGGCGAGACGGCGGCGCTTGCGCCCGCGCGGAGGAACTTGCACTGGCCGGCCTCGGCGAGGCATTTTGTGACGATGCGCATTTTGGGGTTGAGCTGCCTGGCGGAGAGTGTGACGTAGAGGTTATCGGCGTCGGCAGGCAAGATAGAGACGAGTCCGGCGGCGGTTTCGACGCCGGCCCGTGTAAGGACGTCGTCGTTGGTCGCATCGCCCTGCATGCAGGGCGCATCGCCGAGCGCCTCCAGGAATTCTATGCGGTGGGGGTCTTTGTCGATGGCGACGAAGGGGGTTCGGGTGGCGCGGAGTTCGTTGACGACCTGAATGCCGGTTTCACCAACGCCGCAGATGATGAAGTGGTCTTTGAGTTTTTCAATAGTGGATTCCATTTTACGTTTCCGCCAAATCTTTCCTATGTCCATTTCAACGACAGAAGCCGTGAGCACGCTGACGCCGTAGAAGAAGGCGCCGATTCCAAAGAGAATGAGGATGCTGGTGTAGGTTCTCCCGGCGAGGGTGTCCTGGACGCCGAGAAAGTCATCGTAGCCGACGGTGGAGACGGTGACGATGCTCTGGTAGACGCAGTCGAGAAAGGGCCAGGTCTGGCCTGTTACCAGTGCGAGGATACGGTAGCCGACAGCGCCGAGAACGAAGACGGATAGGAGCAGGAGCAAGACGCTGAGGATCTTTTTTTGGAGGCTCATTGTCCCGGTCCTGAGGTCAGAAGAGGATAGCCCTTTTCTTCGCGGAGCCTGAGGTATCCTTCGGCGACGGCCTTCGCGAGGGCACGGACGCGAGCTATGTAGTCGGTGCGCTGAGCGACGCCGACAGCGCCGCGAGCGTCGAGAGTGTTGAAGGTGTGCGAGCACTTGAGGACGTACTCGTAAGCGGGAAGGATGAGGTCGAGGTCGATGAGGCGCTTGCATTCGCGCTCGTAGGTTTCGAAGAGAGAGCGGTGCATTTCGACATCGGCGACGTCGAAGGCGTACTGGGAGAGCTGGATTTCGTCGTCGCGGCGGAGTTCCTCGTATGTGATCGAGTCGCTCCACTTAAGCTGGAAGTGATCTTCGACTCCCTGAATGAACATTGCGATGCGTTCGATGCCGTAGGTGAGTTCGAGGGAGATGGGGTCGAGTTCGATGCCTCCAAGCTGCTGGAAGTAGGTGAACTGGGTTATTTCGAGGCCGTCGAGCCAGACTTGCCATCCGAGTCCTGTAGCGCCGAGGGTGGGGGATTCCCAGTCGTCCTCGACGAAGCGAACGTCGTGTGCGCGGAGCTTGATGCCGAGGCGCTTGAGGCTCTTGAGGTAAATATCCTGCGAGTCTTCGGGCGCGGGTTTGATGATGACCTGGTACTGGTAGAAGAGGTGAGTTCTGAAGGGGTTCTGACCATACCTGCCGTCGGTGGGGCGTCGGGAGGGCTCGACGTAGGCGACTTTCCAGGGCTCGGGTCCGAGGCCGCGGAGGAAGGTGGCGGGGTTGAAGGTTCCGGCGCCGGTTTCGATATCGTAGGGCTGCCAGATGAGGCACCCGTAGTCGGCCCAGTAGTCTTCGAGAGTGAAGATGAGCTCCTGAATAGTGAAGGGCTTTTTGCTACTGCGGGGGGGCACATTGACCTCCTTGGCCCTTGATCATTTCGACGGTGTGAGTTACGGCTGGGAGGATGGCACTTAGGGAGTCGCCGACGCCGTTGGGACTGCCGGGGAGGTTGACGATGAGCGAGGAGGCGGCGACGCCTGCGACGGCGCGAGAGATTATGGCGCGGGGTGTCTTTTTGAATCCTGCCATGCGCATGGCCTCGGCGAAGCCGGGGAGTTCGCGGTCGATGACTTCCAATGTGGCTTCGGGTGTCACGTCGCGAGGAGTCACGCCGGTTCCGCCGGTGGTGACGACGAGGTCGTGCTGGCGTACGAATTCACGGAGGGAATCGATAATGGCGGGGGTCTCGTCGGGAACGACGCGGCGAGAGAGAACGTCGATGCCGGCGTCGCGAAGCATTTTCTCGACGAGGTTGCCGGAGGTATCCTCCCTCTGTCCCTGGGAGCCTTTGTCGCTGATTGTGAGAACGGCGGCGGTTATCATTGGTCGCCTTCCGCGACGTTCACTTGGTCTCCGACTTGTACGATGCCGCCTGTGACGACCTTTGCGAAGGCGCCTTCGCGAGGCATCACGCAGTCGCCGATGATCTTCCTGATGGCGCAGTCGGCGTGGCATGCTTTGCCGATCTGGGTTACCTCGAGTAGGGCGTCGGAGCCGACGCGGAGTTTTGCGCCGACGGGGAGGTCTTTGACTTCGAGACCGCGTAGGGTGAGGTTCTCCGCGAAAGCGCCGTAACGTACGGCGGGATGGTCGACGCCGAGGCGTTCGACGCTTTCCCATGCGAGGAGACTGACCTGACGGCGAGTTCCGGCGTGGGCGTCGCCTTCGAGGCCGTGGTCGGGGATGAGGCGAGCGCGGCGAACGTCGCGCTTAGGTGTTCCCTTCCCGCGGCTTGTGCAGACGGCGATTACCTCGGCCACGACAACATCCCCCAATGGTTTCAAGAATCATACAAGCCGTGGAGTGGCGGGTCAAGCTGAGCGAGCTTGACAGGGGGGAAGGATGATGCTATGGAGTGCTTTCTGAGAAGAGCGCGGCAGGCTATGCATGAATGGAGGAGACATGTACCGGAAAGTGGGTGTGGTGGGATGCGGGGTGCTGGGTGCGACCATGTCGGGGCTAGTGGAGGAGTCGGGGGCGGAGACGTTGATGTGGGCGCATTCGAAGGAGCTGGCGGAAGCGATTGGAAAGGAGCGTCGGAGCCCGAACCTGCCATCGTACGAGCTGCCGGAGAGGGTGAGAGTTACGGGGTCGATGGAGGATTTGGGGGATTGCGATCTGGTGGTGATTGCGACGACGTCGAAGTACGTGCGCGCGGTTTCGGAGGAGATCGGGAAGGAGGTGAGGGAGGGGACGGTGGTGATGAGCGCGGCGAAGGGTCTGGAAGAAGGGACGGGGAAGAGGATGTCGGAGGTGATTGAGGAAGTGACGGGTGGCAAGGTGCGGGTTGCGGTGATGTCGGGGCCGAACTTTGCGGAGGAGATAGCGAAGAGGCTGCCGGCGGCGAGCGTGGTTGCGTGCAAAGACATTGAGGTGGCAAGGGAGCTTCAGGAGTTTTTGTCGCGGCCGTATTTCCGGGTGTATTCGACGGAGGACGTGGTGGGTGTGGAGCTAGGGGGACCGGCGAAGAACGTGATAGCGATAGCGGCGGGAATGTGCGAGGGGCTGGGGCTGGGGCACAACGCGCGGGCGGCGCTGGTGACGAGGGGGCTGGCGGAGATCATGCGACTGGGAGTGGCGCTGGGTGCGAGGCCGATAACTTTCTCGGGGCTGGCCGGGATAGGGGATCTGCTGCTGACGGCGACGAGCACGAAGAGCAGGAACTACAGAGCGGGGTTGAGGCTGGCGGGAGGAAGGAGTCTGGAGGAGATACTGGAGGAGCTGGTGACGGTGGAGGGGATTTTTTCGTGCAAGGCGCTGCTGGGTTTGGCGAAAGAGGCGTCGGTGGAGATGCCGATTTCGGAGGAGGTGGAGAGGGTGCTGTTTGAGGGTAAGAGTCCGGCAGATGCGGTGAAGAGTTTGATGGGACGGGAGCTGAAGGCGGAGATGCCGTAGTCCGCCGGGCGGCCGGTTATTGTTTGGCGTTTTTCTTCGGGGCGGTTCTTTCGAAGGTGAGGAGGTCGTTCCTTCGGAGCTTGAGGAAGTCGGGCATTCTGCGGGGCTGGGTGAGGTTGATTTCTGCTACGAGAAGGCCTTCGATTTCGAGGTTGGACTGAGCAATGATGAGGCCGTCGGGGTCGCAGACCATGGATGGGGAGTTCATATACGGGCCTGCGGCGTTGACGGTGGCGGCGAAGACGCCGTTTTCGGCGGCGCGGCTCCTGACGTGTGCTTCGATGACGGAGATTTTCCAGCGGGTTCTGGGTCCGCAGGCGTAGGTGGGCATGAAGATGACCTGAGCGCCTTCGAGAGCGAGAAGGCGGAAAAGTTCGGGGAAGCGTAGGTCGAAGCAGATCTGAACGCCGACGTTGATGCCGGCGAAGTTGAAGGTTCGAATGTCGGAGCCCTTTTCGTAGAAGTCGTTGTCGCCGTTGGTGAGGTGGGCCTTGTCGTAGGTGCCGCGGATGCGTCCGTTGCCTGCGATGAGGATGGCGGAGTTGAGCCATTTGTCCTCGTGGAAGCGGTGGGTGCCGACGATCACGTTGATTTCGTGGTTCTGGGCAAGGGACTTGACCTCCTGAATGGCGAGGTCGATCTCGTCGGCCTTCAACTCGTCCTTGGTGGTGTAATGGGCGGGGCCATATCCGGAGAGGGCGCATTCGGGGAAGCAGAGGATATCGGCACTGCGAAGCTTGGCCTCTTCGATCTTAGCCTTAATGGACTCGAGGTTCTTCTCGATCTGGGAGTCGTAGAGAATTTGAGCGAGAGCGAGCCTTATTCTCATGGTGTCTCCTTTCTGGTCGGGATGCGGGGGAATTCTAAGGAAGGGGCGGGGGGGTTGTCAACAAGGTTCCGTGGCGGGGTTTCTGAGGGGTGGTGCATCTGGTAGAATCCAGCGCGTCAAGGTCGGAGGAGGGGATTTTTGGGGAAGAAGCCGAGGACGGTCTATCTGCTGGTGGGGATAGCAGCGCTGGGGGCGGTGCTGAGGTTCCTGTGGATAGATGGGAAGTCGTTCTGGCTGGATGAAGCTGGGATGGCGTGGCGGGTGGCTCAGCCGTTCAGGCTGATGGTGTCGGACGTCATTGCGCACGACACGCATCCGCCGCTCTATTATGTGCTGGTGTACGGGTGGAAGAGCGTGTTCGGGTGGGGGGAGGCGTCGCTGAGGGGGTTTTCTGCGGCGATGGGGGTGGCGACGATCCCGTTGGTGTACGCGCTGGGGAAGATGCTTTTCGACAAGAGGACGGGGGTGACGGCGGCGCTGCTTTTTGCCGTTTCGTCGTATCAGGTGTACTTCGCGCAGGAGGCGAGGCTGTACGCGCTGACGGGGCTGCTGGGAGTGCTGGCCACGTATCTGTTCGCGAGGGCGGTCACGGGGGAAGGTAAGGTGTGGAGCTGGGCGGGGTACGGGGTCACGGCGGCGGCGTGTGTTTACACTTACTACTACCTGCTGTTCTTGCTGGCGGCGCATGGTGTCTGGCTGGTCGTGTGGTGGTTGCTCAGGCGGGAAGAGGACGGGGCGGCGGCGCGGATGGTGGTGCTGAAGTGGCTGGTGTGCATGGCTTGCGCGGCGGTCGTTTGCACGCCGTTGATCCCGGTGGTGATGCGGCGTATGGCGGAGGCAAGGGGCGGAGCGCTGGAGGTGGCGCGGGATACCGGGCTGGGGGGTTGGGTGGTCCCTAACGTGTTGCGGGAGTTCGTGCACGGGTACTTCGTGCTGGGGGAGAAGGGGGCGTACGTTTACTACCTCGGGCTGGCGCTGGTTCCTCTCGTTGCGGCGCACAGGTGGGTGAAGGGGAAGGCGGCGGAGATTCTGATGATGGACGCGTGGATTGTGGTTCCGCTGGTGTGCGTAGCGGTTCTGCCGGTGAAGATCCACGTGTTTGAGAGCAAGCATCTGCTGTTCGTGAGCCCGGCGGTGTACCTGCTTGCGGCGTATGTGGTGACGAGGGCGAAAATGTGGGGGACGGCGCTGTTGGGGCTGGTGCTTCTGACGAATCTGTGGTCGCACATGGTGTACTTCGACGAGGGGTTTGAGAAGGAGAACTGGCGAGAGGTGACGTCGAAGATCAGGACGGGAGCGGCGGCGGGGGATGCGATTTACGTGAATCCCGCATGGCTGGCTTTCCCGCTGAGGATGTACTGGGAGGAGGATCCGGGGGTGAGGGTGTATGCGAATCAGTCGCGGGAGCAGAAGTTCAACAGGGGGCTGATGGATGAGGTGCTTGCGCACGCGGATCGGGTGTGGCTTGTCGAGGATTTCAGCCTGGTCGTGGGACCGGACAAGGAGACTTCGGATTACCTGATGGCGAAGTTGCCAGTGCATGAGAAGGTGGTGGAGGAGGACTATTTCATGGGGTCGATACGTGTATGGCTGCTGCGGCGAGGGGGAGAGCGGTGAGAGAGAGGCGCAAAGGGGACATGTGGGGGTACTGGGTGCTGGGGGTTGTGGCGGTTGGGACGGCGCTGCGGTTCTTCAGGCTCGGGGCGAAGTCGCTTTGGGTGGATGAGGGGTACTCGGTGGTGGTGACGAGGTTGGGGTGGGGGGTGCTGGTGAAGGGGGTGTTCGAGCTGGAGAACCATCCGCCGCTGTACTTTCTGGCGCTGAAGCTGTGGAACATGGCGGGGTATCCGGAAAGCGACGGGTACGTTCGGGGGCTTTCGGCGATTGTGAGCGTGGCGATTGTGTGGGGTGTGTACAAGCTTGGGCGACTGGTTTTCGGGAAATGGGAGGGGCTCGTGGGTGCGGGGCTGGCGGGGATTTCGGCTTACCAGATCTATTTCGCGCAGGAGGCGAGGCTGTATGCGCTGGTGGGAGCGCTTGCCGTGTGGTCGACGTACTTCCTGTTCAGAGGGTTGAGGGAGGAGGGAAGAACCCGGGATTGGGTCGCATACTGTGTGCTGGGCGCAGCGGCACTGTGGACGTTTTACTACTCGGTGTTCCTGGTTGCGGCGCAGGGCGCGGCGGCGGTCACTTACCTAGTGGTCAAAGGGAGGAAGGAGAAAGGGAGTGCGGCGTGGCGAGGGTGGGTCGTGTCGCAGGTTGTGCTTATGTTGGCGTTTGCGCCGCTGGCCGTCATGCTGCTGAGCAAGGGTAAGGTGACAGGTGGCGGAGGAGCGGGAGTATCAGGAGGGGCGTTGGGCGAGGGTTTGGCGCAGTATGCGGTGTGGGTTGGAAGCGCGGTACCGGAGAGAAGCTTGGTAGCGGGGCTGACGCTGTTAGGGATTTTCCCGGTGTGGGCGGCGCTGATGGGAATGAGGAAGAAGTGGTTGGGCGTGACGACGACGGTGATGCTGTTCGGGCTGCCGTTCGGAATGGTGGCGCTTTTTCCGTACAAGCCGTTCGGGTTTGAGGTGAAGCATCTGTTTTTCGTGACGCCGTTCTACTGGGTGATTGCGGGTTTCGTGGTGGTGAGGTTCAAGGTGGCGGGGCGAGTGGCGTGTGCGGCGCTGGTGGCGTGCAACGTTCTTGCGTTGTCGATTTACTACGGGGATTCGTACCAGAAGGAGGACTGGGACTGGGCGGCGGAGTATGTGGGCGAGAGGTTCGGGTCGCGGGACGCGATATTCTGCGAGCCTGCGTGGGGGTATTATTCCTTTGAGAGATACTGGCTGAGAAGGTACGCGGGAGAGCTTGTTCGTGGAGAGGCATACGTATTGATAGATCCAGAGGGGGAACTGACTGCTGAGGCACTTCGGGAGGAATTCAGCCCGTACCGTCGGGTGTGGTTGGTGGAGGGTGAGAATGCGGCGGTGGTTCCGAATCCGAACGTGGAGAAGTGGCTTGGGGAGATGATGAGTGTTAGGATGAAGGTGGAAAGGAAGTCTGCGATCGGAAAGATAATCGTCGTTCTCTTCCAGCGAAAGGAGGGGGAGCGAGATGAAGATAGTGAGGGAGAGGGGAGTAGTTGAGTCGGCGGAGGGTGGCAAGGCTGAGGTATTGATGGACGCGGGGGCGGGGAGCGCGTGCGCGGGGTGCAGAGCGTGCACGGTGGGATTGGGGGAAGTGAGGCGGGTGAAGGTGGATATGCCGGAAGGGTTGAAGGCCGGGGACAAGGTTGTGGTGGAGGTGGCGCTGCCATCGGTGTACGTGGGGATCTTGCTGCTGTTCGTGCTGCCGATTGTGGGATTGCTGGCTGGCGGATTCCTGGGTGAGGGAGCGGCTCGCGCGCTGGGTGTGGAAGGTGGGTTGGAGACCGTGGCGGTGGTTGCGGGGATTGCGGGTTTCGGGCTTGGGCTTTCGGCGGGGTATCTGGGAGGAAGGAAGATCAGGGCTGGGATGCCGGAGCCTCGGATAGTTGAGGTTACGGAGTCGGAAGGGGAGTAGCGGGCGGGTTCTCTCGAAGTGCGTCAGTATCAGCGCCTTGCCCTTCGAGTTCTTCCATTCTGCTCTGGGTGAGGGCCTTTATGGTCTCGGCGCCCTCCTCAAATGATTCGATGGTGGGTGTGAGGAACATGTAGAGAGTTCTGTTGAGGGTACTCGTGGTGGTTCTTCGGAAGAGGAGGCCGAGGATCGGGATCCTGCCGAGGAGGGGGACCCTGGAGATGTCTTCGGTAGTCACGTCGTTTCTGAGTCCGCCGATGACGACGGTGAGGTTGTTGGGAACGGTGACTTTGGCGGTGATGGTACGGCTGATTTTCGGCGGGGGCAGCTCGGGGATGATCTGGGTGCCGATGAACTGCTCGACGACCAGTTCGATGTCGAGAATGAGGCTCTGCTTGCTAGTTATGGAGGGGGTCACCTTTAGTAAGATCTGCGCTTCCTGAAATCCGCCGAAGCTGCGGACGTCGGTGGTGGTTTCGGTGGTGGTGAAGGTTATGGTGGGGATGGCGTCGGCGGTTTTGAAGGTGGCGGTCTCGTTGTCGTTGGAGACAAGCTGTGGCATGGCGATGACGTTGGAATCGATATTGTCCTCGGCGGCGCGCAGAAGGAAGGGGACGAGAGCGGCGCTTTCCTTCGTGACGCCAGCGATGAGGCCGGATGTCACGGCGGGAAGGCGGGTTATCGTAGGGTCGGCGCCGTCGGTGACTTCAATGGTGCTGAGTCCGTGAAGCGAGTAGCCGAAGCCGATCGGGTCGTCGCCGGGCTCGTCGACGGTGGCGAGTTCGATGCCGAGGTCGAAGAGGTTGTCGGTGCCGATCTCGACTAGAGCGGCCTTGGTGAAGACCTGGCCTTTGCTCTTGTCGAGCTTCGCGATGATTGTCTTGATCTGTTCGTACTCTTCGGCGGTGGCGCGAACGATGATGCTGTTCCTTTCGGGGACGGCGATGACCCGGGTAGGAGCGCGGCTGGCCTGGTCTTCTTCAGCGGCTTGGGAGAGGATTTCGTTGAGGTAAGGGGCGATGGTTTCGGCCTTGGCGTTTTGCATCTCATAGAAGTGGAGTTCGGCGCGGCCGGTCACCTCAATGTCGATGGATTTTATCACGGCTCGGATTTCATCCAGGTAAGAGGGTGGGCCGCGGAGGATGAGGGAATTCGAGCGAGGGTCAGGTTCGATCCTGGTGGGAATAGCGCCCTGCAAGAACGACTGGAGCTTATCGGCGACGTCTTCGGCCCTGGCGTGTTCGAGTCGGACAACGTCGAAGCGCTGAAGCTGGTCAGGAAGGTCGATGGTCTTGAGGAGATGGGCGAAGAAGGCAGCGCGAGCGCCGGAGGTGACGATGAGAAGCATGTTGGCACCGGGGACTGCGGAGACGGTTCCCTTTTCCGTGGGCATCAAGGTGAGGAGGGCCTTCATGGCGTCGGCCGCGGGGATGTAGGAGAGAGGGAAGACCTGGACGACCATTCGATCTTCGGGGGGAATCTGGTCGATCTGCTCGTAGGTGAAGATGGGAAGGGCGTGCGCGGGAGCGGTGGCGCTGGGAACGACCTTGAGAACCGGGCCCTCTTCGATGAGGGTGAGGCCGGCGACTTCGAGCAGGGCGCGGAAGAGGGGCATGAGCTGGTCGGGCGCGACGGGTTGGTCGGATTCGAGGGCTACGACCTTCTGGCCGAGAACGGCGGGGTCGTAGCTGATGGGCTTGGGGGCGAAGTCCTTCACGTACTCTATGAGAGAAGGGATGTCGATGCCGTTGGGGAAGTTGAACTCGACGGCGGCGGGTTCGGGGGAGGGCGAGGGTTCCTGCGCGTGGAGAGCGGGAGCGGCGACGAGCACTACCAAGAGAATGCATGTGAATTTGAGCATAGTGCCTGCTCCTGCTGGAGTTGCGCGATCACAATGATCGTTTGTGAAGGGGGTTGTGTCAAAGGAAAAATGGGGGGAGAGACCGATCCTCGGGGTGCTCAGAGGGGGGTGTCGGGGGGATCTGCGGCGATGACGAGACGGCGGGAACGGGTGATTTCGAGAGCGCGGGGGACGGTCATCGCGGGTGTGGGTGAAAGGTAGATGATCTGGTCGTCGCGAAGCTCGTTGAAGTAGATTTCGAGGTCGTCGGCGGCGCGGTCGTTTATCTGGAAGGCGCGAAGGGGCTTCATTTCACGCCAGGTGGGGATGTGCTGGGTGTGCTCTCCGCAGAGGTGAATCATTCCGCCGTTGGGGTAGAGGGAGAGGAGCTTTTCGTCGAGCGGGGCGATGAAGTCACGGTAGGTTTCGTGGGAGAGGAGATGGGTCGTGCAGCCGTAGATGAGGCCGTGGCCCGGAGGCATGCAGCGGGAATCGGGGCAAGCCTGCTGCAACTGCGGCGGGGGTATGTTGTCGAGGTACCAGCGATTTAGGAGGCAGAGAAGATCGTTTATGACCTCGAGGTCGTGACGGACCGCGGCGGGCCTTTTGAGCATGGCGATGAAGAAGTCCTCGCCATAGAGGCTGGAGGCGATGTTGAGCGAACCGGCGATTGTGGGAAGGCTGAAGAGGGGGACGGTGACGCTGTGGGAGAGGAATTCACGGGCGACGGTTCGGGCGAGGTGCCAGGTGGGGTCCTTGTCGAGATCGGGAGGCTGGAGGTTGCCGATGTTGGAGTGGATGCGGTCAATCCACCAGCGGCCTTCGACCCGCCGCGGGCGCGCGCCGAACATGGGTTCTGCGAAATGGACGAGGTAGGGTCTGAACTCGATGCAGAGAGGGCGGAAGACGTCCGGGTCTTTGGACTCTTCGGTGTTGTGGGCGAGGGATTCGAGAGCTTCTGCGACCCAGCGACGGGGGTCGGCGTAGGGGTCGGTGTTTGACACTTCCCTGAGTCCTTTGAGAAAGAATGGGCGCTCGGGGGTGTCGCCGGCGAAGAGGGATTCGAGGCGGGCGAGGTGCGCGTTGCGGACTTCGAGGAGTGCGGGATCGCGGAGTGTTGAGAGGGTAGATTGGTTCATTGGTGATTCTCCCGTGTGGCCGGGGGTGATTATAGCATGGATGGGGGTGAGTAATGTTGTGGAGTCAGCGGACGTGGAAGACGTAGTCGCCTTTGCCTTTGAAGGTGGATCCGGTCCACTTCGTGCCGCCGTCATCCTTGAGGTCGAAGCCGATGGCGTAGACTGTGACGGCTTCATCGCTCCTGACGTATTTCAGAGGTTCGCCGATGAAGGGGTCGATGGGGACCTCTGGCAGGTATTCGGGCACGAGCTGTTCGAGAGTCTCGGGGAATTGCCCTCTCTCCAGTTGATAGGCTTTGAGGACGGCGAGGGTTTTGCAGGCGGCCATGGAGGCCTTATCGCGATACATGCTAGAGGCCGATGCTTTGTAAGTATCCCAGGGAACTAGGACAGGCATGTCGGCTGGGCGAGGCAGAGACGCGAACTCACGGTACGGCAAGTCGAGAGCGGCGTTTAGGATACCCAGTGCCTCCTGGCTCTTGTCCTGGGCTTCGGCTAACAGGTAGGCGGCTCCCGGCGGAACGGAGCCTGCCTTTATCTGCACCTGCTCATGAATGCGGTACGAATCGAGGGAAAGCAGTTGATCAAGCTCGGCTATTGCCTGGCGGCAGAGGGTTGGGTCGCGGACTTCGGGAAGGATGAATTCGAACGCCGTTGCGGCGACGTAGTGCGCGGAGCAGCCGATCATACTCTCGACCACAGTCCCTCCGCTCAGTATATGATGTGCCATCCCGAGGCCCATGAGCGAATCTGCCAGGGCCGGTTCAACCTGTCCTCGTTGGTGAAGGAGCAGCGCCTCTCCACGAAGCATGAACATCAGGGCGCGGAAGTGCACAAGGTGTTGCAGCAGCACATTTCCCCCAGGGGAGAAGAATGGGGGACCCTTGTAGTACTTGGCCTCTCCAATGCCGGCTTTGAGGGTGGCAAGGGCTTGGGAGTTGGCGTCGAGGTATGCCCGGACGAGTGCGAGTTTGGTTGGGTCAGAGAGCCAAGCGAAATCGCTGGAGCGAAGCAGGTCTTTGGCTTCTTGGAACCGGGGTCGGTCAACCATGAGAGCGGCGGCCAGAAGGAAGCGGTTGAAGGCGTTGGCGGGGTCTTCAAGAAAGCTGTGGGGGATTCTCGCGGTCCAGCCGGGTTGCCATGCGTCCACGTGGGAGACGATCCATTGGGCGTCGAGTTGTTGAGATGAGGTCTCGGCGGATTCGGCAGAGCGAGATTGGACACCAACTTCGCGAACGCTAGGATGCGACGAAGCGGCGGCAGGGGAAGCAGGGGATTCGATCCCTGACTGGGCGGGGGTAGTATCTATGCGGCCGTAGCGAATGACGAGGTAGCCTGTTCCGGCGAGTGCAAGAAGGACGACAGCGGCGGCTGTGAGCGTTCCTTTGGAGACGGTCATGGCTAGACCTCCTGTGAGAATGGCAGGCGCGTTTTGGATGACGGATTGGGCGAGTTCGGTGAGGGCTTCGGCGATGCCGATTCTGGTGACATCGAGACCGAGACGGGCGCAGATGGAGCCTGCGGGAATGGCGGCGAGGGTGCGCTTTGTGAAGTCGTCGCCGGGACAGGCGCGGCGGAGTTCGGTTTCGATCTCGGAGGTGAGGAATTGGCGGACGGCGCGCTTGGCGCGCTCGACTCGCTTGCCGACTGCGGCGTAAGTGATGCCGAGGATTTGGGCTGTCTCGGCGTGGGACTGTCCGTGGAAGTAGTGGAGGAGGAGAACCTCGCGGAGAGCGGGGGAAAGGTGGTTCATGGCGCGTTTGAGTAGCGCGGAGGTTTCATGGGCGTGGGCGAGGTCGTCCGGAGGGATTGGCTGCTGCGAAGATGAGTGGGTGCGGAGTTCGCGTTTGAGCGCGCGGCGGTAGCGCTCGGAACGGAGCCAGCGGCTGCAGAGGCGCTGGGTGATGCGGCGAAGCCAGGGGGCGAATTTGTCGGCGGAGCGGAGACGCGGGAGAGTCTCGAAGGAGACGAGAAAGGCGTCCTGGGCGACGTCGAGGGCGCTGTCGAAATCTTCGAGGCGGCTGTAGGCGATCGCGCAAACGAGGGGCTGGTAGCGGCGGACGAGAACGCCGAAGGCCTGACGGTCGCCGCTACGAGCGGCGGTGACGAGAGCGGCGTCGGGTTGTGGGCTTGATTCGCGCACGGGCGACCTCCGCAGACTACGTGATAATAGTGCCACGGGGGAGGGGTTTTTGACATGGGAAATCCTGGATTGTGGGGACACGATCGGCGGCTGCGGGGTGGGATGGAGTACGGAGGCGGCGTTGAGGATGTGCGGCGGGCGATGCGTCAGTGAGCGATCATGTCCCCAGCATGGGGTGTGGGGAGATTGGGCTTGACAGGTGTCGGGGTGTGGATAAAATGCGGTGTTCAGTTTGTTTGCCGGGAGGGGACGTTCGTGCCCGGCCGCCGCGATGGCGTTTTGAGAGGCGGCGATTTCGATTTCTACCGTATTTGATTTGCGCTTGTTCCTTTTCCAGATGGCAGGGGTAACGCGATGCTGAGCGAGAAAGTGACGAAGGGGATAGAGAGAGCGCCGCACAGGGCGCTGCTGCACGCTTGCGGGGTGCCGAGAGAGGTGCTGGGGAAGCCGTTCGTGGGGGTGGTTTCGAGTTTTTCGGACCTGATCCCGGGCCACATTCTGATGAGGCCGCTGGAGCGGGCGATAGAGAAGGGGGTTCATGCGGGGGGAGGTGTGGCGTTTACGTTTTCGGTGGCGGGGGTGTGCGACGGGATAGCGATGGGTCATCAGGGGATGCATTACTCGCTGCCGACGCGGGAGCTGATTGCGGACATGATTGAGTGCGTGGCGAAGGCGCACGCGCTGGACGGGTTGGTGCTGCTGACGAACTGCGACAAGATAACGCCGGGGATGCTGATGGCGGCGGGAAGGCTGGATTTGCCGTGCGTGGTGGTGACGGCGGGGCCGATGCTGGGGGGTCACAGGGGTGAGAAGCGGCTGTCATTGGTGGCGGATACGTTCGAGGCGGTGGGCCGAAGACGAGCGGGGGAGATAACGGACGAGGACCTGGCGGAGTTCGAGCTGGAGGCATGCCCGAGCGCGGGGTCGTGCCAGGGGCTATACACGGCGAATACGATGGCGATCATGACGGAGGCTTTGGGGCTTTCGCTGCCGGGGTGCGCGACGGCGCTGGCCGTGAGCAGCAAGAAGTTGAGGCTGGCGTACCTGAGCGGGGAGCGGGAGGTCGAGCTGATAAGGGAAGGGCAGAACGCGCGTAAGTTCATGACAGGGGAAGCTTTCCGAAATGCGATAACGGTGGACATGGCGCTGGGCGGGTCGACGAATACGGTGCTGCATCTTACGGCGATTGCGAACGAGGTGGGGGAGAAGCTGGAGCTGGAGCTTTTTGACGAGATCAGCAGCAAGACGCCGCACATTTGCAGCCTTCAGCCCGGGGGTGAGGACTTGATGGAGGATCTGGACCAGGCTGGAGGGGTCCCGGGGGTGTTTAAGCGGCTCCAGAAGCTGCTTATCGACGTGGAGACGGTGTCGGGGAAAAAAGTAAGCGAGATCGCTTCGGGGGCGAAGATCTATAACGAGGGAACGATACGGTCAGTCGAGGAGGCTTACCATACCGAAGGCGGGATAGCGATACTGCGCGGGAGCCTGGCTCCGGAGGGAGCGGTGATAAAGCAGAGCGCGGTGCCGGATGGGCTTAAGGTGTTCGAGGGGAAGGCGAAGGTGTTCGAGGGGGAAGAGCCGGCGATGAAGGCGATAATGGACGGGGAGATCAAGGGAGGGGATGCGGTGGTGATCCGCTACGAGGGTCCGAAGGGTGGGCCGGGGATGCGTGAGATGCTGTCGCCGACGTCGGCGCTGGTCGGTTTGGGGCTTGATGATAAGGTTCTGCTGGTAACGGACGGGCGGTTCTCGGGGGGTACTAAGGGGATGGCGGTGGGACATGTTGTTCCGGAGGCGATGGTGGGAGGTCCGATAGCGCTGGTTCGCGCGGGTGACAAGCTGGTTATGGATCTCGAGAAGAAGCGAATCGATTTGCTGGTTGATGAGAAGGAGTTGAAGCGTAGACGAGGCGAGTGGAAGCCACCGGCGGCGAAAATAGGGACTGGCTATTTAGCAAGATATGGTAAAATGGTTGGGTCGGCCTCCAGGGGAGCCATACTGGAGGCCTGACGGTTTTTTGCCCGGTGGTGTAACAGGTAACACTTCGGATTTTGGTTCCGACATTTGAGGTTCGAATCCTCACCGGGCAGCGACAACCGAGGGTTCGAGAGAGCGAGCAGGACGCGGCGAGAATGGGCGAGCTGAGCGCGGTGGTACTGGCCGCGGGCAGTGGAAAGCGGATGAAGTCGGAATTGCCCAAGGCCCTGCACGAGGTGTGCGGCGTTCCGATGCTTGCTTATGTTCTTGAGTTGGCGCGTGCGGCGAGTGCGGCCAGGATACTGGCCGTGGTAGGCTACGGCGCGGAAGCGGTCGAGGGGCGGTTCAGGTGTCCTGACGTTTCGTGGGTCGTCCAGGAGAAGCGGCTGGGCACCGGTCACGCGGTGCGGCAGGCGATTCCCTTTGTGGGCAGAGAGACGAGTGACGTGTTGGTGCTGCAGGCGGATATGCCGCTGATCCGAAAGAGGACGGTGAGGGAACTGGTGAAGAGTCATGCTGATGGGGGAAGAGTGGCGTCGATTTTGGTTTGCAGGCGTCCTGAGCCAGGGAGTATGGGAAGAGTGGTGAGAGATGAGAAGGGGAGAGTGATGGCGATAAGGGAGCACGCGGATGCGGGCGCTGAGGAACGGGATATAGATGAGGTGAACGTGGGGTGCTACTGTTTCGATGTCGGGGCGCTCCGGGGGGGGCTGGAGAGGGTTGGAAAGGAGAACAAGCAAGGGGAGTACTATTTGACGGATGTGGTGGAGGAGCTGTACCGGTCGGGGGAGGAGGTGGTCGGGGTGGAGGTGGAAGACTGGAGAGAGGCATTCGGGGTGTCGACTCGGGAGGATGTGGAGAAGGCGTCGGAATTGATGAGAGAGATGGCCGCGGAGAGGTCGCGGGCCGCGGAGAGGTCACGGGCGGCGGGAGGAGATAAGTGAGAATGGTCCTTCACCCGCATAACCGTCTAGAAGTCTTGTCGGGGAGGAAGTTTGTAGGTGACAAGGGAGCAGGGCAATGAAGGTGTTCACTGGTAACGCGAACGTAGAGTTGGCGCGGGAGATTTGCGAGTACCTTGACCTGCCGCTGGGTGCCGCGACGGTGGGGCGGTTCCCGGACGGTGAGATCAGGGTGAAGGTAGAAGAGGACGTACGGGGCAAAGACGTTTTCATCGTGCAGCCGACGTGTCCGCCGAAGACGAATGACTACATCATGGAGTTGTTGCTGATGATGGACAGCTGCCGTCGTTCGTCTGCGAATGCGATAACGGCGGTGATCCCGTACTACGGATACGCGAGGCAGGACAGGAAGGAAGAAGGGCGGGTTCCGATAAGCAGCAAGCTGGTGGCGAATTTGATAGGGGCTGCAGGCGCTGACAGGGTGGTGACGATGGATTTGCACTCGTCGCAGATACAGGGTTTTTTTGACATACCTGTGGATCATTTGTATGCGGCGCCGGTGCTTTACAGGCATTTCAGGAAGATAAACAGGTCGAAGCTGGTGGTGTGCTCGGACGACGGAAGCGTGAAGATGGGTATGGCGCATTCGCAGCGGATAGGCGTGCCTCTGGCGGTGTACGGGAAGAGGCGGATATCTCCTACGGAGGTGGAGGTGCACTCGCTGATAGGCGACGTGAAGGGTAAGGATGTGCTGATAATCGACGACGTGATAACGACGATGGGTTCGATATATGCGGCGGCGCGGTTTTTGAAGGATCGGGGTGCGGAGGCGATCCACGTGGGAGCGACGCACGGGGCGTTTTGCGGGGATTCGCTGGAGAGGCTGAAGGATCCGGCGATTACGGAGGTGGCGGTGACGAACACGGTGCCGGTGTCGGCGGAGGCGGTGGAGCGGGGTGTGAAGGTGCTGTCGGTTTCGGAGATTCTGGGCGAGGCGATGAAAAGAATTCACGAGAAACGTTCTGTGAGTTCGCTTTTCCAATGGAACAATCAATGAATCGGGAGAAGAGGAGATGGAAGCAAGTTCGACACTGAAGGCGGAGCCGCGGGAGGGTGTGGGCACCCCGGCGGCGAAGAGGCTGCGAAGAGAGGGGCTTGTCCCCGCGGTGCTGTACGGGAGGGACATGGAGACGAAGGCGATCGCGGTGCGGCGTTCGGAATTGGCCTTTGTACTGGATCACGGTCACCGGCTGGTGAACGTGGATGTAGGGGGAGAGCGCGTAAGGGCGGTGATTAAGGAGGCGCAATACGATCCGCTGGGTGATGAGATAATTCACGCCGATTTCCACAAGGTTGTGGCGGGAGAAAAGATAAAGCTGATGGCGGAGGTGGTGCTGGTGGGCGAGGCGGCCGGAATGAAGTTGGGAGGGATCCTGGAGCAGCCGACACGTGAGGTGGAGGTCGAGTGCACGGTTGAGAATCTGGTGGAGTCGCTGGAGATGGACATCAGCGGGCTGGAGATAGGCGAGGCGCTGCACGCACGCGACATGGTGGTGCCTGAGGGGGTGAAGATACTGGACGATCCGGACGAGGTGATCGTGTCGGTCACTGCTCCGAGGGAGGAGGAAGAGGAAGAGCTGGTGGAGGAGAAGGAGCCTGAGTTGATCGGGGAGGCCGAGAAGGGGGAGGAAGAGGGAGAGGGTGGAGGCGAAGAAGGCAAAGAGTAGAGAGGGGATTTGGTAGTTGTGGCGGAGCGCAGGCTGGTTTTTGGAATCGGGAATCCTGGGTTTCGGTACAGGAAGACGCGGCACAACGTTGGGTACATGGTGGTCGACGCGCTGGCGAGAGAGATGGGTATCAAGGTGAAGAGACGGGTGTGCGATGCTGTGGTGGGGGAGGGCAAGACGACGGGAGGGGTGTGCGTTATCCTTGCGAAGCCATTGACTTACGTTAATCTATGCGGTGAGGCGTATGAGGGGTTGGCGAGGGAGTACGATCTTTTGCTTGAGGATGAATTGGTTGTATGCGACGATATATCACTTCCGCTGGGTCGGATGCGGTTCAGGCGCAAGGGGGGCAGCGGGGGCCATAACGGATTGGGGTCAATAGCTGGGGAATTGGGAACGGGGGAGTTCCCGAGGCTGCGTGTGGGTATAGGAGGGGTGGAAGGCGACCAGGTGGACTTTGTGCTGTCGCCGTTTGGGAGGGGGGAGCGGGAGGCGATAGGGTTTGCGATTGAACGCTGCGCCGAGGCCGTGACGGTCTGGGCGGAGAAGGGGATAGAGGAAGCGATGAACGTGTACAACAAGAAAGAAGAAGAGACTGATAACTGAAGCAGGAGGAACGGATTGGCAGAGACTACGGCACGGTTGAGGAAGTATGAGGCGATGATTATACTGGACAGCGCGAAGGCTGGAACGGATTGGGACGGCGTTGTGGGGAGGCTGCGGGAGTTGATTGAGAGGGAAGGGTCGGA
>Ga0180434_10001576_pt1 | contig 32189 bp, 20 predicted proteins | sample SS_ome_7_FD_132453 | JGI IMG/M metagenome (GOLD analysis project Ga0180434, IMG submission 132453) | Hypersaline lake sediment archaeal communities from the Salton Sea, California, USA - SS_1_D_2 metaG | ecosystem: Environmental > Aquatic > Non-marine Saline and Alkaline > Hypersaline >... | reverse complement strand
TCGACCGCGTCGTCGCCCAGGACCTCGCTCCAGTGTTTGCCGCCCTCCCAGTAGCCGCCGCGGTCCTTGTCCCACGGTTTCCAGGGGTCCGGCCGGCCTTCGTGCGGGCGGTTGTAGCCTTCGGGCGTCTGCTTCGGCATGCCGGGACGGACGTGGCGGACGTGCTTGAACGTCTTCTCGGCGTCGGCCTTGACGTGCCACTTGCCGGTGAAATAGGTATCGTAGCCGGCGGCGCCGAGGCGCTGGCCCCACAGCCGGCCGCGCCCGCGCCACGCCTTGTCCAGGTTCTTCTGCGTCTTCGAGGCGTGCCACAGGAACAGCCCCGTGTTGAGCATGGTCCGGCTGGCGACGCACACGGCCCCGGTCCACGAACCCTGGTTGTAGGCGTGGGTGAACGTGGTGCCGCTCTGGACCAGGCGGTCGAGGTTGGGGGTCAGGACCTCGTCGTTGCCGAGCGCGCGGATGGCCTCGAACGTCTGGTCGTCGCCGAAGATGAAGAGGATATTCGGCCGATCCTTGCCGGCCGGCCCGGCCGCCCGGCCGATGCGCCACGTTGCCATGGCCGCCGCCCCCGCGCCCACCGCTTGCAGAAACCGACGTCGATTCATGCGTGGGTCCTTTCCGTGCTCCGTGAGGCCAACGTCGTTGTTGCGTGCGACGACACGCGCCGCCCAAGGCCGGCGGCTAAATGTGTCCGTTGCCGTTGTTCAATCCGAAATTCGCAATCCGACATCCGAACGTGTCTCCTCACCCTTCGCGCACCACCTTGAACCCCATCAGGTGGCCCAGGCGCTCCATATCTTTCACGTGGTTGCCGTAAAACACCACCCGGTGCAGCAGGGCCATCGTGTGATGGACGGCGTCGGGCCCGATCAGGTCCGCGCCCCAGTTGCGGTAGAACGCGTCGGCGTCCTCGACCTTGGTCCAGAACTGCGTCCGGCACGCCAGTTCGTCGGTGGTCACCTTGTAGATGGTGCCGGTGGAGATGAGCATCGTGTCCAGGTTCACCAACTTCGCGCACGTCACCTCTTGGTCCAGGCGGTTCTCGACCTCCAGCGCCACGCCCTGCTCGGAATCGCTCTGGTCGCGGATGGTAAACGGCAGCCGCTTGCCCGACGGGCCGTCCATCTTCGTCGCCGACGTGCAGTGAAAGTGGATGAGCGCGTTCTCGGCCGTGTCGAACACCGGGTCGGTGATGAACCCCGGCACGCCGAACGCGTAGTTGAACAGCAGCATGGTCAGCGTGCTGTCCATGTCGCCCTCGCACGCCCCGACCTTCCCCAGGTCGTTCAGTTTGCTGAACGTCAGGCACCCTTTCGCCGGGGCGCCCATGCAGTGGCTGCTGGTGATGGCCTGGGCCCGCTCGCGGATCATCAGGTCCCGCACCGCCAGGTACATCCGGGCCGAGTTGATGACCTGGTCGCGCGTCGGTTCCACGATCCGCCGCGCCTTGGAGAGCCAGTACGCCTGGGCCTCGGCCTCGGCCGCCTCGATCGGCACCGCCGCGTGGGCCTCCATAATCTTCTCGTTCGGCCAGACCAGCATCTCGGTCCCGAGGGCCTTCTTCACGTTCTCCGGAATGGTGGCCGCCTTCGTGCCCTTGGGCCGGCCCACCGCAATCAGGCGGGTCTGCTTCATCTTGGCCGGTACCCGCAGCAACTGGACGGCATGGTCCAGTTCCGACCAGTCGCTCGAGGGCATCAGGATGACGCGCTTCCCCTGCTTCTGCCACATCGGAAAGTACATCCACCCGTGCCCGCTGAAGGGCTGCGTGAACACGGCCGCCGGCAGGCCGGTGTCCAGGATCTGGCTCATGCCCTTGTCGGGCGCACCCCCGCCGTGGCCCGACAGGTGGAACATCAGGACGGCGTCGGCCTCTTTGGCCTTGGCGGCGACCTCGGCGGCGGCGGTCGGCGGCACCACCTCGCCGCCCACGAACTGGACGTCGCCCATCCGCGTCTCGAGGTCCGCCAGGTACGCGTCGAACTTCGCGATCTCCTCCTTCGGCCGCGACATGTAGAAGTGCCCCGTCCGGCCGACGTAGACCTTGTGGATCTTGACGGGCGGCGATTCAGGCCACTCCGGTTCCCCCGCCGTCATCCGGGCCGTGCCGCCGCACCCGCCCGCCGCCAGGACGCCGCCCGCCAACGCCGTTCCCAGAAACGCCCGCCGATTCAGTTCCGCGCTCATGCCGGTCTCCTTATGCCCGAAAGATGTCCGCCGCGCAGCCGTGCCCCCGTGCCGCACGCCTCCGATACGTTCCGTCTCCCACAGGTTCAACACCTCGCTGGGGCCAGGGTAGCGTACCCTCGCCGGGCCGCCTCTGCAAGGGCGCGCCTGAACCGGAACTGCGGCCGCCCGGTTGCCGTTGCCGTGCCCAATGCCCAGTGCCTGTTGCCTGATGCCTTTTTTGTTCAACCCGAAATCGCCCACCCCCGTTGCAGCGGGTCGTACCCGGGGAATACAATGCATGAGTACGAGGCATGCCTGCCCGCGGGCCGGCAGGCCGGCCGGTTGTCACCTGGAGCCTTGCCGCCGGAAAAGGAGCCTGCCATGGATACCTACCTCTACCTGTCCCTGATTCCGGAATCGCTCGTGGTCTCGATGCTGCCGCCGGAGGAGTTCGGCACGTACCTGGCGGTGGGCACGAAGAAGCGGTCCCGCGGGCCGGCCATGTTCTTCGCCCTGCCCGGCGACCTCGAGGTCGAGGGCTTCAACCTCCGGGCTGCCCGCGACCGCTGCGTGCCGCATCCCGACGGCTCCCCCAAACATTCCGTTTACGCCGGCATCGATCGCGTCCTGGAACGCGTGCCTCTCGACGCCATTGGCCCGCTGCACCTGGTGACCCGCGACGGCCGGGTCCTGGCCCTCGAGCAGGACGACGTGCCCGAGGCGTTCAAAGGCCAGTTCTACCTGTACCAGGAGTTGTCGCCCGTCCACCCGCTCATCGTCAGCACCCTGAGCCCCGACTGGTTCGGCAAGTTCATCACCGACCCCGGCCAACCCGTTTCGGTGCCGACCATCTGCTTCGCCGACCTTGGGCTGGGCGACCTGGGCGAGGACCCCCGCAGCGGCCGCGGCTCCGATCTGCCCTACGAGCACCTCGACCACCTGCGCGACTGCCTCCTGCAACTGTCGCGGTCCGGGGCCAAGCATACCAAGACCGTCGACCGCACCCATCCGCAGGAGTTTCCGTACCGGATGATCCGCCACGGCTTCTACGTGGCCGAACGCGACCGGCTTCTCTACTACCCGTTCCCGTCCCGGGAGGAACTGGACCGCGACCACCACGAGTGGTGGCGCTCGGCCACGGTCGTGGCGCCCGCGTGAGGGTTGGCGTTGCCGTGGTTTCTTACGCGCCGGCCGAGGCCGGCCGGTAAATGTCTGTCGTTGCCGTTGTCCAATCCGAGATGGCTGTCTCCCGCACTTCGTTTGACTTCTGCCCCCCGTTTGCCTATGCTGGGGGCCGATGCGGCTACCCCGTCCCATGAAAGGAGACCAGGCAATGCGGCGGATCCTGCAACCAGCACTGGCGTTAATCATCGCCCTGGCCATTCTCTCTACCGGCTGCGCCAAGACGGCCGAGGTCCGGTTGCCCAACGTCCTGGGCGACCACATGGTCCTCCAGCGCGGCATGGACGTGCCGGTCTGGGGATGGACCGAGCCGGGGGCCGAGGTCACCGTCCGGATGGGCGCCCACAAGCAGACGACCACCGCCACCAAGGAAGGCAAGTTCCTGGTCCATCTGCCGCCCATGGACGCCGGCGGGCCCTACACCCTGACCGTCACCAGCGCCAACACCGTCTGGGTCAAGGACATCCTGATCGGCGAACTGTGGATCTGCTCCGGCCAGTCGAATATGGCCTGGCCCGTCCAGCGGGCCGCCAACGCCCAGCAGGAAATCGCCGACGCCAAGTACCCCCGCCTTCGTCTCTTCACCGTCCAGCGGACCCCCGCCACCGAGCCCCAGGACGATTGCAAGGGCAATTGGGTCGCCTGCACACCCGAGACTGTGGCAAACTTCTCGGCCGTCGGCTACTTCTTCGGCCGCGACCTGCTCAAGAACCTGGACGTGCCCGTGGGCCTGATCAACACCTCGTGGGGCGGCACGCCGTCCGAGGCCTGGACCAGCCCCGACACCGTCAAGAAGGTCGCCGCCTTCGACCCCATCGTCCAGCGCTGGCAGCAGCAGATCGCCAACTATGCCGACCAACTCAAGAAGTGGGAGGATAACAAGGACGCCCTCCTGGCCAAGTGGAAGGAAGCCGCCGACAAGGCCAAGGCCGCCGGCAAGAAGCCGCCGCGCAAGCCCCGGGCCCCCGGCGACCCCACGCTGAACCCGCATCGGCCCAGTGTCCTCTATAACGGCATGATCGCACCCCTGCTGCCCCTGCGCATTGCCGGGGCCATCTGGTACCAGGGTGAGTCCAACGCCGGCCGCGCCTACCAGTACCGCACCATCTTCCCCGCCATGATCCAGGACTGGCGGACCCACTGGGGCGAGGGCAACTTCACGTTCCTGTTCGTCCAACTCGCCAACTTCATGCAGGCCAAGCCCGATCCCACCGAGAGCGCCTGGGCCGAACTCCGCGAGGCCCAGTCCATGACCCTCCGCCTGCCCAAGACCGGCCAGGCCGTCATCATCGACATCGGCGAGGCCGGCAACATCCATCCCACCAACAAGCAGGACGTGGGCACACGCCTCGCCCTTGCCGCCCGGGCCATCGCCTACGGCCAGGATATCACCTATTCCGGGCCCGTCTACCAGAGCATGAAGGTGGAGGACGGCAAGATCCGCCTGACGTTCGACCACGTCGGCGACGGCCTGGTGGCCAAGGGCGGCGGGGCCCTCAAGGGCTTCGCCATCGCCGGCAAGGACAAGAAGTTCGTCTGGGCCGACGCCGCCATCGACGGCAAGACCGTCGTCGTCTCCAGCGACAAAGTCAACGACCCCGTCGCCGTCCGCTACGACTGGGCCGACAACCCCGACGGCAACCTCACCAACAAGGCCGATCTGCCGGCCTCGCCGTTCCGCACGGACGACTGGCCCGGCGTGACGGTCGACGCGAAGTAACCGGGAGAGAGAAGGGACCCATGCTCATCATCGCTGAACGCATTAACGCCACCCGCAAGCCTGTCGCCAAGGCCCTGGCGGACCGCGACGCCGCCTTCCTCCAGGACGAGGCCCGCAGGCAGGCCGACGCCGGGGCCGATTTCCTGGACGTCAACACGGCCCTGGCACCCGACACCGAGCAGGACCTCATGGCCTGGGCCGTCGAGACCATCCGCACGGTCGTCGACACGCCGCTGGCCGTCGACTCGGCCGGCCCCGAGGTGGCCCGGGCGGGCCTGGAGCGGCTGCCGAAGGGCTCGGCCATCCTCAATTCCATCAGCGCCGAGACCGGCCGCCTCGACGCCATGCTGCCGCTCGTCCAGGAATTCGACACCCGCGTGGTGGCCCTGGCGATGGACGACCAGGGTATGCCGGCCTCGTGCGACGACCGCTGGCGGGCCCTGAACACGATTTTCGCCCGGACCGACGAGGCCGGCATCGCCCGCGACCGTATCCTGGTCGACCCGCTGGTCCGGCCCGTGGCGACCAACCCCGAGCAGGCCCCGCAGTGCCTGGCGATGATCCGCGAAATCGCCGACAAAGGCCAGGGGGCGGGTACCACGATGGGTCTGTCGAACATTTCGTTCGGCCTGCCCGTCCGCCGGCACCTGAACCTGACGTTCCTGGCGATGGCGGCGGGGGCGGGGCTGACGTCGGCCATTCTCGACCCGCTGGAGCCCGGCCTGGTGGCCACCGCCCTGGCGTCGGCGTGCCTGACCGGCCGCGACGACTACTGCATGGCCTACATCACGGCCCAGCGTGCCGGCCGGCTCTGACCCCATTGAGGGGGGCGGTCCGGGCCCCGAAACGGGCCGGGCGCTATAGCCTTGAGCATATCAAACCCCGCCTCTCGGGGCGTGTTTGGGGCGAATTTTGGGGCGGATGGCCGTTTTTGACCCCGCCAGGGACGTTTTCGCGCGAAATTGCACAAGAATTGTGCACCGAAACGTGCGGAAACTTTCGGAACTTTTCGGAAATTTTCAGAAATTTTCGTGAATTGGTCCCCCTCTGACCCCTTTCGGGCGGTTTCTGGTCCCTCCGATTGTATGCTTTGGTATATATTGAGGTCGACGCATGTGATTGCGCCGGTCCCACCCGTACCGGCCTTGACGCGGGCCTGGTCGGCCGCGTCGCGCCGCGGCCCCCGGGGCTCATGGGCAGGCGTTGGGATGGGCGCGGAGGGCGCGGAGGGCCGCGTCGGCAGCGGCCTTGACGGCCCGCGGTCGGTCGCCGGCGGCGCGCTCCAGGGCCGGCACCGCTCGAACGTCGCCCAGTTCGCCCAGGGCCTTCGCGGCAGCGGCGCGGACCTCGTCGAACTCCTCGGCGTCCGCCAGCCGGGCAAGAAGCGGTTCGACGGCCCGGCCATCGCCCAGTTCGCCCAGGGCCTCGGCGGCGGCGACCCGCACGCGGTAATGGGCGTCGGTCAAGGCCGCAAGCAGGGGGTCGAAGACGCGACCGGGGTCACCCACCTTGCCGAGGGCCAGGGCGGCGGCGGCCCGCAGCGACGCGTCCTCGCTGACGTTCGTCAGAAGGGGGAGCAGCAGGGTCTCGACCCGGGCGTCGCCCAGTTCGCCGAGGGCCCACGCGGCGGCGGCCCGGACCTCGGGGAACTCGGCCGCGTCCGTCAGGACGGCCACGAGCGGATCGACGGCGCGGGCATCGCCCAGGCGGCCCAGGCCGGAGGCCGACGCCTGACGCACGTGGCTGCGCGGGTCGGCCAGGGCCGCCAGGAGCGGCGCCACGGCCCGGTCGGGGTCGGCCACCTTGCCGACGGCCTCGGCGGCGGCGGCGCGAACCTCCTCGGCCTCGTTGGTCTCCGCGAGGATGGGGATGAGGAAATCCTGGGCCCGCGTCTCGCCCACGTTGCCCAGGGCCCGGGCGGCCGCCGCACGGACCGTGTTGGCCTCGGCGGCGGCGTCCAGCCGGAGGCAGAGCGGACGGACGGCCCGGGCGTCACCGAGCGCGCCGAGGCCCTCGGCGGCCGCGGCCCGGACGACGGCGTCTTCGTCCGCGAGGGTGCGGATGAGGGGCTCGACGGCGCGGACGTCGCCGAGCGCGCCGAGGGCGCCGGCCGTCAGGCGACGGACACGGTCGTCCGCATCCGCCAGGGTGGCGATGAGGGGCTCGACGGCCCGGGCGTCGCCGAAGTCGCCCAAGGCAGACACGACCGTGACCCGGACGTAGACGTCTTCGTCCGCCAGGACGCCGATGAGGGGCTCCACAGCCCGGGTGTCGCCCAGTTTGCCGAGGGACCACGCGGCGCAATAGCGGACGCCTTTGTCGGGGTCGGCCAGGGCGGGGATGAGGGGCAGGACGGCCCGGGTGTCGCCCAGTTTGCCGAGCACTTGTGCGGCCTCGCTGCGGACGGTCTCTTCGGTATCCTTGAGCGGGCCGATGAGGGGCTCGACGGCCCGGGTGTCGCCCAGTTTGCCCAGGGCCTGGACGGTCATCTGGCGGACGGTGTCGTCCGTGTCGGTCAGGGCGCCGACGAGCGGGCCGAGGGCCCGGAGGTCGCCGACGTTGCCGAGAACGTAGACGACGACGCGCCGGTCCCGCGGATCCGAATTCCCGAGGGCGGCGATGAGGGCCAGCACGGCCCGGGGGCTGCCGATGTCGCCGAGGCACCCGGCCGCCCGCGACCGCACGTCGGCGTCGGCGTGGTGGAGCGCGTCGGCGAGGGCCTCCACGGCTTCGGGCCGGCGCAGGGTGCCCAGGGCGCCGACCGCCCGGTAGCGCACCTGGTCGTCCGGATAATCCAGGGCGGCGACGAGTTCCCGCACGAGCCGCGGGTCACGCACGGGGGCGGCCCGCGGGATGTCGCACACGAGGATGGCGGCCGCAGCCCGGACCTCCGGGCAGGGGTCGTCGAGGGCGTCGAGCAGGGTGGGGACGGCGTCGGCGTTCAGGCTGCGGGCGTCGGACAGGACGTACCGGATGCCGTCCGGCTCCGGGAAGGGGTCGGCGCGGAAGTCGAGCCAGGAGACGACCTCGTTGACGGTGCGCTCAAGGAGGCTGAGCGGGCGAACGCGGTCCAGCAGGTCGGCCACCTCCTTGTCGATGCCCGTTCTGGGTTCCGGCCGGCAGAGCAGGATGCCGACGACGGTGAGCGCGGTGACGAGGACGAAGCCGGCCGAGATGACGACGAGCCACGTGCGGAGCGTGCCGCCGCGGCCCGGCTCGTTCTCGGCGCCCTTCGACATACCAGCACCTTAGCGGGTGGCGGGGCGGAGGGCAAGGGCTCTTCACGGGTGCCACGGAGTGCTTGCACTGCGTGCGGGTTCCCGGCCACTGGCCCGCCTTCGGCGGGTAGACTGTGCTCGTGGCCGGGCGCTAGGGCGCTCATGGCGCAGAAAAAGAGCGCGGCGGGTGGGGAGACCCGCCGCGCGGGAGTGACTCTCGGGGCGTTACGGTTTCCAGACTTCGGGATTGTAGCGGGGGTTGATTTCGTTGGGGTCGGTGGAGAAGACCTCGCCTTCGCAGGTGAGGACGTTGCACATGTTATGGTGGCGGGGGGCGACGCCCTTGGCCTTGCTCCTGCCCTCGAACTCCTGCGCGAAGTAGGCGAAGTAGTTGACGTCGTCGGGCAGGTCGCCGACGATGGCCTGCTCGTACTCGAGCAGGAGGATGGTCGACGGCCGGGACCCCGCGGCCTTGACCTTGACGTTCATGCCGTAACTGGCCGTATCCGACGGCAGCATGCCGAATCTGCCATAGTTGGTGTACTTGACGGAGGGCGAGGTCAGGATGCGGCAGTCCTCGCCGGGGAACGAGATGCCGTAGTCCATGGTGTAGGTGCGGCGGTTCTGGCTGAGGGTGACGCGTTCACGGTTGCGTTCGTAGGAGCGGGCCCGCTGGCCGGTGGAGTACTGGGTGACGCCGAAGATCTGGTCGCTCTGGTCGCAGGTGGTGTCGGTGCAGATGATGCCGATAATGGGTTCCTTGAACGTGACGGACCCGGTGGTGTTGGCCCGCTGGTTGCCGGGCGAGTCGTAATGGAGAAAGTAGGCGTTGACGACGGTGCCGGCGGGGACGGTCGTGCCGCTGCTCGAGAACCCGGGCAGCGGCGCCTTGCCGTAGGTCCCCGGCTGGCCGATGTCGACGACGACGTTGCGGGGCAGGGTGAACTCCTCCTTCTCCAGGAACATGAAGATTTTGGAGGCGGATTCGAGGCCGTCGTTGTAGCGTGCGGACTGGGGAATCTTGGTCAGCAGTTGCACGCCGCCGTGAATGGAGACGGGCGGTTCGTTCGGGTTATAGGGTTTGACCTCGATATCGTCGAGGGGGCAGATGAGCATCTCGGTGGCCCCGGCCTCGTGGACGATGCCCGTCCAGCCGAACGGCGAGGGGAGCAGGTCCGAGCCGCCCGCCCGGAAGGCGTTCCAGCAGGCGTGCAGGTTGGCCTTGCAGTGGGTGTCGTAGTAGGCGTCGTAGGCGTACTGGGCGGCGGGGAACAGCAGGGCCGCCAGCACCGCGATGATGAGGATGACGACCAGCAGTTCCATGAGCGTCATGCCGGCCCGGGCGCGCGGTGCGCGGCGGGGGGCACGGTCCCCGAGACGGAGCGGAAGTTGGATGCGGCCGACCATGAGCGTTCCCTTTCAGCGTGTCGGTTCTTCACGTTGCCGGGCCGGGCGTCGGGTCGCCGGGGCGGCGACGGCCGTCGGCGGCGGTTCCCCACGCGTCGAGCGCCGCCCGGTTCGTTTATTCGGCGGTTTCCTGGGCCAGGGTTTTCTTGATGGCTTCGATGACGGCCTTGGCCGGGTCGCGCGGCAGGTAGCCGGTGTGCGGAATCTCGCTGGCGTCGACGAGGATGACGTAGTACGGTCCGTAGGCGAACGCCAGCGAACCTTCGCCGCGAAGGGCCGTGATGCCCTCGGGCAGGGCGGCCGTGCCGGGGTAGTCCGGGGCGGCCAGGTCGATGGCTTTCCGGGCGCCCTCGGGCGTGCCCATGTACAAGAGCGACAGGCCCAGGAAGAGCGGCTGCCCCTGGTACGTCACGGTCCAGGACGAATCGGCGTACATGCGGCAGCCGTAATCGACCAGGAGGTTGCCCGTCAGGCCGAGCGTTTCCATGGTGCCTTCGTCGTCGAGCCACTGGGTGGCCTGGTCGGGTTCGGCTTTGGCCAGGGTCTGGAAGTCGGCCAGGACCTGCTGCATCTCGGTCTTGACCTGGTCTTCGGAGGGCCCCTCGTCGCCACCGCCACAGCCGGCCGCCAGGACGAGGGCGGCCAAGGCGATGGGCAGGAAGGCGAGCGGCCGGCGCCGGCCGGCCCGGCCTCCGGGCACGGGTGCATGGTGTGTCAGGTTGCGGCCAATGGCTGGTGTCACGTGGCGCCTCCCCGGCTAAGCGGTGTTGTCGTTGGGCCCAGCACGCGCTGTGGGCGATCCAGCGTCCAATTATACGCATCCGCCGGCCGGACACAAGGGCCCACCGGGCCTGGCGGGCCGGAATCGGGGGCCACGGGGGGCGTCCGGGCGGGACGTGAGGCCTCCCGAAACGCCCGCAGGGACGGGGAAATGCGGGTTGACTTCCGTCCGGCGGGGGCCATACTGCCTGTGACAGACGTAATGTCTCGATATTCCATGAAAGGGCGACAGGACACGTGGCGAGCAAGACCGGGGCCGTTTCCGAGCGGGTGGTAGCCCGGCTGAGCCAGTACCGACGCCTGCTGAACGTGCTGGCCGCCGAGGGCGCTACGCACGTGGTCAGCCGCGAACTGGCCCGCCTGGCGGGCCGGACGGCGGCCCAGGTGCGGCGCGACCTGATGGCCCTGGGGTACGCCGGCAGTTCCGCCCGCGGGTACGAGGTGGCGGGGCTGCTGAGCAGCATCCGGGACTTCCTGGACGAACCGGGCGGCCAGGGGGTGGCTCTGGTCGGTGTGGGAAACCTGGGCAAAGCCCTGCTGACGCACTTCACGGGTCGGCGTCCGAACCTGGCCATCGCCGCCGCCTTCGACAGCGACCCCAGCAAGGCCAACCGGACGATCAACCGGTGCCGCGTGTGGTCCATGGATCGCCTGAAGGACGTGCTGACGTCGAGGGGCATTCGCGTGGCGATCATCGCCGTCCCGCCCGAGGCCGCCCAGCCCGTGGCCGAGGCGCTGGCCGAGGCGGGGGTCCGCGGCATCCTGAACTTCGCGCCGGTGCGGCTGCGGGTGCCGGAAGGCGTGTACGTGGAGGACCTGGACATGACGGTGTCGCTGGAGAAGGTGGCGTACTTCGCCCGCCGCGGCACCGCGGCGCCGTAGGGTGCGCCGCGCCGTTCGAGCCGCGACCGTGAGGTCGCGGGTACGTGTGGACGGCGCCGACTTGGGCGCGCCTGCGTTGCGCCGCAGAGGGCACGTACCCGCGTGCTCACGCACGCGGCTCGAAGCGGGTGCGTCGACACGTCGAGGACGTCTGCCATGCCGCCCACCCCCGACCTCCGCCTGACGCTGCGGACCGACGGGCCCATCCGCGCCGGCGGCGCGTTCGTCCTGTACTGGATGACGGCGGCCCGGCGGACGCGTTACAACTTCGCCCTGGACCGGGCGGTGGCCCACGCCCGCGACCTCGTCCGGCCGCTGGTCATCCTGGACGACCTGCCCAGCGGCCGGCGGTGGGACTCGGACCGCCTGCACCGCTTCGCGCTGGACGGCATGGCCGACCTGTCGCGCCGCCTGGCCGGCAAGCCCCTCCTCTATTATCCCTATGTCGAACCGTCGAAGGGCGCGGCCGACGGCCTCCTTCCCGCCCTGGCGGAGCACGCCTGCGTCGTCGTGACCGACGCGTATCCGTGTTCCTGGTGGCCGGAGGCGGTCGAGCGGGCGGCCCGGCGGGTCCGCGTGCGGCTGGAGCAGGTGGACTCGTGCGGCCTGGTGCCGATGTTGGCGGCGCAGAAGACGTACGCGACGGCGGCATCGCTGCGGCGGTTCCTCCACACGGTCCTGCCGGAGCATCTGCGGGCGATGCCGGCCAGGGACGGGCTGGCGCGGCTCGATTTGCCGCGCCTCGAGGCGCTGCCGCGCCGGGTCGCGCGGCAGTGGCCACGGGCGGCGGACGATCTGCTCGCCGGGAAGGCGGCGGCGCTGGCGCATCTGCCGATCGACCACGGCGTCGGTCCCGCTCCCGCGACGGGCGGCGAGACGGCCGGTACGCGCACGCTCCGCGCGTTCCTTCGGCGGCGCCTCTCGCGCTACGCCCGCGGGCACAATCACCCCGACGACGAGGCCACCAGCGACCTGTCGCCGTACCTGCGGGCGGGCCACGTCGGCGTGCACCGTGTCTTCGACGAACTGGCCGACGCGCAGGGGTGGTCGCCCGAGCGGCTCTCACCCAAGGCCACCGGCAAGCGCGAAGGCTGGTGGGGCATGGACGCGGGCGCCGAGGCGTTCCTCGACGAACTCGTCACGTGGCGGGAACTGGGGCTGAACTTCTGCCACATGCGGGACGATTACGGCCGGTACGCGTCGCTGCCCGACTGGGCCCGGCGGACGCTGGCCGATCACGCCCCCGACGCGCGGCCATACGTATATTCGCTCGATATGTTGGTGTCCGCGGGCACGCACGACGCCGTCTGGAACGCCGCCCAGACGCAACTGGCCCGCACCGGCCGGCTCCACAACTACCTGCGGATGCTGTGGGGCAAGAAGATCCTGGAGTGGTCGCCCACGCCCGAGGCGGCGGCGGAGCGCATGACGGAACTCAACCACCGCTTCGCCCTCGACGGCCGCGACCCGAACTCGTACACGGGTATCTTCTGGTGCCTGGGCCGGTACGACCGGCCGTGGGGTCCCGAGCGGCCCGTCTTCGGCAAGGTGCGGTTCATGTCGAGCGCCGCGGCCCGCCGCAAGTTGCGGATGACCCAATATCTTGAAACCTATGGAGGTGGGTTATGACCACCGGACGCCAGGTTGTGGGCCTCGTCATCGCCCTGGTCGCCACGTTCGCGGCGGCGGCCGTCGGCGGCCTGGGCATGGGGGGCCAGGTCGAGGGATGGTACCGGACGCTGGAGCGGCCCGCGTGGACGCCGCCCGACTGGCTCTTCGGGCCCGTCTGGACGGTTCTCTATACGCTGATGGCGGTGGCGGCGTACCTGGTGTGGCGCCGCGGCGGATGGGGCGGGGCCCGGCTCGCCCTCGGCCTGTACGCGGTGCAGTTGGTGCTGAACGCCGCGTGGACGCCCGTCTTCTTCGGCCTGCGCGAAATCGGCTGGGCCCTGGTCGTGCTCGCGGCGCTCTGGCTGATGATCGTGGCGACGACCGTCGCCTTCTTCCGGAAATCCGTCCCGGCAGGTGTCCTGCTGCTGCCGTACCTGGCGTGGACCACGTTCGCGGGCGTGCTGAATTTCACGCTGTGGCGGCTGAATACGTAGCCGCTACTCCACCTCCACCTTCACCTGGTGGATCGACCAGAACCACCGGTCGGCCTTGCCGGTCTGGACGATCTTGACGTGCCGCGTCCGCACGGGCTGCGCGAAGCGGATGGTCGTGCCGTCCTTGGAGCCCTTGCCCGCGACGACGGGGCCCTTCCATTCCTTGCCATCGTCGGAGATATATACCTCGTACTTGCGCGGCCAATCGTTGTCCGACGGCCGGTGGTCCAGCGTGACGGCCTTGACGGCGACGGGCATCTGGAAGTCCATGGCGAACCATTCGCCGCCCTTCATCGGGTGGCCGGTGTCCCAGCGGGTGCCGCCGTCGCCGTCGACGGCGTTGCCGGCGGCCCCGGGGTTCGCGGAGGCGGTCACCTTGAGGCCGGTCGAGACGAGGGCCTGGCGGATGCGTGCGACGGCCTTGTCGGCCTCGGCGGCGAGGGCGGCGTCGGAGCGGCACGCCTCGGCCAGCGCGAGCGCCTCCGGGCACGCCACGGCCGGCAGGGCGCCCAGGACCATGCGTTTCTCCTCGGGCCGCTCGGCCATCGCGAGGGCCTCGCCCAGCAGGCGGACCGAGTCGGCAGCCGGCCGCTTGCCGGGCATCGACGCCATCCGCACGTACCCGCGGAGGGCCAGGACGCGGTTGGCGGCCGGGGCGTCACTTTTGGCAATATCTCGAAGCGTGACCATCGGGGCGGCGTCGGGCCAGTCGGCCAGGGCCCGGACGGCGGCCTTCGCGACGTCGGCGTTCTTGCCGGCGAGTTGCCCTTTGACGGCCTCGAGGGCCTTCGCGCCGCCCGTAGCCTGGAGGACCGCGAGCAGGGCGACCTTGGCCTCCGGCGAGGCCGAATCAAGGGCCGCCGCCACCGGTGCGGCGGCGGTGCCCGCGCCCGCCCGCGCGGCGATGCGGGCCGCGGCGTCGACCAGGGCCCGGCGCTCGTCCTCCGCCGTCGCCGCGACCAGCCGCCGGACCACGGCCGGCAGTTCCGACGCTCCGCCGAGCGCCCCGAGGGCCCTGTACGCCGCCAGGCGGACGCTCGCGTCGTCGTCGCCGGTGGCGGCGAGGGCAGTGGGGACGGCCCCGGCCTCGCGGCGGGCGGCCGCGGTCTCGATCGCCTTCGCGCGGACGGCCGGCGCGTCGGCCTTGGCCAGCCGCAGGACGGCTTCGCCGACGCCGTCGCTGGAGAGCCGGGCCAGGGCGTCGTCGGCGGCCTGGCCGGCCTCGCCCGCGGCGCACGCGGCCCGGACGAGCGGTTCGACCTGGTCGGGTCCGCCGATGACGGCCAGGGCCCGCGCGGCGGCGACGCGGACGCCCGTGTCGTCGCTCGCGAGCGCCTTGGCCGCGGCGGGGGCGCAGGCCGTGTCGCCGCGGGCCTCCAGGGCCCCGAGGACGATGGCCTGGCCGCCGGGTGGCAGGTCGGGCAACCGGGCCGCCAGCGTCCGGCCGACGGCGTCGCCGGGCATGTCGGCGATGAACCCGCCCACGGCCTGGCTGAGGTCGGGGTCGCTGCTGCGGATGAGCGGCAGGACCGACGGGATGGCCTTCTCGCCGTCGATGAGCACGAGCCCGCGGATGGCCGCCACGCGGACGAACGTGGGCCGGCCTTCGCCGGCCAGGCGGCGATAGATGGCGCCCGCGGCGGCGGTGTCGCCGGCGGAGGCCAGGCGGTCGGCGCAGGAGAGGAGGGCGTCGGCCCGGGCGGCGGCGAGCGGTTTGGCGGGCTCCGGCGCCTCCAGGGCGCGGGCGGCCTCGGCGGTGCCGATCTGCCCGAGCGCCGTGACGGCGGCCGAGGCGGCGGCCTCGTCGTCGCCGGCGGCCAGTTTCGCCAAGGCCGCCGTGGCGGCGGCGTCGCGGCGCCAGCCCAGCGACGCGATGACGCCGACGCGCAGGTCGCCGGACGTCTTGCCGAGGGCGGCCCGCAGCGCCGCGCCCGCCTCCTCGGCCGGCAGGTACTGGAGCGCGAACCGGGCCATGTGCGACAGGTCCTTGTCCGTCAAGAGGTCCGCCAGCGCCGGCACGCAGGTCTCGGAGCCGCATCGGCGGAGCATCCGGCAGACGAACTGCGTGCAGCCGTAGGTGGCTTTCGGGTCGGCCATGGCGGTGAGGAGTTTGCCTTCGATGGTGCGGCGGCCGGCGTCGTCGGCGTCGCGGATGGCCTCTTCGATGGTCGACAGGGGCGCCCGGCTCATGCCCTTGGCGAGTTCGTACGTGACGAGGTAGGCGTACGGGTCGACGTCGCCCGGAGCGCCGGCCGGAGCGCCGGCGCGGGCAGCCGGGACGATGGAGGCCAGGGCGACGGCCGCCAGGAGGGCGGCGGCGAGCGGTCGGCGGATCGGCATCGGAAGTCCTTTCTACAGGTGCCAGGGCTCGCGGTACGAGCGGCCGAGGAGGGCGGCGGCGGCGGGGTCGCCGACGATCTCCTCGGTCTCGGGGTTCCAGCGGATCTTGCGGCCGGTGAGCATGGCGACCTCGCCCAGGAGGCCGACCGAGATGGACCGGTGGGCCACCTCGATGGGCGTGATGGTTTTCTTGCGGGTGCGGACGCAGTCGAGGAAGTTGCCGTGATGGTTGCGGCTCTGGTAGAGGTGCGTTTCGCCGGGGCCGATCTTTTCCTTGAGGATGGCGGGGTCGGAGGCCTCGATCTTGCCGCGCTTCACCCAGATCCATTTGCCGTTCTCGCCGTACCAGCACGTGCCCATGCCGTGGGGCTGCTGCGACTGGTTGGCGACGACCAGTTTCAGGCCATCGGCATAGGTGCAGGTGAACTTGTAGGCCTTGGGCGTGTTGAAGAGGCCGTCGCGGGGGTAATCGCCCACCCCCTCGATTTCCACGGGGCCGGTGGTGTCGCGGCCGAGGCCCCAGTGGGCGATGTCGATGTGGTGGCCGGCCCAGTCGGTCATCTGGCCGCCCGAGTAGTCCAGGATCCACCGCCAGTGGAAGTGGATGCTGGTGCCCTGGAAGTGGCAGTACGGCCGCCAGGGGGCGGGTCCGAGCCAGAGGTTCCAGTCCAGCCCCTCGGGCACGGGGGCGGTCTGGGCGGGTCCGCGCTCGCCGCCGTTCGGGAGGCCGACCTCGACGCATTTCACTTTGCCGATGCGTCCGTTGATGACGAGTTCGGCGGCCTGGTGGAAGTTGGCGACCGACCGCTGCCACGAGCCGGTCTGCCACACGCGGCCGTAGCGGTGGACGGCGTCGCACATGGCCCGGCCCTCGCGGATGGAGCGGGCGAGCGGCTTCTCGCCGTACATGTCGAGCCCTCGGCGGGCGGCCCGGACCACGGGAATGGCGTGCCAGTGGTCGGGCAGGGCCAGGCTGACGGCGTCGAGGTCGGACCGGTCCAGCAGTTCGCGGAAGTCGTGGTACGCCGCGCAGTCGCCCGTGCCGTAGTGGCGGTCGACGAGGTCCTTGGCCCGTTTCAGGTGGCCGTCGTCGACGTCGCAGACGGCGACGAACTGGACCTGGCTGCGTCCGAGGAAGTTGCGCATGTTGCCGGTGCCCATGCCGCCGACGCCGATGGCGCCCATGACGGTCCGCTCGCTGGGCGGCGGGGCGTCGCCCGCGCCGAGGGCGGAGGAACGGAGGACGGCGGGGCCGGCGAGGGCGGCTGCGCCGGCGGCGGTCCGCGCGAGCATCGACCGGCGGGTCAGGGGGGTTGGCATCGGCGGTTCCTTTCGCGTGGTTGCTGGGCCTGTTTTTCGAGCCGCGACCGTAAGGGTTACGGTGTGTGGCCCGGCCGACTTGGCCGGCCGGGGGGCCACGCGGGGTTGGCCGCAAGCGTCAGGGCGATGGCGGTTGCGATGGCGACGGTGCGCGGGGCAGGCACGGTTGCTCCTCTTGCAGGACGGGGCGCGGCGGGACGCGCTCTCCAGCCCGCGCCGGGCAAGCCCGGCGGCTAAATGTGGCCCGCTCGAATGGGCCCGGCCGGACAAGCCGGCCGGGCCACACAGGAACACGGATTGGCGAGCAATCCGTGGCACCCGGCACGCTACTCGCGGCGTTTCGCCTCGTCGGCGGTGGGCATGTCGTCGGGCACCTTCTGGGTGACCTTGCCGGTGGCGGCCCACTCGGCGCCGCGCTGGAGGGTGACGATGAAGGCCACGCTCTTCATCTGCGTGCCGGCGTGGCCGAGGACGGTGTGGAAGACGCGTCCCTTGCCGTAATCGATGGCCATGAGGACGGGTTCCTGCCGGCCGGTGCCTTTCTTGTCCTTTTCGGAGAGGGCGGTGGCGAGGATCGTCAGGTTCTTGGCCGGGCCGCGGAGGCTGTGATAGAACTCCTCGGTCGAGTGCATGAACTTCTCGGGCAGGCCCTTGGTGACGGGGTGGTCCGGGGCGCGGACGACGATCTGGATGGGATACTGGGGCCCGTGGGCGCCGCCGCGGCCGGGGCTGGTGTCGCGGACCATCTTGCCGTCCTGCCAGTAGACGTACGGGCCGCTCTTTTCGTTCCGGCCGCCCCATCCGCCGACGCCGGTGATTTCGTTGTACTCGGGCCACTTGGGGAAGGCGTTGTTGGCGGCATGGACGACGATGACGCCGCCGCCGTTCTTGACGTAGTCGACGAAGGCCTTGTTGGTCTCGTCGGACCAGGCGTCGCCGGTGTAGTTGAGGAGGACGACGTCGTAGTGGGCGAAGTCGGGCTTGAAGGTGCTCATGTCGCCCTTCTTGGGGGGCGAGGTGGCCACGTCGACCGTGAAGAGGCCGGCCTCTTCCAGGATCTTCTTCATGATGGGCGTGGTTTCCTTCCAGTTGTGATTGTTCTGGCCGTCCACGATGAGGCATTTCAGGGCCGGCTCGGCGGCGCCGGCGGGGAGGGCCGCAGCCAGCAGGATGGCGGCGGCACAGGCGAACGTCAGGACGGGTCGCAGGACCATGCGTGTCTCCTTGTCGAGGTTCCGTGAGTCCTTTTAAACGGTCCGATCGGTGACCGGTGTTGCACAAAGGCGCGGCGCGCCGGGCGCTTGATGCGGCTCGAACGTACCCGCGCGCTCACACACGCGGCTCGATGCGCGGCGGGTGCGGAGACCCGCCGCGCTGCGTCCCCGCACGGCAACCCGCACGGCAACTCGCGCGGCAACCCGCGCCGCGCCCCTCACGGCACGGCGTAGACGTAGACGGCGGTGTTCCAGTTCAGGGGGACCATGTCGCCGCCCATCGGGCGGGCGTGCGGGTCCGGAAGGATGGTGCCGAACGACCACCGCCCGCCGCCCGCCTGCCACCAGGTGACCTGGGGCCAGATGACGTCGCCGTCGGCCTTGGGCCCGGCCCGGGTGCGGACCGCCTGGCACAGGACGGGGTTCGGGCCGGCCACTTCGCGTTCCAGGCCGACGACGAACGGCGTTTCGCCGGCGCTGGGGATCAGCCGCTGGACCTTCACGGGCCGGCTGGTGCGCATGACGGCCAGGCAACTGGCGATGACGCCGCTGGGCGGGCCGCGGAAATCGGCCGGCGACGCCAGGGCCGACAGCGCCTCCGGCGATTCGTCGAGCAGCAGCGACCGCAACTGGACCAGGCTCGGCAGGATGTGCGAATCGTTGCGGGCCCGGCGTTCGGCCGGCCAGCGCTCGGTCAGCCGGTCCATCTCGGCCGCCACCTCCTTCGGCAGGAGCTTCCGGTAGAAGCGGGCCACGTCCTCGTTGTGGAACCGGACCCAGCGGTTGGCGTACTGGCGTTCCTTGGTCTGGGCGGGATAGGCGGGCCCGTCGATCTGCCAGCCGGCGGTGTCGCCCCAGACGTTCGTCAGGTAGACCTCTTCGGGCATGAACTCCAGGGTGGGCCAGGGCTGGTGCCGGCGGAAGTACTCGGCCCCGCGCTGCTTGACGTAGTGCATGGCGAGTTCGCGTGCGGCCATGTAGCAGCCGTAGGCGTAGGCGTCGATTTTTCCGGTGCGCCAGGCCATGCGGGCGTAGGCGATGCAGGGGGCGGCCTCGTCGCCGAGTTCCGCGATGGTGCCCCGGCCGAAGGTGGCCCAGCGCGTCTCGGCCGGCGTGCAGAAACACTTCTCGATGAGTTCCCAGCGGCGCTCGACCAGGTCCCAGTCGCCCGTGTAATGGGTGTAGGACCAGAGGGTTTCCAGGAAGTTGGCGGCGAACTTGCCGGCGTCGCCCAGCACGCCCCACGAGCCGATGCCGGGTCCCTCCAGGATGTAGTACGTCCGGCCGGAATCGGGCGGAAACTCGCGCTCCTTGAACCGCGCCCCCACGGCCGCATCGTCGTGGAAATACTTCTGGAGGCTGGCGAGGGCCCGCTCGCGGGTCTCGTCGTCCATGTAGGGGAGGGCCTTGGGGTACCACTGGTCGCCCTGGATGGCCCAGCAGAAGTTCTGCATGCCGCCGTGATCGTAGCGGTAGGCGTCGGCGGCGGGGAACTTCAGGCGGGCCGTCTCGCGCAGGCGCTCCAGCGCCGCCGCCACCGACGGATGGGCCTCGAGGTCCGGCGGCTGCACCGCCTCGGTCTCGTGCACGTACGGCAGGACGTACAGCGAGGCGTCGAAGTCGTTCGTGTTCTCCACGCCCATGTACGGGCCGTAGGGGGTAAACATCTTCGGGTCGACCAGCGGCCGGGAGTACGCGACCGGGAACCGGCCGCCCATCGACGCCAGCGCCAGCACCGGGCTGACGGGCGCGAGTTTGCGGTGCGGCGTCTTCCAGTCGTCGTCGATCTCGATCCACTCGAAGCGCGAGCGGATCGTCACCGCCCCGCGGCTGCGGTCCACGCGGAAACTGTCTTCGCAGTAGATGGGGAACTCGCGCAGCACGTTGGCCCAGTAGCGGATGCGGCCGGCCACGTCGGCGGGCAGGCCGCCGGCCCATTCCCAGGGGCGGATGCCGCCGGCGGGCAGATCGTGCGCCGCCAGGAACTCGTGCCCTTTCTGCGGCGGCCGATACGAGCCGTACAGCGGCAACAGGACCACGTGCCCGGCGGGGCCGTCGAAGCGAAGGACGAGGCCGGCGGCGTCGAACTGGACCGACCGCGGCCGGCGCTGGAGGTACAGGACGTGCGGGCTGTCCCACTCGGTCCATCCGTCGGCGCCGGCGAACCAGACGAGGATCCAGCACTCGGTCATCGCCTGGGGATTGATGCGCCCGCCCGCGCGGACCACCGTCGGCGTGCCGGACGAGACGTAGGCCGCGAAGGCGGGGCCGGCCGGTCCGCCGCCGCCCATGCCGGCGAAGAACGCCAGGTACGGCGTTTTCGAGCGGACGAGCGTGGCGGGGCTGAGTTCGGTCTGGACCACCAGGAAGGACGCATCGCGCCAGGCCTTGCCGGCGGCGCTCATCGGCCGGACCCGCTCGGGCCCCTTCGGGTAGGCCGCCGGCACGGGGCCGTAGAGGGCCCGGTCGAGGGCCCGGTCGAGGGCCTGGTCGGAGGAGGCCTCTTTGGCGGCGTGCCGGCCGGGGGCGTTGAGGTCCACCGCCCGCGCGCCGGCCGATGCCAGGGTGACGGCGAGCACCGCGGCGGCCAGGGCGAGCACCGCGCGGCAAGTGGCCCGACGTGTGTGGCCCGGCCGGCTTGTCCGGCCGGGAAGGTATTGCGCAGTTCCCCCCGGCCGGACAAGCCGGCCGGGCCACACGGCCCCGCTCGCACGACGCCGCTGTTCGATGCGGGATGCGGAATCGTCACACGTCATGCTGCTGCTCCGTGACCGGCGCGTTGCCATCGGGCGCCGCGGCCCGCAGGCCGGCACGTCCGGCCCGTGTACTGTTACGCCGCGGAACGGCCGGGAGCAAGGGATTATTGCGGGGAAGCGGCGGCGCCGAGCGCGCGATGCGCCGTTCGAGCGAGGCGCGCCACGCCGTTCGAGCCGCGACCGTGAGGTCGCGGGTATCCTGGCCATTCGCTGCGCTCATGGCCGGGCGTTGGTGCGGCGTGCCCGGCGCCTGGTTCGCCTCGAACGTACCCGCGTGCTTACGCGCGCGGCTCGGGTCGCGGCGGGTACGGAGACCCGCCGCACGGCCGCTCAAGGCCGGCTGCGGCTGGGGCGCGGTTCACCGCCCGGTGCGGGTGGCGAGTTCCTGCGGCTCGATGCGCGGCGAATGGGCGCCGCACGATTCCTTGGTCGGTTCCTCCTCGCCCTCCGGCGCGGGGTAGAACCCGAACTGCCGCAGCAGCGCCAACTTCGGCAGGACGTTGCCCGCCAGGTCGATGTGGAAGAACCCCGCAAAGATGTCGGGGTTCGCGAGAATCAGGTCGAAGTACGCCCGGTACCGGTCGGGAATCTCGACGTCGCCGCCCCGGCACACCTCGTGCCCGGTGAACACGAACTCCGGGAAGAGGTGCGGGCAGAACTCGAGCGGCACCTTCGGGGCCCACTCGCGGTACAGCGGCGTCTGCGGAAGGAGCGAGAGGAGGCTCGGCAGGATGCGGGCCCCCATCATCCGGAACGAGACCATCTGGAACAGGCTCCGGTTGAAATCCTCGAGCGTCTCGAACGGGAACCCCCAGACGTAAAACGTATCGACGCGCGGGAATACGTCGACGGCGCGCGGCACCACGTCGAGCGCCTCGGCCGCCGTAAAGCCCTTCCGGATCCGCTCCAGGACGGGGTCGGACCCCGACTCGATGCCGAACCGCAGTTCCAGGCACCCGGCCTCGGCCATGGCCCGCATCATCTCGTCGTCGACCAGGTTGACGCGGCCGAACGCCTTCCACTCGAGGTCCAGCCCCGTCCGCCGCAGTTCCCGGCAGAAATCCATCACCTGCCGCTTGCCCGAGACGAAGAACTCGTCCTGGAAGAGGAACAGGTCCACCCCGGCCGCCCGGTGCAGGTGGACCATCTCGGCCACGATGTTGGCCGGGCTGCGCGAGTAACTCTCGTGGTTCCACACCGGCGCGACCGAGCAGAACGTGCACGTGTACGGGCACCCGCGGCTGGTCATCATGCCGTAGCCGGCGTACTGCGACAGGTCCACCTTCTCGAACGCGGGGAAGGGGATGGTGTCGAGGTCGGCGATGCGCGGCGGCTCGGCGTTGTGATGGACGGCGCCCGAGGCGTCGCGGTACGAGACGCCCGGCACGCCCGCCAGGTCGCCGCCGTCGCGGAGGGCCGCAAGAAGGAGCGGGGCGCTCCGCTCGCCTTCGCCGCGGGCCACGGTGTCGATCCACGGGAACCGCGCGAGGATCTTCTCCTCGACGGCCTTGGGTCCCACGCCGCCCAGGACCAGCCGGCGGTCGGGCCACCGCTCGCCGACCGCCCGCATGGCGTGAATCGTGAACGGCAGCAGGTTCGCCATGCACGAGAAGCCGATGACCGGGGCGGGGTCGGCCAGGAACTCCAGGAAGTTCGCCAGGTCGAACGGGTCGTCGTACTCGGCGGCCTGGTAGTCGCGGAAGTCAACCTCGAAGCCGGCGTCTTCCAGGGCCCGCGACAGGTACAGGCACCCGAGGGGCACGTGGCGTTCGCGCTCGACCTCTTCGCCGTAGCGCATGAACAGCATGTTCAGGTTGACGAGGGTGATGTCGGCCATCGGATGTTCCACGCGCCCGCGCTAATCGGGCTGGATGCCGAAGGACACGGGCGGCCGGTCCGGGCGGATGCCCGTCGGCGCGGGCGGACGGTCCGGCCGGATGCCGCGCGTCACCGGTTCGCTCGGGTCCGGCATCGTGCGGTACCGGTACCAGACCTGCGGGGAGGAGAACGTGCCCAGCAGCGGCTTCTTCGTCCTGGCCCCGTACTCCAGGTTGAACAGGAGGCGGGTCTTGAGGGGCAGCAGTTGGACCTGCCCGAGGTCGGTCTTCCATTGGCCGCCGCGGTCCAGGGTCTGCGGGCGCTGGGCCTGGCCCTCTTGCTTTTCGATCCAGACGGTCAGGATGAGGCCGTCCTCGGCGGGGCCGGTTTCGTCGCGGACCTCGGTGTCGCCGGACTTATTGGCGGGGACCTCCACCTTGTATTCCTGCGTTTTCCAGGCGATGCGGATCCGGCCGTCCTCGCCGTCCTTGAACGTGAAGGCGTTCTTGGGCAGCAGTTTGGCCGACAGGTGTTTCAGGCCGCGGGCGAAGGCCCGGAGGGCGTCCTCTTCGGTCCAGTCGGCCGGAACGGCGAGTTTGCGGACGGCGGGCTCGGCCTTCTCGTCGTCGGCTTCCTTGGTGACGGTGGGACCGGTGTCGGGCCGGGGCCGGTCGGGCCGGGCGCCTCCTGCGGCCGGCATGTGGCCGGGCGGGACGCCGGGGGTAATCGGCTTTCTGGCCGCGGCGGGGCGGGACTCGTTGGCGGCCGAGGTCGATGCCGACCCGGTCGCCTCGTCGGCGGTGGCACGCGGGGCGGCGGACTGTTCGCTGCCGGCGCCGTCCGACGGCGCGGGGACGGGCGGCCGGTCGGGACGGATGCCCTTCGTGTCGGGCGGGCGGTCGGGCTGAATGCCTCGGGTGGCCGGCGGCGGCTCGTCTTCATCCGCAGCCGATCCCGGCTGGATGCCCGCCATGCCGTGCGAGGATGGCACCAGGTCGGTCGCGGGCGGCGCCGTCTCGGCGGCCTCCTCGGCGGGCGGCGCGGTCTCGGTGGCCTCCTCGGCGGGCGCGACGTCTGTCGCCTGCTCCGTGGCGGGGGGTTTGTCGGGACGGATGCCGTCCACCGGCGAGGTGTCCTCGCATCCGACGGCGCCTGCCCCCAGGGCGACGAGCATGACGGCGGCGGCCCGGCCCAGCAGCGCCGACCGCAGTTTCGGGTGGACGCGGGTGCGGTCGATGATGGCCTGGAGTTGCTCGCGCGGGGCGGCCCGCAGCATGAGGGCCTCGGCCGGCTCCAGCACGAGGTCGATCTCGCGGGCGGCCTCGTCGCGCGTCTCGAGCAGCAGGCGGCGGAAGGCGGGGTCGACGGCGGCCTTCTTGATGAGGACCTCGATGCCGCGCGGGATCGGGCCCACCGCTTTGCCGGGACCGGGCGGCCGGCCGCCCACAATGGTGGTCTTGACGGCGGGCTGTTCAACGGGGCGGTCGTGCTCGGACATGGCCCGGCCTCCTTACGGGATGTGCCACTCCTTTATACGTTCTGCGGACCCCGGCCGCTATGGGAATGTGGCCGGGGCGCCCTTCATTAGACGCCGGGCGCGGGCCGGCGGTTCCCACACGGTCTAAAGGCGGTCCGGGCGATGTGCCGATTCCCTGTGCGTCGGCGGCCGCGTTTTCGCGGAACCCGCGCGCCTCACGGACCCCCGCAGGGCCTTGCAAACGGGCCCCGCGGCGGATACCGTGACGGCAAGACGCATCCCGGCCGCCGCAAACGCGGGCGCCGGCGGTAAACCGTCAACCCAGAGAGGAGCAAGTCATGGCAGCCAACCGCGATTCGAACACCCCGAAGGACGAACCGATCGAGGGCGAGGCCGTCTCCGGGCCGGACGCCGGCCAGCCGGGCGCTCCGGGCGCTCCGGGCGCTGCGGCCGGCGAGGCCGGCCAGCAGCAGGTCCGCCTGCGCCTCGACGAACGCAACCTCCACACCAGTTACGCCAACGCGTTCCGCACCGACGCCACCCCCGACGAGGTCATGCTCTACTTCGGCCTGAACCTCGTCAACCCGGTGGCGGCCCAGCAGGGCAACCCCGAGATCGTCTTCCAGGCCAACGAGCGGATCATCATGAACTACGTCATGGCCAAGCGGCTGGCGCTGACGCTGGGCCAGGTCATCCGCCGGCACGAGGAACAGTTCGGCGAGATCGAACTGGATATGAGCAAACGCCGTAAAGGCTCGGCGTAACGTGCGCCTCACAGGCGATATTTAGCCGCCGGGCTTGCCCGGCGCGTGTTGTTCGCCGCCGTGCAACGTTCACCTGTCGGCAACCGGCGCCGAAAGCGAGTCGATGGAACGCACCAACGCCATTCCGGGCGGCGACCAGGCCCATCGGCTGACCACGGCCGAGGTCGTCGACCGCCTGCGCCGCTTCGACGGGCCGCCCGAACAGTTCCTGGCCAACCTGCTGGCGGTCCAGTGCCAGGTGGGGCCGGCCCGGGCGGGCGCGATCCTGCGGGCCGGGGCCGAGCGCGGCCCGGAGGTCCTGGCGGTCTATCCGTCGCTGCCCGCCGGCGCCCAGGCCCCCGTCTGGCTGGCCCAGGCCGGCGAGGCGTGCCCGCACGTCCTGGCCGAGGGGACGCCCGCCGTCCGGCCCGTCCACGGCCCGACGGACCTGTACGGGCAGCCCGCCCGGCAGAGCCTGGTGATGATCCCGCTGGCGGGCGAGCAGGCCGCCAGGGGGGTGGCGGCGTTCCTGGTCGATACGGCCGAGCCGGGGGCCCTGGCCGAGGTCCGCCAGCGCCTGGAACTGACGGCCGGCCTGCTGAGCCTGTACGAGATGCGGCTGCTGCTTCAGCGGCGGCAGTCGGATCTTCGCCGCTTACGCATCTCGATGGAAACGCTGGCGGCCGCCGGCGCCCAGGACCGGTTCAAGGGCCTGGCGATGGCCCTGGCGAACGAAGTGGCGTCGCGGTGGGCGGCCGAGCGCGTCAGCATCGGGTTCCTGAAGGGCCGGTACGTCCACCTCAAGGCCACCAGCCACACCGAGAAGTTCAGCCGGAAGATGAAACTCGTCCAGGACATCGAAGCCGCCATGGAAGAGTGCCTGGACCAGGACGTCGAGGTGCTGCACCCCGCGCCGGCCGAGGCGACGGCCGTGGCCCGTGCGGCGGCCGAACTGGCCCGCCATCACGGCGCGGGGCACGTGCTGAGCCTGCCGCTTCGGCACGCGGGCGAACCGGTGGCCGTCATGACCGTCGAGCGGCCGGCCGAGACGCCGCTGACGCTGGAAGAGGTCGAGGCCCTGCGCCTGACGTGCGACCTGGTCACGCCGCGCCTCGTGGACCTGGAGCAGCACGACCGGTGGGTGGGCGCGCGGCTGGCCGGCGCGGTCCGCAAGGGCGCCGCCGCCGTCGTCGGGCCGAAGCACACGTGGATCAAAGTGGCGGCGATCGTCGCCTGCGGCCTGCTGGCGTTCATGATCTTCGGCAAGGGCGAGTACCGCGTCGAGGCGCCGTTCGTCCTCGAACCGGTCGTCCAGCAGGTCGTGCCCGCCCCGTTCGACGGGTACCTGGAGGCCGTGTACGTGGAGCCGCCCGCCCAGGTCGTGGCCGGCAAGACGGTGCTGGCGGAACTCGACACGGCCGACCTGCGCATGCAACTGGCCGAGGCCAAGGCCGAGCAGGCCGGGTACCTGAAGCAGGCGGCCGCGGCGCAGCGGGACGCAAAGACCGTCGAGGCCCAGATTGCCGAGGCCCAGGCCAAGCGTGTGGCCGCACGCATCGAATTATTGGAATATAGGATCGGCCAGGCCCGGCTCGTGGCGCCCATCACGGGGCAGATCGTGAGCGGCGACCTCAAGAGACGCCTCGGCGCGCCCGTCCGGACGGGCGATATCCTGTTCGAGGTCGCGCCCCTGGAGGCCCTGCGGGCCGAACTCTCCGTGCCCGAAGACGCCATTGCCGACCTCGAAGTGGGCCGGACCGGCGAACTGGCCACCGCCGCCTTCCCCGACGCCCACTTCGGTTTCACCGTCGAGCGCATCAACCCGGTGGCCGAGGTGGCCGACGGCAAGAACGTGTTCAAGGTGCGTGTGCGCCTGGAGCGACTGGACCCGCGGATGCTGTCGGGCATGGAAGGGGTGGCGAAGGTCGACATCGGCCCGCAGCGGTACATCCGGATCTGGACCCGCCCGATCGTCCGCTGGGTGCGGATGAAACTGTGGATATAGCGTTGTTCGAGCCGCGACCGTAAGGGAGCGGGTACGCCGAATCGAGCCGCGACCGTAAGGCGGTGTGTCATTTCGACCGAGGCACCGCGCAGCGGGGCCGAGCGGAGAAATCTCGTTGTTTGCACGACAGCCACGGCGAGATTTCTCGGCTCGGTCGCCTTCGGCGACCTCGCTCGAAATGACATCTCTCCGCTTCGCTCGCTCGGAATGACAGTGCACGGCCGAGGCCGGAATAGCGGCCCGGAAGCGGACAGCCCATGCCCGTCGAACGTCCCACATTCAGCGAGTCGTGGTACCGGGTGGCGGCGATGGCGCCGCGGCTGCGGTCGACGCTCCAGACGCACCGTCAGCATTTCCGCGGGCAGATGTGGCACGTGGTGCAGGACCCCTCGAACAACCAGTTTTTCCGCCTGAACGAGGCGGCGTACCGGTTCGTGGCCCTGCTGGACGGCCGGCGGACCGTGGCCGAGGCGTGGCGGATCGCCAGCGACGCCCTCGGCGACGCCGCCCCGACCCAGGGCGAGGCCATCCAGTTATTAGGACAACTCTACGCGTCGAACCTTTTGATGGGCGAGGTGCCCCCCGACGCCGCCGGCCTCTTCCGCCGCTACGCCAAGCGCGTCACCCGCGAGGTCCAGGGCGTCCTGACGAACCTCCTCTTCATCCGCATTCCGCTGCTGGACCCCGACCGGTTCCTCGACCGGACGCTGCCGATCTTCGGCGCGGTCTTCTCGTGGTGGGGCCTGGTGCTGTGGCTGGGCCTGGTGGCGACGGGCGTTTACTTCATCGCCGACCGGACGGGCGAACTCGTGAGCCGGGCCTCCAACCTGCTGGCGCCCGAGCGGCTGCCGCTCTTGTACGCCGGTTTCGTCCTGGTGAAGATCTTCCACGAGTTCGGGCACGCGTTTGCGTGCAAGAAGTTCGGAAAGGCGGGCGGGTCGGGCGGCGAGGTGCACGTCATGGGCGTCATGTTCCTGGTGTTCACGCCGCTGCCGTACGTGGATGCCTCGAGCGCGTGGGCGCTTCGGAACAAGTGGCGCCGCGTGGTCGTCGGGGCGGCCGGCATGCTCGTGGAACTGGGCGTGGCCGCCGTCGCCGCCGTCGTCTGGTCGCAGACGGGCGAGGGCACCCTCCACGCCGTCTGCTACAACGTCATGTTCATCGCCAGCGTGTCGTCGCTGCTGTTCAACGGCAACCCGCTGCTGCGGTACGACGGGTACTACATCCTGTCGGACCTGGTGGAGATTCCGAACCTGGCCCAGCGCGGCAAGGAATATCTGTACTATCTTGTGCGCAAGTATGTGTTCGGCGTCCGCCACGCCCGCGACCCGGCCCACACGCGCGGCGAGAAGGCGTGGCTGCTGGGGTACACGCTGGCGTCGACGGCGTACCGGGTGTTCATTTCGGCGGCCATCCTGTTGTTCGTCGCCGATTTTCTGCCGTTCGTCGGGGCGCTGCTGGCGGCGGCGGCGGTCATCGCCTGGGTCCTCGTGCCGCTCGCGAAGTTCGTCCATTACCTGCTGGCGGGCGGGGAACTGGCCCGCACGCGGACGCGCGCGGTCCTGACGACCGCTGCCTTCGCGGCCGCGCTGGTCGTCGGCCTGGGGATGGTGCCGGTGCCCGACCGCGTGTACGTCGAGGGCGTGGTCGAGCCCGACGAGGTCCGGATCGCGGCGGCCGGGGCGGACGGGTTCCTCCGGGAGTACCAGGCGTCCGGCTACGCCGTCGAGCCGGACGGCGAGCCGGTCGCGCGCCTGGCGAACCCGTCGCTGGAGGCCCGGCGTGCGGAACTGGCGGCCCAGCGCGAGGAGTGGGAGGCCCGACGCGGGGCCGCCCTCCGCGAAGAGCCCGCCGCCGTCCAGATCATCGACGAGCAGATCCAGGCCCTGGCGGAGAAGATCGCCCGGGTCGACGCGCAACGGGCGGACCTGGCGGTCCGGGCGCCGCTGGCCGGCACGTGGGTGTCGCCCGAGATCGACCGCCTGCGCGGGGCGTACGTGGAGCGCGGGCAGGCGATCGGCCTGGTGGCCACGCTCGACCGCCTGAAAATCCGGGCCGTGGCCGAGCAGGACGTGGCCGGCCGGCTCAAGGATGAGGCCCGGCCGCAGGTGACCATGCGGGTGGCCAGCCGGCCCGACCTCCAGGTGCCCGGCCGCATCGAGACGTTCCTGCCGGCGGGCCGGCGGCAGTTGCCGTCGCCGGCGCTGGGGTTCGCGGCGGGCGGGCCGATTGCCACGCGTCCGGACGACGAGAGCGGCACGGAGACGGCCGAGCGGGTCTTCGAGATCCACATCCGGCCCGAGGCCGCCGGCGAGGTGCGGCTGCTCGTGGGCCAGCGCGTCGTCGTCCGGTTCACCACGCCGTCCAAACCGCTGCTCGTCCAGGGCTGGCGGGCGCTCCTGCAGACGCTGCAGCGGAGGTTCCAGATCTGACGTGACGCGCATCCCCGGCACAACGTGGCGGACCCTGGCCGAGCGGGTCCCCGACGAACCGCTCGCGAGCGGCCTGGACGCCGTCTGGGACGCCGCCGTCGGCACCGTCAAGGCCCTGGTGCCGCGGCGGGCGGCGCTCTTGCGGCGGGCCGACCGCGTCCTGGGGCTCGAGCCGGAGTTCGCCGACCTGACGGACCGCCGGCTGCGCGAGGCGGCCGAGGAGATGCGGGCGGTCCTCCGCCGCGGCAACGAGACGCCCGAGGGCCTGGAGCGGGCGTTCGCCCTGGTGCGCGAGGTCGCCCGCCGGCAACTGGGCCTCCGCCCGTTTCGCGTCCAGGTGGCGTCGGCGCTCGCGCTGGAGGCCGGGTGCATCGCCGAGATGGCCACCGGCGAGGGCAAGACGCTCTCGGCCACGCTGCCGGCCACCATCGCGGGCTGGCGCGGCAAAGGGTGCCACGTTATTACACATAACGATTATTTGGCGTCCCGCGACGCCGAGACCATGGAGCCCATCTACCGTTTCTGCGGCCTGCGGGTGGCGGCCGTCGAGCAGGGCATGGACGCCGCCGCCAGGTTCCAGGCGTACCAGGCCGATATCACTTATGGCACGAACAAGGAGATGGCGGCGGACTTCCTGCGCGACCGGCTGTCGCTGGGCCGCCTGAGGGGCCTGCCCGAGGCGCTGATGGCCCGCATCGCCGAGGGCGCCGGCCGCGGCACCGATCGGCTGGTCCAGCGCGGCCTGGCGTGCGCGATCGTGGACGAGGCCGATTCGCTCCTGATTGACGAGGCCGTTACGCCGCTCATCATCTCGGGCCCCGCGCCCAACCCCGAACAGGTCGAGGCGTTCCGGACCGCGGCCGCGCTGGCGGCCGGCCTGGAGGACGGCCGCGACTTCCGCACCAGCCGGCGGTACCGCGAGGTGGATCTGACGGCCGCCGGCAAAGCGCGCCTGGCCGGCGCCGCCGCCGACCTCGGCGGCCTGTGGGCCGGCGCCCGGCGGCGCGAGGAACTGGTCACGCAGGCGCTGACGGCCCGGGCGTTCTACCAGCGCGACGAGCAGTACATCATCGACGAGGAGAAGGTCGTCATCGTCGACGAGTTCACCGGCCGCCTGATGCCCGACCGCGAGTGGCGCGACGGCCTGCACCAGGCCGTCGAGGCCAAGGAGCGGCTCCAGGTCAACCCGCCCAAGGACACGTACGCCCGTGTCAGTTTCCAGCGGTTCTTCCGGCTGTACCGGAAACTGTCGGGCATGACCGGCACGGCGGCCGAGGCGTGGCGCGAGTTCTGGCAGATCTACCACCTGCCGGTCGTCACGATTCCGACCAACCGGCCGTGTATCCGCAAGCACCTGCCGGACCGCGTCTTCGCCACCGAGGACGCCAAGTGGCAGGCCATCGTCGCGGAGATCCGCCGGGCCCACGAGACCGGCCAGCCCGTCCTGGTGGGCACGCGCAGCGTCCAGGCCAGCGAGCACCTGAGCGGCCTCCTGGCGGCCGAGGGCCTCCAGCACCAGGTCCTGAACGCCGTCCGGCACCGCGAAGAGGCCCAGGTGACCGCCGGGGCCGGCCAGATGGGCCGCATCACCGTGGCCACGAACATGGCCGGCCGCGGCACCGACATCAAACTCGGCCGCGGCGTGGCCGAGGCGGGCGGCCTGCGCGTCGTCGCCAGCGAACGCCACGAGGCCCGGCGCATCGACCGCCAACTCTTCGGCCGAAGCGCCCGACAGGGCGATCCCGGCGTCGCCGGCGCCATCGTCAGCCTCGAGGACGAACTCGTCCGCCGGCACGCGCCGCACGCTTCGGCCCTCGCGAGGCGGCGGTACGGGCGGACCGAACGCGACATCTCCGGCCCGGTGGTGCGGCACGTCTTCAACGCGGCCCAGCGGCGGGCCGAGCGGATGGCCCTGGCCCAGCGCAAGGGCGTCCTGAAGGCCGACAGTTGGCTGGACGAGTACCTCGGCTTCGCCGGGGCGGAAGTGTAGGCGGGGGCAGCCTGTGAACGGATGTGCCATGGCCGCTCTTGTCCGGCTAGAAGGCACGCTTGGATGTAAACACCGACCCTACTGTGCTTGCTCGCTTCCTTGGGCGGAAATGCTTTGGGCCTTCTTGGCAGTTGTCTTGATAAAGCGGCTTCGGTCGGCTATCTCGCCTTCCCCAGTCATCCAGCAGAAATCTTTTGTCGAGGAGTAAATAAATCTTTCTGCCATTCGCGCGGTTTGCGAGTTGACGGACGCAATAATGCGCCTGGGTGCGCTTATCGAAGCGCTCGGCTTGCCGAACTCGCCGAGAATCGCAACCTCTTTGTTTAGAGGCATCGTGACTACAGTATCCCGATGAGCGAACCCTGGAGGCCGGAAGGTTGTCTTCTTCTTCGTCCATGTCAGGGAAACTGGGCTGTCCGAGCATACGAACGTGCCTGCACCTTTCTGCGCGATAAGCAGTGACCAATTGCGTTGCATCAGAACGGGGATTAGAACGTCCAGCGAATCGAGGCTCTGCTTTATGTGCCACTCTTGCTCGTAATCCGCTCTGTAGTTCCCTTCTTGCACGTAATGCTTCATGCCTTCGTAATCGTACGCGCCCTCGGGGACTGCTTCCCCGCTTTCGCGC
>Ga0180434_10001575_pt1 | contig 32190 bp, 27 predicted proteins | sample SS_ome_7_FD_132453 | JGI IMG/M metagenome (GOLD analysis project Ga0180434, IMG submission 132453) | Hypersaline lake sediment archaeal communities from the Salton Sea, California, USA - SS_1_D_2 metaG | ecosystem: Environmental > Aquatic > Non-marine Saline and Alkaline > Hypersaline >... | reverse complement strand
TCGCCCACCCTCCTGGAACTTCGGTGAACGGACCCAGACAGGTCGGAGTTGGGACGCCCGATGCAAGAAAATCGGGTGAACGGAGAACTTTGTCTTGACATCTCCTTCAATAGAGGGAGTGACAGCGAAGAAAGAATGCTACATTCATCGACACCCTCCGGAGGGGAGAAGGAATTGCCCACTCTCATAGTTCTGCCGGAATCGGGAGGTTCTTCCGCTGGATGAGCCTCCTCAGCATGACAGCGATTCGCTCCGAATCGGTGAGGTCATTCCACGCCTGGAGCAGCCTTCTCAGGCCTTCCGGGTTGTCGGTGATGATGTTGTCCACCCCCATTTCGATCATGGCGAGGGCATTGTGATGGTCGTTCACCGTCCAGACGTGGACCTCCTTGCCGAGCTTGCGCGCGACCTTGACGAACCTGGGTGTGACCCTTCCCGCATGCATACTCACGAAATCCACCTCAGTCTGAAGGGGATCCCCCACGGCACGGAACACGATGAGTCCGACCTTTGCTTCGGGAAAGTTCTCCCTGAACCCTCTCAGGGCCCGGTAGTCCAGCGAGGTGACTACGCACTCCCTGACGAATTCCTGTTCCCTTATGATGCGCCCCACCTTTCCGGCCAACTCGGGGTCCGGCCGGTTGTATTTCAGTTCGATGTTCAACTTGATGTGGCCCCTTGCCAGATCGATGACCTCCTCCAGGGTGGCGATCCGTTCGTCCGCGAAGTCGGGAGAGAACCAGCTTCCGATGTCAATGGTCTTGAGCTCATGGTAGTCGATCTTGTGGATTCTTCTGTTGACAGAGGCAATGCGTGCAAGGTCCGCGTCGTGGATCATCACCACCACGCCGTCAGCGGTGGTCTGCACGTCGATCTCCGCGTAGTCCGCGCCGTCGGTTATGGCCTGGCGCACGGCGCTCAAGGTGTTTTCCGGCGCCTTCAGCGAACTGCCGCGGTGGGCGGTAATGGCTACGGGGCGCGTGAGATCCAGGCTCTCGAGGAGGAGAGCCCCGGAAGAGATCGCCACCAGCAGGGCAACGCCGGCTCCGGCCCACCCGAGCATTCGGAGACGGGCCGGCGATAGTCCCGGCGGCACCCAGTCCGCCCCGTCCTGCGGTTCCCGCGGCTCCGCCATCTCCAGATAGAGCCCGACAACCATCAGTGAAAACCCGATCTTGCCCACCATGAGCCAGGCGAGGCCGGCCACCGTCACGAGTGCCAGTGTGCCGAGCACCGTGGGGAGAACAAAGGTCAGTGCAAGGCCTGCGTTGTCGAGCAGCCTTGTCGCCCCTGTCTCGATCAACCAGTTTGTTGCCAGGGATGCCGCGAACACGATCAGCCACCATGAGGCCATGACAATCGCCATGGACCAGAAACGGCTCCGTGTGCGGCGCCAGCTCATCCTCATTGCGCCTAGAGGGGTGGCCTTCTCGAAGACCACGGCAGGGACCGTGAAGAGCCAGCGCACCAACATCCAGGTGACCAGGAAGACGCAGACGGTGCCAAGGACCCCGCCGATCGACAGAGCGACATACCAGTTCCAGGGACGAAAGGTCAGGTAGTAGTTGATGTCCCGGTCGCCGAGGAGCAGCCAGTAGGTCAATGCGGCCCCTGCCGCGAAAGGCAGGCAAACCGCCGCATAGCAGGCTGCCTGCAGGATTCCCAATCGGGTTAGCTTCGGGAGGCGGACGATGTTCTCCCGCAGAGCGAAGCTCACCGATGTCTTGCGGCCGAGACAGCCGCCGATAGCGATGACCATCAGCCCGACCTGCTCTGCGTACGCGAGGGCGAGCATGAACGCCAATGACAAGAGCAGGAAGGCGACGCCTCTTGCAGAGAGGAAGAAGGCGATCAGGTCATGGTTGCTGACGGCCAACCGGCCGCCCGAGACGACAAGTCTGTTCAGCAGCCAGGCCGCCATCGGGGTGAGGGCCGCCGCGTAGAGAATGGAAAACCAGAACTCGAAGGCAACCGCGGGCCGCAAGATCTCGCGGAGATGGTCCCGTGACCAGCGGTAGCGGTCGGCGATTCCCTTCGGGAACGCTGCCGGGACGCTTTTCGCTGCCGGGTCGTTTGAAAGGGGGCTCATAGACAGCCCTATCTAGGAATGCGCCTGGACTTGAGATACCATAGGATACCTGACGAATCGGAAAACCGCGAACGGTCTACAGAGAGGAAGCCGGATATGATGCCCTCATTCGACAACATCCCAGTCAATCCCGACGGTCCGAACATGGAGGACTATGAAGAGGTAGCGCGGTCGTACGTTCTCCGGGTTCCGGAACACTTCAACTACGGCTTCGATGTGATCGATGGATGGAGCCGGGACCGCTCGAAGCTTGCCCTTGTCTGGGTGGACAGCACCGGTCGTGATATCCGCAAGTACTCCTTTTTTGACTTGAAGTGCCTGTCGAACAGGTTCGCCAACGTGCTGCTCGAGCTGGGCCTCGAGAAGGGGGACCGCCTGTTCGTGATGGTGCCCCGGGTCGTGGACTGGTACGCGGTGATGCTGGGGTGTATCAAGCTCGGGGTCATTCCCATGCCGGCCCCGAACATCCTTACGCCCAAGGACATCGCCTACCGGATGAACGAGGCGGATGCTGTCGCAGCCGTGGTGTGGCACGAGCACCTGTCCACGGTCGACCAGATCCGCGACACGTGTCCCAGCCTGCAACACCTCATCCGAATGGGAGGCGGCGGGGCCGGCGACAGGGATGACGACTGGGTGACCTACGAGTCGCTGATGGAAGGGGCATCGAAGCACCTTGCCCGCCAGGCCGTTGCGCCCACACGATCCGACGACATCATGCTCATCTACTTCACGTCCGGGACGACAAAGTTTCCGAAGATGGTCCCGCACACGCAGGCCTCCTACGGTCTCGGGCACATGGTCACGGCAAAGTTCTGGCACGACCTGAAGCCTTCGGATCTTCACTGGACCCTGGCCGACACGGGCTGGGCAAAGGCTGCCTGGGGCAAGCTCTTCGGGCAGTGGCTGATCGGGGCGGCCGTGATGGTCCACGACGCTTCCGGCAGATTCGATGCGAAGACCCACCTCGAGTTGATCGAACGGTGCGGGATCACCACGCTCTGTGCCCCACCCACCGCCTACCGCATGTTCGTGCTGGAGGATCTGTCCGGATACGATTTTAGCGAATTGCGGCACTGCTGCTCCGCCGGTGAGCCCCTGAACCCGGAGGTGATCAAGGTATGGAAGCAGTACACGAGCGTAACGATCTACGACGGCTTCGGGCAGACCGAGACCGTGAACTTCATCGCCAACTATCCCTGCATGCCGGTGAAGTACGGGTCCATGGGCAAGCCGGCTCCGGGCTTCCTGGTCGAAATCATCGACGACGAGGGGAATGTCCTGCCTTCCGGGGAAGAGGGGCACATCGCCATCCGGGTCAAGCCGGAGCCTCCTGTCGGGCTGTTCGCCGGGTATTGGCGAAACCCGGAGGCCACGGCAGAGTCCTTCCGGGGGGACTGGTACTACAGCGGCGACAAGGGCTACAAGGACGAGGAGGGCTATTTCTGGTTCGTGGGACGGGCCGACGACGTGATCAACTCCTCAGGGTATCGGATCGGGCCTTTCGAGGTGGAGAGTGCCCTTCAGAGTCACCCGGCAGTGGCGGAAAGCGCTGTGGTCGGCTCTCCGGATCCCTTGCGGGGTTTGATCGTCAAGGCCTTCGTCATCCTGGCCCCGGATCATGGCCCGTCCGAGGAACTCGCCAAGGAGATTCAGGAACACGTGAAGACCGAGACAGCCCCGTACAAGTATCCCAGGGAAATCGAGTTTGTCGAGGAGCTGCCCAAGACCCTGTCCGGGAAGATCCGCCGCGTGGAGCTCCGGACACTCGAAGCGCAACGAAAAGGGGAATGAGGGTCTGAGTCGTTCCGGGCAAGGCAGCCCACAAGATGGGTTCCTGAGACCTTAGTCCTTTGGCTGTTAGCAGTTAGCTATTAGCCGTTAGCTCCCAACCACTCCCCCAACGGGAGCCACTCGAAATGGGGCGGGGTGGACTAATAGCTAAAAGCTAATAGCCAGGCGACAAAGGCTCTGTATGCTACCGTCGGCGTCTACCCTCCCTGCCTCGGGGAGGCTTCGCCTCGTCGACCCTGATGTTGCGTCCCTTGAAGGAGGAGTCGTTCAGCTCCTTCTTTGCGGCCTCTGCTTCCGACTGGTTCGACATCTCGATGAAGCCGAAGCCCTTTCCCTCGATGACGCTCACTTCCCGGACCTCACCGTAGGAGGAGAAGAGCTGGGCCAGATCATCTCGCGTGACGGTATAGTCAAGGTTTCCTACAAACAGTTTCCTGCCTTTCATGGGAGTCTCCTGTGTACTCCGGCCAGCTGTGGATCGGAGCCCCAGCATACTCCCCCCAGGGGTGAAGTCAAGGATTTTGTGGTGTGATGAGTTAAGAATAATCAGTAATTCAATGGGTTATGTTCGAATTATTCCTTAAGCGGAAGGATGGTCCTCATGAGCGGAGTTGACTACGCCGCAGCCGAGATCAAGGTGCGGGACGATATCACTAAGGCCCACCAGCGGGCGTGGCAGCGCCTGGCCGAGCCCGGCACGTGGTGGACGGGCGCGGAGCGTGTGGCCATTGCGGCGGAGGTCCGCAACGCGGTGAAATGCGCCCTCTGCAGGGAGCGCAAGTCTGCCTTGTCCCCCCACGCGGTGGAGGGAACGCACGACAGCCTCGGCGTTCTGCCCGAGCAGGCCGTGGATGTGATCCACCGAGTGGTGACCGACCCGGGACGGTTGAGCAAGGCCTGGTACGAGAAGGTCCTTGCCGGCGGGCTCGAGGACACACACTACGTGGAGATCATCGGTGTGGTCATCACGGTGGTGACCGTCGATGTCTTCTGCCGCGGTGTCGGAGTGCCGCTCCATCAGCAGGGCCCAGATGGAACTCATCGCCGGGAGGGTGCACGCGCTGAACGGGTGCTTCTACTGAACCACGGCCCTCGGTCGCGCGCGACAGGAGGTGCTCGATAAACTCGGGCCGGAACAACTTGTGGACGCGGCAGCGGTGGGCGCCACCTTCAACATGATGGACCGGATTGCCGATTCTACCGGTATCCCCCTGGACGGACCCCTCGATGTCATGACCGTTGACATGCGGACGGAAATGGGACTCGATCAGTTACCCTCCGCTGCGAACACGCCGACGCCCAGCGCTATGAAGCGTTTCCTGTCCAGAGCGCTCAAGCCTTTTGCGCCCCTGGGAATGAAGGTCATGCTCGCCATGCAGGGAAAGCCCCGAGGCTAACCTGCTCGACGACCCAAAGGTCGACCCCTGGAACGTCCCCTATCTTCCCTTCGCGACATCCGAAGCCGCCCTGCACATAAGCCGCGCCCCCGCGGAAGAAGAGAAAGGCAAGCGGGAGGCTCCTCGCTTCTCTCATCCTACTTGCCCCAACTGTTCAAAATATAGAGTTCTTTTCCGCGTCCTACCCACAATAGATCCGTACAAAGAGGGACGATTTGGAAAAACGTAAAGAAACTTTGTGGTTAAGCCGATCTACTTGCTAGAACAGGAGGTCCTCAGTACGGCAGTTTCGGGCAAAGAACTTCCGGACGGAAGGTACAAGGGAGATTCAGATGCTTCGCCTTTCTCTGAAGTGGAAATCAGCGATTCTCTTGCTCGCCTTCATCGCCGCTTTGAGCGTCATCTTCGTCTTGAACGTAAGAGCCATGAAGAATCTGTCGTCCCGGTTGACCACCGTAAGGGACCAGACGTTTCCTCTCTATTCCGAGACCATATCCCTGGTTGCCGCCTTCGAGGAGACCGTGCGGCAGATCGATGATGCCGTCATGATGGGCCAAGGTATTCTGGTCGCCAGAAGCGAAGAAGGCAGAGAGGCCTTCTCCTCCCATTTGAGAACCCTGATTGAAAAAGGGCCCGAAAGCATGAGGCCCGCTCTTCATGCATTGAGTGACGACTTTGTTGACTTCTATTCAAATGCCCGGAAGCTTGTCCTGTTCATGATCGATTGCCGGCAGGACACCGGGGATCTGAGCAAGTGTGGTGAGACAGCCAGGGTGAGGTTTGATGAGATTGCCGAGCAGCACGACAAGTTGGAAGCCGATCTGAATCACCTGCTGAACCGACAAAAACGGGAAGTGGATGCATTCTTGTCGTGGACTGCCGACGGGATGAAGGCAGAGTCCCTCCAGGCCTTTGTGGTCGGGATTGTCTTCTTTGTGCTCATCACGATCGTCCTGGTGGTGTTTACCCAGAGATTCGTCTCGTCCATAAGGGCCCTGTCGCGTGTGACCGGCGAGGTGGCCAAAGGGAATCTGGACATAGAGGCGAAGGCTCCCGTTGTGAGCAGGGACGAGATCGGGGAACTGTGGAGCTCGTTCAAGACGATGACAGAGGGCCTGAAACAGACGACCGTCTCCAAGGCCTACCTTGACAATGTCCTGGAATCCATGCTGGACCCGCTCATCGTCGCCAACCGGGACGGTACGGTGCAGAGCTGGAATCATGCGACCCTGGACCTCCTCGGGTATGAGGAAGAAGAGCTCGCCGGAATGCCGATCGAACAAATACTCGTGGAAGATGATGGAGAACCGGGCGAGCAGTCGGAAAACGCCCTCCTGACCAAGAACGGCGACCGGATCCCGGTATCTGTTTCGACTTCCGAGATGAAAGAGAGGGGCCGGACAGAGGGATTCGTGTGCGTTGCTCAGAACATCAGCGACCGCAAGCATGCGGAGGAGGCCCTGAGGCAGGCGAAGGAGTCTGCCGAGGAAGCGAGCCGAGCGAAGTCACAGTTCCTGGCGAACATGAGCCATGAGATCCGTACCCCCATGAACGGGGTGATGGGCATGCTCGACCTGCTCTCGGACACGGACATGACGGAAAGGCAGAGACACTTTGCTGAAACGGCGCGGCGTTCCAGCGAAGACCTGCTGCGGATCATCAACGACATCCTTGATTTGTCCAAGATCGAAGCAGGCAAGCTCGAACTGGAGGATTCCGGCTTCGATCTGCGTGATGCCGTGGAAGAAACGGTCGTCCTGTTCGCGGAAAGGGCGCACCGCAGGGGGTTGGAGATCGCCTGCGACCTGGAAGAAGGAATCCCCACCGGCCTTCGCGGAGACAGACTGCGCCTCGTACAGATCCTGTCCAACCTGGTGAGCAATGCGGTCAAGTTCACCGACCGAGGTGAGGTCGTGGCGAGGGTCCGTTGCCTGGAGGAGAACGAGGGACAGGTCCTTCTCCGGTTCGAGGTGACCGACACGGGTGTAGGCATCGAGCCGCAAGAACAGCAGCGTATCTTCGAGGTCTTCTCGCAGGCGGACGGCTCGAGCACCCGGAGGTTCGGCGGTACGGGCCTGGGGTTGGCTATCAGTCGGCAGCTTGCCGAGATGATGGGCGGGCAGATCGGCGTGGAAAGCCGGACCGGAGGTGGGTCCACTTTCTGGTTCACCGCTCGACTCGCAAGAGGTCGTGCACCGAGTCAGGTTTCGAAATCCTCCTTTCATGCCCTGGGGAAACTGCGGGTGCTCATCGTGGATGACAACAAGACCAATCGGGAAATCCTCCACCAGCAGGTGCATTCCTGGGGACTGCGGAACGACAGTGTAGGAAGCGGGCCCGAAGCGCTGGAACGACTGCGCCGTTCCGCCGCGGAGGGTGCCCCGTATGACTTGGTGATCCTCGACTACCACATGCCCGGGATGGACGGTATCGAGGTTGCCCGGACCATGGAGCAAGACCCGGTTCTGAGGAGGGTTCGACGGGTCATGCTCACCTCGGTGGACCAGAGCGTGGGCGAGGAAGAAAGGCGCGAGGCCGGCGTTTCCGCCTGGTTGACAAAGCCGGTGCGTGCTTCCCAACTCTACAACTGTCTGGTTGGCGTCATGGAGGGTCTGGCCCCCGAGGCACCGGGAACGGGTTCCCACTTCGACGCTGAAGACAGGTTTGATGCCCACGTCCTGCTGGCCGAAGACAACCCGGTCAACCAGGAAGTGGCCTTGAACATGCTTGAGGCCCTCGGGTGCAGGGTGCAGTTGGTGGGGAATGGGTTGGAGGCCGTGCAGGCTTTGTCGAGGAGCGGTTTCGATCTGATCCTCATGGATTGTCAGATGCCGGAAATGGATGGGTATCAGGCGACCGACCTGATCCGGGACAGCGAGCGGGCCGCAGGAACAGAAGCGGGACGGGTTCCTATCGTCGCCCTGACCGCTCACGCCATGGAAGGCGCTCGTGAGAAATGCCTTGCCGCGGGCATGGATGACTACCTGGCCAAGCCCTTCAGCCAGGACCAACTGGGCGAGGTGCTCGGGCGCTGGCTGAAGCCGGCAAGTGCGAAGCGGGGTGTTGCGGCTGACGAGGGCAAAGGGTCCTGGGAGACTTCGACGTACGCTGAGGAGACCGTGCCTGTCTCCATAGATCCTAAGGCTCTGGAGACGATCAGGGCCCTCCAGCGGCAGGGCAAGCCGGATCTGCTGGCTCGCGTCATCAACATCTACCTGGAGGATTCACTACGGCTCCTGGAGGGGTTGCGGCAATCTCTGTCAGAAGGGAATGGACCCGATCTGAAGCGGCAGGCCCACAGCCTCAAATCGAGCAGCGCCAACGTTGGTGCCCTTCGGTTGGCGGAGCTATGCAGGGAGTTGGAGACAACGGGTCAAACAGAGTCGATGGACGAAATCGGTCAAAGGATAGCCCGGATCGAAAAGGAGTACGGTGCGGTCCGAAGTGAATTGGCCGCAGAACTCGTAAGGACATCGGCATGATGGACGAGGGCGACGAGAGGACCGGTCCGTTGGTCCTTGTCGTCGATGATGATCTCAATACGAGGATCCTCGGCCGCGAATGTCTCGAGCAGGCCGGTTTTGTAGTGGAGGAGGCCTGCGACGGAGAACAAGGGCTGGCCCTGTTCGAAAAGATTCGTCCGGATATCGTCCTGCTGGACGTTATCATGCCGGGAGTCGACGGATTTGTCGTGTGCAGGACAATCCGTAACCGGGAAGGGGGCGCCAATGTTCCGGTCCTGATGATGACCGGATTGGACGATGAGGACTCGATCAACCGTGCCTACGAGGTAGGAGCAACGGACTTCACCTCCAAACCCGTCAATTGGCTTATTCTTCCCTACCGGATCCGCTATCTCCTGCGCGCGAATCTCGCCATCGGGGAGTTGAGTCGTGCCTACGAGGAGCTCAAGAGCCTCGACGAGGCGAAAGACGCGTTCCTGTCGTCGGTCTCCCACGAGCTTCGGACACCTCTGACGTCGATCCGTTCCTTCTCCGACATCCTTTTGACCTATGAAGACACGGCTCCGGAGGAGCAAAGGGAATTCCTGGAGATCATCAAGTCGGAGAGTGAGCGACTGACTCGCCTGATCGACAACGTTCTTGACATTGCCAAAATCGAGGGCAGGAAGATGGTCTGGAACGATGGTCTGATTCAGCTGGATGAGGTCATACGGAATGCAGCCAGAGCGCAGGATCCGCTGCTCAGGGAGAAGGGCTTGCGGCTGGAGACCCGCTTCCCAGAAGCCCTTGCTCTGGTGCACGCCGACCGGGATCGTATCCAGCAGGTCATCACGAACCTGTTGAACAATGCGATCAAGTTCTCCCCGACGGAGGGGGTGATCCGGGTGTGGATCGAAAGGCTGGAAGGAAAGCGTTCCCGCGAATCCCCTGCGTGGGTCAAGGTCTCGGTCTCGGACCAGGGCGTCGGAATCGAGGAGGAGGATTTCGAGATGATCTTCGACCGACTCTGCCAGGTGTGCGCGGACGCGATGACAGACAAGCCCACGGGAGCGGGGCTGGGCCTACCGATCTGCAAGGAGATCATCACTCACTACGGGGGCAACATCTGGCTGGAGAGCCGGAGAGGGGAGGGAAGCACCTTCTTCTTCACACTGCCAAGTGCGTCGGAATCTCACCGCGTCGGCAGTGGGCCGGATTCCGGGAGAGGACCGGTGCACACCGAAGGGGAAAGGCGCAGCGCGTGAGAGAGATGATTCCTGGCGAAGACCCCTCCTCCGATGGCCTGCATCGACAAGGCATGACATCAAGAGTGAATTGTCGAAATGAATGAGGCACTCGAGATACCCTATGCAGGGGGAGCGGACAGTGCTTTCAGGGATGGCCTGACAGGCCTTCACGACCGGAGTCTCTTCCATTTCATCTTGGATCGTGAAGTCAAGAGAGCGCGCCGGTACGGAACCCCCTTCACGCTGGCCATGATCGAGATCGACTCCTTCGCTCGGGGCAACGATCGATTGAACGACATCGCGAGCATTGTGGCCACCAGCTTACGAGAGCTCGATCTAGCCGTACGCTATTCCGAAGACGCATTCGCAGTCATCTTGGCGGGGGCGGACGCCCGTTCTGCCCACATAGCTGCTGAACGGATCCTTCGGGGCGTGACGAAACGATACGAGGGAGGGACGAATCTTCGGATCGGGCTGGCAAGTTGTCCGAGAGACGCTACAACGGGGCCTCGTCTGATCCGGCTTGCGAGAGAATCTTCGCTTCGTGCGAAAATCAGTGGGAAGGACTTCTGCCTCTCCTGTGAAGAGCGAGAGGCTCCCGGGGATGATTCCCTGCCCAACGTTCTGGTTGTCGATGATGAAGCACTCAATCGGGAACTCATGGAGGCCATTCTTGCCCGGCTTCCCGTGAACGTAATCAAGACAAGCTCCGGTGAAGAAGCCCTCTCCCTCGTAGACAGAGTCCGTATCGACCTCATCCTGTTGGATGTAGTGATGCCCGGGATGGACGGTTATCAGGTGTGTCGGCGCCTGAAGGGCGGGGAAAGAACGAGGCTCATCCCGGTGGTGATGTTGACGGGACTGAATGAGTTGGAGGCAAAGATCAAGGGAATCGAGGCAGGCGCGGATGACTTCATCGTGAAGCCGCCGAATCACGCGGAACTGGTGGCGAGGACCCAGTCTCTCGTTCAGGTGAAAGGGCTCAACGATGACCTCATAAGCATAGAGAGTGTCCTCTTCTCACTTGCGGCAGCGGTTGAAGCCAAAGACGCCTATACACAGGGCCACATCGTGCGGACCGCGCGGATGGCGGTGGCTCTGGGAAGAAGGCTTGGCGTGACAGAGAGAGGGATTCGGTCGTTGCGGTTTGGAGCCATGCTCCATGATATCGGAAAAATCGGGGTGCCCAGAGAGATCCTCAATAAGCGCGGGCCTCTGAATGACGAAGAGTGGGCCATTATCAGGAGTCACCCGGATGTGGGCTACAGGGTTTGCTCTCCACTGAAGAACACGCTCGGACCGGCCCTGGAAATCATACGTTACCATCACGAAAGACTGGACGGCAGTGGATACCCGGACGGGCTGAGGGGGCAGGAGATTCCGCTTGTGGCTCGAATCATGGCCGTGGTGGATATGTACGACGCGCTGGTCACCGACCGTCCCTACCGGGGAGCCATGCAGAAGGACGAAGCACTCAAGGTCGTCCGGCAGGCAACTCGTGAAGGGAAACTGGACCCGGGGGTCGTGGAAGGACTCGTCGAGTTGGTTGCCGGCTAGGTCCCGAAGGAACCGAATCTGCCGTATGGTGGAGCCTCTGTACAGGTAGACCGACTGGAACGGATACGACACCGGGGAGGAGAGGCTCTCTGCCTCTGAGGACTCCGGGCTTCTCAGTGCAGGCAGTGGCCTTCCCCGCAGTGGCCTATCGTGCCCAGCGAGTAGAGCAGCATCCCGTATACATATTCCATCTCCGGGTCGGTGTCCCCGAGGTCGAACCAGCCGTCGTAAAGGTCCTCCTCGGTTGCGGTGAGGCAACGGTCCTCGCCCGGACCGCAACTCGGGTCCGCAATCGCAAGCTTGGCAAAGGGCGAAAAGCCCGGAGCGAAGTCGTTCAGTTCTCCATCCGCCTCCACATCGCCGAAGACGTGGTCCGAGTGGAAGGTCATTTCGATGTTCCCGGTTCCGTTGTCGGTCACCAGGCCGGGTTGGCCGTCTCCCACCCATGCACAGGAAGACCAGGCAAGGCCCGACTCGTCGGGGTTTCCGTCGAGGACGGGCAGGAGGAGGATGTCGAAGCCGACCGTCTCTTCGGCCCCGCAGATCGGGTCACCGTCACATGTGGCGTTCCCCATCATGCGGATCGTGTAGGCCATCTCGTCTGCAACCATGCCCTGTGCCGCCTCCTCGCACTCTTCTTCCGTCATGGCCGGGCAGGTCCCGTCATACTGCCCGCTCGAGAATTCAACAGGCTTGAGACTGAAGTTGATCGTGTTGTAGTTGCCCGTGAGCACGGGATTGTCGAACGTGTCCTTCCGGGCGATCGTCCCCACAAGGGTGCGTTCCTCGGGCGGGGCCTCCGGGGTCTGGTGAAGGTCCAGCAGATAGTCCCCTTCCAGGGCTACGTAGTCTCCCCCGGCGGAGACGCCCGTGACGGGGTGACCGGCGTGTGCGGGCCGGAAACTTGTTTCCGAGGAGCTCTCGTAGGCAACCTGAACCTGCATGTCCGCTTCCTCTTCCTCTACTTCCCCCTGCACGGCCGTGGGCCCGTGGATGTTTACGTAGAAGCCGGTGAACGCAATCTCCCATCCGTCTTTGGAGACAAAGGGCTGGCGGATGAAGTCCTCCCCGTTGGCGAAGAACTCGAGCGTACCGGTTGCCTCCACCGGGTTCTCCGTTGGGTCGTCGTCGGAACAGCCGGCGAGGGTTGCGGCCAGAAGGGTCGAGAGCGCGCACAGGATCATCAGCCATCGTTGCTTCGTTATCATTTCTTGCTCCTTTCTTTGTCAGAACTTCACGGTCACCCTGCCGCGTATCGCAAAGGGCGTGCCCGGGGTGATGTGCTTTCCGTAGTAGGTGGCCGTGCCGGATGGCCTGCCCGCGTTCGCCTCCGGGCTCGAGGGGTAGGCAAAGGACGTGTCGTCCCAGTCCACGTCGAAGAGGTTGTCGATGAGGATGTCCACGGCCCACCACTTGGAGGCCTCGTATCCCAAGAGAAGATCCACTACATAGTAGGAATCGGAATAGATGGTCGGAAGCGGATCGGCCTGGGGAAGCGGTCTCTCTCCCACGTACCTGCCTCGCAGGGAACCCCGGAATCCGGAAGGGTGCTGTACGGAGAGTACCTGATTGAACAGGATCTCCGGGGTTCCGGGGATGTCGTCGCTGCTCATGCCGACCTGCCTTTCCACGAACTCGGCCTGGGTGTGGTAGAACTCCAGGCTCAGGTAGATCCACTCCCAGGGCTGTACGCGAAGCTCCACCTCCTGGCCGACTCTGCGGCTCTTGCCGCGGGGCTGCGATATGCCGGTTTCCGGCTCGAAGACGAGCGTCTGCTCCTGGTCCGCCCACCAGATGTCTCCCATGATGGAGGCCCTCTTCTGCCAGAAGGAGAGGCGGAAGGCGCCTTCCGCGCCGCGGGCCTTCGGAATCTCGTGATCCACACCCGGGTAGGCGCTCGGCCAGGACACGCATGGGGCCTCTGGAAATCCTGAAATGTCCGGTGTCACCTGGTTTGCGATCACGTTGGCCCGGGTGGAGGAAAAGCCCTCCCCATAGTTCAGAAAGAGGTCCATCGTGTTGAGTCCGGCGCCCGCCCGGTCGAAGGGCGTCACGACCGCGGAAACCTTCGGGCTGTAGGTCCACTGGTAGGTGTTCACCGAGACCGGCACGTCCTCGAGCGTGTCCTGCTGGTTGGTGCAGAGGTTCCTGTACGTCATGTCCTGGGTGCCTTCGATGTCGTACAGGATTGCGTCGATCCGGATCCCCGCCATGAACCGCAGGTACCGGTTGACGAAGAGCGTTTCCTTGAGATAGGTGCCGAGGCTGGTTTCCAGGAAGTCGTAGCGCGTGATCCGGTTGAAGATCTCCCGTGCGTGGGAGTTGGACTGGGACTGCTTCACCCCGTCCAGGCGACTGTCGAGGCCGACCCTGGTTTCAAGCGTCATGGAGCCGATGTCCTTGGCGAAGGCGTACTGGCCCCTCAGGCCGCCGTAGTGTCTCTCCTCGTAGAGCGTGTACTGGTCCCCCTGGCTTTCCTCAGGGTGAAACAGAAAGAAGGTGTAGTTCGTGTAGAGCTCGGTCTTCCGGTAGTTGTAGTACCCGAGGATTCGAAAGTTGCGTTGCGCCTTCCTCCAATCGTACGTCAGCCCCACCAGATAGCGGGAGGAAAGGCCTCCGTCGGTGGGATCCACGCTGTCGAAACGGCCGACCGGCTCCCTGGCGGTGTACGTGTAGTTCGTGGGGACCACATCCGCGGCGTCGAAGTCCGAGTGGTAAGCGCCGGCGACCAGGCGCGTGTTGGCGTTGGCTCCGGTGGGGAGCGTCAGGCTGAAGAAGCCCCGGGCGCCGGAAACGTCTCCCGGGTTGGTGAACCCGTCGCTCATCACCCCCTCTGCGGCGAGGTACACGAGCTTCCCGTCGAAGTCGCCCGAGAGCTGGGCGAGTCCCTCGAAGGTGTTGAAGCTTCCGTATGTGAGGCTGACCCGGTTGTCCGGCCTCCATTGCCTGGTGACGAAGTCCACGGCCCCGGCCACGGCGAAGTCGCCGTACTCCGGGAAGTAGGGCCCCTTGACGATGTGCATGCTCCCGAGGGATTCCGGGATCAGGAAATGGAGGTCCAGGTATCCCTGGCCGTGGACCTGAGAGGATTCGTTCAGGGGAATGCCGTCGAGATAACCGGCAAGGTCCTGCCCGTGCTCTGCGTCGAAGCCCCGCAGGAAGATCTGATGGGCCTTGCCTCCGCCCGTGTGCTGATTGATGAAGATGCCGGGCATGATCCTGAGAAGGTCGGAGGAGGTCCGCCTGGGCAGGTTGAGGAAATCCTTGTCAACGACCACCTGGTCCGACGCGGCGGTCATGGGCTTCTCCTCGACGACCTCGAGGGACTCGATTTCGTAGGTCTTGTACGGGTCCGTGGGGTCCGCACCGGACAGGGCCGGGAGGGCGAGGAGCCCCAAGAGGACGAGGAAGCTGGAGAGGATTCTCTGCACGAGCGGGTTCATCGAAACAAGCCTCCAGAACAAGTCTACTGTGGAAGGTGAAAGGCCCTCAGCCGTAACAACAGGCCCAGGATTAAACCTATGTCATGCGAATAATCAGAGTTTCGTAACACGAAATAGTAACATGAATATCAAGTCCGTAACATCAAGTCAAGTGAAATCCGCAGTCCGCCCCTCGTCCCGTTCCGCCTTCTGTTGACATTCGAGGCCCCTCTCCTTAGATTCAGCGGGGTACCTCAACTTGATATCGCACAGAAGACTGGAGAGACTCGACGAGAACGGAGGAGGAAGACAATGCTGAAACTCGGCGAAAAGGGAGCGATTCCTCAGAGAGACAACGAGACATATGCCATAGCACCTCACATTCCCTGTGGCGTGGTAACCCCTGAACTGTTGCGCCGGATCGCGGATGTTGCGGAGAAATACGAGGCCCAGGCGATCAAGATCACCGGAGCCACGCGTATCGTCATCGTGGGGCTCAAGGAAGAGGACATCGACAGCGTATGGGAAGATCTGAAGATGGACCCGGGGGCTGCCGTGGGGCTGTGTGTCAGAAGCGTGCGCGCATGCCCCGGCACGACGTTCTGCAAGCTGGGCAAGCAGGATGCCCTCGGCATCGGGATGAAGCTCGACGCGGCATACCACGGCAAGCAATTGCCCGGCAAGTTCAAGATGGCGGTCTCCGGTTGCGGCCTGTCCTGTGCCGAATCCTGGGTGCGCGATCTCGGCCTGATCGGAAAAGAGGACGGATGGATCCTGACGATCGGCGGCAATGTGGGCGCCATCCCTCGTATCGGCAAGGAACTCGTGGGCGGCCTGGATGACGATGCAGCCATTGCAGCGATCGAGAAGGTGGTCGCCTACTACACGGAAAACGCGAAGAAGGGCGAACGCCTCGGCAAGATGATCGAGCGGGTAGGGCTGGACCCCTTCAAATCGGCCCTATAGGCGGCGGCGGCGATACGAGGCGACGAGCCCCAGAATGAGAATCGCCTCGGGGATCAGCAGCGCAATGGAATGGAAGGCCGCAAAGGTCTTCTCCGGTATGAGAGGCGCCTGGTAGAGGTCTTCCGCCTTCGGACGGATCAGGATCTGGTCCTCCCGGTTGGCGAGATAGTAGACCGCGTTCATGACGAGGTCTTCATTATAAAGGGCGCCGAGCAGGCGGTTCGTGGCAAAGTCGACATCACCGAACAGGACGACTCGCATCTCGTTTCCGCTCTCGGTCGACCTTTCGAGTGAGGCACCCAGGGGGAAGGGCCCTCGGTCCAGCCGGATCCATGAGGGCAGCGGCTCCATCTCCTTTCCATCTCCTTCCGTCCCCTCTGCAGGCATCTCGATCCGGCTCGTTCGGTCCGAATAGACGAAACCCTTCGAGTCCGCGGCCAGGAGGATGAGGGGCCTCGCCCCGGAGAACACGACCCCTGTACGCTCCGTCAGGCCCTGCACGACCGGGTGATAGTTGGTGAACCGGTTGACGATCGGCTCCGCGCCCTTTGCCTCGCTTCCGAACAGGGAGGACTCTTCGTCGATGACCAGCGCGTCGAGGGTCGACATCCCCTGCTCTTTGAGCAGATCTCCGGGCTCGAGGGGTCGGCCGGGCTCCGAGAAGACGAGCAGTCGTCCCCCCTGGTCGAGGAAGGACTTCAGCCTGTCCCGCTCGGCAGGGAAAAGCTCTTTCTCGGGCGCAGCCACGACCACGATCTCGCATTCTTCCGGAACATCGGGCTGGGCAGCCAGGAGGATGTCCGTGGTCCGAAACCCTTCACGTGTGAGCAAGCCGTGCAGCGAGGAGAGCCCCCGGTCGTCGTGCCCGTCCAGGTCGGGTTCGCCGTGACCGCGCAAGAAGCAGAGTGTCGTGCTCGCACGCATGCTGAAGTCCAGGATCGCCTGGAGGATGACCCGTTCCGACATGGCCGGAACCTTCCTGGCCCGTCCGCCCGAGTAGAGGACGAGCTGCGATCCGCTTCGCTCGATCTGTCTCGCGACTTCGGGGGGGAGTTCCTGGGGCGAGACGATCTTCAGGCGGAACCGATCAGAGGCTTGAGCAAAGCGTTCGATCAGGAGTCGCTCCTGTCCCGACACCGCAGGGTCACCCGCATAGACAGCGTCGATGTCGACCGGAAGCTCGTCGAGCACCTTTAGAGAGAACTCGGACAGCGTGTAGATCCGGGGCTCCGTCAGGTCCCACTCGTACGTGAGCCGGGATGCGGCCAGGACGATCCCGGCCGTGACGATGATGGCGATGCCGGCGTGAACCAAGGCCTTGATCAGCGCCTTCCGCGAAAGGCCTGCCTGCCTCTTCTGCACGGATACCACGGAGACCACGACTGTGCTGATGATCAGGATTCCCGCCATGATCAGGTTCCCGATCGCTGCGGGTCCCGCTTCCTTGCTCAGGTAGACACCCCCGAGGCCGAAGGCCAGGGCGACACAAGCCAGAGAGAAGAGAAAGCCGGCCATGGTGCCTCCTAGTTGATCCGTTCGAGTGCCAGGCTCACCCGCGCGAGCAGGAAGCCGCCCAGGCCCAGGCCCGAGAAATAGACGATATCCCCAAGGGAGATGATGCCCCTTGGAAAGCCCCCCATGTGGGTCATCAAAGAGAGATACTGCAGAACTCGATCCGCTGTGTCGCCGGTGAACTCCATCATCCAGCTGAAGTCCAGGATGGCCATCGAGATGGCATAGGCACTCAGCGCCGCCACGAGCTGGCTGTCCGCCAGGGCGGAGCAGAGAAGGCCGATGGAGGCTAGAGCAAAGGAAAGGAGGAGCAACCCCGCGAGAGATGCGAGGATCGGGCCCATGTCGAGTTCGGTGTGGGCCGCCGAAATGGCCGGCAGCAGGGCCGCGATGGCCACGACCGCTACGAGAAACACAAAGGTTGCCAGGAATTTCCCCGCCGCGATCTGGGTGTGGCTGAGCGGCAGGGTCAGGAGCAGTTCGTCCGTGCGACGGGTCCGTTCCTCGCAGAACATGCCCATGGTAATCAGGGGAATGACGGCCAGAAGCACAAGAGCGGTTTCGGTGACAGTGGGCAAAAGAACTTGTTCGAACAGATTGAGCCCGGGAGGCATCATCCCCGCGCCGATCTGGTTGAAAGCGGTTCGGGTCTGCAGGAGCATGATCTGCGTGTTGAAGGCCTTCAGGTTGTCGAGGAAGAACAGGCTCATGGAGAGGGCCATGGCGGTCAAGGCGATATAGGCGATCGGGGAGGCGAACAGCCCGGTGAGTTCCTTTCGAACGACGGTCAGCACTGCCCTCATGGCTCTTGTCCCCTGTCCCGTTCGTGGGTCTGACGAAATACTTCCGCAATGCCGGAGACCCCGCCGAGCTCGTCGATGCCGCCCATCTTCGCGATACGCCCCCGGTCGAGCACGAGTGCGCGTGAACAGAGCGCGCCCACTTCGTCGAGGTCGTGGCTGCTCAGAACCACGGTGCTTCCTTCGGAGAGTTGTCGGACGAGTTCGTGGGTCTGGTGTCGCTGCTCCGGGTCGAGGCCGTCCGTGGGCTCGTCGAGAAAGACCACGGCAGGCTCGTGGATCACGGCGGCGGCCAGGGAGATACGAGCGCGGTAGCCTTTGGAGCAATGCCCGGCGAGACGGTCGATGACCGCGCCCAGGCCGAAGTGCGTGGCGAGTTCTTCGATACGTGATTTCTGTCTGGCTCGTGAGAGGCCGTGTACGTTGCCGACGAATCGAAGGAGGCCCCGTACGGTCAAGTCGGCATAGAGTTGCGGATGCTCCGGCATGTAGCCGATCCGCCTCCGGACAGCGCGGGACTGCCCGATGAGATCCATCCCGGCCACCCGCACGGAGCCGGCAGTGGGCAGGCGGTAGCTGGTGAGGATTCTGAGAAGGGTCGTCTTGCCCGATCCGTTCCTTCCCAGAAGGCCGAAGACCTCCCCCTTGCCGATCTCAAAGGTCACATCCGCCAGGGCGTGAAGCGGCCCGTAGTCCTTCCACAGGCCTTCTACCTCTACCACGGCGCCGTTTGTCATCAATTCGTGCCCCTTTTCCGTGACGCAAGCCCTATCCAAGTCGGATGTTTCGAGGGCTCTTTGGGTCGATATTCGAGCGAATTCGGGCCATAAGTCTGAAAGTATACCCTGGCCGACCGAGAAAGTGAATCCCCGACGCATGTGCCCTTTTCCCGGGGACGCCTTGATATTGGTATGGTGAAACAGATATGTAAGGTTCGGCACGATGTTTCGCTGGATTCCGGGATACACCCAAGAAGGGGAGGACAAAGAATGGGCGATGAACTGGCCATGGCCTTGGTGGAGCTGAAACGGGACGATGTCCTGGAAACCGTGAAAGAAAAGGCGGAGCGAGGGGACGATCCGCTCGGGCTCCTGGAGGAATGCAGGCGGGGAATGACCATTGTCGGGGACCGCTTCCAGTCCGGGGAATTCTATCTGGCGGAAATGATGCTGGCGGCGGAGATCTTCAAGGGGGTGGTGTCGATCCTGAATCCCCACATGGAAAAGGTGCGCCCCCCGAAACCTGTCGGCAAGGTGGTGCTGGCCACCCTGAAGGGGGATATCCACGACCTGGGGAAGGACATCGTGGCCACGCTCCTGCGGGCCCGGGGCTTCGAGGTGCACGATCTGGGGGTGGATGTGCTGCCGGCCGCGGTGCTGGACAAGGTCAAGGAGGTCAATCCCGAGTTCGTCGGGTTCTCGGCCCTGATCACCTCCGCCTTCGCATCGATGAAGGAGGCCTCCGAGCTGCTCGTCGAGTCGGGCCTGAGGGACAAATGCAGGCTCATGGTCGGGGGCGGTGTGACCACGCCCACGGTCAAGGAGCACATCGGCGCAGATTTCCAGACCCTGGATGCCATGGAAGGCGTGTCCTACTGCCTCGAGCAGGTAGGAGGGAAGTAAGAAAAAGCACAAGTGAAAGAAGGAGGGGGTCAGGGATCAGGGATCAGACCCCGCGTCCACACCACGAAAGAAATGACACAAGCGGGGTTCTCATTTGAGACTTCTTCTGATCAGCGGCTTCCTTGGTTCCGGCAAGACCACCCTGCTCCTGGAGATCGCCCGGCGTATGACGGCCGGTTCCGAGAAGATAGCGATCATCGAGAACGAGGTGGGCGAGGTAGGGATAGACGGGCAGTACCTTCGCCAGGAAGGCCTGGAGGTGCAGGAGATGTTCGGGGGATGTGTCTGCTGCACCCTCTCCGTGGACCTCATAACAACGCTCAAGAAGCTCGATCAGTCTTTTCGGCCGGAGAGGGTCATCCTCGAGGCCACCGGCGTCGCCCGTCCGGGCGATATCGTGCCGACCGTTCGCCGGTATGCTTCGATGGTCGATGAAATCCAGGCCCTTGTCCTCGTGGACGGTCCACGTTACGAGATGCTTCTGGAAGTGATGAATCCTCTGGTGACGGCCCAGATCGGGGCGGCGGACATCGTAGTCATAAACAAGATCGATGAAATGGATGAGGAAGGGATCGAAAGTATCCGAAAGAGCGTCAGCGACCTGAACGAAAAGACCCGGGTGGTGGCTATCTCCGCAGAGCAACAGATCAATCTCGAGGATCTGATGGGCGCACTGCAATGACCCACAACGATCACGAGCACACGCCGCCCGATGGAGATCCCCAGCCCACGGCCTATGTGTTGCACGGAGCGTTGACCCTGCCGGGGCCCTGGTCGGAGGCAGAGCTCCAAAAGGGCGTCGACGCATTCCTCGCAGAACTCACCCGCTCCCTGAGAGAGCGGGGCTGCAGGCTGATCGGGCACATCAAGGGGATTCTCGAGGCAGGCGACAAGGGCCATCTCTTCTTCAGTGTGACCTCTTTTGAACAGAAGACTCGGTTCAAGGGTGGGCTGGCCGGAGAATTCGAGAAGATGGGCCTTACGCTCAACGTGATCGTGTACGGAGTCGGCAGTAACGAAGTGGAGCCCCTTGTGATGGAAGGGATGCGTAAGCATCTGGGCGCGGTAGCTCGAGGTAGCGCCACACAAGACGAGAGTTGAACAATTGGCTTTTAGCCATTAGCTGCAAGCTCTTGGCCCACCCCGCCACCCCTCCGGACACTCGGCCGGGGGTGACTGGTTGGGAGCTAACAGCCCGGAGGCAGCAATGGGGTCAAGCCTACACATTTGACAAAGCCGCTGAGCCCGTTGACCTGCCGGGCACGGGCACGAATACCGAGGCACGACGCAGGAAGCTGGGATAGCGTATGTCCATACTGTTGGGAATCGATACGGGCGGGACTTACACGGATGCGGTGCTGCTGGATGACGAGCGGGGCATCGTCGCTACGGCAAAGGCCCTGACCACGAAACACGAGCTGTCCATTGGAATCGGCGAGGCCATAGAAGCCGTCCTGCCCACGCCGGCCGTGGACATCAGCATGGTTTCCCTTTCCACGACCCTGGCAACGAACGCGGTCGTGGAGGGACAGGGGTCCCCGGTCTGTTCGCTCCTGCTCGGATACGATCCGGAGACGCTCCATGATGTGGGAATCGATCGCATCGTGGCGCGGGACAACATCGTGTTCCTCCAGGGAGGACACACCGGGACAGGCGAGGAACTGGCGCCTCTGGATATGGAGGGTGCGGAAGAGGCGATTCGGCGCTTCTCCCCGCGCGTCTCCGCCTTCGCCGTCTCCGGGTTCTTCGGCGTGCGCAACCCGACCCACGAGCTCAGGGTGCGACAGCGCGTCCGGGACTTGACGGGCCGGCCCGTGACGTGCGGACACGAGCTGACGACACACCTGAACGCCCCGCGCCGGGCCTTGACGGTTGCGATGAACGCCCGGCTCATTCCTTTGCTTGCAGATCTTGTGCAGACCGTCCGAACCATGTTGCGCAGCAAGGGGATTCAAGCCCCCCTGATGGTGGTCAAGGGGGATGGGTCTCTGATGGAAGCGGACATGGCCCTTGAAAGGCCGGTGGAAACCATCCTGTCCGGACCTGCGGCAAGCGTGGTGGGTGCGTGCTTCCTGACCGAGGCGCGGGACTCCTTCGTTGTCGACATGGGAGGAACCACGACAGACATCGCCGCCATGCGACAGGGGCAGCCGGTCCTGAACGAGAAGGGCGTCCGGGTGGGGACCTGGGACATCATGGTGGAAGCGATCGATGTCCGAACGACCGGTCTGGGCGGAGACAGCGAGACCGTGCTCGACGCTGCGGGGGAACTCGTCGTCGGCCCGAAAAGGGTCATCCCCCTGAGTCTGCTCGCCGAACAGGATCCGACCGCACTGGAGGCCTTGAGACGGCAGATGGATTCCCCTGCGGACGCTGATCAGGGCCGCTTCGTCCGCAAACAGAAGGACAGGGCCCGAGAGACCCTGACCTTCACGCCCGGACAGCGGGAGGTGTGGGACCTGATCGGCGACGATTCCGTGGCCCTTGTCGATCTCCTTGCACGGGTGAAGATTCCGGCATTGTACAGAAGGTACCTCTACGAGCTGGTGGAGCGGGGCCTCGTCGCGATGAGCGGTTTCACTCCGACCGATGCGGTCCATGTGCTCGGCCGGTATCGTTGCTGGTCGGTGGAGGCGGCGGAATTAGGCGCTGCCCTCCTGGCCAGGCTTCAGGAAGAAACCTCTGAGGAGTTCTCCAGACGTGTGGTGCGTCAGGTCGAGGTTCAGGCCGGCCGGGCGATCATGGACTGTGCGCTGGCAGAGGAAGGTTTCGACACGGCAGACCGCCGGGACGGCCTGGAGAGGATGATGATCGATCGGGCCCTGGGCGCGAACGGGGGGGGATCCTTTGCGCTCTCCCTTTCCCTGGCACGCCCGGTCGTGGCAATCGGTGCGCCGGTTTCTACCTACTTGCCTGCCGTGACTTCCCGGATCGATGCGGATCTGCGCGTCCCGGAACATGCAGCCGTGGCGAACGCCATCGGGACGGTGGCAGGAGGGGTAACCCAGACGGTTCGGATCCTGATCCGTCCCGTGGAGATCGACAGTGCGTACCGGGTCCACCTTCCTTCCGGCACAAGCAGGTTCGATACGTTGGAAGAAGCGGTGGCCTGTGCGCAGGAAGAGGCCGAGGGAAGGGCGCGAGAGATGGCCCTCCGGGCCGGGGCGGATCAACCGAGGGTGAAGGTCGAGCGGATCGACCGCGTCGCTCGCGGGGGAGGCGTAGAGGAAATCTACATGGAGACAGAGGTGATTGCTCGCGCGGTGGGGCGTCCCAGGATGGACAGCACCGAACAACTCGAGCCCTGAAATGGAAACATAGCGATATTTCCCAGGCACTTCATCAGATAAAGTAAGAGCAGGGAAAAGACAGATAACAGGTATTCTCGGGAGGATGGAAATGGCACGAGAGACGATGACACCGGAAGAGAGAATGATGGCCGCCATCCGTTTGGAAAAGCCGGATCGCGTGCCGATCGCTCCATTGATGTGTACACCCGCTTCGGCCAGACTCCTGGACCTCAAGGCATCGGAGATCCTGCCTCAAGGCTTCGACGGCCTGCTGGAGGCGGACATGAAGGTGTTCGAGACTTTCGGGGGGTGGGATGCCTCGAGCCCGATCAATGACATGGATACGGCCTGTCTCATGGGGCTCAAGATCAAACTTCCCGAAGGGGATGAGCTAGAGGCACAGGTGCTCGAAGGGGAGAACTGGTCTGTCGAGGAGTATGATCTTCTCACCGAGATGGGCATGCTCGCTTTTTACACCGAGATTCTCGCGCCGCGGATTTCGGACAAGGAACCCGAGGACGTGGCGGCCCTCCGGCTGGAGGTGCTGGAAAACGCGATCAAGTTCTGTGAGGAGTGCAGGAAAAGGGGCATCGTACCGGCCTATCCGCTATGGACCATGCACCCTTTCTTTTCCATGTCTCTGACCCGCTCCATGGTGAAATTCACAGAAGATCTGTATTACAGGCCTGAATTGGTCGAGAGGGCGATGAAGGCCGCCATCCCCGAGTACATCGATTTGCTGATCGGGCTGAGCGAGGCCACAGGGGTGAAGGTCGTGAACGTGACCGAGGAAAGGGCAGGGGCCTTCTTCTATCCCCTGAAGATCTTCGAACGATTCTGGTGGCCCTACACCGTGCAGATTGTGGATGCCCTCTGGTCGAAAGGGATCGTGACCTGGTTTCACCTGGACACCTCCTGGGACAAGAACCTGCCTTACTTCAAACAGCTGCCCAGGGGCTCGGCCATCATCGACCTGGACGGTACGACAGACATCTTTGCCGCCAAGGAGTTGTTGCGGGACCACATGTGCATCGTGGGCGACGTGAGTGCCGCGGACCTGTGCCTCGGCACGCCGGAACAGGTGGAGGCCTACTCCAAGAAGCTGATCGACGAGGTGGGAGGGGACGGGGGCCTGATCCTGAGCAGCGCCTGCACCCTGCCGGGCGCCATTGATGCGGAGAACTTCCGGGCCATGCTCGAGATCGGCAAGACCTACGAACTCGCAGGCCGTTGAAAAAGGCCCACCTGCTGCGTTGCACTCGCCCCCCCCCGCCTTCGGCGGGGCAGGTTCCGTCACTGCGGCGTACGGTGTACGCCGCATTCCACAGGACTTCCTGCGCCTTGCATCCGGACCTTTTTGAACGGCCTGCGCAACGGCCCGACAAGGTGGCTTCCTGCGGCTATTCGGCGGCGATCCAATCCCTCGCAAGGGATACGGCGGCCATGGCATCGGCTCCGTATGCATCGGCACCGCAGTATTCCTTGACGCGATCGTCCATCTGGCCGCCGCCGATCATGATCTTCACGGTGTCCCGCAATCCTCCATCGCGAACCGCCTCCACCGTGGACTTCATCGAGTCAAAGGCGAGCGTCAGGAAGCCGCTCAGGCCGACCACCTGTGGCTGAAACTCCCGAATGCGCTCCACGAATACCTCGGGCGGGACATCGATGCCCGCGTCCAGCACGTCGAACCCGTTCGCATCGAGCATGTGGACCACGATGTCCTTGCCGATGTCGTGTATGTCTCCCTTCACCGTACCGATGATCACCCTGCCGGAGCGCTCGATGTCCGATCCCGTTTCCAGTCTATCCTTGGCCATGACCGAGATGGTTTTGAGCATCTCCCCGGCAAGGACCAGCTCCGGCAGGAAGTACTGTCCCTCTTCGAAGCGTTTCCCAACGATCCCCATGGCCTCCCTGCAGGACTGCAGAACGCCCAGGGGATCCTCTCCGTTCTCGAGCATCTGCTGAGCGAGGGGCACAGCCTCCTCTTCCCTCATGTTCGCCATCGCATCGACAAGAGGCAAAAGATTCTCAGGCATTGCGCTTCTTCTCCCTTTCTGTGGAGGACTCTCGAGGGACCGGCTACGCTGGAAACTTTCGAGTACACAGAGGACGAGGTGTCTGCTGTACTTTCCGTTTTCTTCTGACGAGGCAGTCGACAAACCGCCATCTGCGGCGTTGCACCCATCCTTGTTCCTCACCCAAACACCGCAGCAACCGTCTCTTCAACCTGTTTGAGGGCCTCCTGCTTGTTCTTCACATCGCCCGGATTGGGGACGCCGCAGGCCCGGATGAGATGATGATCATCGAAGCCGAACCATTTGAAAAAGGGTGCATATCTGGGAAAGACATCACCATAGTTGGATTCATCTTCAGCGGTCTGCACCTGAATAAACACCAGAATTTTCCCCGGGACCAGACGGCTCATATTCTGAGGATTGGTTTTGAATTCGGGGGTGAGAAAAGAAAACGTGCGGTCAATGAAGCCCTTCGTCTGGCTGGTCACCTCTCCGAAATAGACCGGTGAGGCCAGGACCAGGACATCGGTTTGTCTGACAGCGTCCAATACCGGTTCCAAATCGTCCTTGAGAACACACCGGTCGAGCTTGGTTTTGCATGCCATACAGGCCTGGCAGCCACGATAGTTGCGTTTATTCAAGCTAAAGGTCTCCACCAGTGCACCCCGGGTCTCGGCGGCGGCGCAGAAGCGTTTCGCAAGAAAGGCGCTGTTGCCTTTCGGTTTGGGACTGCCGAGCAAACAAACGACCTTCATGTTTCTCCTCCCCTTCGGCGATTGACAAACCCGATCGTTTCAAGCCTTTCGCCGCCCGTGAAATAGAGGTCCCCACGAAGGATGCCGGTCGCTGGACTCGATACGGGGTGGTAGCCTTCATTCACGTGAGGCAAAAGACCGATCGACATGATACCACCCGGCGCTAATGATCTTCAACGAGCCGTTATCCGGTTTTCTGCCGGGCCATCCAGGGTTGTTGAGGTATTCGCCCAGTGCTGTCGCCGCATCACGCACTTCCTCGGTTTCGAATTCATAGATAGTGATATACTGCGGCGGGGCTGTCTTCATGAACGGTTTCGTGAGTTTGTGTACAGTTGCCCTGAGAACACCCGGAGTGTGTGACACGTCTTCGATATGGTTCCCAAGATACCACTCCTCGAAGGCCCTCCGGGAAGCCTCGTCTTTCGGTTCCACCAATCCGATCAGTTTAACCATGATAGCAGGAACCTCCGTTGCTATTCATGTCCGCCACCTCGCTGATTGAACGGAATAGCCTAGCTTTCTTGCAGTAGGGTTTTCAGCATCTGTTTCATATCATTCTTGGCCCGTGATTCACCTCCGAGCGCTCTTCCCTCGAAACCGGCTTCGCTGATCTCGTTATCCAGGCCGATGGTGCCCGTAACGGCAATCTCTTTCTTCCCCAATTCGTCTATCATCTTCTGTTCGCTTTGCGCCGAAGCAACCTTGTTGAGGATGGTTCGCACGCGGCTGATTCCCATGCCCCGGGCCATGTAGTGTATTCTCCCGGCCAGGTCGATGGATTGAAACGAGGGTTCTACGATGACGAGGACCGTATCCACACTCCTCTCGACACCCCGGCCGAAGCTCTCCACGCCTGCCTCTGTGTCGATCACCACAATCTCTTTCTCCTTGGTGTCCAATCTCCCAACTAGGTCTCTCGTTATGTCGGCCATGGTGCAAGCACACCCTTGAAAGGGGTCTTCAATCTTGCCGACCATGAGAAACTTGAACTGGCCTCTTTCAACCATATATTCAGCAGGAATGTCCTCGAAAGCAATCCGGTCTTTCCGCAGCCATTCAACATCCGGCCCGCTTTGTCCTTGGGGAACCTGCCTCAAGAGATCCATCAGCGGCGCCGGCTCCCCATCAAATCCACACAGGCGGGTTAGCCCCGAATTGGATTCGTCCGTATCCATCACCATGATGGAATACCCCTCCCCGAGAAGCACCTCTGCCAGGAGAGCCACAATCGTACTCTTGCCGACACCCCCCTTGCCACATACGGCTATCTTCGTTGTGACACCACCGTCCTTCTGTTGTGATCTCAAATGTTCTCTAACGATCTTGGAGGCTTCGATCATTTGCTCCTTTGTGGTTGCCAGGCACATCCCACAATCAATACATCCCACGCAGTCGTAGTAGGGTATCCCAAAGGGACAGTGGATCAGACCCATTGCGCGCACGTCCTCTGTCAGTGATTATCGCATCACGTAGGCGTTGATACTGGGAATGTGCTCGGGTGGACGCACCAACTTCAGGGCCAAGGCCTTCTGTTCACAGCCAAGGACACATGCGCCACAGCCAAAGCATTTGTCTGCGTCAATCGTTGCCTTACGCTTTTTCGAATCGGGGACTTTCTCCATTTGGATGGCGTCAAAATGGCAGCGTTCCGAGCACGTTTGACATCCTATACATGCTTCCTGATCCACCTCGGCCAAGAATCGGCTCTTGGCATACCCTGCAGTGAAGTTTCCAACCTCCTTGAGGGGCTCCAGACCGGTGCAACAGCAGCTGCAGCAATAGCAGATGTAATCCATTCTATCCATCAAGGCGATATTGCCGACAATGGGCACCAACCCTTCCTCTTCGGAGGCGAGACAGAGGCTTAACATTTCCTCAACAGGTACTTCCCTGCCGCTGCCTCTCGATAACGCATAATCCGCCCGCCTATTGAATTGCATGCAGTTGTGAAGAGGGGCTTCACAATCCCGCAGCATCACTCTGCAAGCACAATTGCGCACGGCACGGGTTTTCGCGTCCTTGACGATGAATTCCACATCCTCCCAGGGAAGAAGGTCGACATCCGAAGGGACGGCCTTCTGGGCGGGGACGACACGAAGGGTAGGTATTTCCAGTCCGCTCAAAGCATCCGCGATTTCCTTCCGCCAATAGCTGCGGTATACCTCCTTCCACAGGCCGGGCAGTTCAGGCGGAATGAGCTCGGGGGCACTGGAAAGCATGGCTTCGTGCAGGAAGGCCAGGTTGTTTGGAAAACGCGCCCCTCTCCGGGAGGGCACGACCAGGCCTCTGCTCATGAGTTCATCGATCTTCTTCTGGAGGGCCACTTCGTCCAGATTCAATTTAGCGGCCAGGGCTTCATGGGTCGCCGGCAACTCAAGGATCAAAGCCGCCTCGTCCGGGGTCATGGATTGGGTCAGAATATGGAGCAACACTTCTGAATCGGCATGACCTGATTTCTCTGCCAGCGAGATGTAGACCTCTTCGGTTGCCACAGAAGATCTCCTTTCATAAGATGCTACTTGCAGAATTTCTGAAACCCAGCCAGAGAGAAGTCATGTTCTTCCATTTCTGTGTCATATTGCCAGAGGTCCGTCGGCATTGGACCCCTGAAGACTGTTGCGTGATTCGAACGCTCGTCGATTATCAGCTGATCCCCTGAGTGGACATGATGAAATGCTTTGTCTCTGTTCTCGAAGCACCTGCCCTCCACGATGAAGGTCTTCCAGTACTTACCCGCCTTGTCGCAAATCGTTTTGTAGACGGTGCCCCAGGTTTCTGTCTGTACCCAAAGGTGCTGAATCCCATAGTTGTAATACGGGTCCTTTGGCTTCACTTCGAGGACACAAACAGGTACCTTCACCCATAACCAATTCACGGGCGCCCACTGGGCCCCCTGCCATCCCTCCTTCTCATATCCGTAGACCGTGACCTCTATGTCTTCCGATGACAGCCACCCCCCTTCCTCGCCTTCGACGAGGCGTCCCGGGGCTGCGGAGGGAAAGGGCGCGAGAGCCTCTTGCTTTCTCAGAATCTTCCACTCCATGGCGGTCACCTTCCCGTCATAACCGCCGGCGTCATCCACCGCACCATCCGATCCGAACATTGCATCCGAACGGTTCGCCGAACTCATCCGCCGCACTCTTCGAATCGCCGGGACAAAGGCAAACGTATTGTCCTGCTTCTGCGGATCCAAGTAGCGCCATGTCATGACTGCCGAGCCGGCAATATCATAAGGACTCCTGGCGACGAAAAGGGTGTACTTCTCCATATGATCCGGGTTCGGCCTTGCCACGGATTTCGGGTTCCCAAGCATCACCAGGTTGTGCATCTCACCATGCGTCGTTCGGAGATAGCCCGACCTTCCCAAGTAATCCACGTGGAGATAAGCGAGAAAACTCCCACCGATGTATCCCGTGTAGAAGAAGTTGTACACGATCTTTTCACCGGCTTTCGGGCTTTCCAGATCGATTTTCGGAAAGGGATGCCCGACAATGTGCTTCCCCGGTTTCCCGGTTTCCTTCTCCACGACCCAGTCGTTTTCATCGAGCACATACTTGCCCATGTTTTCACGGGAGGCTTGCAGGGCATGGGGAGGTAGATAGTCGCGCAGTTTGTAGTTCAGCTCACCGATTTCGATGACGAAGTCACCCTTCTTGATCCAACCGATGATCTCGTCAGGCAAGAGGCCCTCGGCCTTCTCCCAGTTCGTCTTGTCGAGCACATCGCCGGGGGAAACATCACAAAGGCCCTGAGAGGTCATGAGCAGTACGAGACAGGGTGTGAGGGCAAGGAACGTTAGGCGTCTGAATCGCATCGTGGTGTGCCTCCCGCTTGTTAAGATTTCATGTCTTCCAGGAAATCACGACCATCGATATTCATTCTTGGTCCCGGATGTCACGTAAGCATCTCGAAAAGCCTAAGGGCGCTGTCTGCGGCCAGCTCTCCTCCGATGCCGTGTGCTCCCGAGTCTGCGCTGCAATGATATAGATTCTTGATTTCCGGATCCTCAATGGGAGGCCGGTTTTCGCCTACCTGGCCCAATTTCTGTGCTATGCCGATGACATTGCCGGCCTCTCCAAAAAGATTCTCGATGTCTCTGGGTGCAGTGTAGCTGGTCCACATGATATGCCGGCTGACGCCTGGAAAGAGGACTTCCAGGCCGTTGATAAAGGCCTGTTCCCACTTCTTCCGGTCCTCAGGTGAAATATCGAGAGCCTTGCTGCCCACGCCGGAACCTGCAATGAGAAGTTGCCTTCCCTCGGGACAGCAAGAGGGATCCACGTTGGAGAGAATCGGCACCATCAAGATTTCCATGGTTTCAGGGATACCGCCCCCTTCCACCTCTTCCTCTCTGGTATAAAGGTCGTCGGTACCGAAGTACAGGACCATCTTCTTGTCTTCGATGAACGGTTCATCCAGGGCTACCTTGAGTGCGGCGGCGCATAAGGAGTACTCGTAACCATCCACCTTTTTCAGGAATTCTTTGCTGTAATTCCGGCGGCCTACGAGTCGTTCTACGGTGGGCTTGAGCCCGGCGTTGGAGATAACAATATTGCACGGCTGTGTAGTCCCATCTTTCAATTCCACGCCTTTGGCGACCTTGTCCTCGAGGATGATACGCTTGATGGGCATGGCCAGATGCATCCGGCCGCCGTGCTCCTCCATGATCCTCACGTATGCCTCGGGAATGGCGCCCGTGCCTCCGATGGGGTAGCCTGTTGCTTCCTTGAGCCTCATCTCTTTGCTGCAACGAGCCCACTCTCCCACAGGGGTTTCGTAATCACGGGTGACAAAGCAAAGGCCCGATATGAAGCCGAAAAGGGTCCGGGCACGGTCGTTCTTGATGTACTTTTCTATGTGCTCGAGCATATTGACCTTGTCGTATTCATCATACCGGTCCTCGGGTATGGAGAGGGTCTCGGCATAGAACTGCAGGATTTTCTGGATCTCATCATCTGTGAACCCCAGCTTGTGGATCTCTTTGGGAAACAGGAGATCCGTCCCCTTGTAATTGAAGTGAGAAGCGCCTGTCTCCAAATACTGCCATCTGACAGCATCGGGCCGGCCCATGATGTTCAGGATCTCGCCCATGGGTCCCTTGTCACATCTTGCGATCATATGGCAGCCAATATCCAGGCGAAACCCCTCCCTGTCATAAGAGGCGAACCTGCCGCCAATGAGCTTGTTCTTCTCATAAAGGTCTACTTCATAATCCCCCGAATGCGCCAATAGCGCGGCAATGCCACTGCCGGCAATACCACTGCCGATGACTGCCACTTTCTTTTTGGCCATGGTCTTTTCCCCTTCTAAAGTAGAGATCGATCACTCTGACTTCGGATCGTCCATGCAATCTCCAAGGGGAGCCGTGATGTTGAACCTTTCGTTGATTTCCCGCAGCATCAGAATGCCGGTATCCGAGCCGATCCCGGCTTCCCGGAAATCGATCCGTATGGTCCTGTTGAAGTTCGTGAAAACGGTATTCGTTTGCCCCTCACCAGTCTGGTTCATCCGAACCGTTTATTTGCGACGAATCTTGCGGTACTCCTTTGTCGCTTTCATTTCTTATTTGCTCAAACAGATTCAGAACACTACACCTCCACAAGGCCGAAAGGCAGATTTCCACTTCCGAGACAAGGTGCCTGACCTCTGAATAGCGAGCATGCCGAAAGGTTTGGTCCAAGTGCCAGCCCCAACAGTTACTGAATCTGATAGACGCGATAGGCTCCGGCACCTGTTTCCGGCCGGCCGATGCCAATGGCCAGGACCTTGTTCAGCCACATATAGGGTTCGGCAGATGTCTCGAAGCGGTGCGTCATTCTCCAGTAGAAGCCGGGCCCTTGCTTCTGCGGATTCATGAAGGCTCGCGCAATGCCGGACCAGGGGTGCAGCAAACCGGTATAATGCATGTAAATGAGCATGTCGTCGTCGGTGCGCAGCACCGCGCGGACATCTGCTTCCAGAACATCATCGGGCCGCATTCGTGCGTAATCGCCACCTGTGGGCTGTACCACGCCTCGGAGCCGCGGCCCTTGGAAGGATCCACCCACGATGCCACCCGTTATACGCCGACCCGACGGTGTGTCGCCCAAGTCATAGCTGGTGTCAAGTTTGACAAGGTAGTCGAAAAGGAACTCGGTCTTCAGTTCGGACATGTTGTTCCCCCTCCTATCGGGTCGAATCCGCGAGCAAGGTTTTGATGATGATCTCCGTATTATCCTTGTGTCTTGCGAATGGTACCTTTGACCAGTATGGTTTTTTGGTCAATCATGGGT
>Ga0180434_10001573_pt1 | contig 32200 bp, 38 predicted proteins | sample SS_ome_7_FD_132453 | JGI IMG/M metagenome (GOLD analysis project Ga0180434, IMG submission 132453) | Hypersaline lake sediment archaeal communities from the Salton Sea, California, USA - SS_1_D_2 metaG | ecosystem: Environmental > Aquatic > Non-marine Saline and Alkaline > Hypersaline >... | reverse complement strand
GCCGGACTACATCGCGCCCGAACAGGTGCATCGTCAGCCCATCGACCAGCGGACGGACGTTTACAACCTCGGAGCTACGATGTACTGGGTGCTGACCGGGAAGTGGTACAAGACCCTGATCACGGTGGCACCGCCCGGGGCGACGATCGTACCCTGTCCGTCGGTCATCGCGGCGTTGCCGCGCCCGGGTCCGGGCGCAAAGGGCGCCGGCTGAGAAACCGAAGCCGACTCCTTGACCTCGATGCTCAAATTGCCGTGGGCGATGGCGACCTGCTGAATGCGGACGTTTTCGCCGATGACCACCGTGCCGGTCTTTTCGTTGACAATAATCCTGGCCACGGTGTCGGGTTCGACTTCCAGGTTGCCGATCTGCGCGATGATTTCCACTACGCGGTTTTGAAAGGCCGGCGGCACGCGAAACGTCAGGCTCCCCGAATCCACCGGGCGGGCCATGTCATTGCCGTATTGCCGGTTGATGACACGGGCGACGCGGGAAGCGGTGTTGAAGTCGGAGTGGTTCAGCAAAATCGTCAGCTCTTCTTTGCTGCCGATATCGATCGGAATTTCCTTTTCCACCGTGGCGCCGTCCGTAATGCGGCCGACGGTGGGGTGATTCTTGGTCACCATGCTGCCGGAGCCCCCGCCGATGCTGAAGCCGCCGATGGCGATGGGCCCCTGGGCCAGTGCGTATACCTTGCCGTCGACACCCGTCAGCGGGGTGAGCAGCAGCGTGCCGCCCTCCAGGCTCTTGGCGTCTCCGATGGAGGATAGGGTCACGTCGATTTTTTTGCCGATGCGGGCAAAGGCCGGCAGCGTGGCGTTGACCATGACCGCCGCCACATTGCGCACCTTGACCTCGTTGGGGTCCACGTGAATGCCGATGCGCTCCAGCATGTTCACCAGGCCCTGGACGGTAAAACCGCCGCTCTTGTCGCCGCTGCCGTTCAGACCGATCACCAGGCCGTAGCCGAACAACTGGTTGGAGCGAATGCCTTTGATGGTGGCGATGTCCTTGATGCGCGCTGCAAAAGCGCCGGTCGGAACCAGCAGCATACACGCGAACACATAGGCGGCGATCAGACGTTTAAAACGGCCAGACATAATCCAAAGCCCTCCCCAGCCACCCGGGCTGCTGTTTTTCGGCGATGACGCCCGAGCCGGAATACATGATTTTGGCATCGGCGATGTAGGTGGAAGAAATTTCGTTGGCGGTGTTGATGTCTTCGGGCCGAATGACTCCCGAAACAAAGATGTACTGGGTCTCGTTGTTGACCATGATTTCACGCCGCCCCCGGATGTAAAGATTGCCGTTGGGCAGCACCTTGACCACCGTCGCCGTTATGTAGGCCTTGACATTGGCGCCGCGGTCGCTGGAGCCCTTGCCGGTAAAATCACTGGACAGAGCCGATTTGATGAGATCATCGTCTCCCGGATTTTCAGCAAAATATCCCGGGTTGTTCTTGGCCAGCTGATCCATCAACCCGAAAAACTTGAGTTTGGCCCCGATGCCGGAAGAACGACTGGTTTTGGTGTTGGCATTCATCTGCGCCTGGGGATCCTCCTCAATGCGGATCACGACCACGTCGCCGACTTTGCGCGCGCGGACATCCGAAAACAGCGAAACGCCAGTGATTTCCGACCAGAGCGAACCTTCGGCCACCGCCTGCATCTCACCATAGGGAAAGGCCGGTTCGGTCATCATCGGTTTTTCCGCGGCGGCGGCCGCGGACGGATCCTGCGGTGCCGGTGTCGTTGCCGCGCAGCCGGCCATCAGCAGCATCGACAGGATCAACAGGAAAATGTCTTTGCAGCGCATGGTGCCTCCTAAAAATTGACCCTTACGGTGGCATGATCCACCACTTCGGCCACGATTTCCGCCTCGCTCATCAGATTCTCGATACGGATCACATCGCCGGTGTCGCCGTCCATCAGGGCCTTGCCCGGAGCGGACAGCCGGATGGTGTTCGACTCGGCCAGTATTTTGACCAGGTCGCCTTTTTCAACCACAGTGGTTTTTTCCAGCATCCAGGATGCCAGGCAGGTCTCGGCGGCGATGTTGCGTTTGGCGGTCCGCCCCAGCACACTATGAATATCCATAAGGGGCGCCTTGGACAGATTGGATGTGTTCCGGCGCAGCAAAACGACGTCACCGCGATCGATCACCGTCCCCCGCCGGATCAAATGGGCCGCACACAGCACGGTTTCGAAAACATCCACCCAGCCGCGCAGGCGGACTTTGCGCAGCACCGTCGGCCCGATGCTGACGGCGGCGGTCAGATGGACGTAGCCTTTCAGCTGCTGGTGGCTCTTCTGGAACAACTGCAGCCGGATGTCCCCGGCGGGCAGGGGGCCGTTGCCGCTGACCCGGAATTTGGATATGAGGACATCCTTTTTCATCTTTCCCAGCTGCCGGCACAGATAGTCGCTGAAGATGCCCGCCCATTCGGCTTCGGTGATCTCCTGTGCCTGGGATCCGGAAGCGCCGCCGTCCCGACCGCCCGCCGCCGCGACCGGGAGCATGCATATCAAGGCCGCCAGGCAGAACAGCCATGCGCGGGCACACCGGCGCCAGCGAAAAATCACCGCGCCGGCGGGCGGCGGACAGCCGGCGCATTGAGGATGAATCCCGATGTCGAATGCTATGGGCCGCATCACATTACCTCTTGATATTGTTGGCCATCGACATCATCTCGTCCGCGGTTTTGATGGCCTTGCTGTTGATTTCGTACGCACGCTGGGCGGTGATCATACCGACCATCTCCTCGACCACGTCCACGTTGGACAGCTCCACATAGCCCTGAACAATGGTACCCATGCCCTCGGTGCCCGGCATTGCGGCAATGGCCTCGCCTGAAGCGTCGGTGGCCTGCAGCAGATTGTGTCCCATGCTTTTCAGGCCGGCGGGATTGGGAAAGGAATAGAGTTCAATGTTGCCCAGGGCGGTGCCCACACCGGTGGCATCAAAAATGGTGACACTCCCGTCGCTGTCGATGCTGACCGAAACAGTACTCTCCGGTACGGTCAACTCCGGCTCCAGCTTGTCGCCGCTGGGGGTGACGACATTACCCTCCGCATCCAGTTTGAAGTTGCCGGCCCGTGTGTACATTTCGTCTTCACCGCTGATCACCTTGAAAAAGCCGCGGCCCTCGATGGCCAGATCCATTTCATTCTGGGTACCCTCGAAGTCACCCTGCATGAACATTTTGTGAATGCCGATGGGCATGGTGCCCATGCCGACCTGAATACCGGTCGGCACCTGGCCGCCGGTGGCCGTGACCGCCCCGGCCTGGCTGATGCTCTGATACATCAGATCCTGGAAATCGGTGCGGCTCTTTTTAAATCCGGTGGTGTTGACATTCGCCAGGTTGTTGGCGATGACGTCGATGGTCAGTTTCTGGGCCATCATGCCCGATGCTGCGGACCATAAACCGCGTAACATGGCCTTTCCCTCCTTTGCTAATTGGAACCCAGCATGCTGAACAGTTTGCTGGTGGTTTCGTCATTGGTCTGGATCGCCTTCTGCGTGGACTCGAAGGCGCGCATGGCCTCGACCATTTTTATCATCTCCTCGGTCGGATACACATTGGCGTGTTCGGTGTAGCGCTGCTGCACATCATTGGTTTCAAGCGGAACCAGTTCATCCGCCTCCCCTTGAAAACGGTAATACACGTCCCCTTCCTGCCACAAGGCCGCATTGTTTTTGACGTCCACCAGGGCCAGCGTGTCCACCGTCACCTCGTCCACCATCACATCGCCGTTGCGTTTGACCGTCAAACGACCCTCCGCAATCGAGATGGGGCCGTTCCGTCCCAAAACGGGATCCCCTCTCTGCGTGGACAGCAATCCGTCTGCATTGACCTTGAAGCAGCCGTTGCGGGTGTAGCGCAGGCCGTCGGGCGTCTGCACCGTAAAAAAGCCGCGCTCATTGATGGCGATGTCAAAATCGTTTCCCGTGTGGCGCACCGGCCCCGGCGAAAGGTCCAGCGTTGAGTTGTACTGCATGGAGAGGGTTTCGTTGAAGGAAATCTGACCTTTTTTGAAACCGATGACGCCGATGTTGGCCAGATTGTTGGCCACCGTTTCAAACTTCAGCTGCTGAATCAGCGCCGCGTCGATGAGATGATATTTTCCCGAAATCATGCCGCCTCCTTGAGGGTTGCCCGCATACTGTCTGAAGCATTAACAAGCAAGTTCGGTGCCATCATTCTTTTATCCGCCGCCGCCGGCGACCGGGAAACGAAAAATTTAAATTTATTCATAGGTTGACACATGATGACACCGACTGTTCCTGCGCCGCCCCGCTAAACGGTGGTCAACGCATCCCCGGCAACGCGCCTCCTTGCCGGCAATATTTGCCTAGCGGATATTTTTGCCGCCGTTCACACCGTAGACAAAAGCCATGATTTCCGCCACCACGACGTAGAGCTCGGGCGGAATTTCGTCGCCGATGTCCAGACGGGACAGCACTTCCACCAGATCCGGATCTTCATGAATGTAAAGATCGTGCGCCTTGGCCAGGGAAATGATTTTTTCGGCGATTTTCCCGCCGCCCTTGGCCACGACCTCCGGGGCTTTTCCGGTCTGCGGCCGGTACTTCAATGCGGCCGCGTATTTTTTTCCGCCGTTTCCGGTCATCGTTTTCAGGCCGTTATATGCAGCTGTTCCGGTTCACCGCCGACATATTCAGCCAGCAGGGAACGGGCCACCGTTTCAACCGGGCGGACCCGGCAGGCCAAGTTCTGGAAGACGAACCCCCTGCCTTCCAGCGCCCGGGCCAGTGTCTTTGCCTGCTCCAGAATTTCCCGCCGGACATCTTCGCGGACGGTCAAAAAGCGGCAATTGACCCTTTTAGCGAACACCGCCGCATCAATTCGGATCGGTCCCAGCCGGGACAGGTTGAGCAGAAAGGTCATGCTGAAGCCCCGCCCGCCGGCGTCGCCGCCGCGGGGTGATTTTTCGCCGGGAACCCGCAGCAGCAGCTGGCTCATGGGCATCTGCCCCGGCGCCGCCTGCAGGGGCAATGGAATGAAAATGTGCCGCTCTGCAGCAGTTCCGGACTGCGGACGGTTGAACAACTGAATGTTTTCGATGCAGCGCAGCAGGGTCAGCAGCCGATGGTCCGGGTCGGGCCGCGCCGCAATGCTGCGGCACAAGGCAGCTTTCAGATCCGTCGCCAGCATGCGCTGCATCTCATTTTCACGCAGTCTTCCCCGACCGAGCATATCCCGCAGCTTGCGCTCCCACAGCAGGCCGGATCCATCTAAAATGCGTCCCAGAAAACCATCGCCTCCCTGCCGGTGGATATCGTCGGCCAATCGCGTCAACAGCGGCAGCAGCGGCCCGTGGGTTGATTTAGATCCCGACCGGGACGTCAGCGCTTTGTAAAGCACGGCATAAGGGTCCGCGGCCGTATCCGCCATAAGGGTCGCCAGGCCGGTGCGCAAGAGTGGTCCACCGCCGGTGCGCAACCGCTTCACCGTCAGCGGATGCAAGGCACTGATTTTCAAGGCAAGCACCTCGCCGGTTTTGATATCGCCATGGGTGCGGGCCTGCATCTTTTGGCCGTCGATCAACACCACGGCTTGGTGCGGCGCGGATTTCGACAACACCCGCGCCGTCACGATGTCGCCGATCGCAAGGCGAACGGACGACGGGCGGGGGACGTTGCCTAAACCCTTGCGGGAAACGACTTCCTTTTCCTGAGCGACGATTTCAATCATTTTTTGCGGGCACCGCGGCGGCCGGGCGGCGTCCTTTAAGTTTCAGCACCAGTTTGACCTTTTCCCGCGGCAGAGACAGCGCCGCGGCAATGGTTTCCAGATCGTTGCCGGCTTCGTCCATTGCCGCAATCCGTTCTTCCAGTTCCCGGCCGCAAGCCGCGCTTTGCCTTTTCTCCTCCTGCACAAGCCCTTGCTTGAGCAGGCCGGCGCTTTGGCGCATGGCCGCATCCAGTTCGCGGATGCGATCGGTGGTCCGGGCGTCCACCGTCTGGATAAAGCGCTTCTTGTCCTCCACACCCTGCTGATACAATTTGGCCAGCCGGTCCGCGTCCTGCAGCAGATTCTGAACGTGATCGAGCAGCTTGCCGATGTCATACGGCAGATTGAGCGACCTGATTTTCACGATGCCGTAAACAAACAGCCCGACTAAAAACACATCGATGCCGAGCTGCAGCACCACCCAGACATTGAAATTCGTCAGCGTCATTTCAGATGTGGATATCCACCAGGTGATCCCTGTCCGGCATCCGGTTCCGGGATGCCGCCTGGTCCTTTGGGGAAGATTTGCGATCGGTTTTGCCCTGTGCCGGCCGTCGTTGTCCGTCGGACTCGGCTTCGATCCGGTTGTCCGTCCCTTGTTTGCGGATTTTCTCTTTCTCCCGCCGGCGCCGGGTCACCCCCTGCTGCGCCACGAACTGCTGATTCATTTCCAGATGGTTTTTGCGGACATGCTGGATTTCCTTGACGGCTGTTCCCTGACTGAAAACGATATTGGTGTCGGTTGTACTGCTCATGGCGTCCTCCTAGGGTTTACCCCATGGACACAAACTGGATGGCGAAACCATCGACCCGGCCCCGCTTGAGGTATTGATTTACGGCCCGTGTGAGACCGGCCTCCAGATCCGCACACACCGGCAAACCCGTGGTGCGTTTCAAAGCCTGCATCGTCGTACGGTAGATGATGCTCCGGATCTCAACCGTTTTTTCGCTGATTTCCGCCGCCGCATCCGGCCCGGAAAACACGGCGACGGTCCGCATGTCCACCAAGGCAACGCTCTTGTCAGAGGCGATCGGCAGGGTGAAAGACTCAAAAACCATCCGGCTTTTGCCGGGGGCGGCCTTGGCGACGGACGCGGCGGCCACGGGATAATGGACGACCGGCGGTGGTGGCGGAGCCTGAGGACGCACCATCATCAGCAAACCGAAAAGGCCGGTGAGCATCAGAATCAGCGCCCCGGCAATCCATTTTAAACGCATTTGGAATCTCCTTTAAAATAGCGCTTCAGCCGCGACCGCAGCTTGATCATCACAGCGGCGTGGATCTGACAAATGCGGGATTCCGTCAGATCCAGGGTCTGCGCGATTTCCTTCATGGTCAGCTCATCAAAATAATACAGCGACACCACCAGCTGTTCTTTGCGGCTGAGCGTTTTAATGCCGGCCGCGACCACCTGTTTTATTTCCTTGCGTTGTAATTTTTCAAAGGCGCCGGCCGTTCCGGCCTGCTGCAGCGACACGTGCGTGGCGGTGCCGTCGTTGACCGGGTCGTCCAGGCGCAACATGTTGATACCCGCGGCATTGTTGAGCATGCTGAAGTACGTTTCCGGATCCACCCCCAGTTCTGCGGCGATTTCGTCATCCCGCGGCGAGCGGCCCAACCGTGTTTCCAGGGTTTGCACCGCATCCTCGATCCGCCGCGTGGTTTGACGCACCGAACGCGGTACCCAATCCCTGGCCCGCAGCTCATCCAGCATGGCGCCCCGAATGCGCCGCTCTGCATAGGTCCGGAATTTAAATCCTCTGCCGGCATCGTATTTCTCAATGGCCTGACACAGCCCGATATACCCGGCACTGACCAGTTCATCCAGCTGAATGTGGGACGGCAGCCGAATCGCCAACCGCTCCGCCACCTTTTTCACAAAAGGCGCGTACTGCATGATCAGCGCCTCGCGCTGTGCCTCATTCATTGCCGGGATTTCGGTTCCCTGCATTTTACGGTATTTGTTGATCTCGGCTCGCATCGTTTTTCATGGTCACACGGGTCGATCGACCAGTTTTCTGAGAAAAAATTTGATGTTGCCATCCAATGGGTGCTCGTGCAGCTGCTGCAGCACCGTATCGGCCAATTTTGCGAATCCCCGGCTGCAGGCGGTTTCCGGATGGCTGCAGATCACCGGACGTCGCAGCAGAACCGCCTTTCCCAGGTGACGATCAAAGGGAATGTGACCGGCGTAGCTCAACACCACATTGGTCAAAAAACGGCTGCTCACATCACTTAAATGGCGAAATACAGCCATTGCTTCGCGCTCGCTTTGAACCATATTCATCAATATGGTGAAGTGCTCCGTGCCGTAGCGGTTGTGCATCACTTTCATGAGGGCGTATGCATCGGTGATGGAAGTGGGCTCGGGGGTGACGATGACATAGCGTTTCTGGGCGGCCAGATTGAAGTAGATGACATTGGACGAAATGCCGGCGCCCGTGTCGATGAGTAAAACATCATAGGCCTGGTTGAGCGTATCGAATTCACTCAGCAGGTTGGCCTTGTGGCCTTCGGAAAGGTTGGCCAGGTCTTCAATGCCGGAGCTCGCCGGTATCACCGACACATTCTCAGGCCCTTTGACGATGATCTGGGAGATTTCTTTTTCCCCGCTGATGACATCGGCGATGGTTGCCGTGGGTTTGAGATTGTAGATGATATCGATGTTGGCCAGACCGAGATCCGCATCCATAATGAGCACGCGCTGGCCCCGCCACTGGAGGGCGATGGCCAGATTGCCGACGATGTTGGATTTACCCACACCGCCTTTGCCGCTGGTAATGGAAATAACGACCGGGCTGCCGGATCCCTCTGCCGCGGCCGATCCCGTCGAGGCGCCGGCCAGGGCCTGTTTTTCCGATGTCGATCTGATGATCCGCCTGAGATTGGATGCCTGGTCCATACCGGTTGTCTCCATTATCGGTTCAATTCGATGTCGCCGAATATCATGTCAACCATACGACTTCCGTGCGCGCTTTCAATGTCTTCCGGAACATTCTGACCGGTGGTGAAATAAGAAAGCGGCCGTTTCAGCTTCAGGGCCTGATTGAGGATACGTCCGTGCTGTGTCGTTTCATCTGTTTTTGTGAAAACACAGGTTTCATAGCCCACGGACTCAAAGTTGCGCGCGGTTTTTTCCACTTCGGTTTCAAGGGTGGCGGCGCTCAACAGCAGGTGCGTGCTGATGGCGGCATCGCTGCACAAAAACTGTCCCAGCGACCGCAGGCGTTGCTTGTCGTACTGGCTTTGTCCCGCCGTATCGATCAAAATGACATCGCGGTTGACCATGCGCTTGACCGCATGCGCCATGTCTTTGCGGTTGAAAGCCTGCAGGCAGGGAATGCCGATGATATCGGCATAGCTCTTCAGCTGTTCCATGGCACCGATGCGATAGGTGTCGATGGACACCAGCCCCACCCGCCTGCCGTCTTTCAGCGACAGTCGGGCCGCCAGTTTGGCAATCGTCGTGGTTTTCCCCACACCGGTGGTCCCGACCAGCGCCGCAATGGTCTGTTTTTTCACCGGCCCCTGGAAGGGATCCCTCACGGAAATTGCGTTTGACATTTCCTGCATCACCTGCCGCCGAAGTTCGTGCGGATTCGGAGATGGATTCCGGTGAAACACCCCGGCGCGGTCAAAAAAGAAGGCGACGTTTTGTTCCTGAACGCCTTTTCGAACGAGCGTGACATACAGATTGAGCAGGGCCGGAACCGCCGCTATCTTTTCGATGGTGCCGCCGGTGTGCTGCATCAGCTGGAGCATGTCCTTGATGCTCATCAGTTCGGCGGCCAGAGAGGAAGATCCCGTCTCCGGCCCGCGGCTTTCCTCCGTCCGCGGCGGCCCGGCCGTAATTTCGAACAGCGGTTCCCCCCGCGGGCCGATCAGACGCCGTGTTTCCAGAATCATTGCCGCCGGGCCCAGCGCCCGCTTCACCTTTTCGGTCGCTTCCCGGATGCTCGGTGCGGTGTATTTATGCGCCTGCATGGGCAATTTGCACCTTCCCAATCGATTTTACGCCGATTTCACCCGTGAGTTCACTCTTGGACAACACCATCAACGATGGAATAAAATGTTCCGTCATGCGTTTGACGTGTCGGCGCAGCGTCGGCGACGTCAGCAGGATGGCCTGCAGATCCATGGCCATGGCCTTTTCAGCCTCCTTTTTGGCAAGCGACAGGATGCGGTCCGCCGTTTTAGGATCAACGGACAGATAGGAACCGTGCTCGGTTTTCTGAATGCCGGCCGTCAGAATATCTTCAACCGACGGATCCAGCGTGATGAGGTTGAGCGTGCCGTTTTTGTCCAAATGGGGTTGAATAATGGAACGGGCCAACTTGTGGCGCACGTACTCCGTCAGAATCTCCGGGTCCTTGGTCATCTCGGCGCAATCGGCCATGGTTTCGACAATGGTCAATAGATCTCTGATGGAAATGCGCTCCCGTATCAGATTCTGCAGCACGCGTTGCACAATTCCCAGGGACACCAGGTTGGGCACCAGCTCTTCGACCGCCTTGGGATAAAGCTTGCCGAGATTGTCCAGCAGATTCTGGACTTCCTGCCGGCCCAGCAGTTCAAACGCATGCCGCCGGATAATTTCCGTCAAGTGAGTGGCCATTACGGTGACGTTGTCGACAACCGTGTACCCGGCCAGGGAAGCTTCGCCCTTTTGCGATTCCGGAATCCAGACCGCCGGCAGGTGAAAGGTCGGCTCCGTCGTCTCGATGCCGTCGATTTTGCGCGAGACATCGCCGGCATCCAGCGCCATGCAATGGTTGGGCATCAGGTCGGCGCCGTCGATATCGACACCCTTCAAGAGAATGCGGTACTCGGACGATTTCAGCTGCAGGTTGTCGCGGATATGCACCGGCGGCAGAATCAACCCCATTTCGGTTGCAAACTGGCGTCGCAGCGACCGCACCCGCTCCAGCAGCTCACCCCCCTGCTCCCGATCCACCAGCGGTATCAGACCGTAGCCGACTTCGATTTCCAGGGGATCGATGTGCAGCAGATGTTCCACCGGCTCCGGCTGCGCCTCGGCGGCGGCTTCCGATTCGGAAGCCTTGACATCCGGCGCTGTAGCGGCCTTTTCTCTACGTTTGAACAGGTAGACCCCGCCGGCGATCACACCGGATAGCAGAATAAAGGAAAAATGCGGCAGGCCGGGGATCAGACCGAAAATAAAAATGGTCAACGCCGCCAGATAAATCGCTTTTGGATAATTGAAAAACTGCGCCCCGAACTCCTTGCCCATGGAATTTTCGGACGCCGAACGGCTGACCAGAATGGCGGCCGCGGTGGAGATGGTCAGCGCCGGTATTTGAGACACCAGGCCGTCGCCCACCGCCAGCAGGGTATAGTTCTGGGCGGCGTCCACCATGCGCATTCTCTGCTGAAGCACGCCGATGACAAAACCGCCGATAATGTTGATCAGGGTGATGATGATGCCGGCGATGGCATCGCCGCGCACAAATTTGGCGGCGCCGTCCATGGCGCCCTGAAACTCGGCTTCGGCGGTCACCTGTTTTCGGCGGGATTTGGCTTCCTCTTCATCGATCAGCCCGGCGTTGAGATCCGCATCGATGCTCATCTGCTTGCCCGGCATCGCATCCAGGGTAAACCGGGCCGCCACCTCCGCAATACGGGTCGCCCCTTTGGTGATCACCACGAAATTGATCACCACCAGAATGAAAAAGACAATCAGCCCCACCACGTAATTGCCGCCGACGACGAAGCTGCCGAAGGACCTGATGACCCGGCCGGCGGCCAGCGCACCCTCATTGCCGTGCAGCAGAATCAACCGTGTCGATGCAATGTTCAGTGAAAGCCTGAACAGGGTCATGACCAGCAGCAGCGGCGGAAATATCGAAAAATCCAACGGCTGCAGCGTGTACATGGCGATCAGCAGAATGGTCACCGCCAGGGTGATGTTCAGGGCCAGGAGAAAATCCAGCAGCACCGGGGGCAGCGGGATGATCATGACCACCAGAATGGTCACCACGCCGGCGATCGTCAACAGTTCGCTGGGCATGGCCGCCGGCTGCTCGATTCTGATGGCTTCCGTCATGTCAGATGCCTTGTCTTAGCTGTTGTCCACCGCCGGCCGCGCCGCACCGCCGGGGTTCAGTCGATAAATATAAGCCATAACTTCGGCCACCGCATGGTAAAGCGCGGGCGGTATTTCCTGATCGATGTCCACCATTGTATAAAGATCCCGGGCCAGCGGGCGGTTTTCGACAATGGGGACGTTGTTCTCCGCCGCCAGCGCCTTGATGCGGCGGGCGATCAGGTCGGCGCCCTTGGCGATCACCCTGGGGGCGCTCATGGCGTCTTTCCGATATGAGAGGGCTACGGCCAGATGCGTCGGGTTGGTGATCACCACATCGGCATCCGGCACGGCCTGCATCATGCGCTTGCGGGCCATTTCCATCTGAATGCCCTTGATCCGCGCCTTGATCTGCGGATCGCCCTCGCTGCGTTTGTGCTCCTCCTTGACCTCCTGTTTGGACATCTTGATGCGCTCTTCGAACTGCCATTTCTGAAACGCCCAATCCAGCAGCACCAGCGGCAGCAGGGCCAGCGTACAGTTCATGAAAATGCTGAATACGACCGTAGACAGGTATTGGAATACGCCGCTGACGTCCAGGTTGCCCAGGTTCGGCAGTTCTTCAATTTTACCGACGATTGAAGCATACACAATGCCGCCCACGATGATGAGTTTCAGCAGCGTCTTGAACAGTTCCGCGGCCGCCTGTTTTGAAAACAGCCGCCCCAAGCCCTTGACAGGATCCAGTTTGGACAGCTTGGGCTTGATGAGCTCGGTGGACAGCAGCAGCCCCACCTGGGCCACATTGGAACAGATCGCCACCACAAAAACCGCTGCCAGCATCGGCGCCACAATGAGGAAAAAATCCACGATCACGCTCTTTCCATAGGCGACCAGCCGATCGACATCGCCCATTTCGGCCGGATTCGGCATTGTAAAAGCATCCTTCATCAACAGCTGGAGATGTTGAAGCATAAAAGAACCGAAAAAGACCAACCCGAGCAGGGACGCCAGCAGAACCGCCACCGAGGGCAGCTCGCGGCTTTTCGCGACCTCGCCTTTTTCACGAGTTTCGCGCCGTTTGCGCGGTGTCGCCTTTTCTGTTTTTTCTCCGGAGCCTTCGTTGGACATAGCCTCAAACCCCCAACAGCCGAAACACGTGGATCAGTGTCGCATGCAGCCCGCTCAAATAATGCTGCAGCATCAGGAAAAGAACGTTCAGGCAGATGCCGAAAAAGATCAGGCCGATGACCACCTGGGCCGGCAGCGCCACAATCATGATGTTCATTTGGGGAATCAGACGGACGATCAATCCAAAAGCCACCTTGGTGAACAACAGCGCCGCAATGGCCGGTGCGCCGATCTTTATGGCGATGGCAAACATGCTGCCGTAGACGGTCAACAGATGGCTGAAGGTCGATGGCCCCAGCTGAAGGCTGCCCACCGGCAGCACCTCGAAGCTTTCCTTGACCGCCTGGATCAATATGTGATGGCCGTTGAAGGCCAGAAAAAAAATCATCGCCAGAAAATAGGCGAAATTGGCGAAAATCGACGCCTGGGCGCCGCTCTGGGGATCAATGATATTGGCGATGGACAGGCCGGTCTGGAAACCCACCAGCTGGCCCATCAGGCGCACCCCTTCGAAAAAAACCTGAACCGTCAGGGCGATGATCACCCCCACCATCACTTCTGCGGCAACCAGCTTTCCCAGACCGGCAACCGTGGCGGGTGCGGATACGGAACCCACCGCCAAGACGGGGAACAGCACGATGGCCAGGATGACCGCCAGAGCGGCCTTGACCATCGGGGTCACATTGCGCGCGCTGAAAAACGGCAGCATGAACAGCAGAATGCCGAAGCGCGCCAGTACCAGTAAATAGGCGGTCAACGTTTGACTGGATAAGGGCCAGATTCCCATGGGTTCCCCGCTAACGGACAAAGTTCGGTATGTGTTCGATGCTGGTGATGGTAAAGTACATGAGCTTCTCCATGATCCACCCCGCGAAAATCAGCAGGGCCAGCAGCACCACCATAATTTTGGGCACGAAGGTCAGGGTCATTTCGTGAATCTGCGTGACCGCCTGAAAGATGCTGATCATCAGGCCCACGATAAGACCGACGCCCAGTATGGGCGAGGCGACCAAAACGGTCGTCTTGATGGCTTCCTGCGCCAGGGTCAAAACCGCTTCCGGTGTCATACAAATCCTCCTCCAAAACTTTTGACCAGCGACCCGACCACCAGATTCCAGCCGTCCACCAGGACAAACAGCATCAGTTTGAAGGGCAGGGACACCATAATCGGCGGCAGCATCATCATCCCCATCGACAGCAGCACACTCGACACGACCATGTCGATCACCAGAAAGGGTACATACAGCACAAAACCGATGATAAATGCGGTCTTCAGTTCACTGATCACAAACGCCGGAATGAGAATCGGCGTCGGGATGTCCGCCTTGGTATCGGGCGGCGGCGTGTTGGAAAGACGCACAAAGAGCGCCAGATCCTTTTCCCGGGTCTGGTGGAACATGAACTGTCGAATGGGTTGGACGGCGGCTTTAAGGGCGGCTTCCTGACCGATCTCCTCATTCAGGTAGGGCCGCAGGGCTTCCGTGTTGATTTTTTGCCAGATCGGCATCATGATGAAAAATGTCAAGAACAGCGCCAGGCCGGCCACAATCTGGTTCGACGGCGTCTGTTGGGTGCCCAGAGCACTGCGTAGAAAGGAAAAAACCACGACCACCCGCGTAAAAGAGGTCATCAGCATCAAGATGGCCGGCGCCAGCGTCAGCACTGTCAGCAGGAAAATAATCTGCAGCAGCACGGACACATCCCCGGGATCCTGCCCGGCCTCCAGGCCCACCCGCAGGGTCGGCAGGGCCACGTCCGCGGCCAAGGCGATCGGCGGCATCGTCATGACGGTCAGAAGCGTCAGCACGATCAACGTCTTTGGAAAGACCGGCTTGTTTTTAGGATGCGCCACGGGCGAACAGTTCCTTTTCAAAAGTGGTTGGGTTCTCTAAAGGCCCGTCCAGCCGCGCCAGACATCGAATGTTGCCGGGCGTGACGGCGAGCACCAGCAGCCGGCCGGCGACGTCGACCACTTCGATGCGGTCGCGCGGTGACAAATGCCGCGAAGAAACCACCTTGATCATGAGGCCGCCGTCGGTCGTGGTGCGTCGATAGAGAAAGCGTTTCATGCCGTAAAGCACCCCGATCAAAAGACCGAGAACCAAAAGCAGCATGCCCACGGTTTTCAACCCCATCCCGATGATATTGATGTCCATGCACCGTCCTTTTACACCGCCTATCCCAGTGATTTGACCCGGTCGGCGGGATTGATGATTTCCGAAACGCGAATGCCGAAGCGGTCTTCCATCACCACCACCTCCCCTTTGGCGATCAGCTTGTCATTGACATAGATGTCCAGGGGGTCGCTGACGCTTTTGGCCAGTTCGATGACCGAACCCTGACCCAGCTGCAGCAGATCATTGACCAGCATTTTGACCTTGCCCAGCTCCACGGAAAGATTCAGTGGTATATCCAGAATCAAATCGATGTCGTAATGCCCCTGATCCTCGGCATCCGCCGACACCGATATTTCCTCCGGCGGAATCATGTCGTTTTTTTCCGCTGCTTCGTTCATTGGCTACTCCTTGGCAATGGTGCGCAGTATCTTGACCGCCTTATGGTTGTTGCGGGCGCCGGGGGAGGCGACAAACCGCGGGACCCCCTCTATTTTGACTTGAATCTTATCGCTGAGCTTCTGATCAAGCGAAATGACGTCATTGGTCCGCAAGCCCACCAGATCCTTGGCGCTGATGCGGGCCGTGCCCAGAGTGCAGCCCAACTCAACGGGCAGGCCCCTGATTTTCTGGCAGATGTATTGTCGCCACTCCTTGTCAACTTCCTGCCGTCCACCGTGAAAACGCCGTTTGAGCTTGGTCCGAATGGGTTCGATCACGGCGTTGGGAAGGCACAGCAGGATCGATCCTGAACTGTTTTCCACCTCGATGGACAGGCGCGTCGTGATCACGGCGTCTTCGGCTTCGACGATGCTGGCGAACTGGGGTTCCATCTCCGAGCGGACAAATTCCGGTTCGATGGCGTAGATTTCATTCCAGGCTTCACGGTATTCGTTCAGCAGCACCTGGATCAGCTTTTGAATGATCTTGACTTCAATAGTGGTGAATCCCCGTCCTTCGACCTTGACGTGCCGGGAACCGTTGCCGCCGAACAGCTTGTCCACAAAAGAAAACACCAGCGGACCGTCGATGACGATCATGACGTAGCCCTTCAAGGGATTCATTTTGAAAATATTCAGGCTGGCCGGCAGCGGCAGCGAACGACTGAAATCGACGAACTTTTCGGTTTCAATGGACTCCAGATTGGCATCGATGCCCGAACCAAGGTGGATGGGCAGATTGGTGCGCAGATTTCCCACCCAGCGATCGGTGATCATGGCCAGCGCCGGCAGCCGCAGGTGGATGGGGCCGGTCTGTTTGCGAAAATCATAGCGTTCGACCTCCTCCGCCGCCGCCGGCGTGTCGGTTTCGGTTTCGACCTGCCCGTCGCTGATGCCGTCGAGCAGCGAGTCGATTTCGTTCTGGGAAAGTACGTCTGACATGGTCGTCCTACTGAATTACAAATTCGGTGAAGTATACATCTTCTATGACCCCCGCGCCGATGGCTTGATTCATCTTGAGCATGAGCGCCTTTTTCAGTTCGATCTTACCCTCCGCGGTCATGAGCTCCTGGGCGGATCGGCTTGACAGGTGCAGCAGCAAGGCATCACTGATCTGCGTCTTGTTGTCGTTGATCCGCTGCTGGTCATCCTCTTCGGCAACCGCCAGCGACAAATTGATTTTCAAATATCGACCGCTGGCGCCGAGCGGCTCCATCAGGTTGACGATGTAGGATTGGAGCGGCACCACAATCTTTTTTTCCGGCGGCAGCGTCTCTTCCGGCGCTTCTTCCAGCGCCGCCGCATTACCCTGCTGGGTGAGAAAACGGTAGCCGACAAATCCGCCCGCTCCCAGGACAACCACCACGGTGGCGATGACGATCCACTTGAGCTTCGACCCCTTTTTCACATCTTTCTCGTTTTCCGCTTCAGCCATTTAGATTGCCTCCCTGGTTCTGAAAATAACTTCCACCCGCCGGTTCAGTGCCCGCGCTTCAGGTGTTTGGTTGCCGTTTAACGGGCGCGAGGAACCATATCCGCCGACCGAAAAGCGCTGTTGCGCCAGGTGATGCTGGTCTGTCAGATATTCCATTACCGCCAGGGCGCGATAGGCGGACAGCTCCCAGTTGGATGCATAGCGGCCGCTGTTTACCGGCGATGCATCTGCGTGCCCCATGATCCAGATGTCGTTGGTACAGTGTAAAATCGCCTTGGCAACGCTGTCGAGTATCGGAAACATGGACGCATTCAACGACACCGAACCGGGTTCGAACAAAATGTCCTGGTAAAACGTCAGCACCAGTCCCCGCTCATCGTCCTTGACGTCGATCTTGTCTTCGATGCCGTCGGCCAGTTCTTTCAATTCACCGTGAAGGGCATCCGCCGGCAGCAGCCACTTCATGAGGCTTTTCTTGTCCACCACCACCATCGTGTCGGTGTCGTTGTAGGCCGTGATGAAGCTGGCCATATCGCCGATTTCGGACAGGTCGGCCAGCGCCAGCACCCCGGTCGCGTCCGTAAAATTGGCAAATATGTCCTTGAGCCGCTTGTCATCCATGGACGACATGCTCAACAGCAGCACGAAAAATGTCAGCAGCAGCATGACCAGATCGGAAAAAGTGAGCATCCATCCACTGGTGTTTGCGTCTTCATCGGCCATGGTATCTGTGTCCTTTCCGGTCGTCTCGGCCGCCCGGTTCAAAAGAGTTTGAAAAAAAATTTCTTATACCGGATGTGTCCGGTTTGATGCCGTTCGCGGATGCGCTGCACGTATGACGGCAGCTGGTAATTCAAACGGATTTCCACGCGCCGGTTTCTGGCCCTGGATTCGGCTGTCTGGTTGTCGGCAAGCGGCTGTTCGCTGCCGCATCCCACCGCCGTCATCTTGGCCGGGTTCAGATCGTAGCTGTCGACCATGAAACGCAGCAGACGGGCGGCCATCAGGACCGACATCTCCCAGTTGGATGCAAACCCCTTGTCCGCCGCCGGCATGTTGTCCGTGTGGCCGGCGATTTCAACGGCGCACGCTTTGGCCTTGATATACGCGGCCGTTTCCACCAAAAGCGGCAGGACCACCGGATTGATGTCGTGGATGCCGTCTTTGAATAGCAGCGCCTGATCGATCACCAGACTTTCCCCCTTGTCACTGACGGTGTTGACGCGCGTGCTGGCGAGAATTTGCGGATGATTGAGGCGCGAAACAATGTTCAGCAGCGTGGTGTTCGCATCAACGATCGGCGCTATCGACGGCAGCACCGAATCCCCGGATTCCAGTGCTGAAAACCCGCCGGGCAGAATGCCGAAGGCGCCGATCAGCGATCCCAGCGCCAGCCGCTTGCGGTTGTCATCCAGCACGGCAATGGAGTTGAGCAGAATGAAAAAGGTCAGCAGAATCAGAAACAGCGAAACGGTCATCATCAGACCAATGTCGGCGCCGGAACTTTCCGGCTCTTTTTTGCGTCGCCGTCCCATGCTGCTATTCCACCTTTCTCATTTTGGGCGGGATAAAAGCCTGCAGTTTTTGTTCGATGATGCGCGGGTTCTCGCCGGCCGAAAGGGAAATGACCCCCTGGATCGTCATTTCCTTGGACAGGGATTCTTCCTGGCTGCGGCTTTTGAGTTTTCCGGCAATGGGCAGACAGATGACGTTGGCCATGATGGAACCGTAAAATGTGGTCAACAGGGCCACCGCCATGGCCGGCCCGATGCTGCTGGGATCATCCATGGACTGCAGCATCTGGACCAGGCCGATCAGGGTGCCGATCATGCCCATGGCCGGTGCGAAAGTCCCCATGGTCGTAAAAATTTCAGCACCGCTTTTGTGGCGCGTCTGAATGAAGTCCAGCTCGGTCTCCAGGATTTGCCGGATCTGGGCCGGTTCCATGCCGTCAATGGACAGCTGGACCCCTTTTTTCATAAACGCGTCGTTGACATTCTCGAGTTCCTTTTCCAGCGCCAGGATGCCTTCCTTACGGGTTTTCTGGGCAAAATCATTGAATTTTTCTATCATTTCCCCAATGGCGAGCGTCCGGGTGAAAAGGGCGTTCTTGACCACGCTCATCACCCCCAGCACGTCTTTTAGGGGATAATTAATCAGGGTAACGCCCAGGGTGCCCCCCAACACGATCAGCAACGACTGCACGTTGATGAACAATCCGATGCCGCCGCCCATCATGATGGCCAGCAGCACGAGGCCGAAGGCGGAAATGACACCGAAAACCGTGGCTATATCCATATACTGCTCCTCGTCGTGTATCGCTGTTGCTTTCGACTGCTTCGATACCGGGTAATAAAGCAACCTTTATGCCAACTTCCAGCAGGCGCACGTCGGTCTGATTCGAATTTTTTTATAGCGATATCAAAGGCTTGCGCACAACGCCCAACGGCAGGCGGCGCCCGCACGGCGCTGCAAGGCGTCCGCCGGGGTTTTCCGCGGGCACCATCAAAACTCCAACCACCTAAAATAATTGTTGTTTTAAATGAAATCCCAATCGACTCGGTTTACGAATCAAGAAAACACATCAGCGCGGCAAGGTTTCTGAAATGCGGGAAAGGGCGAAAAAGGCGGGTTGGCGGCGTCAAGCAACGGGCGAACGTCAATGAATTGACAACCTGCGCTGGAGCGGGCGGTCGGCCCGTCTGCGCTCTAGGCGCTAGTGCCGCGTCTCAAAAGTTGTGTTCTAAAAAGACGCGGAAATCTCAAATCTCAAGCACCAAATAACAAACAACTGCTCTGCCTGCATCCGTTTGAGATTTTGAATATTGGTCAGGGACAAAAATTTATAAGACGGTGTATTAGCCGTTAGCTATCCCCCGTTAACGAACACGGACACGTGCGCGTGCTCGTGCACGGCTGTTTGGTCTTGTTTCGTCATTCCGGCGCACGCCGGAATCCAGGAAATTTGTTGGACCGCGGTTCAGGGCCTTGTTCGATGGTGGCAACGGCAATAAACATAAAGTACCGAGCACGAGCACGCACACGTTTACGTGCACGTGCTCGAAGAACGGTCACGACGGAATAAATGAAGTCGTCGGTCTTACTGGATTCCGGCGTGCGCCGGAATGACGGTGCGTCGACAAAAAGCGAACCCAACGATCCTACCTAACGATCTCAACGATCCTAACGATCCTAACGATCTTAACGATCTTAACGATCTCAACCTAGTTTCATACAAGCAAAGCCATCACCCAGCATCCAGCCGCCGGCGCAGGCGAACCGCTATCGTTTGATGTTGATCAAATCCTGGAGCATCTGGTCGGTGACGGTGATAATTTTGGAATTGGCCTGAAAGCCCCGCTGGGTGGTGATCATTTTCACCAGTTCATCCGCGATGTCCACATTGGACTGCTCCAGGGAATTGGGTGAAATGCTGCCCAGTCCGTTGGTGCCGGGCTTGCTGGTAATGGCCTCGCCGCTGTCCTTGGTTTCGCTGTAAAGGCTGCCGCCCTTCTTCAACAGCCCCTGCTCGTTCTGGAACTTGGCCAGTGACACCCGGTAGAGCGGCGCCAGCTGGCCGTTGGAGTAGTGGCCGGTCATGGTGCCGTCCACGTCCACGGTGACGTTTTCCAGGTCGCCGGCACCATAGCCGTTGGAGGATTCAAACGTAGTCGTCGAGGGGACCGCATAGCTGGTGGTGGTCAATGAACCGTTGACCCAGGTGGTGCCGTCATAGTGGGTGCCCAGATTGAGCTGAATCTCCATCGGAGTGCCCGAAATAAACGACGGGGTATAGGTGAAGTGGCCGTCCGTCAGATCGGTTGCCGGAGCCTGCGCCACCCAGCCGGTGGTGGCCGCGTCGAAACGGTCCATGGTGACGCTGGTGATGGCGCCCGACGTATCAAAATTGATCAGGCCGCGGGACAAGAGACCCTGCCAGGTCTGGCCGCTGGCGCCGCTGCGGTTGTCCTCCGCGGGATTGCTGGTCAAAATGTACTCGTACACCGAGTCGGTTTCCCCCTTGTCAAAATACATTGTGACGTCGTGGGTGCTGCCCAGGGAGTCGTACACCAGCAGCGTGGTCTGGTATTCGTAGGCGTTTTCGCCGAGGGGCTCCACCGCCGTGGCATCCCAGGCCGCGGACAAGGCTGTGTTGCTGCCGCTGGAGTTGTTGAGTCCGTCGGAATCCAGATTGACGATGGCCTGGGTCTCCGTGGTTTCGTCCGGCGGAGAGGTAAACGAGCTCATGACAATGTCGGTTTTGGATCCCACATCATCCCCGTTCTCGTCCAGTTTCCACCCCTGCAGAATCAGCCCTTCCGGATTGGTCAGCTCTCCGTTCTCGTCGAAGCTGAAATTGCCGGCCCGCGTGTAGTAGTAATTTTCGGCGCCGGCTTCACGGACGGTAAAGAAGCCTTCACCGCCGATGGCCAGATCGGTGGTGTTGCCGGTGGACTCAAAGGATCCCTGTTCAAAGGACCCCATGATGCTGCCCAGCGTGGTGCCCCGGCCGACCTGCGCGCTGCCGGATGACGTGGCCACGGACTGGCTCAACAGGTCCTGAAAGGTGAAGTGGCTGCTTTTAAAGCCGATGGTGTTCACGTTGGCGATGTTGTCGCCCAGAATCTGCATGGCGTTGCCGAACGTCGACAGGCCGCTGATACCTGAAAATAGAGAACTGGATAAAGACATTTGCCGCCTCCTTGTTTGTTTATGATGATGATGCCTCGGTTTCCGATTCGGTCCGGCTGATTTCCACAATCGCGTTTTCCGTACTCACCATGCGGTCTCCCATCAGAAGATAGGCCTGACCGTTTTCATACAACAGGCCGGTGACCTCGCCGCTGATGTGCGGCAGGACGGATATATAGGCGCCCCTGTCACTCTTGGCGGTCACCTCGAAGGTGTAGTTGCCGTTGTTCATGTCTTCACCGGCATCGTTCTTTCCGTCCCACGCCACCGCGTGCCCACCGGCCGGCTGATCGTCGAGGACCATGCTGCGCACGGGCCATCCCCGCTCATCGTAGATCCGGATGGTGACGTCTCCGGTTTCGGCGAGCTGATAATACCCCGCCCGCGCAGCCCCGTTTTGCAGAATAAGCGTGTCGCCTTCCGCCTTGACGGTTTTGCCGATCAGATCGATGTAGTCCTGCTCTCCCTGCGCGCTGATACCCGCGTCGATGTTCTCCAGGGTGTCGCGCATGCCGAAAAGCTGTTCAACCGTTGAAAATTCCGCCAGCTGCGAGGTGAATTTGGAGCTGTCCATGGGTTCCAGGGGATCCTGATGCTGAATTTCGGCGATCAGCAGCGTCAGAAAATCATCGTAGCCGACGTCCGACAGACCGCTGGGTGCACCGCTGCCCCCTGCAAAGGGCAGGCTGTTGTTGGATGGTATGGCGTCAAGGGTCACGGTGTGCACTCCTCTCGTTGAAATGGGTTATGCCATGAGGTCCAGCAGAGAATCGGCGCCGACGGCCCGCCGCGGGTGGTGTCCGATTTCCGCGGCGGTTTCTTCATCGGCTTCCGGTTTCCGGCTGGACGCTTTCTTTGAATACAAACTTTGCCGGGGGCCGGTTCTGTCCTGCTGCTGGGCCAGGGATGATTCAAAATCATAGCTGATCTGAACCGCGCAGCCGTCCATTTTGATGCCCTGGGCGCTCAACATTTCCTTGAGTTCATGCAGACCGGAAAGCAGATAATCCCGTGTCTGATGATTGTCGACCATAATGCCCAGTTTCAACAAATTGTCCTTCAGCGCGATTTCCACATGCATGCTGCCCAGTTCGGGCGGCTTCAGGCGCAGATGGAGCACCCGGTCTCCGCGCCCGACAGCACCGGCGATCTGTTTGGCGGCCTGGTTGATGAGATAGGCCGGCATGGGCGCGGCGCCCGCTTTGGCGGACGGCGCCTCCGGCGCAACGGCGGCGGCACCCGCCGGCGGCTTCACATCCGGTGCGGCCGTGGACGCGTGCCCGGCCTCCATTGGACCGGCTTGCGTCTTCGGCCCGGCCGCGGACGGTTGGGCCGCCGCCCGGCCCGGCAGCCGGTCCGACGCCTTCGCGGCCATTAAGCCGGCCGATTGCAAAACGGCTATGTGGTCCGCTTTCAGGGCGTGCGGCGCCGCCGGATTGTCTCCCCTGGCCATGGCCACGGTTTCGCCCGCAGATCGATCAAAACTGATCGCCGCACCCGCCTGAAACGGACGCGTGCCGCCCGGCGGAAACAAATCCCGGATCCGGTCCGGGGATGTGCCGGGCCGTGGCTGCGATCCGGGCGCATCTGGTTCGGCGGGCGCCCGACGCAGCAGCTGTTGAATCCGGGTGCTGAGTGCCGCAAGGTTCCCGCCCCCCGGCGGCGTGTCGGCCGCCGGCGCGACAGCGGATCCCGCTGAAGTCCAGGCGGGGTTCGGCGCGCTGTGGGAGGCGGCCGCGGCAAGCGCCGGCACGCTTTGGGTCACCACCGACGCCGACAAGGACCCGCTTTCGGCCGGCGCTTGAAACGCTGAAAAAATCGGACCGCGTCCGACCGGTTCCCGCCCGGTGGCCGTCGGTTCGATCGGCGGCGGCATCCGCTGCAGAGCCTCATTCTGCCGCGGCGGCGACATCCGCTGGAGAACCTCATTTTGCCGCGGCGTTCTTTCTTCGGTTGCCGCGGACGTCGGTGATGCCGGCGTATGCAGCAGCGTCGCGGACGGCTTCGGGGCATCGCCGGCGCTGATCGGCTGCAGCCATGCCGCCGCTCCGGGCGTTTCAGCCGCGGCTGCATTTAGGAGCTGCAGAATGCCGGCCAGTATCGCCGCTGGATCACCGTTATCGAAATCCTCGTTGGCCTGCGCAGCGTCGCATTTTACTTTTCCGGTCTCCATCAGGCCGGCGATCCGTTCCACCAGGGTTTTTTCAACCGTTTTACCGCCTTTCACCAACGCGTCCGCCGCTTCCCGGTGCTGCGGTGTGCTGAAGAAAGCGGCTTTCCATCCCTGGGGGAGCACCAGACCGGACAGTTCTTGCAGCACTTTCTCCACCTCGCCTTTTGACGGGCATCTGCCGTTAAAGAGCATCCGCATGAATGCCGCCGCCTTATTTTCCAACGGCGACGGCGCATTGGGGTCTCCAGAAGATGCACCTGCTTGGATATCGGCATTGGCAAAGGCCGGGTGACACCGGTGGTCGGACAGCCCGATACCCCGCATTTTGGCGGACATGTGATGCAGCAGAATGCGGAAACTGTGCAGGGTGTCTTTATTGTCCACACGTCCCGCCGCCGAAGCCGCTCCCTTGGACGGCCGTATCGAAAGAAGTTGTTTCAGGGCAATGGCGTTCATCGAATTTCGATCCTCAATGGTGTAGCGGGTTCATCATCAATTGCCTTGGTCCTGCGGATTTACCTGTTCTACCATGCCTGTTTTGCAATGGGTGTGCCAAAGGCTTGAAATGATCTAAAAAGTGTGATATCAGGGGGGTTAGGCAGATACAGCCGCCCTGCGGGCCCTTCGCCGGCGGTTAATTTTGCCGATCTTGCCGGTCAGGTAAGAAAATTTTACCTAGCGCGCCGGTCTTTGAGGGAACGCGATGGGGATGCCCACAATGCATTTACAAATTCCACAAACGTGGCCGTTGGCAAGAACAGGCGTGGCATACAAGCGGCTGGACGCAAATCGGCAGGCTGTTGCGGCGGCGCTGCCAATGCAGCGCGAAAAAGAACCCGATCCGGTCATCCGGGTCTTAAAACCGCCGGCGGATGTCCATCGTTATGAAAAGGGCCTGTACGTCGACCTGTATGCCTGACGGGCCTATTGTCTGGCAACCAGGCCTTCGCTGATTTTGGCCGCCTTTTCCACCGCCAGAAAGGACAAGATGCCGGCGACTTCCGGGCTCTTCATATTGGCTAAAATGTCAATCGCCAGCTGCAGATTCAGTTTTTCCACCAGATCGGCGGCATTTTGGGGCTTCATGGCCGAATAGGCCTTGATCAGATGCTGCAGCTTCTCGTTTTCGATGGCTTCCTTCTGCTTTATGCCGGAAAGAATTTCCCCTCGCAGCTGCTGTAAACGCTCGATCTTCTGATCGAGCTCGCGCTGAATGGCGGCCAGTTCCTTGCGCTGACCCTCGAGCTGGAGGGCTTCCTGCTTGAGTTCGATCTCCCTGCGCATCAGCTGTTCAAAATCCACCCGGCTTTCAATGGATGCCGGCGTTGCGGCCATCGGCGAGGCGGCCGTGTTTTCGGTGGCGCTTTCGGTGGGGCCTTGGGAGGCAGCCGCCGCTGCACTCATGGGCGCCGGATCCGCGTGGCCGGCGAACAGAAAAAAAGCGCCGACAACGAGCTTCGCCGCCAGAAGAAGGACGATGGTGATCAGTGTACCTTTTTTCATGTGGTCAACCCTCCACGCATGACGACCGTTTCATCCATCACTTTCTGCTCTTCCCGATTGATTTTTTCGTCGTGGGCCCGCTGCTGCCGGTCTTTTAGACGCTCGAGTATTTTCACCGCCGCCAGCCGCTCCTTGAGGTGCTGTTCCTGCTTTTTTATCTCCCTTTCCTGATCTTTCAGCAACCCATCGCTGCCGGCGATGGCCTCGGAAAGCGATTCCAGATGCCGCGTGTGCAATTCAAAAACAGGAACGGCAACGCCCCGGCCGATCATGGCCTGCAGCCGCTGTCGGGTGTCGGCCTGTTCCGCTTCGAGCCCGCGTTTTTTTTCCACCAGCATTTGTTGTTTCTGCCGGGTCTCAAACAGCTGACGCTGCGCCTTTTTTTTTAAATATTCCCGGTAAACAACGACGCTGTCCAGTCTGAAGCGGAATTTTCTCACAGCGTCACCGCCCCGCTTCCTTCAGCAGTGCTTGCATGTCGGCCAGGCTTTTTTCCATCGCCGCCGGCGCGTGCGACGACTGCTGAAGAAATTGGTTGATGCGGTGCATCATCCGCTTGGCCCGATCAATACGGGGATCGCTTCCGTCGGTATAGGCCCCGATATCGATCAAGTCTTCGGCATCCCGATAAACAGCGATCATCTCGAGGAGTTCCCGTGATGCCTTGTGGTGCGCCGTATCGACGATGTCGTTCATCACCCGGCTGACACTTTTCAACACGTCGATGGCCGGAAAGTGGCCGCGATGGGCCAATTTCCTGGACAGCACAATGTGGCCGTCGACAATCGAACGCACGGTATCGGCGATGGGCTCGTTCATGTCGTCCCCCTCCACCAGCACGGTGTAGACCCCGGTCACGCTGCCCTTGCCGCTGAAATTGCCGGGGCGTTCCAGCAGTTTTGGAATGTGTGCGAACACACTGGGTGTGTACCCCTTGGAGGTCGGCGGCTCTCCGGCGGCGAGGCCGACTTCCCGCAGGGCCATGGCGAAACGCGTCACCGAGTCCATCATCAACAGGACATCCCGGCCCCGGTCCTTGAAATAATCCGCCAGCGCCGTGGCCAGGTGGGCACCGCGGATCCGCACCAGTGCCGGCGAATCCGATGTGGCCGCCACAACGACCGAACGCTGCAGTCCTTGCGGCCCCAAATTTTTTTCCACAAAATCCTTCACTTCCCGACCACGCTCTCCGATCAGGGCGATGACGCTCACATCCGCGGCCGTGTGCCGCGACATCATACCCATGAGCATGCTTTTGCCGACCCCGGAGCCCGCCATAATCGCCATGCGCTGGCCTTTGCCCATGGTCAGCATGGTGTTGATGGCGCCGACGCCCACGTCGATTTTTTCGGTGATCAACTTGCGCTCCAGGGGATTGACGCGATGTCCGTAAAGCGGGTGTTCGGTGTCTCCGGCGATCGGTCCTTTGCCGTCGATGGGATTTCCCAGTCCATCCACCACTCTTCCCAGAAAAACATCCCCCATGGGCACAAACGGGCGGCCGCTGCGTTTGACAATGGTGTTTCCCGGCTGAATATCCCGCAATTCCCCCAGCGGCATCAGGATAACCTTTTGATCGTCAAAACCGACGACTTCCGCCTGCAGGGTCCCGCTGGATGTCCGGATGTCACAAATGCCGCCCACCCCCATTGCCGGCCCGTTCGCTTCGACGACAAGACCCGAAACCTTGTTGATGCGGCCTTCCGGAACAATGGTGTTCGTGGATCGGACCGCCCGGTGAAATTTTTCAAAATTGATCAGCGCCCCGCTCATGCGCCGTCTCCCTGGCACAGGACTTCCTGAACCGTCTGCCGGATGGATGCGAATCGGGTTTCCAGAGAGGCATCCACCGCCCCTGAAGGACTTTCCATACGGCACCCCCCCCGGGTGATGGAAGGATCGGACGCCACCGTAACGGACTTCAAGGCCTTCATTTCCGCAAACAGGCCGGGACGCAGGCTGTCAACGATTTCGGCATCATCCGGATGGATGAAGATGCGCAGTTCAGGCGGATTGGGAAGCACGGCCAGCGACCGCTGAACCGCCTCTTTGACGGCGCTCTCCCGATCCCCCAGCGGACAATAGATGACCGCCTCCGCGATGGCCAGCACCAGTGCCGCTATGTCCTGTTCGTGCTGTTTGAGCAGCGTCTGTTTCAGACCGGCCATTTCCTGCAGCAGATCCGACAGGCGGTCGATGTTTTGCTGGGCGATCTCCTTGCCCAGCTCCTGTCCGTTTTTCTGGCCTTGCGCAAATCCCTTTTCATAGGCTTCCTGCTCGATACGGGAGGTGCAGTCCGCCAGATCCGGCGGATCCGACGCCGTACCCGCCGGCGCATCGTCGTCCGCATCATCGGCATGCAAGGGCACAAAAGCTTCGGTGGGGCGGGCCGCGTCTTCCAGTTCCACGAAAGCCCGGCTGCCGACGGCGGCGTCACCGAATTCGACATCAAACGGCTGCCAGGCGGTCGTCCTGCTGTGCACCGGTGACATATCAGACAAACGCATCTTCCTTTCCCTTGGCGATGACGACCTTGCCTTCCGCTTCAAGCTGCTTGGTGGTCTTTAAAATTTCCTGCTGGGCCGCTTCGACATCGCTCAGCTTGACCGGTCCCATGACCTCCATGTCTTCCTTGAGCATTTCCGCCGCCCGGGACGACAGATTTCCGAAAACCTTCTGCTTCATTTCTTCCGAGGATGTTTTCAAGGCCCTGGACAGCACCTGGTTGTCGACATTCTGAAGCACCTCTCTGAAATGTCGATCATCCAGCACCAGCAGGTCTTCAAAAATGAACATCTTCTGCCGGATGGCCTCCGCCAAGGTCGTGTCCTCCTTTTCAATGAAGGACAGAACACTTTCCTCGGTTTTGCCGTCCACTTCGTTCAAAATATTGACAAGGGTTTCCAGGCCATCCAATTTTTTTGAAGAAATCGACACCTTGGCAAGGTTGCTGTTCAGAGCTTCATCCAGCTCATTGACGACATTGGTGTCCACATTGTCGGTGGTCAAAATGCGGAGCGCGATTTCCGCCTTCTGATCTTCGGGAAAGAGATTCAGCACCTCGGCCGCCTTCTGCTGCGGCAGGTAGCAGAGAATAAGGGCAACGGTCTGCGGGTGTTCCCCCCGGATGAGGGTATAGATGTTTTCCGCCGGAATGTAAATCAGGTCGCGGAAGGGCTCTTTGTCCTTGCGGTTGTCGATGAGCTTCATCACCTCTCTGGCCGTATCCTTGTCCAGCGACTCGTCGATGATGCTGGTTAAAAAGTCCCTGCCGGATACGGATAGATTGACATCTTTTTCAAATCCGCTGACGAACTCGTCCAGTACGGTATTGCAGACATCGGAGGGAATGTAGTTTATTTCAGCCATATGCTTGCCGATCGTCTTGATGCTCTGGTCGTCCAGTTCCTTGAGATAGTTCTTGGTGAACTTCTCGCCCATCACCAGAAAGAGAACGGCCGCCTTCTGCGGGCCGCTCAGGTTATCAGGCGCCAATCTGTTCTGGGTCATGACGACTGCTCCCCGATCCATCCTTTGATGAGATGCGCCGCCCGATCCGGATCCGCCGTGCTTTTTTCTATGGCCCGCGTTTTCAGTGTTTTCGGCGGCTCTTCAATCTGGGCCGCCGCCTCCGCCCCGACGGGAATGGCGCTTTGCTCCTGCGTTCCCGCCGCCTGATGGACCTGCGCCTTGAGACTTTTCAAAATCGGTCGAACCACCATCAGAAACACAATCAGCACCAGCACGAAATTGGCGGCGGTTTTACCGTACTTGGACAGCAGCTGCAGAGGATCCATTTTCGGCGGTGCCGGCGGGGTTTCAAATGCCGCCGGCGCGGATGCCGCAAACGATACGGAGGTTACCGACACCTGGTCTTCCCGATCCGCGTTGTAGCCGATGGCGTTTTTAATCATTTCTTCGAATTGCCGCAATTCATCCGGGCTGCGCGGCACAAATTTCTTCTGTGTTTCACCGGCCTCCGTCTGCTGCGCCTCGTAGGTGCCATCGATCACCGCCGCCACGGACAGCCGTAAAATGGAGCCGGCCGGTTTGAGAACCGTGCGCGTGATTTTGTTGATTTCATAATTGGTGGCGGTGTCCTTTTTTGAACGGGCGTTCTGGGACGCGTCCGCTCCCGGCAGGACACCAAGCCGCTCATTCAGCGGCGCCGCCGACTGCTCCGCATCACCGGCGCCGGAAACCGTGGTTTCCTCCAAACGCCGCTCGCTCCGAACCGCCGTCGTCAGCGGATCGTATTCTTCGGCATTAAGTGTGATCTTGTTGAAATCCACATCCGCCGAAACCCTCACAATGGCCCGCCCGTGTCCGACGATTCCCTCCAGCATGCTCTGCACGTTGTGCCGGATCTCGCTCTCCACCTTGCTCTTGTAGGCCAACTGGGTTTCGCTGAGAACGAAAGCGGACTCTTCTGCGCTGTCGCCCTTGAAAATCAGCCGACCCTGCGTGTCGACGACGGTGACCTGGTCGGCGGAAAGCCCTTCAACGGCGTTGGACACCAGATGGACGATGGCCACCAGCTTGCCGGGTGGCAGGCTCGATGTAAGATCCAGTTGAATGGAGGCGGAAGCCGGTTGGCGCTCTTCGACAAAAAGGGATTCCTTGGGAATGACAATGAACACCCGCGAGGCCCGCACCTCGTCGAACTGGTTGATGGTCCGCGCCAGCTCGCCTTGAAGCGCCCGGCGGTAATTGAGTTCCTGTACAAACTTGGTGGTCTTAAAATCGGTTTTGTCAAAAATTTCAAATCCCACGGTGCCCCCGCTGGGAAGCCCTTCACCGGCCAGCGACAGCCGCAGGGCATAGACCTCGGAAGCCGGGACCAGAATGGATCTGCCCCCGCCGCCGATCTGGTAGGGGACGTGGCGCTCCTCCAGCTTGGCGATGATCGCCGAACCGTCTTCGGGACCGAGGTCCGCGAACAGCGTCTGATAATCCGTCTGGTTGGTCCACAAAAACATCAGGATGAACCCCCCGGCCAGCAGCGCTGCCATCAGCAGGATGCTGATTTTTTTTGAAAGCGGCAGCGCTTTGATGAAATCAACAAATTGTGCAGCGGATCCACTCATGGCTCATTTCATCTTTCCATCTACAGCCCCCGACGAGCGGGTCGTATCCATTGTTTGTGAAAAAAGGCCCATGCCCGATGAAACCGTTAAAACTGCATGCGCATAATTTCGCGATAGGCTTCAATGGCCTTGTTGCGGACCGCCAGGAGCATACGGACCGACACATCCGCCTTTTGGATCGCGACCATGGCCTCGTGGACGCCGGCTTGACCGTTCAACATGTCCATGATCGCGCTGTCGGCCGTTTTTTCAAGACGCTCCACCCGGTCAATCGCTTTATTCATCGCATCCCCGAAGCTTTCGCCGCCATCCGGGGTCCGCTTGGGTTCCACCCCATGCGCCACGGGGGAAAGCGGATCGATGCGCAGGTCTGTCATGGCTTATCTCCCTATCTCCAGCGCCTTGAGCGCCATCTGCTTGGTCATTTTCATGGCGGTCAGATTGGCCTCAAAAGCCCGCCGGGCCATTAAAAGATTGGTGGTTTCCACCACCAGGTCCACGTTCGGCTTCAACAGATAGCCGTCTTCATCTGCATCCGGATGTCCTGGATTGAACACTTTTTTAAACGGTTTGGTGTCGGGAACCACCGCATCGATGCGGACGCCCTTAAGCCGCCGGTTGAAAACAGCGTCAAATGAATCCCCCATGTCGCGGCTGCTCATGACCACCACCTTGCGCCGGTAGGGGCCGCCTTCCGCCGTGCGGGTGGTTTCCATATTGGCCAGATTGTCCGAAATCACATTCATGCGCTTGCGCTGGGCATACAGCCCGGATGCGCTGAGATCAAGTGTTTGTAAAAAACTCATGTTACCTCCCCCCTTCCTTGATGACATGCTGCAAAAGCGCCACCTTGCGCTGCAGGGCTTCCGTGGCGGCGCGATAGAGCAGGTCGTTTTCGGTCAGGCGTGCGATTTCCTTATCGACGTTCACCCCGTTGACGCCGTTCCAAGTCCGGCTCTCCTGCATCACATCCATGGTCCGGTCGCCACCCGCCGCAACGTCGATGTGGTCTTTATCCGTTTTGCGCAACGCCGGCATGCCGTTGCCGGACATGGCGTTTTGCAGGGTTTTTTGAAAGTCGATGTCCCTGGCCTTGTAACCAGGCGTGTGCATGTTGCTGAGATTGCCGGCAATCAGCTGATGCCGGCGGTGGCTGATGCCGACGGCCGTCTCCAGGGTTTGAAAAATCTGTTTAAACGACAGGTAATGGGGCATGCGTTTTCTCCATTGCGGGATCAGCGGCGGCATCGGCCTGTTGTCGGACCGCACCGGAAAAAAATGCCGCCGATCGGGTTCACATATTAGATAAGCAAATAGTGTGCCTAATCATTTCAGGGATCCGCCGAACAGCTGGTTTTGTATTCGATCAGTTTGTTCCGCAGGGTTCGCACGCTGATTCCCAGCATTTCCGCTGCGTGGGTCCGATTGCCGTTGGTGTGCCGCAGCGTCCCGAGGATCATTTTTTTTTCCATTTCCTTCAACGGCATGGGCATGTCCACCGCATAGGCTGCTTCCTCGGAAGCCGCCGTCCGGGAGGGCATGAACAATTGCGGTTCATCGATTTGTTCATCGCGGCACAACAGCACCGCTCTTTCGATCACGTTTTCAAACTCGCGCACATTTCCCGGCCACGTGTGCTGCAGCAGCGTGTGCAAGGCATCGTTCGTCAAACCTTTGACGCTCTTTCCATCCAACCGGTTGTATTTTTCAATGAAATGCGCCGCCAGCAGCGGGATGTCTTCTTTGCGCCCGCGCAGGGGGGGCAGATGAATCGGAACGACGTTGAGGCGGTAAAAAAGGTCTTCCCGGAACCGGCCCGCCT
>Ga0180434_10001572_pt1 | contig 32205 bp, 49 predicted proteins | sample SS_ome_7_FD_132453 | JGI IMG/M metagenome (GOLD analysis project Ga0180434, IMG submission 132453) | Hypersaline lake sediment archaeal communities from the Salton Sea, California, USA - SS_1_D_2 metaG | ecosystem: Environmental > Aquatic > Non-marine Saline and Alkaline > Hypersaline >... | reverse complement strand
TTTTGATGATATCAATCTTTTTAATCTTTTTCTTCTATCATCAGGAGTTATTCCTTCTTTGTAAATTTCTCCTATAATCTTTGTTGATGATATGCCTTTTGTATATGGAATTTCTATAAGTTGTCCATTCCACTCTTTGATAACATCAATTACTTTCTGTCGTGTTTTCTTTTGAACACCTTCTCTCCAATCATCTGCATTTGTAACTAAGTCGGGTTTGTATTTTCTTAAATTTTCTGTATAATCTAAAGTTTTTTGAGGAACTACTTTCCAAACACCTTTTATTTCTGAAACCGCTTTAGCTCTTTTTTCATATGGAACTATTGGAACCCGCTTATATGAAGCCATTGCTTCATCGGTCATTATACCTACAATTAACTTCCCATACTGTCTTGACTTTTCTATTATATTAATATGTCCTACATGCAAATAATCTGCGCACATTGCCGTATAAACTATTTTATCCCTATCCATTCTAAAACACTATCTCCTTCTTCTATATATCCATAAAGAATCAAAAAGAGTTTTACTACAAGATATATTTTAAGTAAAAGAATAATAACAAAACCAACAGTAAAAATATGTTGTGTAATAAAAAATATTTCAGGAACTAAAGATATATTTACCACAAGTAAAAACAGTAAAGTAATTAAGCATAAAAAACTAAAAATAAAAGTGTCTTCTGTTTTATCTAAAATCTTCATTTATTTGTCTCCTTTTTGATTCTTCATCATTATCTAAAATTTCACATGCTTTGGCTATTCTTGATGTTCTATTTTTATGTTTGTAAGGATTTGGTTTTTCTTTTATTTCTGGTTCTTTTTCTGTATTAATTTCATTTGTTCTTATTCCCGCTTTTGCAGCAGTTTGTAAAGCCTCACCTGCTGTTTTAAAAGTTAATAAAGTTTCACTGGGTTGCATAGTAATAAGTTCCCTTTGGTTTGTAACGGGACTTTTAAAAGAATATAATTCATTTCCTTCTCTTTTTATCTTAATAGGATAAATTTTATTATTCGTTCTTAATAAAGCATAAAATTTTTCTTTTCTAAGAGCCATGAATTATTCTCCCATACAAACTGTTTAAGTATTCATATAACAAATCATTTGATTCTGCTTTTTCAATTATCGGCCAGTACTTTTCTGGACTAAATACATACATTGAAAATGTTTTTCTTAAAGCTCTCAGTTGCTCAATAGTAAAATTTGGATTCTTTAAGATGTAATTGTAATGAGTATCACCATTCTCATGTATATATGGTCGCTCAGGTTCAAGCCAACCATTATCTATACACCACTGTCTTATTTCTGTTCCTTTGTATGGAAATAAAAAGAAAGTATCACATACTGTTGGCTTACATTGCTTAATTAATCTTATTCCATCAAAAACATCTTGCCTTGTTTCCTCAGGTAATCCCATTATTAAAAATGTTGTTGTGCGGAGACCTTCTTTCTTACAATTTTGAAATCCCCTTATGATTTGTTCATCTGTCATATATCTTTTTAAATGTTTCTTTCTTGTATATTCTGAACCACTTTCTAACCCAATAGATAAATTGACGCAATTTGATTCTTTCAATGCCTTAGCAAATTCTTGTGTTATACCTTCGGGTCGAGTTTGAATCATATAAGGAACTCCTATTTCATCTTTGTATCGCTCAAGAAATTCATTAGATGATTTTTTATGACCTAAGAAACATTCATCCCAAAACTTGATTAATGTAATATTGTATTTTTTAACAAGCCTTTTGATATGTTCAAATGATTTATCAATACTTTTCTCTCGGTATTGAAGTTTTTTGCTTGTTTGTTTTTGTATGATATGATTGATACAATATGTGCACGAATACGGACAACCCCGAGCAAGTTCAAATGTTCCTAATCTATAACCTTTTCCTTTGAAAGGTCTAAGAAAATGTCTTTCATCAAAAAGTGTCCAATCAGGGCAAGGTAATATGTCCATATCTGGGACCAAAACTATTGCATCATTCTTATGAATCTTTTCATCTTTTTTATACCATAAACCTTTGTGGTGAGATAAATCATTTCCTTCAATAATATCATTAAAAAGGTCAATTATTACTTCTTCAGCTTCACCCTTAAAAACATAATCAACATTTGGATGACTTATTATATCTTCTGGGGCAATGGTTGCATGAATACCTCCAAATATGATTGGTATGTCATCAACCAAATCTGCAAGTTTTAAACCTAAGTCTACATCTGATGATGTTGCAGATACTCCTATGATATCAGGTTTATATTTTTCTATTACTTCTTTAAAATCTTCAAATACATTAGATTGATTCAATTGGTACAATTCTTGATTTAGTTTTTTATATTCTAAAGTTTTTTCTCGCCATTGTCTTAGATTTGTAAATTTTCCTGGGTAAAAAGTAGTATCAAATAATTGAATATCAAAATGTTTCTTTAGAATTGGTGTAAGTGTTGCTATACCGATTGGTAATATGCCGTCGCTAAATTCATCAGCATATACCATTAAGACTTTTTTCTGCATCTTCTAATACCATGAATTTTAACATAACATTCTGGACAATATAAACCTCTTTTTGATTTTAACATTTCTCCTCTTGGGTAAAAATGTCTGCATAAATCACACATCTTTTTTCCTTTGTTATGACTAAATTTTTCATTCTCCATTTAAAGCCACCATAAATCTCCTTTTGATTTCGTTATGGGGTATTCTTATTCTTGAAACATTTATAGCACTATCTTTACAAAATACAACTTTACAATCACATAGAAGCCTAAAGTCAACAGCATCACTACATGTTGGTTGGTTGCCTGTTGATTGATATGAATTATTATCTAATATATATAATCTTAAATTTTTAAGTTTATCTTGTTTTTGTAATTTGTTTAGTAAGACAAGAGAATCTAATCCCATTAATATTTCTCCATCTCCTGCAATTACTATAACTTCTCTGTCTGGTTTACAAAGAGCTATACCCATAGCCACAGGGAGAGCTGCTCCCATTGAACCTTGAACATAAAAGTTTAATGGTCGGTCTTTTGCAAAATAAACTTCTCTACTTATTTTTCCTGCTGATGTTACAACAACTGTATCATCTGTAACTATATTCATAAGATTTTTAATTGCTAATATTCTTTTCATTCGAACTGCTCCTGAATCATAACATCTTCATATTCTATTGCATCAAGCAAGTCATCCGTTATTTCCGCAATAAAAGAATGATGATATGGTTTCTTTCTTAAAGATAAAAGCATTTTGGGGTATGGGATTTCATAAGGTAAGTAAAGGCTTGTACATATATCTATGATTCTACATAGTCCTGAATTTTGCATATATACTTCTGGCTTTTTGCCTGCAAGAATACAACCCGCTGCCAATCCCATAGCTTGTTCTTCTGTTGTACAATTGATATCTACATTTTTTATTTTATCTTTTATTTTGCTACAAGGTACTCCGAATTTAAGATTCATTTTATCACCTTTTGAATTACTCCTTTTAAAAATACTTTTTGTTTCCAATTTTTACCACAAGCATTACAATGAAATTTTAATGTAGTTATAGGTGTATTTTGATTATCTTTTATTTCTCCAAAACTATTTTTACATCTTGGGCATTCTACTAAAATATATTTGTAAGTCTCTTTAAAGTATTCTATATTTTCTTTTGAAACAAAGTGTGGAAAGTTAGGATTTGGCTTTGTCCAATCTGGACCATATAAATATTTTAGATATTTTTTAGTTTTATTTGGTACAAAATAGGATTCTTTGTTAAATGTTATTTCTTTCAAAGGGCAAATTAATTCTGTTGGTACTGCATGTGTTATATAATATCCACCTAAAAGTTTAAAAAATTTGTATTTGAAATTAGTTGGTTTATTTCTCATAAAACCATAATAGAATTTTTTTGCTAACTTATAATTCATATAATTTACGGGAAGATTTTCTTGATATAAACATTTTGGTTTTTGTGGAATATGTCCGACTTTGTAAAATCCTATTCCTGCTCTAAAGTTTCCTTTTGATACTATCAACCCTAAATCATAGTTTTTAACAGAATAGTTTTTTTGGATAAGTTTATATTCTAAATTTTTGTATGATGAGTTATTCCAAGGAACATTCAAATCATAAGTTGCTAAATCAATGTCATCATCTATTAGTTTACCATCACGGTATATACCGAGAAGTGTTCCAAAATTAAGCCATAAAGGAATTTCACATTCTTTGAATGTTTGATTAACTTCATTTAAATAATTCATTTTTTAACTCCACTAACAATTGCAAAATGCCAATCTGTCAGTATGTCTCCGTTATATATTTTCATGTTCTCGGCTTTTTGAGCATACTTTGGACTATCTAATCTCATTTTATAAAGTTTATCTTGCTTTTCTTTTGGAAGCCCCGAATTGTTGAGCCAATTTTTGATACTAACATTTTCCATTTTATGTATATTAAATTCTATATTTATAAATCCTTGTCCTTCAAGCAAAGCTATTAAATCATCTGTGGTAAAAACTTTTCTATCTTCTTTTGTTGTTAAAAAATATTCTTGAAAATGTCTTGCACCGATAGGGGGTACACCTTCTGAAATAACTATTCTTCCCCCATGCTTTAACACTTTGTAGCATTGGTCTATCGCCCTATACCAATTTTTCAAATGATGAAAAACCATTCTCGCTGTGAGAACATCAAATTGTTCCTTTACAAAATATTCTTTGTTATTTGTTAAAGTTTCAATATTTCCCTTAACATAAGTTATATTTTTTTCCTTTTGATATTCATTTGCTTTATCAAGCATATCTTGGGAAATATCAACTCCTGTTACTTCTTTGCAGTAATTTGATAATGCTTTGGCAACTACTCCTGTTCCTGTTCCCAGGTCACAGCATATATGGTTGGATTTAAGTTGGCATGCTTGTAATATTGCATTCATATATTCTTGGCGTCTTGTCCAATCTAGTTGGTCATAAACTTTTGAGCGGACTTTCCAAATCTGTTCTTCATTCATTTAAAATCTCCTGTTTTTAACTTAACAATATAAATATAATTGATAAAAACTATAACAAAGATGTTCCAACTCATTTAAACGTCTCCTAATAAATATTTACTATAATCATCATCAAAGTTTGGATAATCTTCTTTGTAAATGTTCCATAAACTAGGTAAATTATGTGAAACACAATCAATAGAAATACAATCTGGTTCATACCACCAAAACCAATCTATTGTATAATGGTTAAAATCCATTTCAAGAAAATATGAAATATCAAAATAACTATCATCTTCAGCATAGTATCTTCCTGTTGATTGCATTTCATTAAATTCTTCTTCTGTCCAAACAACATCAAGCTGTGGTTCAACAAATGTATTTCCTTTTCCCTTTGTTCTAAAAACAACAATCGCGTGTGGCGGATTTTCTAAATATTCATTAGTTTCTTCTTCATCTGTCCAATCATAATATTCTTCTTCAGTTGGATATATAACAACATATCCACATCTCATCTTTTTTTGTCTTGCAGAATCAATAAGTTCATAACTATACTCATCACAATCAAACCAATCATCATAAATATATTCATCTAAATCATTATTTTCAACAAAAGAAACTATCTTAGTATATTCAGTATTATGAACTAAATCTAAACTTTCTTCCATCTGAAACAGTTCATCTTGTGTTGGTTTTCTTGTATCTTTTAAACCATAACCAACTCCATCCATAAATCCTTTACTATTTTCAATATGTTCATTTGGTATTATTTGATTATCAAAAGTTAAAAAACCACTATTGTATAATATTAAAACAGAAAAAACACCTATTAATATCAAGTAAAAAAATAATTGTTTAAAACTAAATTCTTTTTTTATCTCCCAATCTTTATCACTAATAACATTCTCATTGCCACAATATGGACAGTTTACATAACATGGTTCATCATATTTATAAAAAGAATATTTACCATTACAGTAAGGACATTCAGCAATTGATTCGTTCATTTAAAACCTCTCTTAATCTTTCTCTTCTTCTTCCTATTTCTGAGCCATGTAAAGGTTTTTTTGCAACTATTCTCCAATCTCTGTATGGATACATAAAATCTAAATATTTTTCTGGGTTAACAGGGATAGGATATTGCTTGCCATAAAAGTTAATTTCTTTTAATGTTCCCAAGTCTTCAACCTTAGATGAAACTTCCATGTCTCTATATAAATGTAAGCCTATTACTACTTTCCATGCAAGTTTTGTACCAAATCCCCCATTAAATATATTCAATAATCTTAACCATTTTGTAAGTGGGTTAAATTTGATTCTTATCATGTAATTTTTTACTGCTTTTCTAAATAAAATACAACCTAAGTGTTCCCCAGTTTCAAAATCGTGTATAACGTAATTTAAATGATTTTTATTTACTCTCAATTCATATCCATAAGTTGCAAACTCTTGTTTTAATTGTGATATTTTTGGAACATCTCTTAAGAAAACACCAAAATCAAAATCATTATCAAATTCCATTATCTTGCCATCTCTTATAGCTCCCCATAGTGTACCATAATCAAGCCAATAAATAATATTATGAGCATCAAATATATTCTTTACGGCATTTAAGCATTTTACATATTTTTCCTTACTCATGTTGGTGTCCTCTGTATAAATTTGATTATTGGAATTACTATCGGTCCGAAATTTAATTTATTTAATTGTCTTAAAACATTTAATTGATTCATTTTTAGGGAAGCATTTCTTTTAGTTAGTTTGTATCTTGGAATTTCTACATCTATGAAATCACATATTTTTTTGATAGTATAATCAGGTTTTCTTTTTAAATCTTCAAAGTGATAAATGTATATTTCTCCAAACCTTTTTTGAATCTCTTTAAGATATGAATCAAAATCCAAAATATTGTTAGCATATTTTTCTAAATATTCTTGATATGTTAAAGTTCCGCGACTAAGTATATATCTATAGTAACAGCTTCTAAGCCATGTTTCTCTTTCCCTTAATCCTATTAATATTCTAGCATTTGGAAATAGTTTTTGTAGATGGTCTAAGATTTGTAAGCGGTGTGTAAGGCTATGAGGCATTGAAAGGGACAATCCTTCATTTGATATCAAATTAATCCCATCTTTCATTTTGATTCTATGTATAGCATCATCAAATATATAGTTTATCTTTAGTTTTTCAAATATTTCTTTTTGAAGAAATGTTGTGCCTGTGCGATGAAGACCGAGATGTATAGTTACTTCTTTAATTTTGTTAACCTCCAGATTTTCCACATAACATATATGTTAGCAATAAGAAAGATAATAACTAAAGCTTCAATAATCATCCATAACCTCCTTTATTGCTTTTTCATATCCAGCTACTGTTTTACTCCAACTAAATTTCTCGGCTTGTTTTCTTGGGCGGTCACCATAAATGTTATTGTATGCTGACAATATTCCATCAGCAACATCATCTACATTACCACCTTTGTTAACTAAAACACCACCATCTCCTACCATCCATTCCCTTGTTGTATCCCTTTGAGCAACTACGGGTGTGTTACATGCCATAGCTTCAAAAAGAACAGCTCCATACGGTTCATTCCTTGATGGCATACACATAACATTTGACATTGTGTAAAGTTTTGGTAAATCATCAAATGACAAAAGTCCCAAATAATGAAAGCGGGGACCTAAAAGTTTCTTTCCTAAAGATATTATTTGTTTTTGATTTGCTCCTCCATTTGTAACAAAAAGATGACCTTTACCTATTTTTGCCATAGCTTTAATTGTTACATCAACCCTTTTTGATTCTATTAATGCTGATGTTGAACATACTATTGGCTTTTCAAACTTTGATGGGTCGAAAAGTGGTGGTTGCATGTTTTTAAATAGTGATAATCGAACACCACTTGGAATACATTTAACATTACAATCAGGAACTTTTCTTTGAATCCAATCTCTCATTGCTGGTGTAAGAACAACGAATATATCGGGGAGAAGTTTAGCTTCAGTTTTCATCATCTTACTGATTCCCCCTCCAAAAAATACAAGAGATGGTTTTTTATATTTTTTGCTAATCCTTTTAACCATTCTTGCACACCAATATTCTCCATTGGTCCAAAACAAATCATAGTTTTTATGTAAGGCTTCTAAATAACTGTTAGCATTTCTTGCAAATATAATATCTTCAAAGTTAGGATTAAATCCAATAAATTTTCTAAAAAAGCCACCAATCATTGCTTTTTCTGTAACATTGTAACTAAACTTGCCAAATCCTTCCGTTTTCTTTAAACCAGGAATAACTTTATCAGCACCTTCCCCAAGACCAAAAACATCAACTTTATGATTATGTAACCTAAGAATCCTATTGATATCGTCTGTCATGTTTTCTGTTCCTCTTTTAACATAACCATAATGAGGACATATAACAGCAAATTTCAAGTCATCACCTGTTCATGTAATTTTTTTAAAGGATATACTATTTTCCAAATTCTTTCTTTTACTATATATCCAAAACTAAATAATGAAACTAAAGCAACTGTTTTTAAACCATTAAAGATAAAACCTTTGATTCCTATATTTGGAATAAAATCTTTTCCGTAGTTATGCCATAAATCAAATATTTCGGCTATCTTAAAGAAATAGTAATGCCCTGATTCAACTGTTATATTTGATATTCTATCTCTAAACATTAAAGGTTCTGGGTATGTCATTATAAGATAATTTCTTTTAGCAATTTTTAAAGCAATATCATATTCATGCATCCCTCTTAAATCTTCATTCCAGTATCCAACTTCTTCTAATACAGATTTTTTAATTAAATATGAAGATGTTGAAGATAAATTATAACTCTGCAAAAGAACATCAAATGTTGGAATAAGAGTTGTTTTATCAACTACTATTTCTTTGTCCATGTTAATTTTTGTATAACATAAAACTAAAGCTAAAGATTTATGTCCTTTTTTGAAATATGATATTTGTTTTTTCAGTTTGTCTGGATGCCATTTATCATCATCATCAAGCATAGCTATATATTTTCCTTTGGCAGCTTTACAACCAACATTGCGGGAATGTTGAATTCCTTTATAACTGATGTAGTTGACTGCTTCTGGTTCCACTGGTTGATATTTGATTCTAGAATCATATTTTTGATATTTTGCAACTTGTGCTATATTTTCAGGTGAGTTAGCACCATCAACTACTATAATCTCAAAGTCTTGAAAAGATTGATTTAGAACAGTCTCTAATGCTGATGGTAACCGTTCCGGTCGATTGTATGTTGTGATTATTACACTAATGGTTGGTGATATCATGCTTCATCCATTTATAAGTTTCTTTTAATCCTGCTTCTAAGGTTGTTGTTGGTTGCCAATTTAATATTTCTTTTGCTCTTTCTAATACAGGGATTCTACTTTTAACACCAACAGGTGCTCCCATATCATGTTCTTGTATTATGTTTTTTCCTGCTATTTTTATAATATATTTAGATAATTGTATTATTGGAATTGGGAATTGTCCACCCATGTTTACGGTTATTGATTCTTCTTCTGTATAATTTGCTACCTTTATGATTCCATCTATTAGGTCATCTATATAGACAAGACATCTTGTAACTGTTCCATCACCCCAAACAACATATCTTTCTTTTGGATAGTTAATTGCTTTCCTCATAAGAGAGCATACAACTTGTCCTGACTTATCAGAATAATCATCACATGGTCCATAAGACTTGAATATCCTAATAATTCCAGTGTTAGTCCCTACTTTTGATAGTAATTCTAATTGTTTCTCCCCTATATATTTTGCCCAACCATAGCCACCCTCAGGGTCTATCTTTGTTGATTTAATTGAATCTTCTGTAAATTTAGCATCATTATTTTCCATTTGTTGTCTTGTATTGTAAACGGAAACACTTGATGTATAAACTATCCTTGGAACTTTATGCTTAAAACAAGCATTAAAAACATTTCTATCTATAAGTAAGTTTGTTTGCAAAGCAGATAATTCATTTTCAGGAGAACCATGTAAATATTGATTTCCTCCTATTTTTGATGCTATATGAAAAACAACATCAACATCTTTAAAAATAGAATCGGAGTTGTTGTTAAGATTTGTTAAATCATACTTCATGCATTTTGTTTTAACATCTAAATAATCTAAATATCTTTTTTTGCCTCTTGAAAAATCATCTAATAGTAATAAACTATATCCATCAGCCTCTAATCTTTTTGATAAATGACTGCCTATAAAACCAGCAGCCCCTGTAACTATTGCTTTTACCATTTTATCCCTTTGATTCAAATCTTTTAAATTCTTCCCAAGCACATTCAAATTCTTTTAATGTTGTTTCTGTTTTTTCGTTAAATGGCATTTGTTCTAATATCTTTGCTGGTATGGTTATAATATCTGGTTCACAAGTTAAAATTTCTTCTATATCTGTTGAACTTCTAATACTACCAACTATAAGTTTAGTATCAAAATTTTCTAACATTTTCATTGTATTTTTAATAGTTTGACCCGAATAACGGGTTGCATTAAGTTTTAAACTATCTACAAATATATTTTTTTCTAAACCTTTAGATAATTGTTCATATTTCCAATCTTGCATTCTATTATAAAATAGGCTAACATAAGTTGCCCCAGCACTAGCAGCAAGAAAAGCTTGATTCAAATTCATACAAGCTGTAACATTTGTTTTAATTCCTAATTTTGATAATTCTTTTACTGCTTTTAAACCATCTCCATTTCCAAGCATAGGAACTTTTATAACTAAATTTTTGTAATTCCATTTTTGATATTCTTTTGCTGTTTCTATTAATTCCGATAATTTATTTGGTCCTTCTAAACTAACAGGAAAACCTTTTGCAATTTCTAAAATTTCTTTTGCTCTTTTTTCAAAATTACATCCTTTTTCTTTAAGGAATATCTTCTGGTTTGTTGTAATTCCTTTGCCTATGTTCCAGCTTAAAAATTTTTCTATATCATTTATATTTGCCGTATCTAAAAATATTTCAGTCATGGTTTCCACTCCACTTTTGTTGGTAATGCTTGATGAGGAGTATAATGTAACTGTTGCATTTCTTCGGGTGTTCCAAACCAATCACAAGCAATTATATGCCAGTGGTCAGGGATAGATGCATAAGTTGGTTCCACTAATGCAAATGTTGGTTCCTCATCAAAATATTCTTCACAAAATTTTATAAATCTAACAATAAGAAAGCGAGTTAAAGAATCTCCATCTTTTACATCATGTTCTTTTGATACTATCATTACCCTTTTATGATGTCCTTTCATATTTTTAGTTGGTAATATTACACAGAATTCATCTTCATAAAGATATTTATCTTTTTCATTTTCTAAGGCGTTGCAAAGCTTACATTTCATTTAAAAACTCCTCTGGTGTCTGTGCCCAATCAGTAATAAATTTACCAAAATGTAATTCATCATATTTTACACCCCATTCTTTTAACTGTTGCTTTGTTAAAGATGTATAGTCATAACAACTACCTGTTCCTCTTGCTGTTACAATTACTATTTTATGTCCTTGGTCATATAACATATTTACTAAAGCAATCATTGCTTCATCAGGTTCTGCTAAATAATAATCTTTTTCAGGTGTATCTGCAATAGTTCCATCTATATCAAAAAAATATATCATAATCTATCTCCTTCTTGCAACAAAAAAGCTAACAAATGATGTATAATAACATGCATTGATTCAACTACTGGTGTTGATTCTGTTTTAATTACTAAACAATAATTACATTTTTCTTTAAGATAACCACCATCAAATCCTGAAAGACCTATGGTTATCCCTCCATTTTTATTAACATAATCAATAGCTCTATTTAAATTTTGTGACCAAGGTCCTGCATTTTCTTTTCCAGAACCACCATGTACTGATATTGCTATTAGTATATCACCTTCTTTATACCACTTCTTTAATTGATATTCATATAATTCTGACCAACCTTCATCATTTGTTATTGCAGAATTTAAAGGAATATTATCAAAACTTATTGCTTTTGTACCAGATGTTTTAAAAAGGTCACAAGCTAAATGTGTAGCTGTGCTTGCTGACCCTCCATTACCTACTATAAAAACTGTTTGGTTATTTTGTTTAGAATTATACAATATGTTACCAATTATTGTGATTGTATTAGTTTCTCTTTTTAAGTTTTTAGTTTCTTTTATTATATTATTTAGATAATCTATTGTTTTCATATTATCAATCCAAATTCTTCTCTTATTATTTTTTTGTAAGCTATTGGTCTATTGATATCAAATTCAAGTGAAACTGCAACTAATCCTTCTTGTTTACAATAATCAAAAACAAGTTTTACTATTTCTAACTTATTTTCTTCTCTTTGTTCAAGTAAACTTTCAAGTTGTTCACTTACTTCTTCTTTGTATGTCATGTTTATCCCCTGTTAAAACATCTATCACAAACATAAATTATATTTCCTTCATAATCTTCAAATTCTCTTAAATCAGCTTCTGATATTTCTTTTCCACAAAAAGCACAAGTTCCTGTTTGTATTTTTATTGGTGTTCTTCTCTTTAAAGGTTCTTGATACATAACAGATTGTTGTGGTTGATATTGTCCTCTTTGAATTGCTTTTTGTCTTTTTCTTTGAGCAACTGCTTGTTGCATTTCTTCTGGTGGATTAAATTTTCCATTTAGTAATGAGTAACCAACCCAACCTAAAACAACAACTATTATTAAAGTATAAAAGTCTCCACTGTTAAGAAAACTCCAAATATTTGTTACTCCATGGTTTAAAAACAAAGATGCTACACAATACAAAATTGTTATAACCACTGCTAAGATTATCAGCTTATTTAAAATCATTTTTACTTTTGGTTGCCTATAAAGGGCAAATGGGTCTAATCCTGGCATATTAATCATTCCTTATAGTTTTTACTCCTTCTCTATCAAATTTAAATTTCATTTCGTGAAGTCCTAACTTTTTCATCTCTCTTTGAAGTTCCCAAGTTTCTTTAGATGGTCCAGGATGATAAAACATAAAGAAGCCGCCACCACCACCTGCTCCCATTATTTTTCCACCAAGGGCACCATATTCTAGAGCTCTATTATAACATTTATCAATAAAGTCATTTGATGCTGTGGTTGAATATTGTTTTTTAATCTCCCAGTGGTCATTCAATAATCTACCAAAAGAATCAAAATCCCCTTTCTGTAAAGCCTTTGCAGATTGTTCCCCTATTAATTTTATTTGATGTAAGTAACTTGTTACACCGTCAGTGTTTGTTTTGGTTTTTTCATCTTGTTCTTTTAGAGCATCTGATGCTGTTCCTTCTCTTTTAGTTCCAGTAAAAAATAAAAATAATTTACTTTCCAATTCGGACATGATGATATCACTATCTATCAAAGGAATCACTTCTACTTTTCCAAAATCATAAAATCTGTATGCTTTTACTCCACCAAATGCTGTTGCATATTTATCTTGTTTACCCTCATGTTCTTTTAATATTTCTAATTCTATTTTACAAGCTTCTTCTGCAAGTTGCCTTTTTGATGCTTTATCCTCTTTATATTCATGCAGAGTATTTAGTAATGAGACTAGAAAAGAACCTGATGAACCAAGCCCTGTTCCAGCTGGAATATCAGCCAAAGATGTTATTTCTACTCCTGGTTTTATATCTAAAAGTTTTAAAGCTTCTCTAAAAAGTTTATGTTCTATTTGATTCTTATGTTCTTTTATTTCTATCTTTGAATATTTAAGTGAAAAGTTTTTATAAAATTGTTTGTTAGCTCCTACTAGTACATATTTATCAATTGCACCTGAAACCAAAAAGCCTCCATATCTTTCATAGTATGAAGGTAAATCAGTTCCTCCACCACCCAACGTTATCCGCATGGGTGCTCTACTTATAATCATTTTACATCCCCTATATTTCTTTTTTCAAATCCCTTACGGTTTGTCTAATTGATTCTTCACAATTCAAATGAGGTTCCCAACCCGTTTTGAGTGCCTTTGTTATATCTAATTTTACTATTGGAACATCTCCAACCCACCCTCTATCACCACCTGTGTACTTATATTTTGGAGATACTCCAAGTTCGTCACAAACTATATCTGCAAGTTCTGTAACTGCTTTTGTATCATATGTTGCTATGTTAAAAACATTAACATTTTTACTAAAACTTAATTCAGGTATTGCAAGTAAAGCAAAAACACAATCTGAGACGTGAAAATAAGATTTAACTTGTTTGCCATCACCGAGAATTTCAAGTTCCTTTTGATTCTTTGATAGCTTTTTCATAAAATCATAAATAACTCCTCTGTGCTCATGTCTACCTACAACATTTGCAAATCTAAAAATCCAAGCTTTTAAACCGTAAGTATGAGCATATGTTCTTATAAACATTTCAGCTGATATTTTAGATGCTGCATATTGAGATATTGGGTCAAAATCTACTCCTTCCTCAGGTGTTGGTTTTGGTGCATCTTCTCCATGTACAACTGATGTAGAAGTAAAAATAAGTTTTGGAATATCAAATTTTCTCATTGATTCTAATACTGAATGTGTTCCCATAACATTTTCTTTTAAGTCCCAAGAATGGTCTTTATTACTTTTGTTAATATCACTTGCAGCAGCTAAATGATAAATAGAATCAATATCCACTATGGACATTAAATGCTGTTCTAAGTTATTTACGTCAGCTAAAAGCATTTTACAGTTTATATGATTTTTAAAATTTTTGATTCTATAATCAACCATTTCTTTATCTAAGGCTACAACTTGATATCCATTTATTAACAAAGATTCTGTTAAGTTGCTTCCAATAAAACCTGATGCACCTGTTACCAAAGTTTTCATTTTACAACCTCTGTTCTTTTTTAGTTAAGTAAAATTTCTTTAAATGTTCAGGAAAATCTTTTTTTGGTATATATCCTTTTTCTATCCAATTATATACTGTTTTGAGATGTTTTTCAAGATTTTTCTTTTGCTCTCCTTCTGGTAGAACTTCTTTTAAACTTTCAAGCATGGGAATATCAATATGTCTAAACCACATTTCTTGGAACGGATTTAAAGCATAAACGGAATAAGGATTAAACATAACCTCAGCCATTTGTTCTGTTCTATACATTTCTAATTTTCTTACATAAAAATGTGCTCCCAACAGTATGAGAAAAACTATAATAATAAAAACTATGGGTATCCCTATATATTCACTTGGTATTAAACCAAAAACAAGTTTTGGAAATCTATGTTGTACATAAGGAAAAACAGTTAAGGATAAGTTAACAGCTAAAAGAATCATACTACCAACGGCAGCAACCTTTTTCATTTTGACATATTGTATATTTATAAATTTTCTTCCTTTTTCTTTTTCATCCTTTACTATTCCCATTCTTATTCTCCTAGTGTTATATTATGTATGTTTGAGTTTGGATTTACAAAAATTGTTTCATCATAAAGTGTGTTATTTGATTCTTTCACTACTATTTGATAATCATCTGCAACAAGTTCTTCATATCTATAAATTTGATTTGCTATGTCTTCTTTTGTAAAAGAGATTGACGGATATGTTAAACTTTGTAAAGTTAATGTCATATTCTCTCCCACTCCATCTACTTTAATATCTAAACTTGAAGCATTAACATTGAAATAGTAATTATGATTTGATTCTGTTTCCCAGGTTGCTTCTTCTTCCGTAACATAAAACTTTATTTCATCTAAATAAGTATTACCCTTAAATAATTTTATGGTTGTATTTCCCTGCAAAGCAATAAGACTAAATTGACCATTTTGAACAATTGAATAATCATGAGGAATATCAAACTCATCAAAAATATATACAACTGAACCATCATATCCAGTTCCATTTACTTTTACTGTTCCATTTACTTGAGCACCTTCATAGTATTGGGCTATTGTTACTTGTGGTGAAACATAAGAAGGCTTCCAATGCTTCAAGAAATAAGTTGGAGCTCGGTTTGTCGGTAATGTATCTGTTTGAGTATTTTCTCTTATACCAAAAAATGTTTTATATGCCATTGAATTAAAATAAGCATTTTTTCTTACAGTTGTAGTTGTTAAATCCATTTCTTCCCTTTGATTCTGTGTTAAGTTTTCAACTTCTTCTCTTGAATATATTTTATTTGTTTTTGTATCAACCCATTTAGTTAAATACCAATCATCTTCATCTGTGACATATCCATGTGTTGATTTATCTGAAAGAAATGGAAATACACCATAAATTACATACATATCACGGCTTTCTATACCATAGTATTTGATGTTAAACCCTGTCATATTTTTTATTTCATAGTAAAGTTTGGTTATTTCATAATCTGAAAGAGTTGTTAGAATTGAGGTTGCATCATGATACATTGCATTAAAATAACTAACTCTTATATCTTTATTTCCCCATTCAGGAGCAACTAATGTGTTGTATGAAGGAGCATATTGCTCTGGGTCTTGTAAAATATTCATTAAAGTATTAGTTGTTGTTTCATTGAAATAGTTAACCAAAACAGAATCAATTGGCTTTGTTATTGTACCTTTGATATATCTTTTTGGTTCTTTTGTTCCTTCTATAAGTCTTACTATAAGAACTGCTGTTGCTTCTTTTTCTGACTGAGCTGTATGAAAATTACCAGCACATTCAATTCCTTCTTGATAATTATCGGCTACTGTTGGATGTTTGCTCATCGATACTAAATAAAATCCGTAATCCCACCATGTTAAAATTCCTGGTTTTTCTCCATCTATTGTAAATTCTGTGTCTTGTTGTGATAACCAATAACAAGCATCAGCCCAATAGTATTGCTGACCAAGACTAACACCTGATATTCCTTCATGTTCTTTACCAAAAACATCTTCTTTCATTCCGTAAGGAACAGCAGCATCTAAAGCTAAAAAACTGTTTGGTAAAAGAACAAGTCCTACAATTAATCCTATTCCAACCCATTGTCTTAAACTCATTCCTGCTTTTATACCTCTAAAAATTCCCTTTGATTCAATTAGATTTTTTATATCTTTAAAGTTTAAAAATTTAACAAACTTATAGATTACAAAAGCTGCCATTATAACTAAGGCTGGTAAAAAATCATTAAGAAATCTTCCAGCTGTTGTTGTTAACCAAAACTGCATTATGAAAATAGTTAAAAAGAATAACTCAACAGAATCAAAATTATTCCTTATGGTTTTGTATATGTATAAGATAAAACCTGTTAGACCTAACCAAAATAAAGCTGGACCGAAAGACATAACGGTGTTACTAAGATTTGATGTGTGAGCTTCTCCTATTGTTAATGCAACCTTGTATCCATAAATACCTGAACCAAATACTACATCAGCTATATCTGAAATTGGTCCAAACATACCTGTTAAAGTTATAGTTCCATTTGCAATCATATAAAGAAATCCCAAACCTATTCCTGAGATTGATGCAAGAATGGGAATTGATATCAACCAAGGTAATTTTAGTTTGTATAGTATTAGATATAATATAATGATTCCCATTGATATCATGGTCATAAAAAATAAATGAGTTGTAATTTTACTAATAGCTAAAGTATAAGGTAAGGATATAATGTAGCCTGTGAGAAATGCTATAAAAACTATTGAAGCTGGTTTGATTCTTTTTAAGTCATATTTTCTAAAAATATCAAAAGCCAGTTGGACAAATAAATAAATAGTTATGATGATGAATAAAGCTTGTGATGCTGCCCAAGTCATGTTAACACAACCTATTGATATACCTGCTAAGATTGAGTATAGAATTGTCTTGTTTCTATTTGATTCTTTGAGTGCTTTTATAATAAAGAAGAATGTTATTGTAAATAGTAATAGTAAGAATGAGTCGTGGTCAAACAGACTGAAAGCTGAACCATGACCTGCTCCTAAGTGGATTGGTATGATAGGAATGAGAAATGCTGCTATAATACCTACTTTTTCATTAAATAAGCTTTTACCTATTCCGTATACTGGAAATACAAGAAGTGCTCCATATATTGCTGGAAGCATAAGCATAGACCAACCTAAAGCATCTAATTCAGGCATAAAGTTTCCGAGAAGTTTTGCTGAACCAACTGCTACCATATTGAATAGAGGTGGACGGGCTCCTGCATAGACTCCTACTGGATAGTTAAGCAGTGGGTCACCATCTGATAATTCAACAAATGGATAATGTCCTGTTTCTAATGTTTCTTGGCATAACCGCATGTTGTAGTATGGGTCAGGACCTGCTAAGAAAAATCTAGTTCCCAATGATTGACCTTCTGGGTTATGAGCTATTCCTGATGAGAAGTTGAAATAAGAATTTAGAATCAAAACTAAACAGAATATAGCTATTAATGAAACTGCTACATAAAGTTTTGTTTTCTTTTTTGTTACTTTTGGTATATTTTTGTAAAGTTTTTGATATCTTTCTTTATCTTTACTTTTAATATTTTGCCTTCTTTTTCTTTTAGACATAAATTCACCTATTTAATTTTATCGATTAGTTCAGCAGCTTTAGCAGTTCTAGAAGAGCGGTTGTTTGTATAGTATTTTCCGCGTTCTTCATATTTTCTTTTTCTTTCTACTGTAGCTAATTTTTCTAATCTTTTTCTTTCTTCTTTTTGTCTTTTTTCTTCTTCCTTTTGCATTTGTCGGTCAGTTTTTCTTTCTTGTTGTCTTTGTTGTTGTCTTTGTCTTGAAGAAGATGTTGAGGTTTCCATTGGTCCAACATAATTGTAAACTAATCCTACTATAGCCATGATAGCTCCTATGATTAAAACTATTCCTATAATGTTAAACATCCCCGTTCCATTTTTTGAAATATTATTTAAAGATTCTTCTGTTTTTGAATAACCCTCTTCTTCTGTTGGTGGTGGTATTCCTATTGCTATTGTGAAGAAAGCAAAAACACCAACTGCTAAAAGGATTAAAGCTACAACTATACCCATGATAACGCTTGGGTCTATAAATCCATATTTATTCTTGATTATCTTTCTCATTTTCCTTTCTCTCCCAAGAATTTTCTATATAGTCCTTAAAAATTACAGGTACAATCCAAAAGAATAATAAAACTACAGGGATTGCTGCTGTTATTAATGATGTTAGTAACCAAATTATGTTATTTGATAATGAAACAAGAAAAGTTAAAACTAAAAGATAAACTAATGCTAACCCTGAACTTGTTCCTATAAGTTTAAGTATATGTTTTATCATAATTATCAATATATTGATTCTTTTTCATTTTTTGTCATACTATAAGATAAATATAAAAGAGTAAAAGTTGCTAATGTTGTAGCGGCAAAGCCACCTGTTTTAAACATATCATGAAATAAATGAGTATTTGTATACCATGTCAATCCTGCTACTAATCTTGACCAAAACATAAAAATATATATTGCTATAACTGAAAGTAAAAATAATTCATGGTGCTCTTGTTCTTTAAACATATCCCAAATCCAAACCCAAATAAAAACAGATATAGGTACTGATAATACTACCGCTGTAAGAATAAAGGGAAAAGAACCAAACATAAAAGAATTTGCAACTTCTCTGTTAAGCTCGTTAGCATAAAAATATGCTGGTTCTTGTTGGAATGCTTTAAGGCTTAAGAAAAAGTCACAGAATATTCCAGATATACCAACAGTTGTTAGACATAAACCAATTCTAAAAGCTTTTTGGCTTATAATCATTCTAACACCTCTTTGATTTTCTTTAGTTTTGTTTTTCCCATTCTATCTATTTTTAAAATCTCATCTGGATTTTCTATAATTCCCCTGACTAGCTTATATATACTATAATCATAATATTGTAATAGTTTTTCCCCGTCTGTATCCCCAATGTTTGGAAGCCCCTTAACAATATATTTCTGAAAATCTTCTTTTGTAGCGTTTTTCCTTGAAGGTATGTAGCCTTTTCTTAAAGGTGAGTAAATAGAATCAAAATCTTTAGCTTTATCATCATAAAATTTTTCTATTATTCCTAATGCTATATGATTATAAAAACCGCCAACAAACATTGCTGGGACATTACTGTGAGCAAACGATGATGTTAAAGAACCTATAATTACATTTGGGTGGACTCGTGGGGATTTTTCAATGCAGTCAATAATTCCATTAAAATTTTCAATGAGGAGGATGGGAAAACGGAAATTTGTTTTTAACTCGTAAAGCTGTTGCTTTAATTTTCCGCCACAGATAGAGCCTATAAAATCTGCAATTGATTTTCTTTCAATCCCCACAAGACCATCATAAGTACATAAATCTGATGAAGCATTTGTTTTGACACTTATTGATTCTATATGTGGATAATTATCTTTATTTGCTTCATAAAAACTAAGTAAGTTAGGTATTTTTTCTTTTTCTCTACTATCTATATGAACTTTTGTTTGCATATTAATTTTCTTCTTCTATAAATAAAGTTGAAATATGGTCAGCAAAATATGCTAAATAAGCCTCAGGACAAACATTTTTTAATCTATCTTCCTCAGCTTTAAAATTGCCATCCCAAGTATAGTGATTCATATGCCATCTAATCATATCTTGTTCTTGTAATGATAAAGGAATAAATTTCATTAACAAATCAATACTTCTTTTTCCGTGCGCCTTAGGAGCAAATTTCTTTTTCCTATATCTTTTATTTGATTCATCCCAAAAATATGTATTAACTTTACAGATGTCATGCAATAATCCAACTATTACAACTGTGTCATGCTCTAATCCAACATCAAAAGCATCATTTAACTTTTTTAATGTTTCATATACATTTAGACTATGCTCAGCTAAACCACCTTTACAACTTAAGTGATAAATTGTAGATGCGGGAGCATCAAAAAAGTCACTTTGCTTAATTGCTTCTATTAATTTTTTCATGTTATCCCTTTTTACTGATGAAAGTAAATAGAGAATTTGTTTCCTATTTGATTCTTTATCTATCATTTAAAATCTCCTCAAACTACAATTTTTACATAAGTCAGGAAATCGGTCTCTAAGCCATGTGCATTTTGGATATCTTGGTTTTACACTTGCAACATTTGAGATTGTATCTTTGTAATTGTAATCCGTCCACTTTAATTTTTTTATAAATCCAACTATACCTACATCTCTGTAACCCATCGCTTTGAGCCATGCAACTAATTCAATTCTTTCTTGGTGAGATGGATGTCTTTGTAACGCTATTTCTTTTAGACAGGGGAGACCAACTGCAGGAAGTGTTGGAATAAGTACATTTTTTGATGACTGCATTAGTTCTAAATGGTCATTCCCATTGAATCTGTGTTTCATTTTAAACTTTGGTATTTTCTCTATTATTTCATCCATGCTTAGAGTTGCCTTTGGTCTCTTTGGAATTTCTCCTGGTGATTCTGCAAGTTTTAGTATATGGTCTAATCCTTTTTCAAAGTCATCAGGTGGTATGTATCTGCAATGAAGACCATTGTTTATAATATCAACAACCTTTTTATTTTTATCTCTCTTAAATCTTACATAGCGGGTAGTTGGGATTCTAATTAACCATCTAAGGCGTCCAATTGTTGGCAAATCCATTGCTTGGATTCCAAGATGATTTATTATTCCCAATTGAATGCTATATAATTTATCTTTTATATTCGGATTTCCATTTTCAGGTTTTGTTATCATAAAGAAATGAAATCCTTTCCCTCCACTGAAATCAATAACGTATGGTATATTATTTTTATCACAAAACCTTTTAAGTTTTGCTGTGTCTCTATATGGTATTCTTAAACTTACCTTTGAATCAACATCAAAGACCGCCATGTCAACAATTGGTTGATTTCTTGTAATAAATCTATATGTGGAAATGAAACATGGTGCCTTTCCGTTAAAAACACGGATAAAGTTTTCCAAAGCTGCTTCATTATTAACATATATTTGTGATGGGTTCCCAAAGTAACGTGGCAAGTCTCTAAACATTCATTACTGTTGCTCCTTCATTGGTGGTAACAAGACTCCAAATTTGTGACTTTGACTGACTTCGCTAAACCATGCTGGCATATTTGATTTCATATGTATTTCTACATCTCTTGTAAATGTTTTTGATAATTCCTTGATTCCTTTGGTAAATGTTACATCTAGTGACCCGTTAACATTGTGTACTTGGCAATTTGGTTCATAAGTTGTAAAATCATCTAAATCATGTATATCTCCTATTCTAAGCTCTAGTTTCTTATCCTTGCCTATACTAAATTTAAAAAATTCTGTTCCATGTGCAGTTGCATAACTTGTTACTTCTTTGAAAGATGCCAAACTTATGGTTATGTGTGTATCTAATGCTGTTTGACCTTTGTTTAAATATGGAGTTTTATTTTCTATTTTGAAAGGTATTCCTGTTTTAGTTTCAGCTTCATCTATTTTGGTAACAGATATATTATCTTTTGCTCTTCCTCCTTTGATAAGTATTTTACTATCAAATTTTGGTGAAGGATATTGCAAAGTTATAACATCATCAGGTTTTCTTAAGCTTGCAAACTTTTTGATTTTTTCAATATCTATTTTAACTGATTCTTTTTCTTTAGTGATAGATTTAAAATAATCACCTAAAAACATTGCATATCTGTATCCAAAGCCTTCTTTCTCTTTTTGTGATGAATATAATTTTCCATCTTTAGTTGTTATAATAGAAAATGGAAAAAGACCATCAACATAAAGATAATCTAATATTTCTAATAGTTTTGGTTGCATTAATTCTATTTTCATTTATTTAGTCTCCTTAGTCCACATTCAAATTTTCCCCATAGAGCACATTCCTTTTCATAGCAGTATACTTCAGATTGAACTACGTTCCTGAAAGACATTAAAGGACAAATTTTGTTCATAGCGCCCACGGGTCCTCTTCTTTTGATTCTTTTTCTTTTGGTTTCTTTTCTTCTTTTTTCTCAGCAGGGTTTTCCTGCTTTTCCTTATTTTCCTTATTTTCCTGCTTTGGCGGTTTTATCCCTGCTTCTTGTTCAGCTTCTAATATTGCCGATGTTTTATATCCAGATTTTTCAAATTTCTTTAAAACTTGTTTGTGCACTTCATATCCATTCTTATCTGTTATTTCTATATTTGAATATAATCTGTTATATCCTGTTAGTTTAAAACATCGCTGATAATATTTATCGGCTTTGTGAGAAAGGTACAAAATAGTATCAACCCTATGTAAATTATCTTTTTCTCCTGCGGGTCTATAACCAAGGTCATAAAATATTGAATCTTTGTTTCCTTCATCTTTTATTTCTGATGTAAATACTACATTGAATGGAAACCTTTTGATTTTATCAATCCAGTTATAGTTATGAAAGTACTTTATGACGGGCCAATCTCCCCAACCTTCAAGGCTTCTGTATGCACTTGAGTCTTCTTTTAAGGCTTTGATTGTTTGTCTTTTTTGTGCAAAGTATTCTCCAAGACCTACACCGTAGGCTTGTCTACTATAATAGTCTTGAGCATTTTTCCATGCTTCCTCTAATAGTTCACAAACAAGCCAACCATGAACTCCTGTTTTTGCATGATGGTCTTTTAGTTTTTGTTCAGCTTGAGCTGTTGATGAAACCATTTCTTCATAGTTGTTAACAGGATATATTATAACTTGGTCAAGAAATTCCTTTGGTATTAAGTTAAAAAGTTTTGAAAGCCCTGTTGGTCTATCAGGATATACTATACACATTAAAATTTTTTCTTTTTTAACACCTTGCTTTTTAAGATAATTTAATATGTTTAGATACCATCTTGTTTTTCCTGCACTTGATTCACCAAAAAGAATAATTTTTTCAACTTGCTCTGTATCTTTTCCAAAGACTTTCATGGAAACAGGAGAAACTAATTCCTGTTCCCACAATTCTTTTGGTGAAGCTTCTCCTTCTGTTTCCTTTTTTACTGCCATTTATTTCACCTTAAAGGGCAAATTCATCATCTGGTTCATTTGCTATTTCTTTATCCGTGTCCTCAGTTGATTCTTCTTTTGATTCTTCATCTAGTTCATCTGCAATATCATCTATGTCTACTACTTCTGTTTCTTTTTGGTCAACAGGCTTTGGTTCTTCATTTTTGTTTATAGTAAAACCAGCTGGTTGCACAAAGTGACATTCAAATCTTGAAGCTTCATTTTTTTCATCATATGTTGCTGTTCCAATAAAATACAATTCAGATGATGCACCATATAAAACATTGTCAGGATGTACCCACATTGGAAAATTATCTTTACCAATATAAGAATCATCTGTTATAGAATATAATCCATATTCTCCCATCTTATCACTTTTGCCTACAGTTGATTCTAATACTATTCCCTTGACAATTCTTATATCTGTTTGGTCATCTGCAACATTAATTTTTAAGTCATCTAAAGGGGTTAACAAAGAATCAATATCTGGTTTTATTTTACTTTCAAAATATTCTTTTGCTGTTGGCATTTTTACTTCACTTGCTTCAATAAAGGACGCATCATTGCCACCTAATTCCAAACCTCTTTTTTTATCTTCAAAAACTTTTAACGCGGTCCTGTAAACTTTTGTTGGTTCTATAGTTGTTGCAACTTCAGCTGCATTTTCCCAAAGAGTTCCTGCAGCATAAAATGGTTCGCTTAGTTTTTCATTTCCATCTTTATCTTTTTCTATAAATTTAACTATAGCTGCTAAGTTCCCAACATACTTTTCTTGACCTTTTGATGTTATCAGTCTTGCTCTGGGTTTGGATAGAGGGCGTAGATACATTTGTTTTGCTCCACCTGTTAGTGTGTATCTTCTCACTAGTAATATGTGAGCAAATCTAAGTTTATGCTCTTCACTTGCCATACCTTTTACTTGTGGGTCATTATCCATAATGTCTTTTAGTTGTCTCATTATTTCTTTAGGTTCTGTTTTAGTTGATGTTGCTAATTTTTTAAGACTTGCTTTTATATCCGCTGGTATATCTACTGCCACTCTATTCACCTCTTTATGCCACAACTACGTCGACAATTTCATCTCCATCATCTAATGTCATAAAGCGGACACCAGAAATTCCACGACCTTTGCAGTTTACTTGCTCTATTGGAAATAAAGCTGCTTGTCCATTTTTGGAGATTGCGACTATTGTGTTTCCTTCATTTACTACTTTTGCTGCCACTAGCTTCCCATTTTTTTCGTTTAGGAAAACGGCTCTTGTACCTTTTCCTCCGCGCCCAGCTTTTCTAAACTCAGATAGTGATGTTCTTATTCCATAACCTTTGTTGGTTACAAAAACTATCTCTTTTGCTGGTCCACGGTTTGATTCATTATTTTCTTCCATTTTCTTTCGCTCCTTTTTATTTAAAAGTATTCATCTACATTTCCACTTTTTCTATTTTCATCAAATAGTAAATTGTTAACTTTTTCTTTAATTAACTTTTTCCTTTTTTGATATCGTGGTTGTAGACTTAAAAACTTATTTAGTAATTCAGCAAATACGGTATCATCTTGTACCATTACATTTATATAATCATTAAATCTTTTTCTTACATATACATTATGTAAAAGCAAGGTAAAATAACCATCAATCATTTCAGCGTTAGTATGTTTTTGACAAACGGGACAATCACATGGAGGTTTTCCTTCGGGGTCAAATTTTACAGCTGTCTCAGGTCTTTTCTTTGAATAAGAAAGACTACTTAAAAACATTGGGTCATGATACTTTCCCAACATTAAACCTGTTGCTGCTGTTGATGTATCATATGTATAATAGTGTCCTGTTATTTGTGACATTTTGGCTAAGACAAGTACAAGCAATGGTTCACATCTTCCCAAGAAATGAACATTAGTATCAATTTCCTTAGCAAATTTTAGTTGACCAAAGAAGTCTTCATTTGCTTTAGGTGTAAAAGTACTTGCAACAGGAAATGTGTAACCTTTAAAAGTATGTTCTTTTGTAAGAGCAGTATACCATTTTTTCAAATCTTTGTAATTACCTCCTTGAACAACTCCCCATAACTGCATGTTTGGATTTTCTTTTGCTTCTAACATTTTCCAAGCATTTTCATTTGACCTTTTCATGCAGCGCTCAAAATATTCTTGTGTATAATATTTGTATCCTTCTTTTTCAGTTTCATATGAATATACGGGTATGTCTACTGTAAATGCAACATCAGCTATATTTTCTTGCCATCTTAAAACATCTAAAACTGAAACATTGACTCCTTTTCTATGTACACCAATTTGATATCCCCCACTATCAGCAACTATATATTTTGCATCAGGAAAATCTCTTTCCCTTGTTGTATCAAGTCCTGTTACAAATGGTGATACAAATACATATGGATAGTAATAGTAATGCATCTTTTTAGTTTGTTCATTATGGTCTTTTTTATACCAATGCATAGTATACCGCCAATCAGCACGCTTAAATGTTATGCTAACGGGCATATATGTTGTTCCTTTCATTTCCATTTTCTATCTTCCTCTTTTAAGCAGGCTGGGAATTAACCAATCGAGACTTTGCTCGAAACATCTTGTATATTACGGTGAATAAAGTTTTTGGCCTGTATCTTAAAGAAAAGATTTGGTGGAATAAGATAATAGGAAAGTGATTCAAATGGAAAATATGAAAAAGTCATCTTATTCTATCACCTCTTTATCTATTACAGCAAATGCTTTATGTTGATGAATTGATTCATCAGATTCAACTTCTATTTTTAAAGATGTTATTTTACCTTTATATGATTCTATCATTTTTGTATAAATTTCTCTAATTAAATCTTCCACAAATTTGGGATTATCATATGCTTGTTCTGTTACAAATTTTTCATCTTCTCTTTTTAAAAGTGAGTAAATCGGTGCTGATGCACATTGTTCTACAATGTCTATGATATCTTCAAACCAAATAAAATCTTTTTCTCCAATTTCTAATCTTATTGTTGCCCTTTGATTATGTGCCCCGTATTTACTAATTTCTTTTGAGCAAGGACAAAGTGTTGTAACAGGAACTTCAACTAAAAGTTTTGAATTTATTTTATTATTATCTAATATATTTTCATAACCACAACTTGTTTTAAGTATTGATGATATCCTTGAGACTGGTGCTCTTTTTTCTATAAAAAAAGGAAATGTGATTTTTATGTTTGCATAATCACAATTAAATTTTGTTTTTGTATCTTTTAAAATTTCTTTTATAGCTTTCCCATTGATATCGTGTTTATGCTTTTCTATAAGAGAAACAAATCTTGACATATGTGTCCCTCTCATTGATTTGGGAAGTTTAACAGATATTTTGATGGTTGCAATTGATGATTGAAAATCAATACTTTTCTTTTGGACACGGATTGGATATTGAATTTCTTTTATTCCAACTCTATTGATTTCAACTGGATATTTTGGTTTCTGTTTTTGCACATCTATCATTTCTCTTCCTCACCAATGTATTGGTAAATGATTTCTTTTTTATTTTTATTATACAAAATTTTAAAGAAAACTTTATTGTTAGTGTTTATTTGCAAATCATCAATAATTGTCTTAGGAACTACTAAAACCTTTGACCCACCACCAGAATTAAACATGTTAGTGGTTCCTTTGAGTGCGGTTAGATTACCTCTGGTCATGTATAAATTTTCTCTCCAATAAATTCAATAATTTCAATAAGGGTTTGTTATTTATAAATATTTTGTTTTTTGTTTATGTTATATTTACTTTGATACTTTGAAGCTAAATCTTTTAATTTCTTTTGGTAAGTATGTGACCGTTTTCCCTTTGCTATACTATTTTCACACCTGTATGCTATTCTACATTTGTTGTTACAAAAGTGATGTTTATGTTTTTTAATTCTTGCTGGTGTCTGTCTTGTCATTTCGCCACAGTAATCACATTTTACTTGCATTTTATTTCTCCTGTTGATTCTTTGGTTTCCCAAGGGAATAAAATCCAATCTTTTTCTTTTTCATATATCCAAATGTCTGGTTTAGTAATTGATTCTTTGCGATAAAAAATAGTTGCTGTTTTGCAACCACTTGTTTGATAATGTTTTAAAGTTTTACCACTATCAGCTATATCATCAACAACTAAAGTATGTTCTCCGTATGTTTGGGTTAAAGGTAAGTTTGTTAAGTGTGATAAGTAAACTGCTGGTATTAAACCGCCACGGGGAATACCATATATGTTTTTGATGTTCCATGTTTTGATATTTCTTGCTATTGTTTTACAAGCGAATTCAAATTGAGGATATGTTAAAAGTTGCATCAAACACCTCTTTTGCTGCCATACATATGAATATGTAAACGTGGTGATAACCTTGCATAAGATGCACTTTTTTTAATCCATTCAGCTATTTGATTCATATTCTTTTTTAATTCTTTTTCTGTTGTTCCCTTTGGCATAAAGTAAATATCTTTTTCTTGCAATTTTAATTTTTTAATTAAGCTTAAAGCATTTTCAAAATCAACTCTGTCACCGATGACAAACTTAAAAGAAGCATAGTATTTCCATTTCTCTAAAACCTTTAAATACTTATCTGTGAGGAATTCTAATTTTGGGCTTACAATAAATTTAGCATAACCAGGATAATGTGTACCGTAGATAGTACCATTTGTTTCAACGTAGATATTAAAGTATGATAACTTTTTAAGAAAATCAAAAAACTCCTTTTGAATTAATGGTTCTCCACCAGTTATAACAATGTTGCGACAAGTATTAGCATCCAATTTTGATTCTATTTCTTCAATGGTCATTTCTATTCCTTTATTTGCATATTTAGTATCACACCAAGGGCAACTAAGATTACAACCAGATGTTCTAACAAACCAAGCAGCCATTCCAACTTGAGGACCTTCTCCTTGTATTGAATAAAAAATTTCATTTATTTTCATACTATCACTTTTATTAAAATATATAAGAATAATTAATATGTTTTGGTTTATTTTTATATACTGATGACTTTTTATCTATCATTTCTTATATATTTTATTTGTAATTACTTTTTGGTAAATTAATGTTTACACCATTAATCCTCTCTGCATCTTCGACAATATTCACATTCTGGTTCAGGCAATCCTTTTTTAATTGGAGTAATAGTTCCACACTTACATTCCCAAGCATTATACGGCTTTCCTTTTGATAATTCTTTATTTATCCACATCTTAACGCCATTTACCAAAGTTCAACATCCACACTATAATTAGATATTTTGACAGCTTTTTTCTTCATCTTTTCAAAAGCCTTTTTTTTAGCTTCGATTTTTCCATCTGCTTTTACATGAAAAGTATGACTACATTCCATGTCAAATAACACTTCATATTCTTTTTTCATCTTTTATCAAATCCTTTCTTTTAACACCATTTTATACATCTATCCAATTCTCTTATGAGTTAAACTTGACTGATTTTTTTCAACTAATTCAAATAAACTATCTGCTTCAAATCCATACTTATCAAATATCTTTTGTGGATGTTCATATTGTATTGCCTTCCAAATTTGATACGCTGTATATTTCTTTCCTTCTGGAAACCTGTCATCAGGTAATCCTTTACTAATATCTAATCTTTTTTTATCCATCATTTAACACCATTACATAATCCTTTTTTGTATAGTATCCGATAATTGATTGCCATAACAATCCCAACCATCAAATCTATCTCTTGCAAATAATTCTATTCTTGATTTATCTTATTTACATTTAACACATAAACTTTCTTTGTTGACATATCCTGAATAACCACATTTTTTGCATTTTCCCCAAACAGCTAAAACATCATCTCCTTTCCAATAATCAGGTTTAATGTGAGTTTGTTCAGTTTTTTTCTTTAACTCTAACTTTTTGATTTCAACTTTATAGAGTTTGCCTGTAAGTTCATCATACAAGTTTTCTAGTTTCCATAAAGGAAATTGCCAGGCTTTTTCTTTTTTAAAATACCAACCATTGTGGTCATGCATAATATCTATAAGGTCAGGATTATAAGTAAAATTAACTCTAAATACTTTTTCCCCTTTCCTTATAATCACCTTCTGTACCATCAATTAAATATTGGATTGGTACTATTTAAAATATGGGATTTATTTAATAGTATCTGTGTCTACGCCCAAATCTAAATCTAGGTTGTCTTGAACGAAATCTTCTACTTGGAGCACAAAATCCTAAACCTCTACCGGTTCTTGGACCTAATCCTCTTGGACCTGTTCTATTATATCTTGGCATTTATTTTCCTCCTTTATATTTTTATGTTTTAGAATTGGATAAGGTTCCAAAGGTAATTGATATTTCGACCACTTTGGTTTTCTCCTTTTCCATCTAATATAATAATAAACATTAAATCCTTCTTTAGCTAAGTTATTAAGAATATCAAATTGCGCTCTTGCTTTGTCATCATGATTTAAGTTAGCATTGTTAGCTTTTGTTGATTTAACTTCTATTAACTTATGGTCATTTGGTTTTAAAGCTATAAGGTCACAAGCAAAGGAACCTGCACTTCTAAATACTAACCAACCTTGCTTAGTAAGCAAAGACTTCAGTTCTCTTTCGTATGTTGCTCCACTCATTATCAAATTCCTCACTTGATTCTTTTCCTAATTCATTTACTTTAAAATTACATTTTAATTCTAAGCACTTGTTTCTCAGTTTGTTAATAACATCTGAATGTTGTGTTATTATATATACATTTTTTGATGTTACTAAAATTTTTGTTCCTATAATATTTTCTATAAACTTTTTTTGTTCACCTGAATTGTCTCCCTTTTCCATTTTAAAGTATTTTATCTTATCATATATTATTTTAGAAAACTCGCTAAGAAGAATCTGCATGACATGATATTCTTTATATGTTGGACCATCTATTAAATCTGAATCTTTTAATTGGTCAGGTTTTTGCCAATCCATTAACAAGTTTCTTTTTCCTACTTTCATGGTCATAACATACAATTGTGCAGTTCTTGCTATATCTTCTATTATGTACAGCGGGTTGTCTTTAGTTATATTTGGATGTTTGTAAAAGAATTTTCCATTCATACATGCCGAAGCATTGTCACTCATTTTTTTTGTATGAAGCTCACAACTGTTATTTATAATACAATCTGAACATCTTTTTATTCTGAAATCATGTGTGTTTTCATATTTATATCTTAGCATTTCTTTTTGTTTCCCCCAAATGGTATTTTTATTTAACTTAATATATTATTTTTATCTTATATAAGGTTTATTTATTTTTTAATAGATTTAGCGAATAAAATGGAAAATTGTGATATGAAACAAATGCATACTTTATAAAAAATTGGATGGGACCTAAAGTACATTTCTTTTCCATCTTATCTTTCGCCTCCTTTTTGTTTTGGATATCTGTTAAATATTTCATTATAGTCTTGTTGAATCTGTTGTGTTCTTTTTTTCTTAAATGGTCTTAAACAAAATTTGATTCTTTTTCCCTTAATCTTCTTTCTAAAGTTTTTGATATCAACATACAAAGCATAAACTATTATTGGGAAAATTGAAATATAAATTATGTATTCTAAAATAGCTTCCCCAAAATGATTAAAGTATATAGCAACTTGATGTCCGTTTAACATTGCTACAAATAACCATATGTAAAAGTTTAAAACAATAGCAAATGATAATCTATCACCTAAAGTTTTAAGTGTTTTCTTTTTATCTAAAACCATTCTTCTATCCCTTTGCTTCCCATATTTTTATATTCATTAATTTTCTCTTTCATTTTTTCTAATTCATATTTATCTAATAGTGATTCTATTGATTCGTTTGTTTTTATTTCTAATTCTGTTAAAGGACAACCAAAACATAATTTTGTTAATGCTTTATTTTTTTCTATCTTTTCTTTATCTTTTATATTTAATTTACATTTACTGTAATCTATATTTTCTATGCTCCCAAACTCATTTATTATTTGAGCAGCTTTCTTAAAACCAAATCCGTTTATCCCTTCTATGTTATCTGACTTATCTCCAGCAATTGCTAATATATCAGGAATTTGTTCTGGACTAACTGAAAATTTTTCTTCCACAGCAGCAACATCAAAAAACTTCTTTCCATTATACATATGACATTGTGGACCTATAAGTTGCATAAGGTCTTTGTCAACCGAAAATATTATTATTGGATAATTAATACTTTTAACATTTATTGATAATCGTGCTATGCAATCATCAGCTTCATTTTGAGGGGCATAAAATTGTTTTAATCCCAACAAGTGTAATAATATTTGTAAATCTTTTAACTCGCTTACAAATTGACTATCTATATGATTATGGGGTTTGTATGCAGGGTATAGTTCTCTCCGCCATGAAGGTGTTCCATGTGATTCCCATGTGACTAAAATTTG
>Ga0180434_10001571_pt1 | contig 32218 bp, 22 predicted proteins | sample SS_ome_7_FD_132453 | JGI IMG/M metagenome (GOLD analysis project Ga0180434, IMG submission 132453) | Hypersaline lake sediment archaeal communities from the Salton Sea, California, USA - SS_1_D_2 metaG | ecosystem: Environmental > Aquatic > Non-marine Saline and Alkaline > Hypersaline >... | reverse complement strand
CGTTCCTCCATGGTTCTGACCTGCTTGAAGGCAAGTGAAACGAGCCACGCCCTACGGGCGATTTCCTGATCATCACTTAGAAGGAATGCCACTCGATTAAGTAAACGAGCATAGCAGAGGCGCCCGATAATCAGCCGATCCACCACGCTCATTTTTTGATCGAGCGTCTCCTTCAGATCTCGCAGATCATTTACTTCATCCACTATGACCCGCAGTTCAACCAGCTCCTGCTCGACTTGCTGCGTTCTGCTCTCCACGGCATTCTTTTTCGTCGTCACAGACAGAACAAGAATAACCGCTATGAGGAATGCAGCCCCGGCCACTATCACCGTCCACGTACGCGGCGGAAGATTACGGAAAAAAGAGAGTCGATCGCTTAGACTCCGACCGCCACCCCTTCGAGCACTCGGGAGAAGGTTAATTCGTCTCATTTTATCTCCACCCCGCAAGTCCGATGGCTACCGAGTATCCGGGGCCGTATGTGGCAATCTTATCAGGAGGAAGGTCTTCCGCAGTGGGTATCCTCGCCGTGGGATCTCCGAGATCCACCTGAGTCTCAAGCTCACGTGCGAGATACAATCGCAATCCCCTGAGGAGAGCCGTACCACCGGTAAGCACAACCCTGTCGACGCTTCGATCATACATTTGATGTTCATAGTAACTGAATGAACGCCGAATTTCCCGGGCCATATCCTGGAGGACGGGCATCATTGCTTCTCCGACTTCCGGATTACGGTCTTCCTCGCCCTGCTCAAGCGCTTCTTCTTCAGATAAAATACCATGTTGTGTTTTCAGCGCTTCGGCCAGAGCGAAGCCGACTCCGAATTTATCCTCTATCGATTTGGTAAGATGACTACCGCCGATGCTGAAATCCCGATGAAAATGACTGTTCCCATCTTTTACGATATTGATACTGGTTATGCGGGAACCCATATTCACCAGTGCGATATTTTCGTCCGGAGTCATCTCCTGCTCGGTGATGAAGCATGACAATGCGGCGAACGCATCCACGTCGGCCGCAATCACATCAAACCCGAATCTTCCCATGAGTTCGATCCGCCGGAGAACATCCTCTTTGCGAACGGCCACCAGCAGGACCTTCATCATTTCGGCATCACTGGAATCAGCGGTCTCGAGGATCTGCGAATCCATGACTATGGTTTCTTTGTCAAAAGGCAGAAGTTGATCGGCTTGTACGGCGACGGCATCCTGGAGCTCACGCTCGGTCATCCGGGGCATCTGTATGAACCGTACGGTAACTCCCTGACCACTAACGCCAATGACGACGTTCGAGACTTTTTCCAACCCACTGTCGGCGACGGCTCGCTCCACGGCGTCCGCAATGAGATCCTCGGTTGGTTCAGTGGTTTCCGGATCCGTTCCCGGGGGAAACAACTCGGCCATTCCAAGTGCCGTGAGTTCATTGGGTGCAGCGGTCCTCGATAACTTGAATGCAGATTGCCGTGGAGGCGCGAATGCCGCGACTTTGACCGCATAACTTCCGATATCAATGCCGGTAATTAGTTTTCTAGCCATATCCCCTCAGCTCTCTTACATGCTCCTCCGTCCAGTTTCCACTGGCCTATATCACGTGCAACGTAGTACTCCCCGCGTGCGAGTGTCAAGAGAGGGATATCATCTGCAGATGACAACCCGTACCGACCTGCGGGATGTTGACCCTTCGCCCATGAGGCAATATACTCCGGAACGTAATGATCGTGGTAGTTCTAGTCTCACGATCCGATCCTCCAGTGTATCCCATTTGCCGACAACATGCCCGGCGAGATCCACCAATGTCAATGCATAAGAATCACCCGCACCGGGCATTGAAAGATACAACACATCAGTCGCGGGGTTCGGACCGATGCGTAGGTCGGGGAGCACACTCCCCGTTTCATTCGTCGCGTGGTTGGCAAGCAACCAATCGAGGCAGCCGCCCGCAAGGGTTATCTGTTCAGGACTCGACGGAAATTGGGACCACTTGAGCCCGAGTGCTACGGCCGAATAAAACGAAGTCTGTATCGCGGCAACAGCTCCCGAAGTATATGCTTCATCATACGTCATGGCGATTGTAGCTCCGGGATTTTCCGGATGTGACTCCAATATATCGAAATCCGAGCCTTCAGTTGAAACTATCTGGTCAATATCCAGAGTATTCCCGGGTATCGGGTAGAGCGGAGGAGATGATTCGGGATACGTACTGCCTCCCGTTAGCCGCAGGTAGACCTCTACGAAATCCTCGAGTACTATGTCATTCGCATAGTATAACATCCAGTTATCCCCGCTCATCACCAAGCCGTGCCTTTTCTGGCTTGTTGCACTGTCCAGAAAGCGCATCATTGCGTATTGTTCGGCCAATGAGGGGTAGAATCCGTTCTCGCAGAAAACAACGATATCCCAATCATCGAGACCGTATAGATTATTGCTCTGAACGCCCGATCCTCTATTCCAGTAATCGGCTTCAATACCCCGTTGAGAGATAACGTCCGCAAAGAGCGTGGAATCCACTGCGTCATCGTAGTTGATTAGCACGGGTGCGGGATCCGGAAAAATATCTTCAATTATAAGGGATTCGATAAAAATCGTGTCATTCTCTGAAACCTGATCACCTTCCGCGTCCAGCACAATGCGCAACACATCACTTCCCGGTGAAGCAAACAGATTTCCGGGAACAGTGAAGTTCACCGATATGCTCTCTTCGGGAGCAAGTCCCCCCAGAAGGGATGCGTCGTGTGATCCTGAGGTTGTGGAGAAATTAATTGAAGAGCTCGGTGCGGGATCTGTTCCCGCATTATATAGAGCCAATCGTACGGTGAGATCTCGTCCGCGAATGATATGATCTCCACCGGTCGGTCCCCGAGACCCGAGGATCGCCATATCCACCGGAACCTCAGAGAGAATTCGTACATCATCGACATCCCATTGAAAATCAAGGTTGGCTACATATCTCCAGCAAAACCGAACCTGTGCCTGGCCGTCTGCCTGGGCAACGCGTATAAGCGGGATATCGGAATGATTCGAATCGTATTCAACAAGTGTTTCCCAGGTACCGCCACCGTCAACGCTGACGCGAACCTGAGCAAATCCGGTCCCCGTGGTCCTGAAGATTTGCCAGAATGATACATGAATACCTTCGTCCTGACTCAGATCCAGTATCGGGCTTATCAACCACTCGTCCTGTTCTCCGGTACCGTAGCGGACTCTCATATGCCAATCACCCGGTTGCCCGCCGATCATCCAGTCGGGCCCCGGTCCATACGATTCAACTGTCCAATCAGGAGGAACGGTACCGTTGTTCTCGAAGCCGGTTTCATACACAACGCGAGCAGATATGGAAGAAACACAGACCGAAATGACTATTATAGTTACGATTGCACGCATTTGATCAGCCCCCGCATCAGGGGAGGAGATAGTCGAACTCACCCCGGGATTCGGAGGCATTCCCCTCCACACCATAATCCACAGGGGCAACCATGTAGAAGTAATTCACCGCTTCATTGCCGGCGGCACCGGTATCGTCGAATGGAGACGCATCAGTCTCATTATAGAGAACAGACGGCTCAAAAAACGCCTCGGTACTACGATATATTCTGAAGGAGGGACAGATCCATGACGGTTGGTCCAACCAGGATAACCGTACGGTCGTACCGATAATCTCTATAGATACATCCGCGATTGCGGCTGGTTGGGGCGGTCCCTCGAACCAATAAAAAATACGTTCCAATAGTGCTTCCCGCGCTGTGGAACCGATAATATCGGAGAAGCTGAAACCCAAGAAAACATGTTCCCGATCCTCGTTTGAGAATTGAATGGCCACCGGGAACTCCGGCGGTGTCCATTGCCAGGCGTACAACGTTTCCGCAAAAGCATCGGCACCGATTTTATCCGCCCGTCTGGTCGAACTGGATTGGTCAACGGAAAGGGTATCGGTATCAACGCTTCCTCCGATATAGGTACATGGAGCCGCGCTGAATGTTCGTGTCGATCCTGAACTCACCTCGCTTCCGTCACACCATGCATGGAGATACTCTTCGAAAAACTCGACGGATAGTATACCCTGATCATAGTACCTCCCGATATTATCCCCTGTTATAAGGAGGTGGGCTTTTGCTCGAGAGCCATCACCCGCATCCAGAAAGCGCATAAGGGCAACGGCCTCCTGATAGGCTGGAGCAAGTCCCGGAGCTTCGGAGAAAACAACTGCTGACCATGCATCGAGCCCGTAGAGATTGCCGTTCGTTCCCCGATCCCAACTGTCATATCCGATCCCGATGGCAGTAAGTGCGGAGATATACGCATCCCGTTCATCGGTTGCCTGCCAGGAGAGCAGCACGGACTCCGAAACGGTAAGAGAGACCGGCGTGAGATTCCCCGCGGATGAGGAATTATTGCTCGGATCACCATCGGTCCCGAGAGTCGTCTGCGCGGTGAGTTCGTATGATCCCGACGTCGGAACGGTCCAGAGATCCGGGAAAGATACCAGAGCGGTTTCCCCCGCGGGCAGATCTGAGACCGTTGTGGAGGACGAATACCCCGCGGGAACGGAAAAACAGGAAACCGGCACGTTGGTTTCATCATTTGTGGTAAAATTCCTTACCCGCGCATATACCTTCACCTGGACTCCGCCGATCAGATTGTCACCGGTGGACGGACCCATCATCGAGTCGACTCCCACATCATGGCCTATCCCTGCCTCAAAAAGGATATCATCAACTTCCCAGTATTTTCGGTACACATTATACGGAGCGTCATATCGCCACCGGAACTTGACCTGAGATTGATTCGCTGCCTGGGGAACATCCGCGGAATCGGGATTATGGGCGAAGTTATTGGCCGTATAAAACTTCAATGTAGTCCATGTCATCCCATTATCGGTTGAAACTTCCACGAAACCCGTATCCGTATCCGCCGACGACGGAAAATATACCTGATAGAAATTCCACCATTTCAGTTTGAGACCGGATGAATATCCGCTGCAGTCGATGGCAGGGGAAATGAGTCGTTCGTCCTGATCAAGAGTAGAGGTCTCACGGGCACGGGCATGCGCATCAATGGGATTGCCCGCCTGCGCCCAATCACCACCGGGTCCCTGGCTGTCAACGGTCCAGCCCGTCGGGGGAAATGGATCGCCGGTACCACCGAAATCCTCGGTGAGAAGCACAAGTCGCCTGTCGGCACCGGCAATAATGGGAAGAATAAGCAGTACGACGATAATATACCGATTCATTCTCATGGATCATTCCTTTCAAGGTGGTTCGCAATCAAAAGCCGGGGAATGAGCAGTGTATGAACTATCATCAGGATCCGAATCTCTGATACAGGAGAATCGCGATGGTGGCGATAATCAGAACGATGAGAATCTGAATGCCGAAAGTACCCGGTTTCTCATCCTCCATCTCCTCTGACTCCAGTGATGATCCGTATTCAAGCTGTCCGGGAGGTATGTATTCCTCCAGAAATTCGTCTCCGGGAAGTTCCTCCGGGATTTCGGCTGTATACGAATAACTCGTGAATACTTGAAACGGTTTGGATGTACTTCCCGCGGAAGAGACCCCTCTCCCTATCCGTGCGACTATATAATACTCGGCTCCGTAGTCTCTGACTATTCGTGCGGGTATCATGACTTCAAAACGATCTAAATCGACGACCTGCATGGGTCGAACGTAGTAAGCCGTCGTATCTCCAAGCGTCCGGAAATGAAGCTCAACGGAGAGTAACTCGGGTTGATTGCTTTCCACGGTGGCGAGGACGAGTAATTGCCTATACGGTTCGCACTCGGATGGTGGATTGTGCGAGACCTTCAGTATCGATTCAACGGTATCAGTACCGGGCGGAATCTCCCCTATAGCCCCCGCGACGGCAGGAAAAAGCAATACGCATATCAGGATAGTTCTCACGCCATTCCTCCGACCAGTCAGTTATCACGACGATCCCATTCACGGGAACGGGTACAGCAGTCCTGTTCATGACAAGAACTCTCTGATACGGATGCGAGTCAAGACCGGGACATATACAGGAGGATCGGACGAACGCATAGAAGCGCTCCCCCGGTGATACCTGTGTCGTTTCGTTCCCTTCAGGAACTCATGGACACACGATATTATCCTCTGATCCGTATACCTCCTGCCATCCGCCTCCAAGGCTTGGCGGAAGCTTGTTCACGGTCCATTCCACGGTACCGTCAGACCGGATCAGAGAAGGAAAACAGGGCGGGGGATTCGTACAGAGACGGGGATCATCAGCCCAGTCCGTGCCATACCCATGACTTGTACCATTCTGAGTAGGCGGCAGGTTATAGAAATGCAGGGATCCATAGATTATGAGAAGCCCTTCATATGCTCTGCCATTGTAGTTGATAACATCGACTTTCGAATTGCTGCTCTGGGCACGCGATACGAATGCGGCGAAGATCTGCCTGTCACCGTCCACTCCTCCTCCGGTGAAAATATCGGGAATCCGCAGACTGCCGTAGTTAGAGTTATCCTTCCCCGCAAGGAGACCGAGAGCATCATCCGAAGGGCCGAAACGGGGATCCGCGGCATAGAGAATATCGGGGACAAGACCGCCGTCAACGTACCAGTCTGAATGACTGTCCACGTCGATATGCCGACCGGCCATGATCGTCATCCGTCCATTCAATGTTCCCCAGACATGAACATCCGCCGTACTCCCCCGCCAGTATACCACCAGGCTGTCATCCAGCGTCGAAAGATACGTATTCCCGTCGAATGGAGGATCGGTTTCCCCCGGAACTCGCATCTGAAATGTCCCATCCGCATTGAGTTTAACATACAGGTCGTCATCCGCATAATCCGCGGCTCGATACCGGTACCCTTTACTCGTTGCGCAGAGCTCGGCGTAGCTGAGATCCACACTGCAATCAACGGGTGTCTGATCGAGTTCATACCCCTGAAAGAACGTCGCATACCCTTCGGGGCATCCTGGCCCATCGTTCGTTCCTCCGCACCGAAATGAACTGGCCGCTGATTTCACCCGCTCGAAAAAACGGGCACCCGTTTGAGGTAGAGAGGATGAGTTGTATATCATTATCCGGGGATTGGCGAATACCGGTCCCTGCGCGATATCGTCATCCCAATACCATCCGGAGAAACTTCCGCATATTAGGGGCATGTAACACGCACCGCTTTCCTTTCCCACGGTGACGCCTTCCATCTTGACTGCACCACATCGACCGTCGCTTGTTGTTCCGCCGGCATAGATAGTGTATCCCCATCCCTGAAATGGATTTGAATAGTCGTTGGTATCCGCGGGAACAATGACGGGATTGGTATATCCGCCGTTTGAAAACGAATAGGTTCCAAGACTTGTCTGAACCTCAGGTGGAGGATTGTCATCATCCCGCGCGCTGAGCCACATATACGCCCAGTTGATACCCGCGTCCGCAAGCTGTACCTCTGAAGTCGCGTCCAGCTCATTGAACGACATCTGGTGTTCCGAAATTGATGAAACCATAAACGTGGCAGCCAGCACACCAAGGATTACAAGGGTAAATATAGCAAAAATGAGCGCAACACCGCGGCGCACGCTTCGATTTGGTCCAAAACTCATCATGTCCTCCTAGTCAATATTCCGGGGACTCACGCGTCCGCTCAATACAACGGTGTCTGAATAATCCGGGAGCGCGACACCGAGAGTAATGTGAACGGCAGTAACGTCGAGACTCGATACCGTATCAACGGGAGTAGCCACGTTATTCCACAGAAGATCCGTATACCCGAACTCCAGGTCAGTGGCGTTTTCCACAACGGTCTGGTATCCTCCGGATCCGTTGATTCGACGCTGCAGTCTATTATTATGAAGCCTGTATTCATACGTATCGTAACTGCCGTTTATGAGTGCCTCAAACTGAATATAATCCGTCTGCCCGTCCACAATCACCGCGGTATGCCGGATTTCACGGGAGAAGATATCAAAGGCGGCACGGGCATCATGAATCATCTGTGAACGTTCAAGCAACGGTTTATTCAGGTTTGCATGACCCCTGAGTAGAAACCATAACGCACCGCTGATGATTATGAAGACCACCATGGCGATCATCATCTCAACAAGACTCGTCCCTCTATTTCGTTTCATGCTCTCCTCCTACAGTAACGAGCCTACAACGGTACTCATATTAAGGGAATGAGTCCGCCCTTTGTGATCCCAGGAAACGTGTACTTCGGCGGCGAGAGTTCCTTCTACCGGACCGGGTGATATCACATAGCTGATTGTATATCCATCTACATATCGCGATCCCGATCCCAATGATGCCGCTGACGGGAAATCGAGAGCGGCAACTTCTTCAAGAAATCGCTCCGCGAGAACCGATGCTTCGCTCCGGTATCCGCTCAACATGACGAGGTCCGTACCCATGGGCCACTGCCCGACAAGCCCCAGAAGCCCGATCAGCAGTATTGCCATGGCAACCATTACTTCCACAAGGGTAAAACCACTACTGTTTTGCATGCTGAACTCCCTATACATCTTCGACTCTGACCCTGCCGGTAATATTTACGATGATATTCTTGGCTCCCGCATCAGTGGCAACCCGTATTGTTCCCGTTGGCACGCATACGCCGCGGGGAAAGAAATGCGGAGATGCGGATATGAATTGGACGGTGGCTCCCACGGGCAAGTCATAGGTTCGTACGGTATCACCGGTATCTACGTTGACAATGAATAGTTCCGAACCGCCGTTGATGGCGTTAAGCTGCACTTCATCCCGTGAAGTAATGGATAACTGACGGGCGAACTTCATCGCCGTGGAGGTAGTTTCCGCGGCTGATCGCAATTTTATATCTCCGATACCGGAGAGAAACTGAGGTAAAATGACCGAAGATAGCACAATTGTTATGAGTATAATCACCGCCAGTTCGGTCATGGTAAAACCTTTGGATCGATGAATCATATGAAATTCCCACCTTTCCCGGTTCGGCGGCCATAACCGGATGTGCTACATTGTATATAATGTAGACATATAGTCATAAATACTCGATCTTCTAATCAGATATGCAAGAATCAATCCATGCTCACAATTTTCGAAGAAAATATGTGTAGTGCGCCAATTCCTTGTCATGTATGACACATTAGCCAACAACGTGTCATGTTATCCATCAGCCACATCGCGAACTCCTATGAACTCGGTTTCCGGTTCCTATGAAAGATCTTTCATATTCTCCGTGAAACTTTCCGATAGTACGCATTGGGCATTCCGTAGACTACGGTGGAGTCGCATTTTGCCGGGTTTTATATGTCTATCCCTGGCGATTTCGCAATGATCGGCAATCTTCCGTTGTCAATTCTCGATGTCAGACACCGGGAGTGGTTAATTCGTTTTGAAGCACATCACCCAGTATGATCTTAACTCATTTATTGCCGGCCTAAATCGAGCGCTTGTTATCGTAACGACCTATCGTGGCATAGTTATACAGCGAAGCCGGAGGCAATAAAGAGGCTTACGAGTCATGCAGTTGGAATTTCATGAACGCGCCTTAATGACTCTTCATCACCTATCGCCTGACGTTGCCTTCAATAGATAGAAACCGCTCAATTTAGGGCTAGTATATGTAACATTCAGCATTCAGCCATCAGTCATCCTGGTATTCCCGCCGCTATCGACCGTCATACTGAGAAAACTCGTATACCGGCTCCTGTGTATATGACCATTCGATACCGCCTCACGTACGGCGCATCCCGGTTCCACGCGATGAGAACAATCATTGAAACGACACCGGTGGATAAATGGCCGGAAATCGGGTAACAACTCGGCCACATGACGGGAATCGAACGGTAGATCTCCAAGCCATTCTCTGCCCGGAGTATCGGCAATGAATCCGTTACCATCAGCAAGGGGAAGGAAACGAACAAGACTTGTCGTACGCCTGCCGCGCCCGATTTTCGCGCTGAGGCTTCGAACAACCTGTGCTTCCCTCCCCAAAAGGCGATTTATGATCGACGATTTTCCCACGCCCGACGCCCCGACCAGAGCCGACAGCCTGCCCCGAATAACATCGAGTAATTCCTCTATACCTTCACCGGTCACTGCACTGATGCCTACAAGGGGGTAGCCCAGGGGCGGGTAGAGCTCGAGCTGTTTCATCTCCGAATCGGAAAGGTCGATTTTGTTCAGACATACGACGCAATCGACGTTTCCCTCTGCTGCTCCGGCGATAAAACGATCCAGGAGGGAAAGCGACAACGGCGGTTCCTTTCCACTCACCACAACGACGATAATATCGAGATTGGCCAGTATTGGATTGAAACGACCTGCGCGGTCAATACGGCCGAATTCCGATGTGCGTGGCATAACTTCAACAACCATATACCGGTCATCGGATTCTTCACATTTTACTGCATCTCCCGGTGTGATCACGCCGGGACTCCTATCTCGTGCGAGTCTTCCCGCCAGCACGGCTCGTTCGACGCCACCTCGGATCGTAATGAGGACCTGCTGGCTGTAGACGGCGAGCACCCGTGTGACTAGAAACTTCCTATTCGTCATTGAGGTACCTGTTGGAAATCATAAACGTTTTCCCATGCGGTTCATTGTGGACAGGTATGAAGAACCGTGATTTCTTTCTTATGAAACCGAAACGGCGACACTCCTTGACCACTTCGGTACTCACCGGTATTTTCGGCCCGCCGAATTCGAAGTCAAACAAAATTCTCATACGGCGGCGTAGCTCAGTTGGCAGAGCAGCGGAATCATAATCCGTAGGTCCGGGGTTCAAGTCCCTGCGCCGCTACCAGACGCGACGGAAGGCATATGTTTTCCGTCGCGTTCTTTTTTGGATATGCGCGATATGAACCGGCGGACAAATCGACGCTTCGTATGTCATGAGATGAATTCATGTAGGTTGAATCGTAGTTCTCAGCTGTATTAGCCGTAGCTGTGAAGACCGGACAAGAGATACGTTACACCAAAAAATGTGAATAAGAGGGCCGCAAATGCTAAAAGGTTCATGAGCGCCCATCCACGAGCACTGAAAAGCCGAAAAGCGCGTCCGTGCAGCGACGCGGCAAAGAGGATCCAGGCGACAAGAGCCCAGACTTCCTTGGGATCCCATCCCCAGTACCTACCCCATGCATCGTATGCCCACGCCGCTCCCGTCGAGATTCCAATGCCGAGGAGGACTTCTCCCAATAGCAACAGGCGATATGTCGTACGGGACGTTTTAGAATCGGATGGCTGTAGCAGAATCCTCACACTGAGTCCCGCCGTGAGGAATAGAAGTGCATATGAAAGCATGGTTGAAAGAATATGAATTTCTCTCCACCTGCTTTTGAGTATTGCCACGGGAGGTTTGATGATGCTCCCTTCCGCCGGGAGAAACACGATGCCGACAGCTCCGATCAGTGTAAGAAGAAGGGAAACGGTGCCAACCACTTCCATATGTGACCCTCGCGAGATGATCAATCCCAAAAGAGGGATGATACATATGACGAGAAGAAATACTTCCCATGAATTGAGCAGCGGTAGTCTTCCGGCGGTAATGACCCAGGCGACCAGTATAAGAAAAAATCCTCCTGCTACGATATCGTTACCTGCGTGTTTCCATTTTTTCCTATCGCTCGAGATGCCCAAGAAATGAATAAAGATACCGGCGAAAGCAAAATAGCGGAGTAAGCGTATCGGACGAATACGGTTCCAATATCGCTCGATAGTAATTCGAAGTCTGGAAGGCAGCAACTCACCATGCCGTGTTCGCTGCTCTTCGGATAACCGGTGGTATCCCTCTCCTACACCATCGAAATCCCCTGCAACATAGCAATCCGTTATTGATTCCCATACTGTCACCGCCCAATCCGGACAATCTTCATGGGTAGGGCCATACCACGGTTCATCCCGAGAAGATCCCGGCACAAATGCTACAATTTCTTCTATGCGGGAGAGAACCTCGAGCCGTTCCAGGAGCGCAGCGGCGTGATCAGCCTCGGGTGAACCACGATCTTCCATCGCGATCCGCTGCAGTTCGCTCGCGTTATCCATGATGACCGGTGCGGATTTCCAGGTTCCCGGTGATAATCCGAGAGTTGTTGCAAGGTCTCTGTCAACGTGTACGTTCACGAACCGGAGCCATTCGGTAGGATTGTGAAGGATTGCCAGAAGCCCATCCCGTGCTTTGCCGGGGAACCGCAACGAATACGTTATTTCCAGATCTCGAGCGAGTGTTGAGAGCGGTTTTACACGACCGGATTCACGTATGAGAACTCCATCCGAAGCAGGGATGTCCGGCGGCTCCTGAGCCCAGGTCGCCTCACTCAATACGAGTATAAAGACAACGATGCTCCATGGTGAGCGAGGGCGGATGAGGAGGAGTATGAGCCCTATGAATAACACCACACACCCACCGGCAACAAGCAGAGCCCCAGGATCATACGACACCTGAAAACCACTCCAGGTCGTACCGTTCTCCGTGCCGTACTCGGCCTGGTAAAGCCGCCACCCGTTCAATTGCAACGGGCTGTTCGTCTCAATCCACTGCAAACTGTCACCGTCCTTTTCGCCAGTAACAATTGAAACGAGGGATCTGTAAGAACGCGGGATTCCGCTGTTAGGGTAATCCTCTCGAATCGCCCGAATCAGTTCAACTGCAAAGGGGAGCTCAATACGCGATGTCAGATTGAGCGTATATATCTTGGTTCCGGCACCGGAAACAACCACTTCCGGACCATTCTCCACGAGCCAAAAAGAATCCGGAGATTCAACGAATCTCAGAGCGACTGCCGCGGGACCTCGCTCTGCGGGGTGAACCACAGGAACGATTTCAGCATTATTAATCAACTCATCGACAACGAGGGGGAGTTCGCCGTGGGATCCTGTTACCGTAAGGATTGTATCTCCTTCCTGGATGGAGCCGGTCGCTACGTGACCCGGACGGGAGAAACGATATTCCCAGGCGTCATCGTGAGGATACATGGACAACACGAATCGTTCCTGTGAGGAAAGCTCGAAGGAGACTGCGCCGAACGCTGGATGTCGCGGACGCGTAAATCCGGGAAATCGCTGAAACACAAGCAGTGTTTCAGCCGGAGAACCCCGCCAGCTGAGTGCAATCCGTACCGCGGGATTAACGGGCGATTTTGTGGGATCCGGGGGAAATCCAACTTTGTAATCAGGATGATACTCAAGGAATTTTATGTTGAAATCCTTCTCTTCGATCTTCAGGGCTCCGCCATGAATGTCCAGAGGTATAAAAACGGTATCCTGTGTTTCAGCGAGTACAATGGTAAGTTCTGACTCCGATCGCTCCGGGATACCAAAATATAATCCCAACCCGGCGATATCCTCATGATCAATCCAATTCTCCGCGAGCAGTATGGGGCGGGATCCATGAGGCGTCTCAAGGTGAAGCATGATGGCATGTGTACCCGTTTCAACATTCGATTCCTGAGCAATATGATCTACGTGGACATGAGGAAAAAACCGGGTCATCTCAAGCGTGCCGGCCGGGGTATCTGTCTCCACTGAATATCCGGTCTTCTGCAGATCGCTATGAGGAATACCATAGCGAACCGCTGAATCCGCCGGTGATGAAATGGTTATCCAGTATCTGTCACGAACCGTGATGCTGTTATCAGCCTCCCCTTCGTCGAGGTACAGAGTTCCCCGTACCGAGAATCGCCAGGTTAGAAATGAACCGATTAATAGAAGCACTATTCCGATATGTATGAAAAAGAGAACCGGTCTTTTTCGAATCCGTGACTTGAAAGTGGAGACGAGAAGATGAATAAAAAACACGAGAAGCAGAAGAGCAAAACCGGTTGATCCATAGAGAGGATACGAGGTACCGGGGGGGGGTGGATCGGGATCCGCTGCTTCAATAACGGTTATACTTCCCATGACAAGGGCGCAGGCAATCATGGTCCAGAATCCCACACGTGGATGGAAAATCAGCCGAAACATTCCTACTCCTCAGTGGTGTGCCCCGTACAATCGATCTTTCGGACGCGGTCACGCACCCCGTGTCTTGGGTGTGGGCTCTTTCTGTCCGAGGCTACGCCGCAACTATCTTGTAGATCGTGGCAGTTACTACGCGCAATCACGACACATCCCTCACATCGGCACCGAATAAGTCTTCCGGTAAAGACGGATGAATAGAGAGACCTGAAAGGTTATTCGAGCTATGAAGATGTTGTGCGGATACGTATGTCACAAATATCAATTACCTGAATTGAGCGATTGTTATCGTAACGACTGTCGCGGCATAGCTGTACGGCGAAGCCGGAGTAGATGAGAATCACTCAGCTTAGGAAATATATACACGAAACCACGGAACGAGATTCGAGCAGCGTATATGATTCAATGTTGCAGGCATTTCACATACTATCGCGAGAAGGTGTTCATGGAAACGTTCATCAATGCAGGCGTATCCTCTCGGATACGTCCAAGCAGATGAACTCTGAAACGAGCGATGCAGCCGCGGATTCCATGCCGCAATAGAATCGAATCACTCCATTTCGGAAAAAAAGGAAACCAGAATCAACCACCACGTGTATGATTCTTCTGAAGGCTCACAAAGGGCGATATCAGCGGTCTCGAGTGAGTCGATACCCAATCCATCTTGGGTGATGGACGACCTCCTTGGGTAGGGCTGTCTTCTGAGGAGTAAACAACTGCACCGGCTCTGAAGAAGACAAAGAGCAACACCACACGCTGGTACTGGTGGACTGATCCTCCCCACTGCGCTAAGAGGGGCGACGAAGAAGACGTCGTCCCTCTTGGTATATACAACATCATCTCACCTTCTTTGCGTCATACGGTACGGAACCGGTCAATTGCTGAAAACTTGACCAATGTTCAATTCCAACGTAGATATAAGAAATGGCGTTTCTTGAGCCTTTAAGAAAAATCTCTAATCCATTCACGGATCGTTTCACCGATTCGAACAGAATGTCTCGATAACCATCTAGGAACTGTCATGGTAATCCATGAGCACGCGCGATATCAGACATTAGTTTCAAATGTAAAAGCGCTGGAGCCATTGCCGACACTCGATCGGAAAGCCTGCAAGGCCGGCTATGTGCTCATTGACTATCTCATTGAATCATTTGCCGATTCGAAAACCGCAGATATCGAAACGGCAGATAATATTCGAAATAATGTATTACACCTTCGATCAATCGGAGCACCCGGGGCCGCGGAATCCATTGCGAATCTCGCCGCTGAACGTTTTGAGGAAAATATGCAGAACGCTGAGGCGGCACTCCTCCTGAATCAGGCAGCCGCCGCATGTTCGGATCAACATTTGTTCCACAATGCGGAAGAGTACTTCCTCAGGGCACATCAATTGGTTCAGATGGATGATTACATGTTTTTTGAACCAAGTGTCCTCAGTAACTACGCCATTCTTCTGGTGGAACGATCCCGATTCGATGAGTCACTTGAGTTACTTCAACGCGCGCTACGCACGGTTGAGTCGTACGATCCCGTCTCATATTTTCAGAAAACCGGATCACCCTCTGATCATGTAAGATGCACCGTTCTGAATAACCTGGGCTGGCTGTTTATTCGAAGGGCACACATCGAAGGAGAAGATGAACGGCTTCTTTCACGTGCGGTCGAGTATCTCCAGCAAGCGCTCACCTCAAATATACACAAGCGAACAGAGATCCTGGCAAAGAGTAACCTTATCATGGTACGCATATTGAGAGGAGATTATGTTTCCGCCCAACAGGAACTTGACGCCCTAATAGAGGATTCGAAACAGCACGACCTTCACCGCCTGCTCCCCGAGCTGTACCATCGGCAGGCCCAGATTCATGCCGCTCGTCATGAGGTGGGATCAGCCATTAATTGGATCCGTGAAGCCCTCAGAATAAGCCTTATCCATATAAATCCAAGACAAGAAACCCGTATCGTCGAAACATTTCTGGGAATGCTCAAATTCATGCTCGCACAGCATACCGACCCAATCTCGGTACTGGAAGGTTCCGGTGCGCCAATTCTTCAGGAGTTGCTCATGCTGTTGAGAAGCAAGGATACGTATACAGGAGGTGATCATTCGCGTCGCGTGGCCAACCTCTCAAAGAAAATCGCGAGAACCGTTGCTGATGATCAGTTCAAGGATGAATCCTGGATCAAACATGTAACTATGGCAGGATTACTCCACGATGTAGGTAAACTTCTGATTCCATGGAGTATTTTAAATAAGTTTCATTCTTTAACATCTCGGGAATGGAGCGTCATCCACAGTCATACCACGTATGGCGAACAGATACTTAGTCAATTGAATCTTCCGAAATTGGCGAAAGTAGTGGGTGAACACCATGAGCGGCCGGATGGTACCGGATATCCCCGGGGAATCCGTGAAGTGAGCACGGCAGGGGCTATCGTAGCAGTTGCGGATGCGTTTGAGGCGATGACGTCACCGTCCCGTATGTACTCCCGCCGAAAAAAGCGAAGAGAAGCATTAGATGAAATCAAACGCGGTACGGGAACACAATTCCATCCGAAAATCGTCCGGGCGTTAGAGACAGTTGTACGCCATAGCTTCAGTTATCCCAATGCATAGTCGGTTTTTCCCAAAGATAGAAGAATGCGCTCTGTGTTGCTCGTAACGAAAGGCGTGTGAGTTACCCCGCGAAAACCACAATCCAAATGATCGTCATTCTTGACATCATTGCTATTGTTTCTGTTTTAATACAGCCGGGAATGGATCTTGGCTCGGAACGCCGCAGCGATAGTACATACACCAGGGAAAAGATTATTCCCCCCGTCATTTCATTTTGAAGCCGGGGTAATATTCATGACGGAGAATAGCAAATCCGCTCAACGGAAATCAGAACTTAGCCGAAAGAACAACAATTCCGATCCATTACCGTCGGACGCTTCCTCCTGGGTGAAACGATGCATTTGTCCAATCTTTGATTCCGTTGAAGAACCGGTCTATATCGCCGATCCCGAAACCTATGAGATCCTCTATGCAAATAAAGCCCTGATTCGTCTCTTTGGTAATGTTACCGGAAAGAAATGCCATACCGCTCTGCACGGCCTCCCCTTTCCCTGCACTTTTTGTACCAATCATCTGATTTTCGGAGAACACGAAGGTACGTCTCACACTTGGGATTTCAGAAACAGTAAAAATAAACGCTGGTATCGGTGTATCGACAGAGCAATCCCGTGGTTCGATGGCAGACCGGTACGATGTGAGATGGCCGTTGATATTTCCGCCCTTAGAAATGATGAACAGGCTCTCCGTCGCGAACGTGATTATTACAGGTCATTCCTCGATGCTTTGACGGATTGGGTATGGGAAATCGATGTTTCGGGGTGCATTTCCTACTCAAATCCGGCCGTTGAACGCATGCTGGGCTTTCGCATTCCCGATATTCTGCATTCCTATTTCGGCGATATCTGGGTTTCAGATAGTGCTGAAATCGAATCACGTAAACGCCTGGAGGAACGGATCGCCTCCCGCAGGGAATGGCGAAACCTGACCGGTCGCTATCGTCATCGTAACGGTACTGATGTAATTACTGAGAGTACCGCCTTCCCGTTATTCGACGAACATCACAGATTTATCGGATATCGGGGTTTCGACCGCGATATCTCCGACCGCATGCGAAAGGAACGGGAACTCCATGAGAGAAGACTATACCTCGAAGCCATATTGAACGCGGTTCCTGATGCGATCATCACGCTGGATACTGACCATCGAGTCGTGGAGTGGAATATCGGCGCGACTCGATTGTTCGGGTATACTCACGACGAAGTGATTGGGAAGAATCTGGATCATCTCATTTCACTTCCGAATCAGCAGTCGGATACTCATGATCTGACGGCTCTTATACTTTCCGGTACCCCCGTTCATCCACGTGAATCTATCAGATATAGAAAAGACGGTTCTCCGGTTGCCATAATCGTATCCGGATCGCCGATCCTGGTTAACAACGAGTGTATTGGAGTTGTGGGAGTATACACTGATATCTCTGCGTTGAAAAAATCCGAAATAGAACGGGCGGACGTGGAAGCACAACTCCTCCAATCTCAAAAGATGGAAGCTGTCGGTCGTCTTGCCGGAGGCATCTCACATGATTTCAATAATCTGTTAACCGCCATTCTGGGGTACTCTCAGCTTGCATTGAACAAATCCGTGGACTATCCGGGATTCACGCTATACCTCAAGGAGATAGTCAAATCGGGGGAACGTGCCGCATCACTCACGCGCCAGTTGCTCGCTTTCAGTCGAAAACAGGATATCAATCCGCTTAACATCGATCTGAATCGACTCATTTCGGATATGGACGGTATGTTGCGACCGCTTCTCGGCGAAAATGTTGAACGAATCATTAAAACTGATTCAGATCTGCCGAACGTTCGCGCCGATCCCCGTCAAATCGAACAGGTTATCATGAACCTGGTCATCAATGCCCGTGATGCCATGCCGGATGGCGGAACACTTACTATTCAAACCATGCCAATCGAATCTTTTCTGACAGATCACCCCATCACTGCTAAAACATATTGCAGGGTTTCCATACGAGATACGGGCTTCGGAATTGATTCACAAACAAGCCGACACATCTTCGAACCCTTCTTCACCACAAAAGAAGGAGGTACGGGTCTCGGTCTTTCGGTTGCATATGGCATCGTGAAACAACACGATGGATGGATCGAAGTTGAAAGCATACCGGACACCGGATCATCATTTCATGTGTACTTACCGGCCTCGCTACCGGGAGAAGAGATCAGCAGTGTACTTCGTGGAATCCAGAGGGATTTACGTGGTTCGGGAGAGACGATTCTCATCGTTGATGATGATGAAGCAGTAAGAAAATTCATGAAAACAGTCCTCGAAGAATACGGATACTCAGTCCTGCAAGCTGCAGATGCAAACACCGCATCGCTCATAGCGAAAGATAATCCGATTTCACTGCGGGTAGTCATCTCCGACGTGGTTCTTCCAGACGGTAGTGGAGTAGATCTTGCCCGGGAAATGATGGAACTCTACTCCCCTGCTCACATCATATTGACAAGCGGGTACGGCATGACAAGCTCACACCAGGAATTCATTCGGGAAAACTCAATTCCATTTCTTCCAAAACCATTTACAGTTGAAGATCTTCTCGAAGCGGCATTTCATTCTTTAAATACGGAAGATTCATAGATGGGAACTGCGTTATCCCCTAAACTCTGATTTCCCTCATCGAAAGCTTTGTAAAATCGATTTCTCCCACGCCGAGTTCATGTGCTATCCGTATATGCCTGATCTCCGCGGGATCTTGCCAGAAAAGATGTGTCACATACGCATCGAGTGCTACGGGATCGACGCCGGCTATTACTGTTTGTGCCGCTTTGACTTCACCGGGACCAATGGGCCCATTGGTGAGGAGCACGTGATTCGCGTCCATGATGATCAGACTCTGCCGTACCGTTGCCGCCAACTCGGCGATACATTGATGAAGATCTGTTCGGTGAAAACGTATACGATCCCAGTTTATCCCCATGAGATTCTTCATGGAAAGCGTAACCGTGGAACCGGCATGATGCTTGGCTATGGGCATATTTATGAATACATCTGCATCAAGTATATCCGCGGCGATACGTTCGTGGCGAAGGATAGTTCCTCTCGGTACAACAACACTCCGATATTGTGACTCCTCGTTCAAGGCATGCCAGGATCCACCCGCCTGTTCTACAGCCTCGGCGGTACCGTTCATAATGAACGAACGACTATCGTCGTGACTCACGACCTTTACCGTCTTCGCTCCTGCTTTGATACATTCGGAAACAACGACTCGAACCATTTCGGGATGTGTATTTATGGCTTGTTCAGGACGATTCCGGCCCACGGGATTCGGTTTAATCACCACCGAATCGCCCGAACGGACAAAGCGACTGAATCCTCCGAGAACATCTACCGCCTTCAAGCAGTTTTTCGCTGGAGAGGAACCCGTGACAACGGCAAGATCACAGTCCGTGTCCACGGCACGAAGTTCTGCGTTATCCGTGACCGACGCCAGAATCGGTGACGCAAAGGCGGCGTGGACTCCAGCCATGGTTGAATATTTGATAAACCGTCTTCGGGAGAGATTATGCTTCTTCATGATATTTCCTTTCATCCGAAGCCACTTTTCCGGCTGCCGTATTTTCATGGTATCCACTGGTTACTGATTACCCGGGCTGTTCCCTTCGATTTCTGTAAGCATCTGTCGTGCTTGATCCGCCTGCGGTCCCTCAGGTGAGAGTTTCAGAAACTCTTCGAGCATCAATCGTGATTTCTCCTGTTCATCCAATTGCCGATATGCTGTTCCAAGCATGAGGTAGGAGTTGGCGAATGTCTCATCCAGTTCGATGGCACGTTCATATTCCCTGGCTGCTTCATCTGCACGACCGGCATTGAGTAGACCTTCGCCGTAACTATCATGTGCATTCGGATCATCTGGTGCAACTGCAACATACCTTTGGAAATAATATAAAGCCCTCTCGGTCAATCCCTGCCCCAGGAACGTATACCCGATCCGATTGAGGGCCAGTGCGTCTTCAGGATTATTCTCCAAATATCGCATGAAGGAGGAATCTGCAAATTCGGTCTCGCCCATGGTTGCATGCCCGAAACCAAGCAGGAGATCAATGGACGCATCCTCTCCGCCGAGTTCTTTGGCTTTGGTGAGTACTGTTACCGCCTGAGCTGCGTTCCCATACTGTAGATACGTTTGCCCGAGGATCATGTGCTTCTCGACATTTTCCGGATCCTGCTGAATATCCCGTTCCTGTTGGGATACTGCAGTGAAACGTTCAAGCTGTTGTAGGGCATTGGGCATTGTTCGCGGGTCCTCAAGACGTGAGAGAAGACTATCTAATCGTGCCGCACCATCACTGAAATCTCCGGTAAGCATTGTTTGTGCTACGATGGCTCTGTATGTGGCGCATGTTTTGAGAACGTCATTCTCGGTCTTTTTCAATACCGATTCGCTCAGTTCAAGAGCATGCTCGAAATCTCTGGTTGCGAAATCCCGAGTCGTCTGTGCGTATTCAGTGTATGGCTCCCACGGGATCTCTTCAAAACGGGATATCAGCCCTTTTTGTTCCATTGCCTGATTGAAAACCTGCGAAAACGGGTATGCGGTTATGATTTCTGCATAATTTGAGGCGGCCAGAGAACTATCCCCCGTCGAGAGGTAGGATTCAGCCAGCCGAAAGCGTATTGAAGCATCTGTATGAGGTGCTGGATCAGATCTCAATACATCCTCATAGGTTTCAATAACACCCGATCTGTCACCCGCCTCGAATGCGCAATCGGCCGCGGATAGAGAAACTTCATTTATCCACTCATCGGATACGGGCTCGGTACTTCCTCCGGATAGCTTTAACGCCTCGCCGAATGATTCCCTGGCTTCATCCCACTGTTCCAGTTGTCTGAAACATTCGCCCTTTCGTCTGGCTGCTTCGGCACCCCATTTACTATCCGAATAGGATGTGACTACAATATCGTACGCATCGATGGCTTGCCCGGGGTTCTCCATCTCGAGAAATTGAATGTTGCCCATAGCCATGGCTGCCACCGGTATTCGAGGATCATTCTCGTATCCCTCAATGATACCACTATATACCGTAAGTGCCTTTGAGTAGTCTCCCTTGGTTTCATACTCTTTCGCACGATCAAAAAGCCGGACAATTGGTTCTGATGCATTCGCCGCGTTCAACATCGATATCAATGGAATGATAATACTCAGAGCAAAGACCGGATTTCGTAAAGGTTTCATTCTTCCTCCCGTTTCATTTCGTAACCTAATCATACTACTTCTCTCAACCGTGCGGACGGAGCTGCACGCGTACTATTTTCATGATTGAATAGTGCATAATCATTTCCGGATTCGTAGGGCGTCGAAAGATATTGTCCGTCAGTTGTAAACTATAGCACCACATAACACTATAGAATAATTCCTTTCATGTGCCATGGAGAAATCTCTAATCAACGCACGAATTATGCACAGAGTTGTCTGTCCCTGCGCTAACATCAGTACCACAAGTACCACAATCCTCCTCACGCGATAGATTTTAAAAAACCTGATCAGTAACTTTTTAGCAAATCTTGTGCCTGCACCAAGTAAATCATTTTCCTTAAAAATCGGCAATCATCATTCATCAATCGTCAATTCCGTCCTGTCTTCACGAAGCCGTACTTGTCACGGCGTAGGCGGACTAAGCCGGAGTAGATGAGAATCGCTCAATTCAGGTCTTGATTACGATGCGCAGCCTGTCCGACTCTGTTCACAATTGTTCAAAACCGAACGATTGAGTCTTTAAAGAATTTGAAACTGTTCACTTTTAGAGGAGTGGAATCAAGCAGAGATGAACGAATCGTATGATATCGGAGTACGTTTTTTCTGCAGCCGGTTTATCCCGCATTTCTCACCGGGCTTTGTTGCGAAAGCGCTGAAATGCTTGTGAAGCTTCCCACAACCAAGTATGTGAGCTTGGTCGCGCACCCAACACCATGGGTGCGGGGTTTCCTTTGAGGGGGCAAAACCACGGCGTAGTCCGTCAGCGGAGAGACGAAGACGGGTGCTATTACGGCATACAAGTACTTCGACATTGCTCAGGGACTTTGTTGAGCTCAGAACAGGTGAAGCCCTCTTTCTCTTCTTTCCTCCTTTCGAAAAGGAGGATTGAGGAGGATTTTCTTCTCTCAAACTGAGAACCGACTGACAACTGACAGCGCATGCAGTTCCCTGGTTGTAGCAGAAAGATGGTGAGAAATGTAGGTTATTATCGCTCAAGGAGGAACGGTATATGCTACAAAATTCGTAGACTTCTATTTTCGCATCAGGAGAAGAAAAATGAACAGAAGCATGGACTACTTCATTGTTATTCCGCTCATGGTTCTCACATTCGCACATTCCTATGGGGGCGAAGAGACCATAATCAACGGGATTTCCACGGTACGCAACTCATCGGTTCCCTCACATGGTCATGAAACAATCCGTCTTGTAGAGCAATGGCGCGCGGGAGGCGAAGACGACGACATGGTCTTCGGACTCATTACGCAGGTTCGAACCGATGAGGACGGATATATTTATCTCCTCGATGCCCAACTCTGCGAAGTCTATATCTACTCCCCCGACGGGGAGTTTGTCCGTTCAATCTTCAGAGAGGGTGACGGGCCCGGAGAAATCCGGGAACCGGTCGACATGCTTATCTTCGAAGACGGTTCCGTGGGGGCGGCTCATGAATTTCCGGCGCTGATCACTATTGTCGATAAACAGGGAAATCCGGCCGGCAGCCTTCAACTCGGGGGTGACGATCCCACGGCAAGATCATCCATGTCACTCATCGGTTGCAATGCAAATGGTGGAAATATCGTTATATCAGGTACACATTTTAACATGTCGGATACGCCGGGTATTCAAGATCGAACAAATTTTCTGGCGAGCTTCTCATCGAATGGAAATGAACTCGTCCGCTATATGGACAATGAAACACAGTATAACTTCACCGACTTCTCTTTCATCGAAAGAGAGCACACCCCTCATTTCTGGTGGGGGTTTTCAGTTGGCTGGGACGGCCGTGTCTACGTACCACGAAGCCGCGATGAGTATGCCATTAACGTGTACACCAAGGATGGTACTCTTGAACGGGTATTCGAGCGGGAGAGCATAACCTGGAATCGTACAAACGAAGAGAAAACACGCATGCGAACATTGATAGAGGGAGCAACTTCGGGATCCCCGGGTGAGATTACCATCGTCGTGGAGGATACCGAACCAGCCATCGCCTACTTTCAACGTGGTTTGCGCCTTGCGAGCAACGGTAATCTCTGGGTTCTCCCCAGCCGTGGACTCAGAGAGCAGCCCGAGGGCGTATTCGTCACCTATGATGTGTTTGATCCAAACGGTCACTTCCTAAAGCAGGTCTCTGTTGAATGCAATGGAAATCCCATGAGCGACGGACTTTTCATAATCAATGAGGATCGTGCGGTCATGGTACGGGGATATCTCGATGCTCTGGCAGCCCAGTTCAGCCGTGGTGTCACATTCACTGAAGACGGTGAAGAACCCGCTCTCATGGAGGTTATCTACTATATAATTGAAGAAAATTCACCGTAGAAATGTCCGCGAAAGACATCATCCAAATTCGAATCGCTCTATCGATCATCTACTGATAAACGGGATACGTGAGACAGCGTTACCACTCATAAGTGAGAATAACATGAGGTGATCTCGAAGCTGACGAGTAATGAGGTATTGCGTCCTGACTAACTCTCGTCCGTTGTACCCCATTCGATCGCTGGCCGTGGGGTGCCGGAGGCATTGCCTCATTCGATATGCACACCCCTCTATCGTATGAACCAGATGCCCGGTAATATCCTCGATAACCTGGAGCGTAATACCACCTACAGCTCCACCGATTACGGGTTTACCCTTCCAGAGTCCTTCGGTGACCACCAGCCCGAATCCTTCTTTTATTGATTTCTGTACGATAACCGTAGCAGCCCGCTGTAATGCGTTTATCTCATGATGGGCATCCGGTGGCAATTCAAGAACGTGTATATGATCGTCACTTGAAGCAGCCTGGCGGACCTCCTCAAGCACTTCGGAACCTTCGGGATCATCCGTAGCACTACCGCCGGCCAGAACGAGCCGGGCTTCACGATGCCGACGAAGTATTGAAAACGCCTCGATTACACCGACAGGATCCTTGAACCTGTCAAATCGGGAAACCTGTACGAATAATGGTAGATCCCTCGGGATATTCAACGTGTTACATACCGATTCTATATCATCTTCATGGAGGTATCTATTCTTCACCGTAAGCGGATCAATGGCGGGAGATATAAGTACCTGCGGGTGCTTCAATTGTCGAGTGAATCGAGCCAGTGAAAAGACGCTCGCCGTATACGGTTCGACCAGTCGACGAAGTCGACGCCAGATCGAGCGCCGGGGTTTTGACAGATCTATATGACACCGCCACGCCCACTGACCACGCACGCTCTGAGTGAGCGTATACAATGCTGCTGGTTGTGGATCGTGAACGATGACGAAATCAGCATCTCGTAATAGATCTACTGAATCGCGTCTGTTGTTTTCGTTGATCTCTAAATAGTGATCCCATTCGGATTCAGATACTGATACCTGTTGTCCCTGCAGTCCATTGTGGAGCCGTTTTGTGATGGAGAAAAAATTCGCGTCACCATCCAATACGAGCCATCGGGCATCGATACCTAACCCTCGCTGGAGCGGGATGAGTCGGTGGAGTATTTCGGCGACTCCTCCGCCAGAGGCGGTAGAATTTATGTGTATGACCGTGGCCCCGTTAAGCTGTTCCGATAAACACTTCAACTGATGCTCAACCCAGGAAGGGACGAATTCAAGATATGGGGTTATATCCTGCGGTTCGAGAACACTTTGTATCTCCTTCATCGAACCGTCCCCCCATCGTTGAGAAGCTCAACAACAACGCTCCTGCAGTCTTCCAGAGAAAGAAGATAAAAATCGAGATCCGACAGTCGTTCGGCCACGTCAATGGCTCCTAAACCACTCCGGAGCCACTGGGACAGGTCATCACGACCATCCTCATTCCTCAACCGTGACTCATACAAATGAAAAAACAATGATGATGCGGGAACGGAGTGAATACCGTCGATGAGTGTCTCAAGGTCATACGCAATCGTACCAAGTTCGATTTCAGTCGAGAAAGACCGAGAAAAGAAAAACTCATGCCCGGGAAGAACGGCCTGATGATTTCCCTGATAATCGAGTGCGATCTCAATGGATTCGATAACGCGCTCCCGTAGTTCCTCGATATCCCGTTCGTGAAACGGATCCAGTACGGCCAGTCGTTCCGCCAACGTGGTGTTCTTCAGATTCACGTTCGCCCATAACGCAAAATCGTTAGGGTAATTTCCGATCTGTAGCGGGAAACGAAGCGGCGTTTCCCGAAGGTGATGATGAATTACTTCGGGATCGGCACTTTCAATCCCTATCCTGAATTCCCGGAGCGTAGCCGCCGCCACTCCTGTTGGACTAGTCAAACGAATGGCATCACGAAATGCGAATGGGTCGGATCTCATAAGGTAGAACTCCTGATATCGGTCTTCATTAGTCGTCTTAATACTGTGCGGAACGTACGGGGACTATCGAGAGAAAACCTGGCACTGCTTTGCTTCGATCCTACATGAATACTCCACGCCGTGGGAGGTAATTGGGAAAACATATCCTCGTCAGTCTGATCATCACCGGCAACGAGGAGAAACTCTATGGCGGGAAGTCGGCCTAGGAGACCGACAAGCGCACTTGCTTTACTGACACCTTTGACGCGAACCTCTAAAACCTTGTTTCCATAAAGAATATCGGGGACGGGTATAAGGTTCATCGACTGAAACCGTTCGGCAAGGACCTGTGCGTTTTTCCTGCCCAATTCCTGATTCGCCGTCCGATAATGGAACGCGACGGAGGCGGACTTCAGCTCCACCATTGATCCCGGTGTCTCCTGTACGATCTCTTCCATGATTGTTCTGACACGGTCCCGCCAGGGAGGTGTTTCCCCCTTTAGAACGTCTTCCCAATTACCTCCGCGTACCTTGATCCATCGACCATGTTCGGCAATGAGGGCGAGTTCATATCGACCGAACCATCGCTCAAGACTCCCCCGATCTCTTCCACTGATAATGGCAACCTCGAGATCTGGAAAACGAGTCATATCCCGTAATAATGATCGAAGGGATTGTGGTGGTCGTGCATGCTCGGGCCGATTTACAAACGGTCTCAACGTACCGTCATAATCTAATCCGAGAAATCGAAATCGTGCCTGTCGCCATTCTCTCAGGAGATGTGCATAGAGAGTACCCTCAAGTCGGGGCGGATAGAAAATCGTACGATTAGATGACGCCATTTTGAGATCACGTAAAAACCTCTCACGCCATTGTGTAACATGGGAACGTTTCACCCGACGGAAAAGCGCACTCATTCTCCGTTTCCGTTCACGCGCCGTAAGTGATAGCGCTGTTTTCAGGGAATCCGCAAGTGCTTCAGTATCGTAGGGATTCACATGAATCGCTTCGGGAAGTTCGGCCGCCGCTCCGGCGAACTCACTTATGATCAGAACGCCCTTTGAGTCAGTCTGACATGCGACAAACTCCTTGGAAACGAGATTCATACCATCCCGAAGCGGTGTGATGAAACCAATGTCGGCATACCGATACAAGGCACAGAGTCGAGGGAACGGAATCGGTCTGTAGATATATTTTATCGGTGTCCATCGTGCACTGCCGAATCGGCCATTTACCCTGCCTACGATTTGTTCAACGTTTTCTCGCAGCTCTCGATAACTCCGTACTTCTGTTCTGCTGGGAACTCCAACCTGCAGGAGTTCTAGCTTTTCATGATAGTCCGGATTGAGTTCAAGAAACCGTTCATATCCCAATAATCGTTCCGGAATACCTTTCGTATAATCCAATCGATCAACACCGAGTATGAGACGTCGGTCTTTGAGTTCCTCCTTGAAAGTCTCAATTTCGTTCCGTGTGGACTCATTATGAGCTGCCGCATCCCGATAGCGTTCGACTTCGATCCCTATGGGAAATACACCTACGCGGACACCACGGCCTTCGACAATGAATACATCCTCTTCTGGTTCAATGTTCAGTACTCGTCGCACCGAGACTCGGAAATGACGTACATAGTCGTATGTGTGGAAACCGACAAGATCGGCTCCTAAAATGCCTTCTAACAACTCCCGTCTCCAGGGGAGAACCCGGAATAGCTCCGATGATGGAAACGGAGTATGGAGAAAAAATCCGATGGAGGCATCAGGTCGAGCGGATCGAATCATCCTGGGGAGTAACATGAGGTGATAGTCATGTATCCAGATCACATCACCCGGCTTGTAATGCCGGATTATAGAACGGGCGAACATTCTATTTACATCGCGGTATGCCACCCAATAGGTTTCCTCAACCCGAACATTGTTGACGAGATAGTGGAAGAGCGGCCAGAGAACTGAGTTCGAAAAACCTTGGTAATAATCCGTTTCCTGCTCATCAGTAAGCCATATCGGTCGAAAGCCGTGTTTCGAGAGATGCCGATAAGCAGTGGATCGTTGTTTGTGATTCTCGAAGAAAATTCCGGGCCATCCGAACCAGAGACCGCCTCGTTGCTCGTGCAACGGTCCCATGGCAGAAACAAGACCGCCTGATGATTTTAAACATGATATCGAATCATGTTTTCGTTCAACGGTTACCGGTAGTCTATTGGATACGAGTATTATCCTTTCTTTATTCAGTTCGGATCGTCGTACTTCCACGGCTGGTGATATCGTTTTGGTCGATCTATCATCGTGCTCTTTTCTTCTATTCAAATTTCGTTGCATATAAAATCCCCTTCGTAATCCCGCTGTATTATGATGTTTTAATTATGGTTCCCTATAGCCTTCCGTCCTAGTCCTGAGCGATAATGCAGGGAATCGAAAATCACGGAATACAGCATTCTGTCAGCAGGATGCCAGAGGTTGCATGAATCGAGAGGATTATCAGAACGCGAGTATCAGGATTCGTGAGGTTTCTCCAACGATTTGTACCAGATATTCATACTTTCGATAGTGCCCGAGATATTCGTATTATTGGTTAAAGTTCCGCCGTAGCGATATCCGAGTTTCGCGAAGGTAATATTCATACCCGGTGATAATGCACGGGCGATGGTATAGGCGGTTTTTAATCCGGTCTTCCGCATATCCTTTTCCATTCGTCTGAGTAAACGAAACGCAAGACCCCGGCCTCTGAAATCCGGCAGCGTGGCAAAATCAGTCATCTCCACGTTTCCCGCTGCTTCATCTTTTTCAGAAGAGGAAACGGCTGCAATCCGACCGTTTTCACGTATACAATAGTAATCCACATGGGATCGCATTGTTTGAAGAAGATATGATTCCTCATGAATGGGAAACGGATATGTCTGGAATACGATCTTATAAATTTCGGCAAGTTGAGGGATATCGTCCTCTTGGATGATTTCTATTCCTGTACTATTCTGTAGGTCACTGCTATCCGCGAACACCTGCGACTTGGAATTGGCCAAATCAAGAATGTATTGAACTTTCCCTGGTTGAGATTCTATGCGTCGCTTTTCATCAAGATATTTTGCCAGAAATTCAGCATTTTCATGTCCATGATAAAACCCCGGTATTGCACCTTCAATTCGATACCCGCGTGAATGGAACAGCTGACGCAGCTTGAATGGAACCTTGGCGAAAATTTTGGTATATCCCTCTTTTTCGGCCAGTTCATTAAGCTGATCCGTGATTTTTGTCAGATCTTCGGGATGCAGCTTCATAAGATAAATCCTGTTATTGTACGGACCATGCTGAATCACGGATGATCCGATTTTTTCGACTGTATCATACATGTTTTCTAACCTTATGCGTTGTTGCATTATCTGGTATGATAAGCGATAGCGATATGAAAAAGAGTGCGGAAATCACGATTCCGTAAAAGCTGGCATCCAAACCCACACGAGAGAATGCCGTCGGCAGGTATATGATTTTTGTCTGGAGCAATATCGTCAGGACACCTCCGGCGAGCATTCCTCCGAAGGCACCGGTAGAGCTTGATCGCTTCCAGAAATAGGCGCCCAGCGTTGGAACGAAAAGACCCGATACCATAAACGAGTATGCATAGAGAATAGCATCAAGAACCTTCTCAAACTGACTGGCTATGACGATTGCCAGAAGGCCGATGATAAGCGTAGCAATCTGAGATAAGCGCATGAGCATGCCTTGGGATGCATTCCGGACGAAATAGCGCTCTATGATGTCATTGACGAAGTTCCCTGAAGATGCCATCAGGCAGCTGTCCGCTGTGGACATGATCGCAGAGAAGTATGAAGCTATAACAATCCCGGTGACACCGACTGGGAGCATATGTTTGATGAGCAAAGGAAGACCCATCTCTGACTCTACTTCAGGAAAAAGGATGCGTGAACACATACCGAGAAATACCCCGGTGAATGCCATAACTGGATATTCGAATAAACCGGCGATAAACCACGCCTTGCGTGCTTCTTTCTCATCACGACACGCATACATACGTTGATACAGCGTCATGCCGATGAGCCAGATTGGAATAATCGTAACCATCCAATTGATAAATGTCACGACATCGATATTCGTCAGTGTAAAGAATTCATCCGGCAATTCCTTGCGAAGGACCGAAAAACCGCCCAGTTTGAATATCGTCACCGGGATAGTGACGAGAATGAGGCCACCGAGAAGAATAATCCATTGGACGGTATCGGTATAGATAACCGCCTTCAATCCCCCGATAACCGTATACACAATGGTCACAACCGCGATGATATACAGAGAAAACTGGAGTGGACTCAGACCAAAAGGGGCCTTGGTAATCATCGTGGCCGATGCAAGTTTGGCACCCGCCAGTGCCTGTGCTCCGGTGAATCCCATGTAACCGATGCCGGAGATCAACGCCGCCAGGAGTGCGACCCGTTCGCCGTATCGGAGTCTGAGGAAATCCGGGTAGGTGAAAAGGCCATGTTCGCTATCTAATGCTTTGACCTTTGGAATAACGAAAACGGCTGTTATCCACGCGCCTATGAGCCCCGTAAAAAGCAGCCAGCTTCCTGAGAATCCCATGAGGAACCCGAGACCACCAAGCCCTATAGAGAAACCACCCCCCACATCGGTTGCAACTATGGAAAGCCCGACATGGTGTGCATGGATCGATCTGCCCCCGACATAGTAATCCTCGGTGTCCTTATTCCGTTTGAAATGATAGTACCCGATTCCCAATACGCCACACATGTACAGGCCGAAAATGGCATAATCGATGGGGCTCATTCATCATCCCTTCTCTCGTGACGCTCATTGTCCGCGGGAGTCAATGCAATGGTTTCATCGTAATCACCAAGAAGTTTCTCGATACCTATGGCTTTATATTCGCTGGCACCGTCGAGCTTGAGCTGAAGTGCGCATTCATCACAGTTACGATCACAGAAAACTGGTTCATAGGAATCCGGCTCTTTGTACGTGGTAATGACGCCTTCGTAATTCCGGAGAATGACTTTATTCGTAGACCAGGAGACGATGTAGTTCGGCATGATTGGTATCTTGCCCCCGCCCGCCGGTGCGTCGATAACATACGTCGGGCGAGCGAAGCCAGACGTATGCCCGACAAGACTTTCCATGATTTCTATACCCTTGCCCACAGGTGTCCTGAAATGCGAAAGACCCTCTGAAAGATCACACTGGTAGAGGTAATACGGTCGTACGCGATTCCGGACGAGTTTATGGACCAGCGCTCTGATAATGCGGGGGCAGTCATTCACACCTGCAAGAAGAACTGATTGATTCCCCAGTGGAAATCCTGCGTCAGCGATCAAATTCAGCGCTTGAACAGATGATTCAGTGATCTCACGCGGATGATTGAAATGCGTATTCACCCAGATGGGTTGATGCTTTTTCATCATTGTAACAAGATCTTCGGTCACGCGAAACGGGAGAACCGCCGGCGTTCGCGTACCGATACGAATCACTTCCACATGTTCTATGGATCGTAGTTCTCCCAGAATCCAATCGAGATATTCTGTCGAAAGGAGAAATGGATCGCCACCGGAGAGAAGTACATCCCGAACCTGCGGGGTTTCCTTGATGTATTGAATACCCTTTTTTATGGTTTCACGGTCAGGTATGAAATCCTGATCTCCGACACGACGTTTTCGAGTGCAGTGGCGGCAATACATCGAACAGACATTGCTGACGAGGAACAACACTCGATCGGGATATCGATGTGTTATCCCCGGTGCGGGGCTGTCCTTATCCTCAGCCAGTGGATCAGGCATATCGCATCTGGCAAGCTGAAGTTCAGAGGGAGACGGAAATGCCTGTTTATACACCGGGTCATTTTCAAGATCATCGGTATCAATTAAGGAAAGATAATACGGTGTTATGGATATGGGAAATTTGCTCGCGGTTTCTTCGATATCTTTTCGTTGTTTTTGCGTGAACGATATTTCAAGCAGTTTCTCGAATGTATCGATGTCTTTAATAGCATGACGGAGCTGCCACTTCCAGTCTCTCCAGTGGCGTGCCCTCGCCTCATCCGAGATAAGCGAAGCAACAGTTGCCTCTCGGTCTGTTAACGTTTTCATCATAACACCTTTCATTAAAATAAACTTATATTCACATATAAATACATTATATAATATATTTTAGCAACAATTCATAGTAAATTATTTATTATAAATGAATTTTAGTTATTTATTTTCAAAT
>Ga0180434_10001563_pt1 | contig 32316 bp, 27 predicted proteins | sample SS_ome_7_FD_132453 | JGI IMG/M metagenome (GOLD analysis project Ga0180434, IMG submission 132453) | Hypersaline lake sediment archaeal communities from the Salton Sea, California, USA - SS_1_D_2 metaG | ecosystem: Environmental > Aquatic > Non-marine Saline and Alkaline > Hypersaline >... | reverse complement strand
TAAACAGACTCCGCCGGGGACTCCGGGCGATACGGACAGTCCATGGCGCCCGGATCAGACGGACGCCCCGGAAGAGGAGATGGAGCCAACGACCGAGCCAGAGGAGCTCTTTGAATGATCTTTCAGCATAGGAACCACGGACGGCGATGTCGGAGCGTATTTTCGGCATTCTTGCTAGGGACGGCGCTGCTGACGGCATCAGTAGTTGAGGGGCAATCACAGCCGGGTGAAGTTCAAAAGGTAAGCATTGTCGTGCGCGACGTATCGACGGAAGGTCAGTTGATACGCGTGCCCGTGAATAAATCGATTCTGGTGGATTTCAGCGTCCCGGTACGCGAGGTGCGTCTCGCGAAACCCGAGTTCGCGGAGATTCATCCGGTCTCTCCTCTGCAGATTTTAATCACGGGCAAGGCGTTCGGCACGACGCAAATGATCGCCTGGTTGACGACGGACGATCAGCGGGTTTTCGACGTGGCGGTCGATCTGGAGTTGGAACGGCTGATGGCGAGCATTCGGACGACGGCGCCGCGGGCGCGCGTCAAGGCGCACGCCCTGTTGGACTCGGTCGTACTGACGGGCCAAGTTCCGGACGCGGAGACGGCTGAACGAATCATCGAAATTGCGAGCGTGTTCTCGCCGCGGGTTCTGAACCAGATGCATGTGTCCGGCGCCCAGCAAGTGCTGCTGCGCTGCACGATCGCAGAGGTCAATCGCAGCGCCGCGCGAAATCTAGGTTTCAACGGCTGGATGGGCGGCGACGACTTCCGCGACATGTTTTTTGTCAACAATCTGGACGGGATCAATCCGGCGAACATCGGGGCGCCTCAAGGCGCGTTAATGACGGCGGATATTCCGTTCGTAGTTGGCGAGGAAGGAATTCCGATCACCGGCCGTAGTACGATGAGCTTCGGATTTCCTCGGGCGCAAATGCAGATTTTCGTGCAGGCATTGCGGGAAAACGGATTGCTGCGCGTGTTGGCGGAACCGAATCTGATTGCGATTAACGGCCAGGAAGCCAGTTTTCTCGCCGGCGGCGAAATTCCCATACCGATCGTGACGGACGAAAAAGTCAAAGTCGAGTTCAAGGAGTTCGGCGTAAAACTGAACTTCACGCCCGCCGTGTTGGCCGAGGACAGGATCCGCCTGAATGTGACTCCGGAAGTCAGCGAGCCTGACTTCGCCAACTCGGTCACGATCGGCGGTATAGCGATCCCGGGTTTCTCCACGCGGCGAATCGAAACGGTGGTCGAACTCGGAAGCGGCCAGACTTTCGCAATCGGCGGCTTGTTGAGCGAACGCGTGCGAGCGGTTAGCCGGCAGATACCCGGCCTTGGCGACATTCCGGTGCTCGGGGCTCTGTTCAGCTCGAAAGATTATCAAATCGACGAGTCCGAGTTGGTCGTGCTCGTGACGCCGGAATTAGTGAGTCCGCTCTCTCCCGATCAGATCACCAGCATTCCCGGCGGGAATTATATCGTACCCAACGATTTTGAATTATTCCTGATGGGCGAACTCGACGGGCGGAGCGGCCAGGAATTACCGGTCCTTCAGCCGCGCGTCAATCAAAGTTGGCCAGCCAGGCCGTCTGAATTGTATGGTTCAGATACTACGACAAAGATTCGCGGGCCGTTGGGTCCGGCCGGCGAAGCTGAAGGATCTTAGGGACACACCACGGCACAAAAGGGTTTGAGGCGAAGCACTGTACGGAGCCGGAGGTGGAAAGATGAACAAAAGACGAAACAGATCGTATCCGCGCGCGCGGCGTGCAATCGTCGCTGTCTATCTGGCGGTGTCGATGACCGTCGTGATGGGCATGGCGGCGTTAGCCATTGACATAGGCGCTTTGTACGAGGCGCAGGCCGAGCTGCAGCGGGTCGCCGACAGCGCCGCTATGGCGGCGGCCGGTCAGTTGATTGCCGAGGGCGGCGAGGATCCCAACGTGGCGGCGGTCGACGCGGCGTGCGAGGTTGCCCTGCGCAACGAAGTGTTGCGTTTAGCGCATACGCTGAATCCCGAAACCGACATCGAGTTCGGGCGAGCAATATATAACGCGGACACGGAACGTTACGATTTTCAAGGCGGCGGGAGCGTTCATGACGCCATCAGGGTGACGGCTCGCCGAACTGAGAATTCCGCCGGGGGACCGATCGAACTGATGTTCGCGCGTTTTCTCGGGCATGATACGCGCGGGTTGCAGGCCCACGCGTCGGCCGTGCTTGTGCCGCGCGATATTGCCGTCGTGATAGACTTGTCCAATTCGATGAACTGGGACAGCCAGTTGCGTTACTGGGACCGACAGGACGGCGGATATGCGAACACGCGCGACGTATGGTGCGCCCTGGACGGCCCGGAGCCGGATCGTCCGTACATGCCCGGCTCCGAGTTGGAGACCGAATACGCAGGCGATACGGGTCCGGACATCGGCGCCATGACGACCTGGGGCGATCCGTTGATTCCTGGTTCCTACAGCGCGGCGAGCGATTCGGGATTGTGGTACATCCGTAAGTATTACGACACCACTGACGCCAATCTGCTCGCCAACCTGTCGGCTCGCGGCTACACGGCGAACGAAATCAATTGTCTCGTGGACAACTATTACGACAGTTCCGGCAACTATTTCCGCAATAGAACGGCTGCGATGCTGGGATTGGCGAACTGGAAGAGCGGCAAGCCGGGAGCGCTCTACGGCGGCGGCGGCGACGGCGACAACAAAGTGGAAGACGGAGAATTAACCTGGCTGCCCAAGCCGTCGTTTCGTGTCGACTGGTCCTGGACCTCTTACATCGACTGGATGCAAAGCAGCAGTCGGCGTTCGGACATGCGGCGTCGCTACGGCCTGAAGACCTTCACTGATTTCCTTCTGGATAACGAACCCCAGATTAATGAAACGAATATCTTGTGGGCCACGCCGCAGCAGCCGTTGCGAGCGGTCAAGGACGCGTTGCAGACGATGATGGACGTGATAACGGCGTTGGACAGTCTGGATCACGTCTCGCTCGAGATTTTCGCCACGGACGCGCGTCACCAGGTTGACCTGACTGAGAATCTACCCGCGTTACCCAACCGTCTGTATCGGATGCAATCAGGGCATTACAACCGTTGCACCTGCATCGGCGGCGGATTGTGGAAGGCGATCGAGGAACTGCAATCCGAGAATGCGCGCGACAACGCCCATAAGGTCATCCTGCTGATGTCGGACGGCGTGGCGAACATAGACGAAAACGGCTCCTACGGCGAGTCTCAAGGCGCCCGCGACTACGCCACCGACAAGGCCCATGAAGCGGCCGACGAGGGTTATCGGATTTACACGATCAGCGTCGGTTATCAGGTCGATCGGGATTTGATGCAGGAAATCGCTTCGATCGGGAGCGGCCAGGAGTTTTATGCAGTCGGCAGTCCTGAAGAATATACGGAGCAGCTTGAAACGATTTTCAGAGCGTTGGGCGGCAAGCGGCAAGTAGCGTTGATCGAATAGAAGCAGGCGAGATCTTTAAGCCGGGTCGGACGCCGCGGCGTCGGATATCAGACGCGAAACAGGAGCGCGTGCGATATTCGATCCATGACGACCGGCCCGGTTGTTTACGTAAGCCCGGCGCCGATCTCGGCGGCAGTTTCAGGTCGACTGGAAACCGCTCCGCGCAGAGGATCCGAGCAAATTCTTATCATGCCCTCGGGTCCGAAAAATGCAGGACGCGCGGCGTCTTCACATTGAAATTCGCCCGTTCACATAGTGCCTGTGGATTCTACCGATGTAACCAATGAGATGCAGTAACGGATTATCCGGACAGGCTGGCCGAGCGTGCGCCGCGCGGATCCGCGCCGTGCGTTCGCGGCGGATCGGCTTGAAGCGGCCTCGGGAAGGATAGACAAGAAAAGTGAGCCAGGGCATACGCGTCATCATAGTTAACACCGACGAAGCGGTTGCGTCCGATCTGCGCGCGGTGTTGCTTTCAACGGAAGGGGTGCGCATAGCGGCCGAAATCGACGAGCCGGCTCTGTTGGCGCAAGCGCTGGGGCAGGTTCCCGCCGAGGTGTTGTTGATCCATCTCGATCCGAATCCGGCAGGGATGATGGACGTGGTCGCCCCGTTGATCGAAGCCTATAAGGGCCAACTCGCCTGCATCGCCATGACGGAAGATCGCGACGCGGAATTGGTCATGCGAGCCATGCGGTCGGGCATGAAGGAATTTCTGTGGAAACCTTTCCCGCCCGCGCAGTTGGGCGAGACGCTGCAACGCGTGGCGTGCGAGACGACCGCGGAAGGTCGCAAGCTGGGTCGCGTGATAACGGTGATGGGGACGCTGGGAGGCGTGGGGGCGACGCAGCTATGTACGAATCTGTCCGTGGAGTTGGCCCAGCTTGAGACTTGGAAAGGGGCCGCCGATCCGGGGCAACGGCCGAAGGTCGTCGTGGTGGATATGGACTTTCACTTCGGCCAGGCGGCGATGCAACTCGACGCCCAACCGACGTATACGCTGGGGGATCTTTGCGAAACTCCGGAACAGATCGATCCGCAAATGATTGAAAAGACGGTTTTCAAGCACGAAACCGGCGTGCATGTGCTGGCGCGACCGAACGAACTGGCGCAAGCGGAGCGTATTAACGCGGGGCAAGCCGCCGGCGTGCTGTCGGCCCTGCAGGAACACTATGATTTCGTGGTCGTGGATTTGCCGGCGCGTTTCGATTCGCGATCCAAGTCGGTCTTCGACGTGTCGGACACTTTTTTGTTGATCCTGCAATTGCTGGTGCCTTCGGTGCGGAACGCGGATCGGATGTTGCACGAGTTGAGCGGAACGGGTTATACGCAGGAACGCATTCGCATCGTGTGCAACCGCTTCGGTCGCGAATCGGGCTATCTCGACAAATCAGACCTGGAAGCGACTTTGAAACGACAAGTTGAATTCCTGTTGCCTGACGATTGGAAGACGTCGGCGTCGGCGGTCAACATGGGGGCGCCCCTGCTGTTGATGGGGCCGCGCACGAAACTGCGTCAGGCATATCGCGTGATGGCACAGGATTTAGCCGGCGTGGCGGAATCGGGAGTCGGCGAAACAAACGAAGCCGGAGATGAACACAAGAAGGGCTTGTTCTCCTTTCTGGGGAACGCGAAGTAGCGCCGCTAGCAGAGGAGGCAGCTCTCGGAATGGGACTGTTCACGAAAAAGAGCATGGAAGATGCGGCGCCGGTCGGGCAGACGTCCCCAATCGCGCCCGCGACCGCCCCGCCGCCCGCGCCGCAGTCCGCGCAAACGGCTTCCGCATCAGCCGCCGCGCCTCCTCCGCCGCCCGCGACGGCGAAACCGCCCCCGCCGCCCAAATCCTCTGATCAGTCGAAGGACGCGAAAAAACCTGGCCGCGTACTGTCGATCAAAGACAAACAGGCGGACGAACGATTCCAGAAATTCCACGAGTTGAAGTCCGAAATACACCGTAAGCTGGTTGATCAACTCGACATGACCAAGCTGACCGCAGACGCCTCGGATGAACTGCGCGAGCAGGTTCGCCGCGTGGTGCTGGCGTTGTGTGATGAAGAAGACACGCTGCTGAACGCCAACGAGCGACAGCGCCTGGCGCAGGAAATTCTGGACGAAACGTTCGGCTTGGGCCCGCTGGAAACGATTTTGGCCGACCCGAAGATTTCCGACATTCTGATCAACGGTCCGCACCAGATCTACATTGAAAAGGGCGGCCAGTTGCAATTATCCGACGTCAAATTCAAGGATAACAGCCATCTGCTGCACATCATCGACAAAATCGTCTCGCCGCTCGGCCGACGCTGCGACGAAGTCTCGCCGATGGTCGATGCGCGCCTGAAGGACGGCAGCCGCGTCAACGCGATCATCCCGCCGCTGGCGATCGACGGCGCCTCGATGTCGATTCGACGTTTCGGCAGCAATCCGGTGACGTTCGACGACTACATCAACTACAAATCCTGTTCGGCTGAGATGGTTGAATTTTTCGAAGCCTGCGTGATCTCAGGACTCAACCTGCTGATCGCCGGAGGGACGGGCTCGGGCAAGACGACGCTGCTGAACAACCTGTCCGGCTTTATTCCGGAAGACGAGCGGATCGTGACGATCGAGGACGCGGCCGAGCTTCAGTTGCGCCAGCCGCATGTCGTCCGTCTCGAAACCCGCCCGCCGAACTTGGAGGGCAAGGGTCGCATAACGATTCGAGACCTGCTCGTGAACTCGCTGCGCATGCGGCCCGACCGCATCGTGGTGGGCGAGTGTCGCGGCGGAGAAACGCTGGACATGTTGCAAGCGATGAACACCGGCCACGAAGGCTCGATGACCACGATCCACGCCAACAACACGCGCGATTGCGTGCAGCGCGTGGAAACGATGGTGATGATGTCCGGCTTCGAGTTGCCGCAGCGCGCCATCCGCCAACAGTTCGCCTCGGCGATCGACATGATAGTGCAAGCCGCACGTTTGACCGGCGGTCGCCGGAAAATCATCTCGGTGACTGAAGTTCAGGGGATGGAAGGCGACGTGGTGGTGATGCAGGACATATTTAAGTTTGAGCAAGACGGGGTTGACAGCGAGGGCAAGGCGTACGGTCGCATCGTAACGACCGGCGTGCGGCCTTTGTTCATGGAACGACTCCTCGCGCACGGTTGTCGCATCGATCCCGAGATGTTTCAACCGCGCGATCTCGTGTCGGATTTTGAGTAAACGGGAGAAATTGAGATGCACTTGCTGGCGATAGGCGGCGACGCCCTTTTGCTCACGCTGCTGATTATAGGGCCGTTGATCGCCTTCTACGGGGCGTATCAACTGGTCGGTGACCTGCGCAGCGTGCCGAAGAAGAAGGTCATGGGCCGCTTGAAGGGCCGGATGTCCACTCAAGGCGGCGAGGCCGCGGGCTTCAACTTCGAGGATCTTCGCAAACAAGGTCCGGAAGTCGTGGGTTCGCTGGGCCAGATGTTCTCCAAGTTCAGCTTCACGGAACGTCTGCAGACGACGCTCGAGCAGGCCAACATTTCCTGGTCGGCCTCAAAATTACTGGTCAACCTGACGCTGGTCGCCAGCATTTTGTCCGCTTTGCTGATGGCATTGCAGCCGTCGTTGCTGGCGGCGGCGGGCGGCGCGTTGGCCGTGTTTATTTTGCCGCTTTTCTATTTCGCGCATCGTCGCAAGAAGCGACTGAACAGTCTTGTACGGCAATTGCCGGACGTTTTCGAGCTTCTGAGCCAGGCGTTGAGGGCCGGGCATTCGCTTGCCAGCGGCATGCAAGTGGTCGGCAACGACATGCCGGATCCGGCGGGGACGGAGTTTTCGAGAGTATTTTACGAACAGAACCTGGGTCTGAAAATCGAGGAAGCGCTCTCGAACCTCGCCACGCGGATGGACGTGCTGGACGTGCGGTTTTTTGTCACGGCGGTCCTGATTCAGAGACAAACCGGCGGCGATTTGGCCGAAGTGCTCGACAAAATCAGCGAAGTAATTCGCGAGCGGATCGAACTCCAGGGAACGGTTCAGGCCCTGACCGCCGAAGGCCGGCTTTCCGGGTACGTGCTGCTGGCGTTGCCGTTTCTGGTGTTCGGATGCATGTTGAAAATTAATTTTGAATACGCCGAGCTGTTGTGGACGCACCCGACGGGCCAGATGATGTCGATGTTTGCCGTCGTTTCAATGATTATGGGCTGGGTGATGATCAAGAAGATTATCAACATCAAAATCTAAAGGGGAAGGATCTCAGATGGACATAGTTACGATCGCCATCCTGGTGTTCATGGGCGTGGGCTTGGTTGTATACAGCCTTTTTGCTCGTCGCGGAGATCAACGGGAAGCCGTTAAGCGTCGTCTCGACGGCAGGCGGATGGTCGACGAGACGGCGGCGATCAAGACCAAGGCTCACGAATCCGCCACGAAGGGCCTGGTGAAAAAGGCCGCTCCGGTTCTCTCGCGGATCGTCATGCCTGCGTCGGATGAAGAACAATCGCAATTGCACGTGAAGTTGACGCAGGCCGGTTATCGTGCCCCGCAAGCTCAGACGATTTTTCTGGCCAGTAAAACGGCCGTGCTGGTGCTTGGCGCGGTCGTCGGCGCCGTTGTCGGAGTGTCGCTGGGGTATGACATAAAAGGCATGGCGGCGTGCGTGATGTTCGCGGGCGGGGCCGGATTCATCGCTCCGGGGATGTGGCTCGGATCGGTTACCAAGTCGCGCATGGAAAAGGTGTGTCACGGTTTGCCGGACATTCTGGACCTGCTGGTGGTTTCGGTGGAATCAGGACTGGCGCTCGATACGGCCCTCAAACGTGTCGGCGAGGAAATGGCGCTGGTCCATCCCGAGGTCGCGGAGGAATTCCGCATCGCCACGATGGAAACGCAGATGGGCATCCCGCGCAGCGAGTCGTTGGATAACATGGCCAGCCGCGTGGGCGTGGACGAGGTGCGCTCGCTGGTTTCGGTCATCGCACAAGCCGAGCGATTCGGCACGAGCGTCGCCAAAGCGCTGCGTAACCAAGGCAATGCCATGCGTACCAAACGCCGACAACAAGCCGAGGAACGCGCCCAGAAAACCGCGGTCAAACTGATGATTCCGCTGGTGATGTTTATCTTTCCGGCGATGGGGGTCGTATTGGCCGGACCGGCGGGGCTCCGCTTGATGGAAGCCTTCAGCAGTTGACGCCGTATTCGCAACGCGGCAGCGCGGCTGATGCGGCAGGGGGGCGCATTTCATGGTTATTTATCGCGGCCGACGTGCCTGGCGGCCGGAGATTATTCGATGACGCCGCATACGGAATAGCCGCCCCCGGCTGTCGGTGCGGGCGGGAGCCTGCGTGACAATCGGTTGCATCGACGGCCAACCTGCCGATAGAATCCTTGTAACATCAAAGCAGACGGGGACGACTTGAAACAAGCTTGTTTCCTGAGAACCGGAGGGCGTGGAATCGAGGCGGAGCTTTGACTTGACGCCATGCTTGGACGGCATGAGGAATGGATGAAATGCGAGAAAGCAAAATTTTTATGTGCGTGACGACAGCAGCCTTTGTTTCGATCACATTTATCCTGACCGCAAGCACGGCTTGGGGGCTGGCCGTCGCGCAGGAACCGGTTGTCGAAACGCCCGAGGCCGAGCCGGAGCGACCCGACGCCCCGGCGGTGCAATTCAGCACGGAAGAGTGGGATTTCGGCACGAAATGGTTCGGCGAAGCCTGTTTGACCGAGATCGTCGTCAGCAACGTCGGCAAGGCCCCGCTCAAAATCTTGAAGATACGTAGCTCGTGCGGCTGCACGGCGGCTAAACCGAAGCGCGATGAATTAGGTCCAGGCGAATCTGACACGATCCTGGTCACGTACAACACGAAGAAAAACAAGGAAATCGTCTCGCAAACGATCACCTTCCACACTAACGACCCGAAGCGGCCGCGCGTGGCGCTTCAAATCAAGGGAATCGTGAAGAAAGTATTCGACATTCAGCCGAACCCGCGCCTCACTTTCGGGCGCATTGAGCGGAATGAAACGGCGGTGCAATCGATCGAATTGCGCAGCAACATGGACGAGCCCGCGGCGCTGAAGCTTAAGCCGCTCCCTCGGGATGGAGCTTTCGATGTCAAGCTCGAGGAGGTGACGCCCGGCAAGACTTACACGTTATCCGCGACGACTCGTCCCCCGCTGCCGCTGGGTTCGAGCACGATGACGATCGAGTTGGACACGGGCATCGAGCGCTTACCGGTGCTCGCCGTTAACGTCAGCGCGTATATCGCGCCGCGCGTCTATGTTCGGCCGGCGAAACTCCACGTCTCGCCGTCCGTGACGCGAGAATTCAAGCGTACGGTTCGGGTGTATTACCGTGCGGATGAACCGATCGAGATCAAGGAGGCGCGGTCCAGCCATCCAGATCTGATCAAGATCGAGAAATTGCCTCCTCGGGAAACCGCCAATCCCAAGGCGGGCGCGAACTTTCACGAGCTGCGCGTGACTCTGCCTCCGGGATCGCAGCTTCCGCCGGACGGGGGCGAAATCAAAATCATCACGAACGAGACCGATCCGGAATACCAGACGTTTGTAATAAAAGTGAAGCTCCATACGCCGAAGGCGCGTCCCGTGGAGAAACAACCCGCATCCGACAAGAAGTCCGGCCAGGAGACGCCGTCGCCTGAATAACATGATGTGAAAGTCGTGTCGGGAAACGCCGCCATGCGTGTCTTCCTATTACGTCTGTGCATAATCGTCTTCGTCGCGGCCGGCGCTGGCCTGATTCGCGCCAAACATATGCCCTGGATTATGGATGTCGAGGCGTTGAAGCTTAAGGAAGCTCAACACGCGACGTTGCGTGAATCGGCGGGCGTTTCCTTGGAACGCATGCTCGAGCTGATCGACGAGGGCGCCGTGATCATCGACGCTCGCCCGCGAGAGGCGTACGAAGAGGGGCACTTACACCTGAACAGCGAGCCGCCTGTCCTGAACGTGCCGCCGGACGAAATTGACGCTCACATGGACCGTTTAATGGAAGTGCTGGGGGCGCCGTTGGTGGTCTATTGCACGTCGAACGAGTGCGATATCGCGGAAGAGTTGTGCATTATCCTGGAGGCGTACGGCTTCACGGATATCTGGATTTACTTCCCCGGTTTCGCGGGGATCGAGGAAGCGGGTCTGCCCGTCGCCGCCGGGGCCGACTTCTGGACGAGCTTTTATGACGAACCAAACGATCCCGATGACGCCGCGGGCGAAGAAGCCGAGGCGGCGGGCGAGTCCGATCAGCCGTTCGGTGACTAACGTCGCTTGGCGGGGCTCGTCGTTTTGAGGACGTCGTTGTTATTCCGGCTGAAATTCATCGCCTCGGAAGGTGTTTCCGAGATAGGTCTCGCGCACTCGCGGATCGTTGACCAGTTCGTGGGGCTTGCCCGTGCTGACTACCTGTCCCTTATGAATGACGTAGCTGCGGTCGGTGACCCTGAGCGTTTCGTGTACGTTGTGATCGGTCAGCAGGATGGCGATGCCGTCGTCGCGTAGCCTCTGAATTTCCTTACGTAGTTCTTCCACGGCTTTGGGATCGACTCCGCTGAAAGGCTCGTCGAGCAATATTAACTTTGGATTGGTGATCAGGGCCCGGGCAATTTCGAGCTTGCGCCGTTCGCCGCCGGATATGTTTTTGGCGGGATTTTTTCTTACGATTCGCAATCCGAATTGGTCCAGCAGCTCCTCGACTTTCTGCAGCCTCTCTTTTCTTGAAAAATTCATGGTTTCGCAGATAGCCGTGAGGTTTTGCTCGACGTTCAGGCGTTGGAAGACGCTGGGTTCTTGCGAGAGATACCCGATGCCGCGTCGGGCGCGCTTGTACATGGGCAGGTTTGTTACGTCCTGATCAAGGAATTCCACACGCCCGGCTTCGGGTTGAATCATGCCGACGGTCATCCTGAAGCTGGTCGTTTTGCCGGCGCCGTTGGGGCCGAGCAGTCCGACGATCTCTCCGTCGGCTACGTTGAAACTGACCCGATCGACCACGACGCGTCCACTGTACGATTTCACTAACTGTTGCGCTTCCAAGAGCATATGAGTCTCTCACTGCTGTTAAACGATGTGGATAACCTGTTAAGAACGGCTGAAAAACGCTCGGCGAACTAACTGAAAACCCTTAGTTTTTTTCGATAAATAGCTCCGCGGATTAGCCGAGGAGAGATATTGGGATCGCGCACGTTCTTATATGACATAGCGTTACGTTTCTAAACAGTACGATCAGCCGCTAGCAACACAGAATTTCCCTATTCCTTGTTTCTTGCAAGAATATGCAGTCAAGTCGCGATATCCTCGACACTTGGTTGTTAATAACTTCTGGTTGATTGTATGATGTCCGATAACGTCCACATTATCGGATGAAACGCACACGACCGAGATCGGGAATACGCCAGCGACTTTCCTCGCTTATCGGTAGTAGGCTGGGAAGATACACGAAGAAGGCTCTGCCGACAATCTGGTTAGCCCGCACGGCCCCTACCTGATATTCATCGGCCTTCAAAGCATGCTCCAAATGCGGTCCAACCTGAAACCATTCGCGGCTGTCGTGACTGTTTGGGCTGTTATCTCCCATTGCAAAATATTCGTCATCGCCGAGCGCGAACGGGTGAGAAGGGTACGCGCGCAGAGTGTTCGAGCGACTGTACGCGTAGTGCACGTCGCGGTCCACGCGCAGGCCGCTCAGTTCGAAGGTCAGGTTTGATGCACTCAGGCGGATTTCGACAGGTTTTATTCTGTGCGTGGTGCGCAACACGCTCAAATTCGGTGAATATTGCTGGTCATCCGTGGCGAGGATTACTCGGCCGTCGATTTTCAGGTAAACGCGATAGTCCAGGTGGCCGAATTCGATGATGCACGGGCGGGCGCCGGCGAGAGGCGCTACGGTCGCCGTGCCGATTTCAAGTTCGGACGAGGCTTGGTCCGCCCGGGTCGCGGACAGCACGGCCTCGCCGTCAGCATGGATACGAGCTTTGAAGCTGTCGCCGTCGCGGTTGATTTGAAATTGCAGCCAACCGTCGCCGCCGAGCGGGTGCATTTCCGTCAGGATGCGAACGTCTCCGACGTAGTTTCCGCCGCTGCCGTGGTTGTATGCGTAGACGTCCTGCATGTAATAGCGCGATCCATCAGGGTCGAAACGCAAGGCGTGGACGGTGTCGTCGGACGCATCGTGGCGGATTACGCGCAGATGCATATTGCTCCAACCGACGTTTTGGCGTCCGGCGGCGTTTCTTTCAGCCACCCAGGCGGGCGGGTGATCCGGGGCGGTGTTGTCGCGCGGGAGGAAATTCTGATTGAAGACGTTGAACCAAAGCATGCTTTGAGCGGCGCGTGTTTTACGCGCGATGTGGTGCTCGCTGGCGCCCGGGGCCATGATGTACAGATCGCCGTCGACGACCTCGATTGACTCGTTCGGCAGAGCGACGACGCGTTTAATAAAATTCTGGCTCGGATCGGCCGGATCTCGAAACACGAACACGTCCCAGCGTTTCGGCGCCAGGAAGCCGCCCAGCACGTAGGGCCATTTGTGAACCAGGATTCGATCGCCTGAACGGACTCCGACTTTCTCCGGCTGGACTTCGATTTGTACGTGGCAGTTCGGACAGAAGGTCTGGTTCGGCGGCGTGAATCCGTCGAGGCTTCCGGCGGGACCGTAATCGAACTGCAACCCGCAGTTGGGGCAAACCTGCACGGCGTGACGACCGAGCAGTCCCGGCGCCATTGAGCCGGTGGGGATGATGAAGGCCTCGATAAAGAAGGCGCGCAACATGAACGCGAGCATCAGCGCGGTCAGGATAATCTGAATGGAATCGACTATTTGCAGAGACAAGCCCGACGTCGAGTGCTCTTCGTCAGCGCAAGGCGCTGCGACGTCGGGATCGACGTCGTCGCATTCGTGCCTTTCTGTCGGAGCGTCTCGTGCGGTCACCGCTAGTGGATCCAACGAACGCGGCCCAGATCGGGCAGGATATTGATTCCCTTGCTGCTCAACGGCATGAATCCAGGCCAGTAAACGAAGAAGGCCCGGCCGATCATTTGATCCGCCGGAACCGTGCCGAGACTGTACGAGTCCTCGGCGTAGGCGGCGCGCAGGTGCGGCCCGAGGTCGGCTTCGCTCCAGGCACGGCTGTCGTGACTGCCGGGGCTGTTGTCGCCGCACATGAAGTAAGCGTTATCCAACTTGACGGGATAGCCCTGCGTGCCGGTTCCAGGGGCTTGGTTCGGGGGGGCGCCGCGCATTTTGCCGCTAGTGTAGTGTACGTCGCGTTCGATCAACAGGTGCGTCAACTCCATTTCGACGCCGGCGGCGGCAATTCTGATGTCGGGCGGCGTAAAGGTGCGCGAAGCCTGACGCGCCTGCTCGGCGGTTACGGGATACAGTTCGTCGTTGCTTTCAAGCACGATCTTCCCGTCGATTTCCACGGTTACGCGATAATCCGCGTGACCGAGCGCAAAATGTGCGCCGCCATCGTGAAGCGTCAGCTCGGTTTCCCCCCACAGGGTACGCTCGTTCGAATCAACTGCGCCGCGTTCGAGCTTGAGGTCGCCGTCGGCTGTTAGTCGGGCGAAGAACATATTTTCGTACTTCGAGAGGCAGAGTTCGACGTAGCCGTCGCCGGCCTGGAAAGCGACGCCGGTCGAGATTCGGGCGTCGGTGACGAACTGATATTCCCGTGCGATCGAGTTGTAGCCGTAGACGTCGAGAATGCGGGCGGGCGGCGGATTATCGCCGGGCCAGGTGACGAAACGGATTTCTTGTCGCCGGGTTTCGGCGCCGATGAAACGCGGGGCGCGCGTGTCGAGATCCTTCCAGGCGTCCGTCTCTTCGCAAGCGATCCAGCGCGGCTTATAAGCCGGCCAGCGCGGGCGAGCCATACGCATCTCGCGCGCCGCCCAGTCGGATGAGGCCTGCTTGGGCGGATAATCGTGGTCGTAATACGGGAACCAGAGCGCTTGCTGGGCTTGTCGGGTTTTTCGAGCGGGTCGCGGCGTGGTCTCGCCCTCGAGCGTGACGAAAACGTCCCCGTCGATGAGTTCGATGGTCTCGCCGGGGAGGCCGATCAGGCGTTTGATGAAATTAACGGCGGGCTCGTTCGGGTTTTTGAAGACGACCACGTCCCAGCGGCGCGGTCCGAAGCAGCCGCCGATGTCGAAGGTCCAGCCATGCACGACGATGCGGTCGCCGGCTTTGACATTCAAGGGAGCGCCGTCGGAGCGACCTTCCTTGGAGTGGATTTGGACCCGGCAATTCGGGCATTGAACGATGGGCGGTCCTTTTGAGTTGTGGAAGCCGACCTTGTATTCATAGCCGCAGTTCGGGCAGGTGAAGGTCGCGTGGGCGCCCGCCAGCGTTTCCGCCATCGATCCTGTCGGAATGATGAACAGCGGCAGGAAGAAGCTCTTAAGAACCAGCAGCCAAACGAACAACTCGACGAACGAGGCGATCTGCGTCAGCACGGGTTCCTTGGGGGCTTTGCGCGCGTCGCGATTCGCCGCGCCTAACCTTCTGTTTTTTCTCGTGTCTTTACTCAAGGGCCTCGTCGTTTCGTTCATTGATATCCCTGTGAAACGCACAGGGTATCAACGCGATTATCGGGGGTCAAATAGGCGTGTTACGGCGCCTGCGCTACGCTATAATGCGTCCGAAGCGTGTTGATCAAAAACGCGGCGGTCGACGCTTTTACGTACGGGACAGCCGACCCCGACTTTCCGCGTCCGACACGGGGGTCGGACGCTGCTTTGTTTGCCGCCAAGCTGGGCGCATTCGTCCAAGGAGAGAAAAATGAGAGCTGGATTCCGCCGCATTACGGCATTGGCCCTGACGGCGTTAGGCCTGACGTTCGCCTCGGGCTGCGATTACGGCGGCGAGATCGGCGCGACAATCGAGCTGGCGTTGCGTATCGTCGATGTTTGGCTGTAATCCGCGCGCCACGCGTTGCCCGACTTATACCGCGATCGTGGGGGCGCAGGCCTCTCGCTGGATAATCACCTAATTACGAATAATTGCAATGCGCCAAGCGCCAAGGCGGGCGACGGCGCCTTTCGATGGGTTATACGCCAGGACCGCTCTATTCCGGCTTTCTTGCGAGGATCGCCATTAGTTTGGGATCGGCGGGGGTTTTGTCGCCGGTTAAGGACGGGTGGATCTCGATTGCTTCGAAGCCGTGGTCGGCAAGCAGGGCGCGGTACTGCTCGTGGGAATAGGCTTGATAGCTGACCGCCGAACGGGTGACGTCGGCGGTCGCGGCGTCTATGACGAAGAACTGGAGGGTGGCGGTCTGGGTTGGGTCGTCCCAATGGGCGCGTTTTAAACACAAGTGAGGATCGTCAGAGAAGAGGCCCGCTTCCAGCGACTCCCAAGTGCGGTCTCGGTCGCAGATGGATAGGACTCCGGCGTGTGTGTGCGGTTCTAGCAGGATGCGCCCGCCGGGTTGGAGGGCGCTGTGTGCCCGGCCGAGGATTTCGCCGGCATCTGCGCGGCAGAAGACGTTGAATTCGCCATAGACGAGCATGACGAGCCCGTATCCGTCGCCGAACTCGGCTCGTCGAATGTCGCCCTCGATGTAGGTATGCCGCTCGTTTCCGGCGGCGGAGTGTCGTGCGTGTGCGACCGATGCGGGCGAATAGTCGATCCCGCGGTAATGATGGCCAAGCTCGGCGAGTCGAGAGCCGTAGAGCCCTGGTCCGCAGGCCAGGTCGAGAATTCTGGTTGGGGCGGCTCGCAGTACGTGCTCATGAATCCAGTTTACTTGCCGGTCGATTGTTTCGACGCGTCGGCTGGCGAGGTCGTGATCTTGCGAGAGGTGCTTGCACAGCATTCGGTCGCTGAAGTCGGGATCGTTCCAGGGGATGTTGTCGCCTTGCGACCAGGGGACGGGCGGGGCTGAGCGGTTGATCATGTCGAGGATTCGCATGCGCTGAGTTTCCTGGTTGGAGCCTATACCACGACTCCCGCGACACCGGCGCCTACATGGCGCGATCACAGGCTGGACGCCTGCGCCACAAGCCGTGACAGAGCACTAGTGCCAGAGTCGCGCGGGGTAGCGGCCGGAGGAGACTAGGTCGGCGATCATTTTAGCGACGCGCGGTTTGTCCTGCTTGTGCGTTACGCCGCACCAACGGTCCGCGGTCGGCAGCACTTTGACGCGCGCCCGACCGTCCCGCATCAATTCCCGCACGGCGAACGGCAGGTAGAATTCAGCCTTTTCCGAACCACTGTTTTCTTCGAGGAACATGACGAAGCGTTCGCGCAGCAACTCGAAGAAGCCCTGGCGAAAACCCCACGTATTCATCGACACGACCTGGTCGCCGCTGATGATCTGTTCGCGACCGTCGGCGTCGAGATGACGGGCGTCGTCGCCGGCGCGTTCGATGTTCAAGATCTCCTCGATTTCGACCAGCCAGCCGTCAGCGTCACAACGGCAACAGCCGCGGTTGACGCTGCCGGCCTCGGTCAGCGTGTCGCGCAAGGTGAAACCGACCATGGCGTAGGTCGGGACTTCGCCGTCGTCTTCCCGCGATAAAAACCGACCGAGCGTTGCGAACGAATCGGCGCCGTAGAAATCGTCGGCGTTCACTACGGCAAAGGCGCCGTCGACCTGATCCGCGACGGCCAGCACTGCCTGGCCGGTTCCCCAGGGCTTGGTGCGGCCGGCCGGCGCGGCGAATCCCGCCGGCAGGTCGTCCAACCGCTGAAAGCCGTACGAGACCGGGATGTGCTGTTCGTAGCGCCGGCCGATCGTTTGCTTGAAGGCTTCTTCCATATCTGACCGGATGACGAAGACGGCTCGGCCGAAGCCGCCGCGCAGGGCGTCGTGGATCGAATAATCCATGATCGTCGCGCCGCCGGGGCCGACAGCTTCGAGTTGTTTCATGCCGCCGTAGCGGCTGCCCATGCCGGCGGCGAGGATGACTAGAGTAGGCTTCATCGTATTAGCATCTCCAGATTGACAAACGGCGTATCGTGTCGCGCTGGCGCGATTCTAACGAGGCGACGGCGCGTGACGAGATGCGCGCGCGAGAATTATTCGCCCGGGGAGCATCTTCTCACGCGCGTGGATCGGACGGTCGAACCGCGGCGCTCTTCAGCGACGCTGTGCGAGCGAACGCCGCTATGCGCGGCCTTTATCAGTCGCGGTCTCTCCGACGCGCGTGGATTCGGCGGATTTCATAGTAGATCGCGGTCCAACGGATGTTATCAGTCGCCCCCCGCCTCGGTACTGCTCAAAGCCGCGGCCCGGCAGGATTCAAAGTAGTGCTCATGGCGCATAACGTCTTATGTGCAATGCCGCCCGCCATCGACTCGCCCTGACGGTCGTACACCGCCGCCGGCGTTATCGGGCGAGCGCTTGCATCACCGTACGCCGCGGCGTCGATGAGATTAACGGACGGCGTGTAAGCCGCAACTCTGGACGCGGGGCGAGCTTAAGTAACGAATGAGGAGCGACGATATGTCGAACGAGAACAGGATGATTTCGCGCATGATAATTGTACCTAACGTGTGAAATGGAAATCGAAAGTCAAGACAACCACGCGCCGCCAGCCGGCGAAGAGACGCCCGAAGCGGGACGGACGCGCGCGAAACGCGGGCTCTGGGGGGCCGTGTTCCCCGAAATTCTAGGCGTCGCATTGATCGTTACGCTCGTGGCCAGCGTCGTTGGCGTGGGCGCGTTCGCGTACTTGTCGATGCGCGCGGTCTCGGAAGAAGCCCAGCTTGAAAAAGGCCAGGCGGTGGCGAACGTGATCGCGGCGGCGCTGGCGCCGGCGGTTGATCGCGATGACAGCGAGGCCGAGAAGATCCTGCGGCAAATTTGCGCCAAGATTCACGCGATGCAAACGGCCGAGTGGCGGCGCCCGGACGGGACTACGCGTTGCGGTTGGCCCGGCGCCGACGGGACGGCGCCTTCGCTAGCCGAAGCCGCGACGATATCGTTGGAGACGGCCGTGCAAAGCGTGGCGGGTACGCCGGCCGGCGTGCTCAGCCTGACTTTGACGCCGTCCGAATCCGTCGATGCTTGGGTGTTGCTGTTGTGCGGCAGCGGCGCCGTGTCGATAGCCGGCCTGCTGGCGTATTTCGTGGTTTATCGACGCTTGCGTCGTCACATGCGGCCGATGGAAGCTATTCAGCGGAATCTCACGGATTACGCCGACGGCGTTGAGAAGGAATTCGTGGCGCTGAGTTTGAGCGACTCGCTGGGGCATATCGCGCAGTCCTGGAATCACCTGATCGATCAACTGGCGACGCTGCGCGATCAGGAAACCGAAACGACCGGCGCGGATTTCACGGGCGACGCCCTGCGGCGATTCGAAAGCCGCACCTTGCGTTCAACGCTGGATCGCTTGCCGATCGGATTGCTGCGCTTCGGGCCTGAACTGTCCGCGTCCTATGTCAATATAGCAGCGGCGCGCTTGCTGGGCCGTTCGAGGGAGGATATCACAAACGTTCCGCTGTCCGAGTTCCTCGATGAAGAGGTGAGCACGCCGTTGATCGGCGCCTATATGCGTTCGAGCGCCTCGATGTCGATCGATCGCAAGCGCGGCCTGGAGGAACAGCAGACGACGCTGCGTTTTTCGATTATTCCGGCCGATTCGTCGTCGCCCGATCGCGAAGCGTTGTTGACGATAGAGGACGTCAGTCATTTCCTGGAAGCCGAGCGGGCGCGCGACAACTTCCTGTATCACGTGACGCACGAATTGCGAACGCCGCTGACGAACATACAGGCTTACGCCGAAACGCTTACCGGTCCCGATTTCGACGACGAGGAGACGCGGCGCGAATGTTACAACGTCATCATCAGCGAAACGCGGCGGCTCTCGCGGCTCGTGGAAGATATTCTGAATGTATCGCAGCTCGAAGTCGGCACGGCGTGTTTCGAGATGGGTCGCGTCGATCTGGTGCGTCTGCTGCGGCAAATCGTCCAGGACCACCTGGGGGCGGCGGATGAAAAACGCATCGACCTGACGCTCAAGCTGGCGCCGAAAGTCCCCGAAATTCAGGGCGACAAACAACGCCTGGCGGTGTTGTTCACGAATCTGGTCGGCAACGCGATCAAGTATACGCCGGAAGACGGCCGTGTGGACGTCACGCTCGAAGTGGGCGAGCACTGCGTGGATATAACAGTCGCCGACACGGGCATCGGCATCACGGCCGAGGATCAGGGGCACGTGTTCGATAAGTTTTATCGCGCTGTCAGCGACGAAGTGCAAATGATCAAGGGCACCGGCCTGGGACTGGCGATCGCGCGCGAAGTGGCGCGTCTGCACGGCGGCGACATCCGGTTGGAGAGCGAGTTGAGCAAGGGATCCAGATTCAAGATCGAACTGCCCTACGGCGGCGCCGACGAATAGAAGCGAGGTACTCGATGAGTCAAATACTCGTGGCTGAAGACGACCAGCATATTCTGCGAGTAATCAGCCTGTGGTTGTCGCGGCAGGGACACGATGTGCTTGAAGCGCCGAACGGCTTGGCGGCGTGGAAACTGGCGCAGGAGCACCGCCCCGCGATCATCATCACCGACATCAACATGCCCGGCATGGACGGTCTGGAGCTGCTCGACAAGATTCACGAGCACGAACACAAACCTCGCGGCATCGTCGTGTTGACCAATCGCTGGGATCATCGCGAAATCGGCCAAAAACTGGCCGAGCGAGGCGTCTGGGTCGTGCCGAAACCGTTTAGTCCCAAAAAACTATCTTCAATGATCGAAGAATTAGATAAACACACTACGGCGCCGACGACGTAACGTCGCCGAACCGCTGTTGACTGGCATGGAATGAACAAAGGGCAAGAATTCAACCTGGTTCAAACTTTGATCGGACAGTGCTCCGGCGCGTCGGATTCGCGTCTGGGCGTGGTCGGACCGACCGTCGAACCCCCGATGCCTCCAGCGGCTTGTCTGCGGACGTGTCTCAAGGGCGATTCCGCTCGAATCGGCGTTGATGGTTGCACTTGGCTGCGCGGCATGGCCAGCGGCAGTTTCAACGCGACCGCACTGATGGAGGGCGCCTGCCCGCGCGGATTTGAAGCCGCGGCCAGGGTCGTGCGTCTGAAGGGCGGGACGGGCTATCTTCTCTCCGTCAGCGATGCTTCTCGCACGCCGGATCCCGCGGAGTCCGCCGATTCGGCGTTAGAGCGCATTGATAGAGCGTCGCGAGCGATCGAGACAACCGCCCGACTGCTCGACGAGAACGAGGGCTTGGCGGACGAAGTGCTGCGGAGCTACGAACAGCTCAACCTTATTTTCGATTTTACGCAGCAGATCGCCAGCCTGATAAATACGAAGGAAATCGTCCACGCCCTGCTCAGCCGCCTGGGCGAAACGCTGTCGGCCAACACGGTGCTGGTCGTCAATTCGGCGGGTTTGTACCGCGCCTACGACGTGCCGAATCGGATCTGGGTGTCCGACGGCGACCTGTCATTGCTCTCGACCGATCTGATCGACGAGATCGAGGCCGTGCGAAAATCGCGCCAGATATCCGTCGTCTCCTCGCCCGCGGCACGAATCGCCCTCGGACCGCTCTCGCGCCTGGACAACAAGACCGACGTGGTTCTGGCTATTCGCCTGCAACACCAGGACGAATTCACGTCCGGCGACACCTTGATGATCGAATCGATTTTGTCCTTCGGCGGACAGATCATCGTCAATTCGGAAATCCACGGACGACTGCGACGGATGTCGATCGAATCGACGCGCGCGCTGGTCGCCGCGATCGACAAGAAGGATCATTACACCAGCGGCCACTCCGAGCGCGTCGGTTATTTGGCGCGGCTGGTAGGCCGACGCCTGGGGCTGGCGCAAAACGAGCTGCAGATATTGGAGATGTCCGGGCTGCTGCACGACGTCGGCAAGATCGGCATACCCGAAAACATCCTGTGCAAACCCGGCAAGCTGACTTCGGAAGAATACGACATTATCAAGAAACATCCACGCATGGGATATGAAATCCTGAAACCGATCGCCAGCTTCGGCGAAATACTCGACGGGGTGCAATACCATCACGAGAATCCCGACGGCTCCGGCTATCCGGACGGACTCGCCGGGCCGGATATTCCGCTCTTCGCCCGCATCATTCACGTGGTGGACGTATTCGACGCGCTGACGACCACGCGTTCATACCGCGTCGCGTTTTCAATCGACCAGGCCCGCGAAATTCTGCTGAAAGAATCCGGGGAGAAACTGGATGAAGAAGTCGTGCGCATATTTCTGACGCTCTTGCTGGAGCTGTGCGAGGAACGCCCCGAAGCGTTCGCGCACATTTTTTCCGAGACTTCGGAGGCCGCCCATGTCGAAACGTAACGCATCCATGAACGTCGGCATGTGGCTCACGGGCGGCGGCCTGGCGATTCTGGCCGCCCATCATTGGTTGGTCGCATACCGCCCGCAGCTTTCGACCGACGGTCTCGTCCTGCTGGCCGGCGCATTGGCCGGTTACGTGGCCACGGCGCTGGGCGTCTTCATGGCCGTCGGACGCGCTCGTCCGCGGCGACCCGACGACCGACACGCCGCGTTGAGCGAAGGTGCGGAGCGCGCGATCCAATGCAGCTCCGAACGCGGCGACCCGACCTTGCCTCGGACCGACGCGGCGATACGCGGCATGGCCGGAAGTTTCCTCGCCTGGTGCGAGGAGCAGGCGCCGGAGGAGTCGCCATGGGGACCTTTCGACCAGTTGCTCCGTGAAATGCTGACTGAGCGGTTCGGCGCCGTGCGGATTCGCGCTTATCACGTCCTGCCGGGCGATCTACAACTTCGCGGGCTTTCTCAATCGTCCGCCGGAAAAGACGCGCGCTGTGCTCGAACGGGTGTTCTTGGCCATGTCGCCACGTGCGGACGGGACTATTACGCCGCCGATCCGTCGCACGGCGAGTTGATCGATCAACTCTTGCATGACGAGAACGAATCGTGGGACTGGGTCGCGCCGATTCTACGAAACGGCCGCGCGGCAGGGTTGCTGACGATCGGGAAGCTGCCCGACGGGGCTCTCGCGGATCGCACTCTTCGCGACGACCTCCGACTGCTGTTGACCGTGTTCTGGATGCATGTCGCGCGTATGGACCAATTGCGGGTCGCCGAGAAAACCGACAAAGGTTCCGGCCTGTTGACACGGAGCGATTTTTTCGCGCTGGCCGCGGACGCCCTGGCGGACTCGTACAGGGAAAACGAGCCGATCGTGGCGGCCGTGTTGACCTTGGAAGGCCTGCGCAGCCTGGACGACGCCGGTCGATGGAGCGAACGCGACGAGTTGGTTGAAAACATCGGCCTGCTGATCAAACGCCGCATCCGTACCGACGACATAATCGGACGCTTTTCCGACGACCGATTCGTGTTGTTGCTCCGGCGCTTGGACAGCGGGTTGGGGCGGTTAATCGCGGTCAAGATCCAGGAAACCGTCGCGGAGCATATCGCGCAACGGGGCGAGTTGGGCGGGGGGTTGCAGGTGCGCCTCGGATTAGCCGGCAGCGGCTTCGAGCGACGCCCGTTGGAAGCGCTGCTGGCGCGGGCTTTTGACGCCGTCGAATGCGCGCGGAAACAAGACCAAACTCTGTATGCCGACGTGTCGAAGCCGACGGCCGAGAATACCGGCGCGGCGGCGGAGCGGGAGTGCCCGACGTCATGAAAATTGTCACGCATCAGAATGGCAGCGTCGCCGTCCTGGCGCCGCACGGACCGCTAGCGGGCGACGAGTTAGACGACTTTCGCACGGCGTTGTCTCAGGCGATCGAACAAAAGAGCGGCCGAGTCGTGGTGGACATGAGCGACGCGCCATATCTCGACAGCAGCGGAATCGAAACGCTGCTCGACCTGTGCGGAGGGATGCAAACGGCCTCGGCGCGACCGCGGCTGGCTCAGCTTAGCGAAACGAGCCGCGAGGCGCTCGAACTCACGAACGTGCTGGAGAAGTTGATCGCCTTCGACACGGTTGAAAACGCGATCAGGAGCTACAAACGCTGATGCTATGTCAAGCGTCTGTTGAAGTACGGCGCAGGCGTCTTGCCAGCGTGCTGCTCGGGCGGCTCGCCCGAGAGGCGCGCGGACGGGGCGTCCATGCCGACGTGATTGTGTCGCCGGCGAGTTGATTATGAAACTGACGCGACAACACAAATTGGGCGAAATGCTGGTCGAGGCGGGTTTGGTGACCGAGGATGACCTGGTCCGCGCCTTGAAGCACCAGAACTCCGACAACAAACGGCTCGGCGAACTGCTGATCGACTTGAAAATTCTCGCGCCCAACGCGCTCGTGTCCGCGCTGTCGAAACAATTAAATTGCAGGGGCGTGCAACTGCGCCACGGACTGATCGATCCGGCGGCGGCGCGCCTGCTGGAACACGAAGAGGCGGAGCGGCTCAAGGCTCTGCCGATGTTCAAGGTCCTCAACGTCCTGACGGTCGCCATGACGGAGCCGCAGTCGCTGCCGACGATCGACCGGCTGGGCATGTTGACGGGATGTCAGATCAATCCGATCCTCGCTCTTGAAAACAACATCGTCGAGTTCCAGCAGAAATATCTGGGCGAACAAGTCGACGTCGATTCTTTCCTGGTCAACCTGACGGAAAGCGACGTGGAAGTCGTCGAGCGAGAGACGATGGACGAGGACTCGGCGCATGAACTCGGCCGCATGGTCGAGGGCAGCCCGATCATCAACCTCGTCAACCTGGCGATCCTGACCGCCATTCGCGACAAGGCCAGCGACATTCACGTTGAGCCGACGAAAAAGGCCACGCGAATCCGCTATCGCATCGACGGCAAGCTGCGCGAACTGATGTCCGCGCCGGCGGGCATGCACTCGGCGATAATTTCGCGCATCAAGGTCATCGGCAAAATGGACATAGCCGAACGCCGCTTGCCGCAGGAAGGCCGCGTACACGTGGTCGCGGAGGGACGCGAGATTGATTTGCGCGTTTCGTCCATGCCGACCCTGCTGGGCGAGAAGACCGTGATGCGAATTCTGGACAAGAGCAACCTGAACGTGTCTCTGGAAGAACTCGGCATGGGCGCCGATCAGCTAGACGTGTTTCGCGGGGTTTTCTCGAGGGCCCACGGCATCGCGGCGGTCACCGGACCGACCGGGAGCGGCAAAACGACCACGCTCTACTCGGTCATCGATCTGCTCTCGTCGCCGGACCGCAATATCATCACGATCGAGGATCCGGTTGAATATCAGCTTGACGGCATCAACCAGATCCACGTCAACGACGCGGTCGGATTGACTTTCGCGCGCGCGTTGCGCTCGATTCTGCGGCAGGATCCGGACGTGATCATGGTCGGCGAGATCCGCGATCAGGACACCGCCCGTGTGGCGATTCAAGCCGCCCTGACCGGCCACTTGGTGCTGTCGACCCTGCACACCAACAGCGCCCCGGCGTCGTTCGTTCGTCTGGTAGATATGGGCATCGAGCCTTACCTGCTGGCGACTGCGTTCAACGGCGTGGTCGCTCAACGCCTGGCGCGCACCATCTGCCCCCATTGCCGAACATCCTACTATCCGTCCGACCAAGCCTTGAACGAAGCGGGTTGGCTGGGCGATCCCAATCGCGTTTTCTATAAAGGCGAGGGGTGCGGGCAATGCCACGACAGCGGTTTTCGCGGTCGTAAGGGCATTTATGAAATACTCGAAGTCAATGACGCGGTTCGCCAGTTTCTCCAGAATGTCGAGGACGAGGAATCGCTGAAGGAATTCGCGCGCGGGCACGGCTGGCGTCCGTTGCGCGAGGTCGGTTTGCGGCTGGTCGAGGAAGGTCATTCCACGCTGGAAGAGATTTTACGCGTCACGCACGCCGAGTCGGAAAATCGCGGACGTGCCGAAAAGAAGCCTGGAAAAACGCCGACGCCGGCGCTGGCGTAGAGAATAGACGGCCGCGATCGACGCCGATCGCCGGTTCGCGGTCTTGAAAAGTGCGGAGGATTTTGAGCGTGCAGTTCGAGTATGAAGCCATGACGTCCGACGGCCGCGTCGTAACCGAGCGGGTCGAGAGCGCCAGCGAGTCCGAGGCCGCGGATTCATTACGCTCCAAAGGCATGATGATCATGCGCCTTGGCGCGGCGTCCCCGAGCGCGGACGGACCGCGCTCGCCGGGCGGCGTCTTCAGCTCACGCAGGGTAAAACAATCCGACTTGGTGCTGTTCACGCAACAGCTAAAGATGTTGCTGGAAGCCGGTTCGGCGTTGGTGCCCGCGCTGGAAGCAATCGAGACTCAGTCCTCAAAGGCGTCCATGAAAAAACTGGTCCGTGAAATTCGCCAAAATGTGGAAGAGGGCGGCAGCCTGACCGACGCGTTTCAGAAACACGCGGACATATTCCGGCCGGATTTCTGCTCCATGGTGTCCGCAGGCGAAGCCACGGCTTCGTTGCCGGAGGCGTTCGACAAACTGAACGAGTTGACCGTGCGCGTGCGAAATACCCGCAAGACCATTTACGGGGCGCTGCTCTACCCGTCGATCCTGGCCCTGATGTGCATCGCGGTGGCGGGCGTCGTGCTGGGATTCGTCATCCCGCGTTTTTCGATACTGTTCAAGAATCTCAGTTCTCCCCTGCCGGCGATGACGCAAGTCATGTTCTCGCTGAGCGATCTGGCGATCCGCTATTGGCCGGCTGGATTGGGCGGGCTGTTCTTGGCGATCGGCGTGATCGTCGTGATTCCGCGAATCGCCCGACTGAGGTTATTACTCGATTCGCTGCTTCTGAACACCCCCGTCATCGGGCGCGTCTTGAGACGTTTGATATTCGCCCGCGTGCTTCAAGTCTGGGCCGCGATGCTGCGCTGTCACGTGCCCCTGCTCGAAACCATCCAGCATTCGCGGGCGTCTTCCTCCAACGCCTCATTCAGAAAATTGATCGACGACGTCGAGGAAGCGATCTCCGGAGGCGGGTCCATCGGCCGAACGTTGGCCGCGTCCGGCATGGTTGAACCGGTGGTCGCCTCCGCGATTCAAACCGGCGAGGAAAACGGTCGGTTAACCGAGGCGGTCGACTTTGTTTCATCCTGGATGGACAATGATAATGCGCAACTTGTCGGCGGCCTGACGCGCATCCTGGAACCGGTCATGCTTGCCGTGATGGGAGCTTTCGTGGGTTTGGTCGCCATGTCCTTGTTTCTGCCGCTGTTCGATCTGGCGATGGCGGGAGGTGGTTAGTGCTCTGCCGCGAAAAAACGTTCAGTTTAGGTGCTCCGCCTCTTCAAGGGCGGGGGACGCCGAATCGGGAGTAAATAGACATGTTTTCGGGTTGGCGCTCGCATAATTCGTCTATCACGTTCGACGTCGGCACGGCCGGCGCGCGCGCTTTCCAGGCGACCAGGCGTGCGGGATGCTTGGCCAGACGCGAGTCGATGCACCTGCCGCTCCTGCCGACGCAGCGCGACCCGAACGCGCAACTCCCGCCGCCCGATTACACGCGCTTGACCAGGCTGGTTGGACAGGGCAATTTCAACGGCAGCGACGTGGCGCTGGTGCTTTCGCCGCCGGAGGTGCGTTTCTGCGCTTTACGCATGCCGGAGAACGCCTTGAACCAGACGCCGGAAAAATTCCGCGAAGTGCTGGCTTGGGAAGTGGCGCGCGAAACACGCATGGAAGCTCAAGCCATCGAGGTGCGGTACTGGCCGTTGCCGCCCGGACATCGCCAGGATTTGAACGTTATGGCGGCGGCGCTGCCGATCGAGCGCGCGGTCGCCTGGCACGATCTCTTCGCAAGACAAAACCTCCATCTGCGACGAATCGAGGCTTCACCCTGCGCGCTGGCTTATCTGGCCGAATGCATGTGGACTCCGGCGGACGACGAACTGTGGGGGATCCTCGACCTGGGATTTCAATCCGCCGCCTTAACGGTGGTGCTCGGAAAAACGCCGACGTATGTTCGAACCTTGTCGACTTCTTCCGATCGTTGGACCAAGCGTTTGGCCGAGGCCTTTGAGGTGTCCATCTCGGGCGCGGAGGAAATCAAACGAACGCACGGCATCCAAATGCTTGAGCGCGGCGTCCGATCGCCGACCGGCAAGGCGGAGACGCGCGGCCTGATGGACTCCGACAATATTCCCGGCGTGATTTTCGGATTGTTGCGCGAACCTCTGGACGAGTTGGTCCATGAAACCAGCCGTTGCCTGTCATACGTAATGCAGTGTTTCTCGGAAGCGAACGCCACGCGACTAGTGTTGGCCGGCGGCGGCGCCAACTTGCGCGGGCTGGCCGATTACCTCAGTTTGCAGTTGGATATGTCAGTGACGCCTCTGAGCAACCAGGACGCCCGCGACGACGTCGGCGAAAATCCCTGCGAGTGGGTGCGGCCCTTGTGCGAAACCGTCGTGTCGCCGGAGTCGGCGTCTTCGATCGGCGGCGCGCTGCTGGATCTGGAGACGCGATGATTTGCGCCGTTAATCTACTCCCGGATTCATGCCTTGAGCCGCGGCGCCGCGCCATTCGACGTAACGCCTGGATTGTCGTCGTCTCCGCCGCCAGTCTCCTTGTGATTGGCGTCTGGATCGGACTGCGTTCGATCAGTCGAGTCGCCGACCGTCAGAAACGTCAACACGACGGAGTGCTGATCAAACAGACCGACCTCGATCGCCGACTGATGCTCGCCGCCGTCACCCGTAATGAACTCGCCAGACGAGCCGGCGCATTGGTGGCCCTGCGCCAGGATCAGGAATCCGGCGGCTTACCCCGCCAGTTGTTCACGTTGTCCCGGCTTGCCCCCGACGGCGTGATCCTGACGGAAATTTGTTCTAGCTCGTCGATGCTCTCTTCACGCATGAAAAAACTCCCGCCCGGCGCCGAGACCAAATCCGGAAATGTCGTCGTCCGGATCGCCGGGTATGCCGCGGATCACGATGAACTGACATTGTTGATCGATGCGATACAGCATGTCGAGCGCTGGGGACATGTCGAACTGATCCGCGCCGCGCGCGAACCGTATATGGACATATCGGCTTTGTTCTTTGAGCTTGAATGCCGGCAGATGGAGAACGCTAAATGATCATCTGTCGTAAACCCCTGACGCTGTATGACGTGGACGTCGTGGGCGACGCGGCGCTGCTTGCTCTGATGCTGGGGGCTTATTTCGGAGTGACATGCCCGGCGAAAGTTAACGCGGACGAATACCGCGACCTCGCGGTCCAAATCGACGAAGCTCAGAAGAAATTGGAGCAAACCAGCGGAAGCCTGAGCGAAGTGCTCGCCGAAATCGATTCGTTGCGGTCCGGCGTGGTGACGCAAACAAGCCTGGCGCCGAATCCTGACGCGCTGCAACCGTTCTTGCGACGCGCGGCTGCTCTGGCGCTGCAATGCGACATAGCAATTGCCCAAGTCGCGCCGAATCCCGTGCAAGAGGTCGGAGACTATCTCAGCGCCGACATCTATTTCACGGGGCGCGGCGGCAGCTTGGCGTTCGCGAGCATGCTGGATCGATTGGCGTGCGAGAATCCATATTTCGCCCTCCTGGAGTATTCGATTAAACGTGCCCGCAAGGGCGAGGGACGTCTCTGCGAATTGTCCTGGACGTTGAGGCTGTACATGCTGAAGGTCGAGCTTCTCGCGAAAAAGGAGGCCCGATCTTGAAACAGTTCACCCAACGCCAGAAAATTGTCGGGGGCGTCTTCAGCATCGTCACCGTTGTTTGGTCGATCGACATGCTTTCCGGCGGACCCGTCCCGGATCAGGCCTCCGCCGCTCCTCCGCCGACGCTCATCACCAACGATGTGGGATTGCCGCCGGCGCCGGAGAATATCGATTCGATCATCGAGGCGCTTAACCAGCGCCATACCACGCGCGAACCGCTCCCGTTCGCGCAACTAAAGCGCGATATCTTTACACCCACTGAGGCGTTGAAAGCCGGAACCGCACCTGAACTCCCGAACACGGACGCGCTAGCGGAAGCGGCCGCGCTCGAGGCGGAGCAGGCGCCGGAAGCTTCTTTTGAGTCGTTGCATAGCCTCCAGGGCGTCATCAACGGCCGAACGCCTTTAGCGCTGATCGACGGCCGCCTGGCCCCGGTGGGTGCCGAAATAGACGGTTATCTGCTGGTCGAGATCGAGTGCGACGCCGTCACATTGGAAAAAGACGGTCGCCGCGTCACGCTGCGTGTAATCGCCGCGGAGCCCCGGCGTGAATAAGCCCTGTTCGCTCATATTTTCTAAAGCATTCGCTCTATACAGTCGATGACACAGCGCCGAAACACCGGCGCTAAAATGTCTGCCGTTTGAAACAACCGGAATCCATGCGGCATCGAACGATTACTGGAACTGGAGAGCCTTCAATGAAAACCCGCGTAAGAGCATTTTCACTCGTCGAGTTGGTCGTCGTCATCGTGATCATTGGCATTATCGCCGCCATGGCGATTCCGCGATTGAGCCGCGGTACGGCCGGCGCGGGTGATTCAGCCCTGGCGGGTAATCTCGCCACTATCCGCACGGCGCTCAATCTCTACGCCGCCGAACACGTGAACAAATATCCCACTTCGGCGAAATTCACCGAACAACTGACGATGTTCACCAGCGGCGCAGGCGTGGAAAACGCGACGCGCAGCGCCACCTATCCCTTTGGGCCTTATCTGATGGCGATCCCGCCTTGCCCGGTCGGCAACCAAGCCACGCCCTCGGCGGTTGCGTTTGACACGACCAACGGCGCGATCCCGAACCCCACGGCCGACACTGGCGGCTGGATTTACAATCCCGGCACGGGCGAGATCCGAGCGAATACCAATACCTCGGACGCCAATTCTAAAACCTATTTTTCATACTAACGAGCAAGAGTGGTTGAGCGCCCAGTTGCAGGGGCGCTCGGCATAACGCTCGTTGGAAATAGAGATGTCGATTCAACGGCGGCCGAGCTTTACAGCTTGGCCGCTGTCTGCATGTGTTGACGCCGACTATTAGCTCTCAGGTTTCGGTTTCCAGGATTCAGTCAGACATACGAAAATCCGCGCAAGCCGCGAAGAAACAGGGCGCCCGCTGTATCGCCGCGGACCTTATTCCTCGCTTTGCAATTTCGTCGCTCACGCCGGAAGCCCGAACGCCAGTGAGCGGGCCATGCGGCCGACAGGCGCACAGCCGAGGGCGGCCGTGCCGCACGCGCATATAGTTGGGGGAGATTCGAAGCCGTGATTACAGCAATTCGTCAATCGCCGCGCGACGCGTGATCTGAAGCGCGCGCCGGCCCCGGAATTGTCCAATTTGACCGGCGAATTTGTTGCGGTCGGCGATCTTGATTATCAGATCCTCGCCCACGCGCTTTTCCACCGGAATGATGTCGCCCGGACTCAGATTGCGCATATCGCTCAACCGGAGCGTGGAACGCCCCAAATACGTCGTGATATTCACCGGCGATTTAACAATATTTCGCAGAAGACGCTTCCGCTGATTGTCCGTCGCCGGCTTCGGTTTGTAAAACCACGACTGGCTGGTCAGATGGCTCAGGACCGATTCGATCGTGTTAAACGGAATGCACAGGCTCATCGTTCCGGCGGTTTGACCCAGCTTGATCTCGAAAGTGATGAATACGACCACTTCGGTCGGCGCCACAATATGCACTAGTTGCGGATTGCTCTCGTTCTCCACGGACTTGAAGTGAGCATCGACCAGGTTCCGCCATACTTCGGAAAGTTGCCCCAGCGCTCGCTCCACGATGCGATTGACCAGTAACCATTCGATCGAGGTTAGCGGTCTTTGCGGAATGAACAAATTACTGTTGTCGCCGCCTAGCAGCCGATCCACGAACGGATATACGATCAAGGGACTGAGTTCGAGGCACATCTGCCCTTCGAGCGGCGGAGCTTCCAGAATCATGAAGCACGTCGGGTTCGGCAGCGAATGGATGAACTCGTTATAAGTCAACTGCTCGACGCCGACGACGCGCACGTCGATGATGGTTCTCAACATTCCGGACAACGTTGCGCCAAAATTTCGAGCGAACACTTCATGAATGGATGAGATCGCGCGTATTTGATCCTTACTCACCCGCTCCGGGCGCTTGAAATCGTAGGTGTGCGCTTCGACTCGCAGCGCCGCGACGGAAGCGGGCGCCTGGTTCTCGCCGCCGCTTTTCGGCGCGGACGCGTTGGTTTCAGGAACAGGAGTTTCCGACACGGTATTCAGTAACGCGTCAATTTCCGCTTGATCAAGAACTTCCGACATCGATGCTCCCATGTCGCTTTTTTCAGAATCACGGGCGCGCCCGTCGCTTCCCCAGTGAAGCTATCGGAGGCATCGAGCATTGCGGTACAGCCTGTCTGGGCGTTCCACGCGAACCGTCGTGAAATCATCGCCCCTCGCCCGCGGGCGACCTGATCACGCTGCCGAGCGACAGCAATCACAGGCTCACGGTTTTCGGTTCCGGCTGTGGACCGGAGTCGCGGGCGCAAGACTTGCGACAACGCATAAGTGCCTTTCTTGTAACGTATTACGCGCGCACGATCCGTCTGGCCAGTCGCGCCTTTCTTCACGGCGCAGTGTCTTCATAGCTGCCCAAGCCCGCCATTCACCTCAGGCCGAGCACCCGGGTTTATCGGCTCCGACACGTATATATATCGAAAATTTCCGCAATCTTCTCTTATTACTGGTTTTGCGCTAATTTTGCGGGTTGACGTTAACATGCGTTTGACGATACCCTTAGCGGTTCGGCAGCCGACAGGCTCAGCCCGTTGGGTTCTGAGTCGGAGGCGGACGCCGCATGTACGTCGTTGGTATGAGGTTAAGCATAATGTACGCCTGGAGGTAACGCTTTGGCATCCCCTTTGGTTCGTGAATTGCTGGAAGCCGGCATTCACTTCGGACATCATTGCAGTCGCTGGAATCCGAAGATGAAGCCGTACATTTATGGCAAGCGTAATTCGATTCACATCATCGACATTCGCGAGACGCTGCGCGGTTT